>Ga0210384_10001074_pt1 | contig 38806 bp, 34 predicted proteins | sample IncBWH2MmetaG_FD_160574 | JGI IMG/M metagenome (GOLD analysis project Ga0210384, IMG submission 160574) | Forest soil microbial communities from Barre Woods Harvard Forest LTER site, Petersham, Massachusetts, United States - Inc-BW-H-2-M | ecosystem: Environmental > Terrestrial > Soil >...
CACAGGGTTGGCGAAAGCCGGAACACCGACGCGAAACCATCCACGTGAAAGGCGCGCCGGATGTGGCTTTCGACGTTGCCATCACACGGCATGGACCTGTAATTACGGATCTCGTGCCCGGTGAAACGCGTAAGCTGGCGCTGCGCTGGACCCTCTACAACTCTTTCACCGATCCGTTTTTCGACCTCAACGCAGCGCAAAACTGGCAGGAGTTTCGCAAAGCTCTTTCTCAGTGGGGCTCGCCGGGCCAGAACGTTATGTACGCCGATATCGACGGGCACATTGGCTATCAGGCCACCGGGCAGTATCCTATTCGCGCGGCGGGCGATGGCGGCCTACCCGTAAGCGGAAGCGATGATGCGCACGAATGGACGGGCTACATTCCATTCGAAAAACTTCCGAGCGTGTTCGATCCCCCGAGCGGCGTACTCGCCAGCGCGAACGGGCGCATTGCTCCCGATAAATATCCCTACAGCATTAGCACGATGTGGGATGCGCCGTGGCGCACGGAGCGCATCTACCGCGTGCTGAATTCAGGCAAGAAGCTGGCGCCGGCGGACATGTTGGCGCTGGAGACGGATGTCTATTCGAGTTTCGATCGCGCCTGCGCGGAGAAATTCGTCCAGGCGCTGGACCATTCTGCCAATCTCTCCGAACGCGGAAAGAAAGCTCGTGATCTGTTGCGAGATTGGAACGGGCGTCTCAGCACCGACTCGGCAGCAGCCACGATTGAGGTGCGCGCGCGCCGGACGCTTACGCGACTTTTGCTGGAGCCGAAGCTCGAGGAGGGGCGGAAGAATAACTTAGTTCCCAATGCCTCGGGTAATATATCTCCGCTTCAAGCGACCCCACTGACCTGGGAAAGCTATCGCTGGGGCATGTCCAGCATTTGGCTGGAAACCCTGCTTTCGGAACAACCCAAGCGTTGGCTGCCGCAGGGCTACGCGACCTACGATGAGCTGCTCGTCGGAGCGGTTGAGGCTACGGTAGGTGATGCGGGAGCTCCATCCGATCTGACAACCTGGCAGTGGGGCAAGTCTGCGCCGCTTGAGATTCGTCATCTCGTGCTCAGCAAGTTACCGATGATCGGCCAGTGGTCGGCACCGGGATTGCACGACCAATCCGGCGGCGGCTTCACGGTGAAACAGGTAGGGCGCAGCTTTGGTCCCTCGGAAAGATTCACGGCTGACTTTGCGGATTTTGACCAGTCCACGTTGAATGTAGTGACCGGACAAGCGGGAAACTTTCTGAGTCCGCACTACATGGACCAATGGGATGCCTGGTATGAAGCGCACACCTTCACGCTTCCCTTCTCGAAAGAAGCGGTGCAGCGCACCCGAGTGCATGAACTGGTGCTGGAACCCGGGAGCTAGGTCAGAACTCGCCTAGGGATATGTAGGCCCAGGTGCCCTCGCCTGGGCGAGCGTCCCAACCAATAAAACCATCAACAGCCCAGCCACGAGCGGCGGCACGCCAAAGCTCATGATGAGCGGAGAAGCCCAAACATCGCGCAAGGGCACAATCGGCGCAACGATGTGAGTTACCGCGATAGCGCTTGCAGCAAACCAGGGTAAGAGTACAAGTCCCGCGCCAACACCGCATACCGCTCGGACGATCCCCCCCCGATCCCAAAGCTCGTTCCATCGATGGATCAACAGCAGCACTCCCGGCAGCAACAACACCTGATTGAACGGCGGCAGCAGTTGCGGCAACGTGATCGTCCCCACGGCGAGTATCAGGGAGAAGCGGGCGAAAAAGCTGGGCGCTTCAGCCGGGTCACGCCGCCAGTGTACGCAGAAAACAAGCAAAACACCGAGCACGACCGCGGCCACAGGCTTGGCCACTGGAGGCGTGAGGTAGGCATCTAGCAGCGAACTCATGCCCGCATAATGCGTGTAAGCGACGAGTCCGTGCAGAAAACAGGGCAACCATCCTGGCGATACGAGCTGCGCTCCTCCTATAAGCACAGCCATAGTCCCGCCGAAACCCCAAACCAAACGCTGGCGCTTTTTCCAATCACCCGTGGCCCAGATCAAGAACCAAATCATCGGCAGCAACGCCAACTGCGGCTTGCTGGTGGCAAGAGCCAGGAAACAACCCGCCCAGAACAATTTTCCCTTCGACAGCAGCGCCGCGCATGCGGCAAGAAAAAACGCGACCAGCAGCGCCAACTGTTGCAACTTGAGCCCCTGTACCAGAGGAGGGCTACTGAGCGTTAGAACCACGATAGTGAGCAACCGGATCAGGGACAACCGCCATCGCAAGGCGCGCAGCCAGAGCAGCACGCTCGCCGCCGTCGCGACAGCCAGGGTGCAGCGTACGACGATCTGCACCACCGGAAACGGCATCCAGATCGTAGGCGCGAGAAAGAAGGCCACGTATAGCGGATAAGCAAAGCGTTGCTCGTCCCGGCCGCGATCGACGCCCGTGGTATCAAGGGGATGGCCGTAGTAAAAAGTTTGAATTTCGTGAGAAATCTCAGGGCTATAAGGATCTCGGCCGTGCAGCAGAAGTTCATGCGCACCGTACCACCGCGGATAGAGGTCGCCAGGGTCGGGAGGCCTCCCCAGAGCCGCAAAGTGCTCCCGCTCAAATGGAAGGAAAACTCCCTGCATGTAAAACCACATGCCTGTGGCCAGCAGGACCGCAATTCCCAGCGCGAGTTGTTCTATCCGAGACCGCTGGACGGCCAGGGGAAAGGAACGGTTCATCTTGCCGTTCATCCTACCCTAAGCCCTCAAATGGACATTTCGCGAAGGACCTGCCGGGCGAGGCCAAAGGCAAGAGTCAGATCGCCGCCACCCATGGCGGTGACTATCCGAACGTCGACAGCAGGCTTACAGACCAGAAAAGCGTGCTCTGGGTGACGGGCATGCATGGCGTGCCAGTGGTCGTCGACGTCGAGGTTCGGAGCCTGCAGAAAGTTGCGCAAGTAGCGGATTACGAGGTTGTCGATGAGAGTCTTGTCGAAGACATCGGGCGCAAGGCCGTCTTCGTGCGAACAACCTAGGGTGAGTTCGCCGTCGGTAGTCTGCGCCACCATGACGTGGATACCCCACTGATCGTATTCGGGCAGCTCGCGCGCGATGCGCTCTTTCAGCTGGGACAGCGAGGGGCAAATTGAAAACGACGGAGAGAAACGCAACGTGAGACCCGCCGCCAACGAGGGCCCGAGACGCCAGCCGCCGGGTTGCGGAGCCGTCCGCATCATCTGCGACTTACAGCGGGTGATGCCACTTCCACTGAAAGTCTCGGGATACAGCGTTTCGAAATCGTCACCGGCACAGACGATGACCGCATCGGCGGTCCAAGTTTCCGCTCCAGCCTCGATGCGGGGCAGTTGAATCGACCGCACCGCGCATCCGAAGCGAAATTTCACGCCGTGGCGCTCGGCCAGAAATTCCGGAATCTTGCGCAGGAGCAAGCGAGGGTCTACCGCGACCTCGGTCGGACTCCAAATTGCTCCGAGAAGCCCGGCGGGAAGCGCTGCTTGCGTACGGGCAGCAACACCCTTGGCATCGAGCCACTGGCACACGTATCCGAAACCCGGGCCGAGGTTGCAAAAATCCCGGATCACTTCAAGTTCATCTTCGTGATAAGCCAGATGGAGGGAACCGGTGGGCTGATAGGGGAGCCGGGCGGCCTGGAGCAGCTCCATCCAGCACTCACGGCTCACGATCGCCATCTGGTAGTTGGCGCCGGCGGTCTGACTAATGGGCGCAATCAGGCCAAATCCACGCACCGACGTGCCTGCCGCCTTGGGACTCCGCTCGAAAACTACGACGGACTTCCCACTCTTCGCGGCCAGGTAGGCGTGGGCCAAACCGACAATTCCCGCGCCGACGATGGCGACGTTTGCATGTTGACTGGGCATTCTTTGCGCTGGCATCCAATTAGCGGGGATCGCATCCGTCCGCAAATCACGACTGGGCCGACATCCGGCAAACCCTTGCGGAATAGCAGCTTGGAAGCAATAGTGACGGTGCTACGTAATGTTTCTGACTTCTCGACCGCCACTTCCACTCAGGAGAAGTCTTGCGGAATTGTGTTAAGGAATCGTTACGGTCAGGTTAAACGTGGATGAATCGGTTAACCCGGAGTGAATGGCGTGTGAGCATCAGTCCCTGAGCCCTACGAATGCGCGCTGCTCCTAACAGTGGCAAAAACCCGAGGTTTCCCACCGGCAAGGCTGTGCTATGCTAGCGCCGCGCGATCTATTGATGCCGTCACGTAACGCCACGACGGTCCACCGAGTCCTACGGGAGCCCTAAGGTTTCAAACTTAAAATCCTCCAAGGAGACGGTTTATGGCAGATTTGAATCAGTTAAAGCAGAAGTATCAGCCTGTGCTGGATGCGATCAGCCAAGAGGGCGCACAGCTCATGAATGTGAACCTGGACGGCGAACAGCTTTACATCAAGGCAATCGCCGATTCAGAAGCGAGCAAAAACCGCATCTGGGATGCGATCAAAAAAGTTGACCCGGCGTTTGCCGACCTAAAGCACGATATCGAAGTGAAGGCTGGCGTGCAGAAATACACGGTGCAGTCCGGCGATAGCCTTTCCAAGATCGCCAAGCATTTCTATGGCGATGCCCAGAAGTTTACGGTCATCGCGCGTGCAAATGCCATCGACAACCCGGATTTGATTAAGATTGGCCAGGAACTGGAAATACCAGCTGCCTAGTTTCTGGTTGAAAGCACCCGGGAGATGTTCGAGGGATGATCAACCGGGTGCTTTCTTAGAACTAAAGTGGTCTAGCCGCGAGGAATCGCAAGCCGCATCATAGACCTAAAGCAGCCAACTCGAGCTGCGGTGCGGTGGAAGTGAATTACTAAATTTTTGAAAGTAGACTGCTCCTGGGTTATCCAAGCGAAGCCGAGAATCCTCGTAAGTCCATTGTTTTCTTGATTTACGACATATTCTGCTATGGACCGAAACGTGCTTCGGAACGGGTAATCTTCTCGAGCCTCGTGCCGGGAAGGTATTCAAGAAGTTTTGTACCCCCACACTCCAACTCGTTGGGTCCGGCGCCGTCGGCATAACGGTGCTCATCAGCGCCGTAAATGGGGCGTAGCGGGGCTGGTAGCCACGCTGCCGCTGCTCCTTGGCCTTTACTTACTGACGGCGTATTCGTTCGGGCACCATGCCTCCGGCGGACCCAAATTCACGCAAATGGCAAGCCGTGCGGCGGCCCCCACTCCAACCCCTGTTTCGTCCGCCAAAAATGCGGCCAATCGCCGGAAGAAAGAAGCTCGGCTGGTGTACCAGTATTCGGTGGTTCCAGGCGGAGTCCGGGACACAGGCGAATTGGTCGAAGCCGTGGCGCATGATCCGTCGGTCGCGCTCCACTACGCCAAATTCGACTTCCAGCGCGCCCGCCTGGTTCGCCTCGGTTTTGACCGGAGGATGTACATTTCGTATCGCAGGAATGGGCAGATTCTGTGGACGCGAACCGCGCACTTGATACGAGCCGGGGAACAAGTGATCACGGACGGTAAGCTCACTGCGCGAACTCGTTGCGGCAACCGCCTGGCGGCGAAACCGGAGGGACTGACGGCTCCGGAAGAACCTACGGAAGCCCAATTGAATGAGCCGGTGGCCGTGGCCGGAGAGCCAGTACGGCCTCCCGTGACCCTGCTGCAGCGCTCCACCCTAATGCCCCCGCTGGTTGCCTCGGGACCGGGAGCGCCGCCCTCGGGAGGTATCCCCATCTTGATTGGCCCACCTGTTGGCGGGGGAGGCGGAGGCACCGTCTGCGAGACCGAGAAAGAAGAGCAGCGCGAGCACGACACGGACACGAACGAGCTGATTTGTCCCAAGAAGCATCATCCTCCGCCGCCCTCGGTTCCCGAACCAGGGACGCTGGTGCTGGTGGGGTCTGGGATTGCACTCTTCGGTCGGCGGTATTTGATGGACCGGCTGCGGAGGCGAACGAGCTAAGCGGCTAACAAGGTATTGCGACACAAAGGCCACGCCCGCCAAGGGAGTGGCCTTTCGTTTTTGCGACATGCGCTATTGAGTAGATTCACGGGCCGGAAACGCTGCTAGAATCTTGAGAAACAGGCCTCTAGCCAGACGAAAAGACAGGCGAGGAATCGATGCAGCTGTCGAAGATCAATACGAAGTGCTTGCCCTGGATAGTGGCGGGAGCCTTGGCGGTACTCTGTGTGGTCTCCAGTTCCCTGGGGCCGCAGGCCATCTGGGCACAGGCAAATAGTCCGCTCACAATTCGAAGTGTCGCAGTGGGCGGAGCCGCGAGTCAGCCTGGGGTTGGAGTCGAGGTTGAGGTGAAGACCAGTGGGCCGGTCGCGCCCACAACCCAGGCTATCAGCGGTCCGGACCGCATCGTGATCGATTTTCCAGGAGCTTTGCCAGCCAGCACTCTGCATGCGCTCGCCGTGCACCGTGGCGGCCTCAAGACGGTGCGCGCAGCCCTGTTCCAGGCTGAGCCCCCTATTACACGCGTCGTGCTGGACGTGGATGGCCCTACCGACTACCAGGTGTTTCCGGCTGGGAATTCCATTGTCATCAAATTGGGACGGCCAGGACCTACCAATGGGCCGTCGAACTCAGCCGCCGTTGCTACGGTCGTGCGGCGTGTAGCCTCTCGCAGTTCCGCTTCTCAACTGCCAGCCTTGCAAATCACGAATACGGTTGCGGGCGCGTCTTCAAGCAATGCTGCGGCTGCCGAGGTTGTCCCAGTGGTCCCGCCGAAGCCGAGAGTCGACGTAGGCGTGCGCTCCAACCTGCTCAGCATTCGAGCGGAAGGCGCGACCTTGGCTGAAGTACTCTACGAAGTACATCGGCGGACCGGAGCGGAGATTGCGATTCCCGCCGGAGCCGAGCAGGAACGGGTGGTGGTCAACATGGGCCCGGCGCCGGGCAAGGAAGTGATCGCTTCCCTGCTGAACGGTTCGCGTTTTAACTACATACTTTTGGGGAGTGACGCCGATCCTGGCGGGTTCCGGAATCTACTTCTCAGTCTTAAGTCGGGCGGAAACTCCGGCGTGTTCGTTCATACTACGCAGCCTCAGTTTGCCAGCGGAGCGCTGGGAGGCCAACCTCCGGCGATCACGACGCCTCCTGATCCTGGCGCGGAGCAGACTGGAGTGGAACAAGCAGCCGAGCAGGCTGGTGTTCCACAAGCGGAACCTGAATTGGAACCCGTTCCCGACGAGGCTCCAGCAACCGATCCCAACGCCGAAGCGAGCCCGAACAATCCACGCCCAGGAATGCCGCAGCAGTTCCCTGTTCAGAACATCCCCGACGCGGGCCAGCCTCCGCAGTAAGCATTTTGCTCGTGTGGGGGCAGGCGCCCTCGCCTGCCCGAGCCGAGCGCCGCTCAGCTCCAGGTTTACTCAACCCGCGGCAAGCTTCGCTCGCCCAGACGAGGCGTCTGGGCCTACATGTTTACTGGCGAATCAGGCGCACGGGCACGGCACTGGCTTCGTTCGAACCTACCGGTGCGGCAGAGGATCCCCTGGCAGCAGTACCGCATCCGGAAACGTTCAAGACCTGGATCGTTGGATCTCCGTTCGTCGCGCTAGTAATGAAGCCCTGTACGAAGCCAATAACAGTAACGGGAGACCCCGGCACCACTGGCGCACCGGGGGGCCCAGAATCGTACACTGGAATAGTAACTACCGAGCGGCTGCTGGAGATCACATTCGTTGCCGAGATGACGCCACTCACGACTAGAGGGTGGTTGGGTCCAGCTTCCATTGCGAAGGGAAAGGCTGGATCGATTGTGTCCTGGCCATTCCCCGGGCTAATCCCGGTCAGGCAGTCTACCGCCGTCTGATTGCTGGCGGCGCCTTTGACGACTGTCGCGTCCAGAGTCACGGTCTGGCCGCAGGCGATCGGGGTTGGATTGCACGACGCAATGTTCTCTTGGTAGTTTGTTCCCGCGGAACAGCTCGGCCCGCTGGCCGCCGGATTGGGCAAATCCAACGGGTAGTAGCTAAGCGGGGAAGAAATCGGCGCGATCAGCGTGCCACAATTGGCTCCGCACCGCATATTCATGGTGATCGGCTCACCAACAATGCCGCCAGAGGGGACAGGGCCCGGCTTCAGCATCTGACCAGAGCTGGTATTAATGATGAGGCCTCCCCCGGTCGGATCGAGATTCGCCAGCAGCCACGGCATCACGCACTTTGCCGCGACCGGGAAATTCGTCCCCGAAGGATTGAAACCTTCGGCGAAGCTGGTGGCGGAAACCGTGGCTGTCTTCTGCCCCCAGATCTTTGCGAAGAACAGGGGCAGCGCTGTACTATCCACGGTGACACCCACCTCCGGGTTGACACCGAACCCGCTTCCAGCGGATCCGGTGGAAGGGCACGATGTAGAACAGGCAGCGCCGTTGTAACCGAAGCAGACGTTCACCTGGCCTGCGGTAGGCGCCACCCCCCCGATCAAGCCGCGGCCAGCGATTTTTTGCGCTTGCACGGTGGCCAGATCGCAGGCCGTGTCCCACTGACCCGCCGAGTTGGTCGGATCGGCTGTAACACCACCGTTCACAAGCACCTCGGCGCCAGCCAGCGCGGCGGCATCGGCAACCCGTTGCGCCTCAGACTTGGAGACGTACAGCGTGACTAAATCGATGGCGAGAGCTGTTACTCCGAGCAGGGCGAAAATCGCCACGACCACGAACATCAGGCTAATGCCGCGTTCCTGGCGATGGGTATAAAACCGCGTTAAGCGGACCATGGAGTTCTACTCCCGAGGAGCGAATTGCTGAAACCATTCTAGAGTAAGTCTCATAAATGGTTCGTATCAGGACATGGCTTTAGCCGTGCCGTTATCGTGCTCTATTCTCGCGGCGTTAGCCGCTGAGACGCTTTTCCTGAGGCTCACAACTTGCCAGGGGCTAAAGCTCACTTTCCGGTGGCTCGGAGCGGCACGGCTAAAGCCATGTCCTGATACGAACCATCCACGATGCGAAGCATTCCTAATACACAACAGAGATGAAATCCCCTTAAGTCAAATTCTGCATATTGGCATCGACCGTGATAATGGCGGACGACGGAAACGTTCCTCCCGGCACGAGCAACTGAATCACGCGGGAAAGGCGCCACTGAAATGGGTACTGCAAGCGCACATGGGTGTAGATGACCCTGACGGTAACGCCGCCACTCGAAGCCGACACCACCTGTTGGCGCTCGATAGTAAGTGTGAGTGATGCGGGGCAGCTGTTGGCATTCACCGCGTAGATCCACTGGAAGGCGGATGGATTCGAGCTTGTGGGCGCAGCACCCAGAAGCCCACAGTCGTTGATTCCAGCATCTTGCAGGTGGCGGGCCACGACATCGCGAAGATCCGCAACCGATCCATTGGTTCCAACCGTGGTACTTGATAGGTCGCGCGTGCTCTGGCTCGCCCCGGCGCGCGCGGATTCGTAGACGGCGGCTTCAAGCTTTTGCTTCAGGGTCAAAGCTCCGCCAAAATCAAAAACGGCGTACAGAATCACGACCAGAAAGGGCAAAGTGAAGGCGAACTCAGCGAGGGTTGCGCCATGCTCCGCGTAGACGCGGCGCAACGAGCCACGCCACGGAAAGCCGGGCCACCGCATTAGTTTTCCCCCTTCACCTGGACCTGTGCGTTGAGATTTAAAGCAAAGGCCTGGCGGGAAATGAAAGGCGGTGTTGTCGAGACCGAAGGCAAGGAAAATCCGTAGGGATATACAAAGCTCAGAGAGGTTCCGCAGACAGGCGTACCGCTCGTGGGTGGGCCCCCTAGGCCGGTAGACGCGTTGAGGATTACATTGCGGCGCAGGCAGATTCCCGGTTGAGTCCCGGCAGCTAAGCTTTCGCAAGCGACGGCTGTGCCAGGGGAGGTGCAGGAATTGAGAGGCCGAGGAGATGCCGGAGCCACGATGGTGGTGTAGTCAATATGCGCAGTGTTAAAGATTGGTTGCATCACCGCTGCGACTTGATCCGCGGTAATCGGAAGAGTTCCGCAGGTGGCACAGTTAGAGCTAGCAGCGGCGTGCGCGCCTTCCTGCGCAGCGCGCTGCATCGTCGCATAAACGGTGTAAACCCGCGCAAACTGAAAAATCCCCAGAATAAACACGAACAGGAGCGGGAGCACAAAGGCCGCTTCGGCAATTTCCGCAGCTCCACAGTCCCGCCAGAACCGCCGGATTCGATTTTTGCCTTCTGTCATCCCCATGCCGCTAACCATTCTAAAGACGAGCTCACCTGCCCCACAATTTTGCACCCACGCAGGCCAGGAGCGCTAGTGCCCAGGCAATGCCGAACGGCACTTTGGAAGTTTTGGGGTTATCGAGGGAAATCGATGGGTCGGGACGCCGGAAACGCACGAGCGCACCGAAAATACGCCCGATATTACCGAGAGTTTGCCCCAGGCGGCGTTGGGAAATGACGAGAACTAACGCAATGACGGCATTGACCAGAGCGGCGACGAAGAATACCAGGAAGAGCGAATCGGCACCCAGAATTGCGCCGGAAGCTCCTACCAGCTTCCAATCGCCGTAGCCGAAGGCATTCATGAAAACGAAGGGAAACAGCAAAAGCATGCCGAGACCCAGCCCGGCGAGCGAGGATTTGGCGCCGCCCCAGCCAAAAAACGCGATGCTAAGGGCAAGACCTAAAGCTGCGGCCGGAACGGTCAGCCAATTCGGAATGCGGCGGCTACGCCAATCGGTAATGCCAGCCACAACGGCCAGAATGACCGCTAGGCTCCACAGCAGATGGGTTCCTGTCACTGGCGGCTCTCGGCTGTCGGCCGTCGGCTATCAGCTTCTAATTCGCCGATAGCCGAGAGCTGACAGCAATCTTATTGTGCCAGGCTTGAGACTCCGCGGCGCTCGGCGACGACATGTTTGGCATTGTCCGCCAATTCCTTGGCTTTGGGAAGCAGTTCGAGCGACTTGACGATCTGGGGATCCCACTCGGCGCGGGCTTTCAAACCCTCTTCCTGGCCGTAGAGGTCCGTCATGACTTCGGCCTTGATGTTGGCGCGAACCCAATCCATAACCTCGCTCAACTCCGGCTCAGTGAAAGCAATTTTGTTGTCATCCAGATAGTGGCGGAAATCCAGAAGCAGCGCGTCGTCCACCACCATGTCTTTCCCGGGATGATGGTTCACTGTGTAGTGCTTGGCATAGTTAAAGAACGCGTAATGTTGCAGCAAGCTGTCCTGCAAGTGCGTCGCCTTCACCTGCGGAATCTTCACGTCCGGAGTAATGCCACCACCGCCGTACATGGTACGTCCGCTGTCGGTGAGCTTGACTTCGCGGTTGGGCGCGTTTTCCTCGGAATCGTGATTGTAGTAGTAGTCGTAGAGCGAGACGTTATTGTAGTCGCGCTGAATGAGGCGTCCGCTGGGCGTGTAGTAGCGGGCAGTGGTGAGGGCGAGGCCGGTGCTTTCCGCAATGGGATAGACCGTCTGGACCAGCCCTTTGCCGAAGGTGGTTTCTCCGACGATGAGGCCGCGATCATGATCCTGGATCGCGCCGGAAACGATTTCCGCTGCGGAAGCGGTGCCGCGATTCACGAGCACAACCAGTGGGTATTCCTTGCCGCCATTGCCGTGGGTGGCGTAATAGCGTTTCTCTGAAGAAGCCCGGCCATGGTGCGAAACGATGACCTGACCCTTCTTCAGAAACTTGTCGGCCACGCCGACGCCTTCACTGAGAAGGCCTCCGGGATTCTGACGGAGATCGAGAACGAGACCCTTGATGTCGCCAAATTCATCGAGCGCCGCTGCTACTTCATGCTCTGTCGTTTCCTGGAAATTGGTGACGTGCATGTAGCCGATTCCCGGGCGGATCAGGAAGTGCAGGTCGACGGAATAGCGCGGAATCTCGTCACGGATGACGGCGAACTCCAGCGGCTTGTCGGAGCCTTCGCGAAGCATGGTGATTCGCACCGTGGTGCCCTTGGGACCCTTGAGCAGGTCGGCAACTTCGCTGGTGCTCATGTTGTCGGCAGCCTTGCCATCCACGGCGATGATGATGTCACCGGGATGGATGCCGGCGCGAAAGGCGGGCGTTCCAAAAAACGGCGCAATGACGATCACTTTGTTATTGCGCGGCCCGACGGTCATACCCACGCCGTAGTATTTGCCGTGCTGCTCTTCGCGCATGAGCGAATACTGCTTGGGATCGAAGAAGCTGGAGTGCGGATCAAGTACGTGCAACATGCCCGGAATGGCGCCGTCGTAAATGGCCTTATCGGCATTGACGGGCTCGGCATAATTCTGCTCAATGACACGGTACACCTGCGTGAAGTTGAGCAGGCTTGAGCTGATGTCGGTTTCCGCGTCGGAAGTGGAGGCTGTCTCCCTTTGCTGGGCAAAAACCACACCGAACAGACCGCAAACTACAAGAACGGAAAGAACGAGAAGCAGAGAGTGCCGGGAACGGCTAGGCATGTTCAAAATACCTCTTTAGGGTGTCGCAGGTTGAAAACCTCAATCACGACGAATTAACCGCAGTATAGCATGCAAAGTGTTGATTTATAGACGTACCGGAAACGCGAAAGTCACCCCGCGGAACCGGGCTTCTAGGTTGGATGCAGCTATCGCGGAAAAGCTGCCGCGAAAAGAGCTGAATTGCTGAATCCGGCTCTTTTGATCTCGCTCTCGATTTGCGCTTTGATTTGCCCCACCCGAACGGGCAGGGTTATCATGACGCATGAACTTCAGCTTCTCGGAAATGATTTTCATCTTCATTGCCGCCCTGATCCTGGTGGGACCGAAGAAGCTGCCCGAGATCATGCGGACCATTGGCAAGTACATGAACGAATTCAAGCGGGCCAGCAACGAGTTTAAGTACCAGATTCAGTCGGAAATCAATAACTTGGAGTTGGAAGCCGAAAAAACCAAACAGCAGATCTTGCCGCCCGCCTTAATGGCGGTTACACAGCCACCGCAGGGGACGATTGCGAGCGGGTCGGCGCTGGAGGCAAAACCGCAGACGGTGGATGGCGTAGTCCCAGCTTCGTCGTCTAATTTGCCTGCCGATTCCCCAGCCCATTCCGAAGCAAAGAGCGTCGATGCCTGAAGTCAGTAGTGCCCCCCTACCCGAAACGCAGAGTCGCGAAGACCTCCTGCGGCAGATGAGCTTTCTCGAACACCTAGAGGAGCTGCGTAAGCGGCTCATTTATTCCGTTGTATCGGTGGTGGCGGGCTTTTTCGTCTGCTATGGATTTATCGAGAAAATTTACGACCTAGTTCAGAAGCCCATTATTGACGCATTGCGTAGCCAGCATATGGCGGACTCGCTGGTCTACACCAGCCCTACCGATGGCTTTAATCTCTACATCAAAGTTGCATTCCTTGCAGGAATATTCCTGGCTTGCCCCGTCATTTTGTATCAAATATGGCTGTTTATTTCTCCGGGGCTGTACCGTCACGAGAAACGGTACGTGGTGCCGTTCATGATCTCAACGGTTGGACTGTTCGTGGCGGGCGGGCTATTCGCCTACAAGATCGCCTTTCCTCAGGCATTGAAATTCCTGCTCAGCTATAGCCACCAATTCAAACCCATGATCACGATTGTGTCGTACACCGATCTATTTCTAACGATCACGATTGGTCTGGGCGCGATATTTGAAATGCCAATTCTGGTGTTTTTCCTGGCACTCATGGGCATCATTAGCCCCGCCTGGATGTGGAATAATTTTCGCTATTCGATTTTGATCATCTTCATCATAGCCGCAATTGTCACGCCAACGACCGACGTTCTGAATATGTGCATTTTTGCGGCTCCCATGATCTTGTTATATCTGGTGAGCATTGGTGTGGCGTGGCTGGTGCATCCGAACCGCCGGAACCGCGAGAAAGAGACGGCATGAGAGCCATTGCCTGGCGGAACCTCGTCCTGATCTCGATGGCTTCATGCTGCCTAATTGCTTGCGAGAGCGGCAAGAGCGCCTTGGCATCAAGCGCCCCGAGCCCTGCGCAGAACGTGCCAACGGCGGCCGCGGCAAAACAGGCAGACACCGCACAATCGTCGAATCGCACGGCCAAGCCTGTGGTCAACGGCGTGCGCGCCTTGCAGTACGTCAAAGAAATTGTAGCGTTCGGGCCGCGATATCTTGGAAGTCCCGGTCATCAGAAAGCGGAAAGCTATTTACGCTCCCATCTGAAGAATGACGATTTGCAAGAAGATCCCTTTACCGTAGACAGCCCTGAGGGCAAGTTCCAGGGGAGGAATTTCATCGCGAAATTTCCCGGCACAAAAGACGGCATCATTGTCATTGCCAGCCATTACGATACGAATTATCCGTTACGGAAAACGTCCTATGCTGGCGCGAACGATGGGGGATCGACGTCAGCGCTGTTGCTCGAACTGACCCAGCATTTACGCGGCAAAAAACTCGATGGTTACAGCGTATGGCTGGTGTGGACGGACGCGGAAGAGGCAGTACGCGGGTGGACTCATGATCAGGACAGCGTCTACGGCAGCCGCCATTTGGCCGAAACCTGGGAGAAGGACGGGACACTCAAGAAAATGAAGGCCTTCTTGCTGGCCGACATGATTGGCGATGCGGATTTGAACGTGGACCGCGATGCCAACTCCACTCCGTGGCTCGAAGACTTGGTTTTGGAGGCAGCGACGCGGCTGGGCTACCAGTCACACTTTTTTGCCCGAACCGGCGGCTACGATGATGACCACACTCCGTTTGCCAAGCGCGGCGTGCCAGTGGCGGACTTGATTGATTTCGAATACGGTTACAACAACGTCTTTTGGCACACGCCGCAGGACACGGTGGACAAACTGAGTCCGCGAAGTATCGAGATTGCCGGAGACGTGATCTATGAGACGGTTCTGTTGATTGGCGAGCGCAAGTAGAACAGCTTGAGCGCCTCACAGCCGTGGTGAGTATGAAACTCTGCTCCTCACTCAATTCTCTAGACTCTCAATCCTCGAGGTTTTGTCATCTCTCTAGAGTTTGTCATTCAGAGCGAAGCGAGGGATCTGCTATTCACTCACAAGAGCAGATCCCTCGCTTCGCTCGGGATGACAATTCCTTAGGGTCTTGTAGAACTGCTTCTGCTTTCCCTTTCCTCCATTTTCGTTTCTAATCGGCATCTATGAAATCCACGAGAGTGGTCCTGATCGCAACCGCTGTTTTGCTGTGTGGGTGCGGGTTGTGGAGTAACCGTCATTCCGTACGGGCTGCGAATCAAAGCGATCTCCAAGCGCTGCTTAGCGAAGCGGAAAAGGCTCCGACGCTGCGGGCCAACCTCCAGGAACTCACCGATGAGATTGGCGGCCGAGTTCCAGGCACACCGGCAATGAATCGTGCCGTGCAGTGGGGCGTGGCGAAGTTCAAGGCCGCAGGCGCGGACACCGTCCACACGGAAGACTTCACCATCCTGCAAGGTTGGACCGAGGGTGCGACGCGACTGGTCGCGCGTGTGATCGACCCGTCCGGCATGCGGCAACATATTCCTGTGCCATCTGAGTTCACGGTGCGCGCGGTGTCACTAGCCTGGGGTCCGCCCGCGGAGTTGTCGGGTGTTCCCGTGGTGGATCTGGGCGATGGTTCCCACGAGGCGTTTGCTCGCGCTGGCGACCTTCACGGTAAAGCCGTTCTGGTACACAGCGAGACCATGAAGAAATGGGACGACCTCTTCGCCGAATACCGGCACACGCCCATCGTGGTGGAGGAGTCGTTAAAACGCGGTGTGTGGGTGATTCTGCTGCAGTCCACGCGTCCGCAAGACTTGCTATACCGGCACATCAACACCAATCACGGTGAGATTGAGCGTATCCCGGCGCTGATGGTGGCTCGCGAGGACGCTGACCGATTGGGACGGCTGCTGGCGGAAAAAAAGACAGTCTCGGTCGATGTGTCGATGCCCAATAAGGTCAGAGGCCTGATCAGGGCTTACAACGTAGTAGCGGAAATTCGCGGCAGCGAGAAACCCAATGAGTATGTGGTTCTGGGCGCGCACCTTGACTCCTGGGAACTCGGCACGGGCGCGCTCGACAATGGGTGCAATGCAGCATTGGTGATCGAAGCTCTGCGCGCGATCAAGGCGTCCGGCATGAAGCCAAGGCGGACGATTCGTTTCATTTTGTTCACCGGTGAAGAACAGGGGATGCTGGGTTCCTGGGCGTACGTAAACTCTCACCGCGCCGACATGGATCGGTACGTGGCCATGGTTGTTTTTGATGCTGGAACAGGACGTGTGACGGGGTTTTCCCTTGGCGGCCGCAAGGACTTAGTCAGTGCCGCATCAGAGATCGTCGCGCCGCTGAAAGCATGGGACGCAGCAACGCTCACGACGGATGCGGATTCCGGCACCGATCATCTTGATTTCCTCCTCGAAGGCGTACCGACGTTTAACGCCAATCAGGAGGAAGCGAATTACCTGGTGAACTATCACGCCAGTTCCGACACGTTTGACAAGGTGGACTTCACGAACTTGAAACGCCACGTGGCGGAGGCTGTAGCCGTGACATTCCAGTTGGCAGACAGTCCAGAAAGAATTGGACCACGGCTCTCGCGCAAGGAGATCGAACAAACACTGCATGAAACTGGACTCGATGTGGACATGAAGTCGGCGGACATCTGGCGGGACTGGGAAAGCGGCAGGCGTGGCCGTACGCCGTAGAGACGCGCGCGGCACACCAAGCTGCCGCGGGCTTCTCGCCATGGACAGTTTACAATCGCCGCAGGATGAACACTGAGTGAGCCGTCCGCTGTTGTGGGTTGTTTTCAATCTATTCGTCTTGGCCATGCTCGCGCTCGATCTGGGCATTGTTCGCCGCCGCGCGCGCGCTGTCTCGTTTCGTGAAGCTTTGGTGTGGAGCGCCGTCTGGATAGCACTCGCGCTGACCTTCGCTGGGCTACTCTTCCATTGGCAAGGGCGGACGCCGGCGCTTGAGTTCGTTACCGGGTACGTGATTGAGCTTTCGCTCAGCGTCGATAATTTATTCATCTTTCTCCTCATCTTCCGCTATTTCAGCGTGCCGGAGCAGAGCCAGCACAAAGTCCTGGTCTGGGGGATTCTGGGCGCGCTCGCGTTGCGGGCGATGTTCATTTTCGCTGGCGTTGGACTAATACGGCGTTTTCATTTCATCACCTATTTGTTCGGCGCAATGCTGATTTATAGCGGGATCAAACTGTTCCTGCAGGGAAAGTCGGAGATTCGTCCGGAGAAGAACCCTGTCCTGCGGCTATTCCGTAAATTTGTACCAGTGACAAAGGAGTTCGAAGGAGAGAACTTCTTCGTCCGGCGACGGAGCCTTTATGCCACACCACTGCTGATCGTTCTACTGGTGGTTGAAACTACAGATGTTTTATTTGCTGTCGATTCTATCCCTGCAATTCTGGCGATCACGCTCAATACTTTTGTGGTCTACACGTCGAATGTGTTCGCCATCATGGGACTGCGGTCGATGTATTTTGCCCTGGCGGGAATGATGGACGTCTTCCATTATTTGCACTATGGGCTGGCCGTGATTCTGACGTTTGTGGGCTTGAAGATGCTGGCTTCCGGATACTACGAAATGTCAACGCTGGCCACGCTGGGGTTCGTAGGGTTGGTACTGGCAGTATCGGTGGGGGCGTCGCTGGCGCATCCACGAAAAAGCGTACACACCTAGGCCCAGATAGCCTTTAGGCGCTGTTAGATTTGTAATACTTTTGTGATACCGCACTCCCGCTGACTTTCTGCATCGAACTCCCTTGTACACTAAAGCTTCACCAAAGTAACTTTTCGCACTCGCTGTGCTTGGTGGAATCTAGAGATGTGCATTTATGGCTGACGGTAAACCGACCCCGCACGTGACGAACGCGAATCGAGATGACGCTGCGAACTACCGGCTGAGTTCTGTCATCCTATTTTTCGTGCTGCATGTGAGCTGCCTAGCCATATTTTTCGTGCCCTTCCGCTGGTCCTATGTTGCGCTCGCTGTGGGCCTCTATTACTTGCGCATGTTTGGAGTGACCGCCGGCTACCACCGCTACTTTAGTCACCGGACGTACAAGCTCGCGCGCGTGCCCCAGTTTCTTCTGGCTTTCCTGGCAGAAACTTCCGGGCAGAAGGGCGTGCTCTGGTGGGCAGCGCACCACCGCGAGCACCATCAGTACTCGGATACTCCGCAGGATGTGCACTCGCCGGTGCAGCGCGGCTTTTGGTGGGCGCACATGGGATGGATCTTGTCGGACGACTACGACACGCACGATCCCAACATGATCCGGGATTTTGGCAAGTATCCGGAATTACAGTGGTTGAGCCGGAATTACCTCATCCCGCCAACGCTCCTGGGAGTTGCCGTCTTCCTGCTTGGAGGCATGGGCCCATTCGTGTGGGGCTTTGTCGTCTCCACTGTTTGCCTCTATCATGGCACGTTCACGATCAATTCTCTGGCGCACGTTTGGGGGAAACGGCGCTTTGACACGCCCGACGACAGCCGGAACAACTTCGTTCTCGCGTTGATCACCATGGGCGAAGGCTGGCACAACAACCATCACAAATTCATGTATGCCTGTCGTCAGGGTTTGCGCTGGTGGGAGGTGGATTTCACGTACTATTTGGTGAAAGCCCTGAGTTGGATCGGTATTGCCCACGATGTCCGGGCACCCCGCCTTGCTATCGAAGAACCGACATCTGAACCAGAATTAGCTGAAGTCGCTGCCGGCTAAGTTCTACGTGGATGAGTCGCATCGCCACGCTCCGCAGGATACCAACCTGGGATGCCATTTAGCCTCTCGCTTCGGTACAATGTCCGCTACATCCCTTACGTAGAGAGGACACTCCGCTGAAATACCGCAAGCTTGGACGCACCGGTTTTGATGTGAGCGACATTGCCTACGGGCTATGGGGCATGGGAGGCTGGTCGGAGTCCGATGACCACCAGTCTTTGGCAGCCTTGCAGTTGGCCGTGGATTTGGGCTGCAATTTTTTCGACACGGCGTGGGCCTATGGCAACGGGAAAAGCGATGGGCTTTTGGGGCAAATCATTGCCAGCAACCCGAGCAAGCGCTTGTATGCGGCGTCGAAAATTCCGCCGATGAACGACAAGTGGCCCGCGTCGCCCAAGGACAAGTACCACGATGTTTTCCCCGAAAAACACGTCTTTCAATATGCTGAGGCGATTCTGAAGAAGTTGGGTACAGATTCGATCGACGTGTTGCAGCTTCATGTTTGGGACGATAACTGGGCCGACGATCCCGAATTCCGTACGACAGTTGAGAAATTAAAGAGCGACGGTCTGATTCGGTCGCTTGGCCTGAGCTTGAACCGCTGGCAGCCTGCCAATGGCATTAAGGCGCTGCACACGGGGCTAGTGGACGTGGTGCAAGTGATTTACAACATCTTCGACCAATCGCCCGAGGACGAATTGTTTCCCGTATGCGAAAAATTGAATGTCGGAGTGATCGCTCGCGTGCCACTCGATGAAGGCAGCCTGGGCGGCAAGATGACTCTGCAGACGAGGTTTCCCGAGAGCGACTGGCGATCCAAGTATTTTGGGCCGGAAAATCTGGGCAATACAATTCCGCGAGTGGAGAAGCTGAAAACGGAGCTGCCGCCCTCGATGAGTCTGCCGGAGATGGCTTTGCGCTTTATTCTGGCAAACCCCACTGCAAGCACAATGATTGTTGGCATGCGCAAACTAGAGCACGTGAAACAGAACATCGCATTGAGCGATCAAGGACCGCTGGATCAGAAGTTGCTCGGCGCACTAAAGAGTCACCGCTGGGACCGCACCGCCCGCCCCTGGTCGGACTGAGCAGTGGATGGTTCTAGATTTTTTGAGGAGGATCACTCATGTTAAATCCTTACGCGACATATCTGGGAAATCGTGACGCGAAGACCGTGATCGGTGAAACGCCAACGCGGCTGGCAGGTCTCGCGAAGACGCTAGGCTCGCAAGCTATAGATCGCAGTCCGGCTCCGGGGAAGTGGAGTCCCAGAGAGATTCTTTGCCACCTGGCGGATTGCGAAGTCGTCTTTGCCTTTCGCCTGCGCCAAACGCTGGCTGAAGCTCACCACGTGATTCAGCCGTTCGATCAGGACATTTGGGCGAGCCAGTATTCATCGGCGTTTACCACAGAGGCGGCCCTGGCAGTATTTTCTGCGGTGCGCCAATGGAATGTGGCTTTGATCCGCAATGCTTCGGCGGAATCATTAGCGAAGCCGGTCACACACCCTGAGCGCGGGCAAATGACATTTCAAGAAATCGTCGAGACCATGGCTGGTCACGATTTGAATCACATTCAGCAGTTGGAGAAACTTGCGACCGCAAGTGCTGCGTAGCGCTCCAGGCATCTTACTTCCGCTCTAAAAACTCCGCCAGAAGCGTATGGAAATGGTACAGCCCATTTTCACGCTTCACGGAGTAGCGGCCGCGGTCGTAGGTTGCCGAGTTGAGTCCCCGCTGCACCGACTCGCATAGACCAATATCTTCCTGCTGTACTTCATCGCTAAACGCAATCGCTCGCTGTATGCGCTCGCTAACTTGCGCACTCTTGGCATCGTGGGAAAACCATTCGAAGATGGTCAGTGTCTTCTCATGCCCCAGCGGGACGATCAGATTAGTCGAAAAATTGTCGGGATAGATGTTGAGCATTAAGTTTGGAAAAATCCAAAAATATAGCGCCTCATTGAAGGCTTGCGCGCCTGACGTGTAGAAACGTTCGCCCTCGTCTCCGGGCTTTATGGCGCGGAGGGGCGCAAACTGCTGCGAATGGTAGCGATAGGTGATCGCGCGGTATTGCGTGTAGTCGATTTCGCGCATGAGTCCGGGATGCGCGATCGGGATGTGATACCCCTCGAGATAATTGTCGACGTACACTTTCCAGTTGCAGTTGATGACATAGTCGCGGCGCTCGGCAAGCTGTGCGCCCTGAAAACGAAAACCCCGAGTTTGGTTGGGAATTTCGCCCAGCCATTCCGACAGAGGAACGGCTTCTGGATCGAAATTGACAAAGATTAGATCTTCCCAGGTCTCGAGACGGAGCGGAAACATACCCATGGTGCTGCGGTCGAAGAACTCCACGCCATCGACTTCCGGAGTACCAACTAGGCGGCCATCAAGGGCGTAGCTCCAGCCGTGATAGCCGCAACGAAGAACATTCTTGCAGGTTCCCGAACCGGTGGCGATGGGGCCAGCTCTATGGCGGCACACGTTGCTGAAAGCACGCAGTTCGCCATGCTTGTCGCGTACGACAACGACTGGCTCGCCAGCGATGTCGGCGGTGAAGTAGGTCTCGGGGTCAGAAATAGTTCGTGGTGCGGTGTTCGCGCCGTCGCCAAGCGAAGAGCCGCAGGCATGGTTGAGCGTTCCCGCCAGTTGCCATGTGCGGCGGAAGATTTTCGCTTTCTCGGTCGCAAGGATGGCCGGGTCGGTGTAGAACTTCGATTCGATGGTGTGGGCACACTCGATTTTTTCGTGGAGGTCGACGGCGAGGGGAGTGTTGGACATGGTTAGATCGTAGCGTTCGGGGATTGTGGCGGCAAGCCGGGACGGGTCCTGAGCGAAGTCGAAGGAGGGCGGCCGTCCCACGTGACCGTTTAATAGGTTGGGACGGTGGCGTCCACGATGCGCGACCAGCGGTCGATTCCGCCGCGCAAGGATTGTGTCTGCTCGAATCCTTGCTGCCGCAGCCATTGCGTGACGTTCGCCGAACGCACGCCGTGATGGCAGATTACGACGATGTGCTCTTCCGGATCGAGTTCGCTATTGGCGCGAACAGGGATTTCTCCCATAGGGATGGCCACGCTACCCTCGATCCGCGCTAACTGGAATTCCCAAGGCTCGCGGACATCGAGCAAACGGACGGAGTGTTTCTGGTCGAGATGGGACTTCAGTTCTTCGGGAGTAATTTCAAATTCCATTGGGAATAACGGTGCGCGCTGAAACCGACTATATTTTCGGTGCCCCACCGTCAGCGACGGGCACAGGCCGGAGGATAAAGGATGCGCTGTAGAGCGCACCCAGTATCCAGAGCGCCAGTGAAATCTGACGCGCAATTTGCGCCGTCGTGGGTTGCAGATTCGGCGCCGCTGCCATCCATAGGGCCAGTGCGAAGTTGGCGATTAACACCGTAAACAAGAGTCGCTCCCGGAAGCAGCGCGTTTCCGTCATGAGGACCAGGAGAAATGCCACCCACACGACGTAGGCAAGAATCGACCAGACATCGTTGGGCCACTCAAACTGGTGGCTGCTGATCCGCGCGTAAGCAAGCCACGCCAAATATACACAGCCCAGCGACGAACTAAGAGACCAGAACTTTGACCCGCACAGTAGATGCGGCGTACGAGCGCTGTCCGGCTTGTCACCGCTTTCGTCAATGTGCGCAAGCAAGGCTTCCAAATGCTCCCCCGTCTCTGAAAACAGAGTTTCTGGCAACCTTCGTGAAACATACCACGTCAACCCGCAATTGTACCGACTACCTTACACTACCTGTCTGCCTGCGCAAAGGCACCTTCAGGCTATGTCGCAAGTGCGATCCAAGAAAGGCACTGCTAGTTCCGGATGTTCGCCATCTTGGTCTCGATCTCGGCCTTGGCATCCGCCGTCAAAGGCAACAGCGGCAAACGCGGGATACCTCCAAAGTATCCATTCAAATCCATGGCGTACTTGACGCCGGAGGGACCATATTCGCTAACAACCTTTTTCGCGGCCGCCGCGATGCGCGCTTGTTTCTCAGCTGCAAGCTTTTCGTCGCCCTCTTTCCAAGCGGTGTAAATCTCGAAACACGCCGTGGGCGCGGGGCAGGCGAAGCCCAGGACTGCTCCAACGGCTCCGGCTTCGAGGGAGGGTTTGAGCTTGTCCGCTGCGCCCACCAGCACTTGAAAACCAACTTCTTTCTGACGTGTCTTAAGGCCGCCAACGACCTTGACCGCAGCGGAGGAAGGCTTTGCCGTGGAGTCACTACTGGAACCCGCGCCGATGGTGACCAGAGCACCACCGTCAGTCTCTTTTGGAAGCTCCGCAGCCTGGATCATGCGCTGCGTGACTGCGGAGAAGGTTTCGGTAACTGTGGCGCTGCGCCGGATGTGCCGGGTGAGCTCGACCATCTTGCGAACCTTTTCGACATCGCCACCGGATTCCTTGATGCCAATAATGTTGGGATGGTCGGCGAGTTCGGCTACTAGTTCTGCAGGCAGATCGTATCCAGTAAACCCAGGCACAGTGTAGAGCAGCACCGGCAACGGCGAGTTGTCGGCAACGGTGCGGTAAAACGTCAGCATGTTCAGGGGCTTCGCCATCTGCGACTTGTAGTAGTGCGGCGTGCGCACCAGGGCGACATCGTAGCCAAGGGTCGCCGCGTATTCCGTCAGGCGAAGAGTCTCGATGGCAGACTCAATGCCGGTGGCAGCAACAAGAACCTTCTCCGGCGCAGCGGCTTCGCGAGCGGCTTTGAAAACGTCGCGGCGCTCCTGATCGGAAAGCAGAATGGCCTCTCCGGTAGAACCCTGGACCACGATGCCCGCAACCGGCGTGCGCGAATAGCGGTCGACATTGTGCTCAATCTTTTTGTAGTAAACCTGGCCGTCCGGATAGAACGGCGTCGTGATGGGAGGCAGGATTCCGTGAAGAAGCATAAAGTGTGTGCTCCCCTAATAATAGAGCCTCGGAAGGGTTGGAACAACAAAGAGCTTTCCTGGTCAGGCTTTTGGATTGATGTGTACGAGCAAGCTTTCAAAAACACTGGTGATTCGCTGATTCCATTGGTTCCAGTCGTGACCTCCAGGGCCAGTGTGGAACTCGTACGCAAAATGTCGCTTTGCCAGCAGTGCGGCAAATTGGCGGTTCGCGGGTAATAGGCCTTCTTGATCACCACATGTGAGAAAGAGGTACGGTATTCGAGCGGGATCAGCAGACCGGGCGACAACAAAGGGGTCGTTTGCGAGGCGATGCTGACTTTTCCAGGGGCCAAAAATTGCGGCGTGTTGACGATACTGCCGGATTCGCTTGATCGAGAACGGTCGACTGGGAACGTCAATCGCCGGACTGAGAGCGCCGGCGAAAACAAATAGCTCGGGATGCTTAAGGGTCAGATTGACCGCGCCAAAACCTCCCATAGAAACTCCCACAACCGCACGGTTAGCGCGACCCACAGCGACCGGAAACTTACTTTCAACATCGGAAACGAGATCGTTCACGACGTAGTCTTCGTAGCGATCCTGCGGTCGATCAGCTGAATTCGTGTAGTACGAGGAGTTCCCTTCCGGCATAACGAGGATCAGGCCACACTCGGCAAAGCGTGCGACATCGGAATCGTTCGACCAGTCATGAAACCCGCCGCCTCCGCCATGAAGCAGGTAGACCACTGGGAGCTTTTGCCCTGAAGGGATGCTCGCAGGGAGTATCACGCGGTACGGCATGTCACGATTGAGAGCGATGCTGTGGAAGGTGACGTCGCGGAGCGTCACCTTCGGGGTCAGCCGGGGATTGTCGGGCCTAGTTTCTTCTTTCTTACTGCACGCCACTAGCAGGAAGACGACACAGAAAGACACTACAGCAGAGCGCGGGAACGGCGGTGTTTTCATGAAAGGAATCTATGGTACCGTGCGCGTTACCCGCTCCGCGTGGAGCTGCTGCAGCGCGTGAACCGTCACTTGGCGGCGCTGGAGGGCGGCAATCCCTTCGGCAGCGGCTCTTGCAGCGGCTAGCGTTGTGATGGCTGGAATGTGGTGAAAGATCGACGCCCGGCGAATTGCTTTTTCGTCGAACCACGGGTCAGCGCCCTGCGGTGTGTTGATGATGAGTTGGATTTTTTCACCCTTCACGAGGTCAACGACGTTGGGGCGGCCTTCCTTGACCTTGAAAACGCGGTCGACTTTGAGGCCCGCGCGCTCTAGGGTATCGGCGGTGCCGTGCGTGGCTACGAGGGTAAAGCCGAGATCGACGAACCGGCGCGCGACTTCAGCGACGGTGGATTTATCGTGGTCGGCCACGCTGATGAAGACCATTCCCTTGGTGGGCAGTGTTTGGCCAGCGGCGAGTTGGGCCTTGGCGAAAGCTTCTCCGAAGTTATCGGCTACGCCCATGACCTCGCCCGTGGACTTCATCTCCGGACCGAGAACTGTGTCCACGCCGGGGAATTTATTCCAGGGAAATACAGGAGACTTGACGTAGTAGTGGCTGCCTGTGCCGAGGTCTGTGCCGAGGTCGATATTTTCCGGCAGAAACTCGCGAAGTTTTCGCCCGACCATGAGGCGGGAAGCAATCTTCGCAAGTGGAACACCCGTGGCCTTGGAGACAAAGGGCACGGTGCGAGAGGCGCGAGGGTTAACCTCGATGACATAGACCTTGGGACCTGCTCCGTTCGGTCCGGGCGTGGTGCCTTCGGCGGGAGCAGTTCCTCCATTCCGTGGAATGGCGAACTGAATGTTCATCAGGCCCACAACCTTCAGAGCGCGAGCGAGTTTGAAGGTGTACTCGCGCATCGTGTCCAGAAGGTGCTTGGGGATATCGACGGCCGGAAGCACACAAGAAGAATCGCCGGAGTGGACGCCAGCTTCCTCGATGTGCTGCATGATGCCACCGATGACCACGTCTTCGCCGTCGGACAGCGCATCAACGTCGACCTCGATGGCGTCCTCGAGGAATTTATCGATAAGGATCGGGCGATCCTGTGAGTATTCGACGGCTTCCTTCATGTAACGGTGGACGGTCTCATCGTCGTAGGCGATGACCATGGCGCGCCCTCCTAGAACGTAAGACGGGCGCACGAGAACGGGATAGCCGATTTGAGCGGCGGCGGCGACGGCCTGTTCCGCAGATGTAACCATGGCACCGGCAGCCTGTGGAATCTGCAGCTCTTCGAGAAGCTTGCCAAAGCGCTTGCGGTCTTCTGCCAGGTCGATGGATTCCGGCGAGGTGCCAATAATGTGGACCCCGGCTGCCTTAAGCGGCAGAGCGAGATTCAGCGGCGTTTGCCCGCCGAATTGCACAATGACGCCAACGGACGCGCCGCCAGAAGTCTCGTGCTCGTAGATGGCAAAGACATCCTCGAAGGTAAGCGGCTCGAAGTAGAGACGGTCGCTGGTGTCGTAATCCGTGGAGACGGTTTCCGGGTTGCAGTTCACCATGATGGTTTCGTAGCCATCGTCGTGCAGCGCGAAGGAAGCGTGGCAGCAGCAGTAATCGAATTCAATTCCCTGCCCGATGCGATTGGGGCCTGCACCGAGAATCATAACTTTGTGTTTCGGCGTTGGCGCGGCTTCGTCTTCTTCCTCGTAGGTCGAATAGAGATACGGGGTGAAGCTTTCGAACTCGGCAGCGCAAGTGTCGACGCGCTTGTACACAGGAGCGATGCCGTGCTTCTTGCGCAGGTGCCGTACTTTTTCCTGTGCTCCCTTGTTTGCATCGAGACGCCAGACGCCCGCTAATCGGCCATCCGAGATGCCCATGCGCTTAGCGTCGCGCAGCACTTCCGCTGGAATGGATTCCATCGGATGCTTCTCGAGCTCAAGCTGCATGTCGTTAATTTCTTTCATCTGCTGCAGGAACCAGGGGTCGATGCCGGTCATGCGGGCAATCTGCTTGACGGTGTATCCCTGGCGCAGCGCGTAGCGGAGATAGCTCATGCGCTCGGGATGCGGGGTCACCAGACGCTGGGTAAGAATCTTTGGCTCAATTTTTTCTGAGCCGACTCTCTTGCCGGTATCGAGCGCGCGCACGGCCTTGAGCAGGGCTTCCTTGAAAGTGCGCCCGATCGCCATCACCTCGCCGACGGACTTCATCTGCGGCCCGAGAGTCTCGTCCGCACCGGGGAATTTTTCAAACTGCCATTTGGGAATCTTGACGACCACGTAATCGAGCGTGGGCTCGAAACAGGCTGGGGTTTTGCGCGTGATGTCGTTCGGAATCTCGTCCAACGTGTAGCCAACAGCAAGCTTCGCGGCAATCTTGGCGATGGGAAATCCGGTAGCTTTCGACGCGAGCGCCGAAGACCGCGAGACGCGGGGGTTCATCTCAATCACAACCATGCGGCCGTTATCGGGATTCACGCCGAACTGCACGTTCGAGCCGCCGGTTTCGACGCCGATTTCGCGAATGACCGCCAGCGCAGCGTCGCGCATGATCTGATATTCGCGGTCGGTGAGGGTCTGGGCCGGGGCCACCGTAATGGAATCGCCGGTGTGGACGCCCATGGGATCAAAGTTCTCAATCGAACAAATGACGATGACGTTGTCGGCAAGGTCACGCATGACCTCAAGCTCAAATTCTTTCCAGCCCAGAACGGATTCCTCGATGAGGCATTCGTGTACAGGAGAAAGATCTAGGCCGCGGGAGAGGACATCCGACAACTCTTCGCGGTTGTAAGCGATGCCGCCGCCGCTGCCGCCGAGCGTGAAAGAAGGACGAATGATGACGGGGAATCCGATTTTCCCGGCGAACTCAGTGCCATCCTTCACGTTGGCCACGAGCGCGGATTTCGGAACATCGAGACCGATCTTCTGCATCGCGTCCTTAAAAAAGAGGCGGTCCTCAGCTTTCTTAATGGCCTCGACCTTAGCGCCGATCAGCTCGACGTTGTACTTCTCAAGAATGCCGCTGTCGGCCAGGTCCACGGCGAGGTTCAGCGCGGTTTGCCCGCCCACGGTAGGCAGCAACGCAAAGCCTTTGCCACCACACATTTCGGACTCAATGCGAATGATTTCCTCGAGGTATTCGCGGGTCAGGGGTTCGATGTACGTGCGGTCAGCGGACTCAGGATCGGTCATGATCGTCGCCGGGTTCGAGTTCGCTAGGACGACTTCGTAGCCCTCGGCCTTGAGAGCCTTGCAGGCCTGCGTGCCGGAGTAATCGAACTCGGCGGATTGCCCAATCACGATGGGGCCGGAACCGATGATGAGGATCTTCGAGATGTCTGTGCGTTTGGGCATTCTATTTAATGTCTAAATGGTTTCCGGTGACAATTGTCGCGATCCGCTTCTCATCATCCGTGATCGTCTTGTAGATCCATGTGTACCAGGGCTTGTTCTTGATAACCCGCTCGGTGCGCTCTGGTCCAATGATTTGGCGGTCAGCTTGAATCTCCAGGTAACAATCGACGAGGTGGCCATACGTGCTGTAGACACTATCGGCGCCCTCGGGCAGTCCTACCGGAACCTTGGGATAAAACGTTTTCAGTTCTGCCACAGCCTGCTGCATCTGCATAGGGTGGTCACGCAGGTACCAGTGCAGCTGTTCGTGCAGGAATGAAGAGAGCAATTCGTCGTCCGAATTCAGGAAGTGTACGTTGAGCGTGAGCACCGGGAACGCATGGTTCATGGCGCGCTCTTCAATGATCACCGTATGGGTGAAGGTGTACTTGCTGACGTCGTACTTCTTGAGAATCTGCTCAAGTTCCAGTTTCTCCTGCTGCTCGCGCACGGAACGGTTCTTGAGCTGGATGTCGACCGCGTCAACCGCAAAGACGGGGAGCGAACACGGGAGAAGCGCCGCAAGAGTGAAGATGATCGAGATGGCGGTGCGTTTGGACATGAGCGCTATTTGCTACCGCTTCGACTCCTCCATCATCCCCACAAATTCCTTGAACAGGTAGTGTGAATCATGCGGGCCGGGCGCCGCTTCCGGGTGGTACTGGACACTAAAGAGCGGAAAATTGCGGTGGCGCAGGCCCTCCAGCGTGTTGTCGTTGAGGTCGATGTGCGTCAGTTCGACTTCGCTTTGAGGAAGCGAATCGGGGTCGACAGCGAAGTTGTGGTTGTGGGCGGTGATTTCGACTTTGCCCGTCTTCAACTGTTTCACGGGATGATTGCCGCCGTGGTGGCCGAACTTGAGCTTGAACGTCTTGCCGCCGAGAGCTATGCCGATGATCTGGTGGCCGAGACAAATACCGAAGATGGGTTGGCGTCCCATGAGGCGGCGCACGTTTTCGACAGCATAGTTGCAAGGCTCGGGGTCGCCAGGGCCGTTGGAGAGGAATACGCCGTCGGGCTTGAGCGAGAGCACATCTTCCGCCGGAGTCTCTGCCGGGACAACCGTGATTTTGCATCCTTCGCTGCGGAGCTTGCGGAGGATATTCGTCTTGATGCCGAAGTCGTAAGCAACAACGTGGAAGCGTTCAGGCGTTTCTTTCACACCAACGATTTCGGTTGGCTCAATCGAGCGCTCACCTCTATCCCACACATAGGGGTGTTGCGTAGTGACGACTCGGGCCAAGTCGGTGCCATCCATTTTGCGAATGGAACGCGCTTTGGCGACGAGCTTCGCGGGGTCGCGTTCGAGCGTAGAGACAACGCCGCGCATCGCTCCGTTATCGCGAAGATGGCGAACGAGGGCGCGCGTGTCGATTTCCGCGAGCACTGGAACTTTATGGTGTTCGAGGTATTCTTCCGCAACCTGCTCGGAGCGCCAGTTGGAACTGACTTTGGAAAACTCGCGGACGATCAGACCTTCAATGTAGGGACGCGTGGATTCGCTGTCGTCGGCATTGGTGCCGTAGTTTCCGATTTGTGGGTTGGTTAAAACGACAATCTGGCCGGTATAGGAAGGGTCGGTGAAAATTTCCTGGTAGCCGGTAATGGAAGTATTGAAAACAACTTCGCCGTAGCTTTCGCCCTTAGCGCCGTAGCCTTTGCCTCGGAAGATGCGGCCATCTTCGAGGGCAAGGATTGCTTGCATTCTTGCTCCCGGGAGTGGATTTTATAGAGTTTAACAGTTCCGGGACGGTGCGCCAAAAATAGTTTCGGATTTCTGGCTTCGAGTTTGGAGTGCGGCAGGAAATGCTTCGAGAGGCTGGGTTCAAGCCGCTTGATACTCAAAACTTAAGATTCGAAACTTCACTTCGCCGTTGGTGGATCAGCCGCGCCGCCGTCGTAGATCACTTTCCACGATCCGTCGGCCTGTTTCTTCCACACGGTAAGGTAGTCGCCTTCGAGCGTACCCTGCTCGCCCTTGGGGTTTTTGCCGTGGTAAGTCCAGCGGCCAGAGGTGTAGCCCATCTTGCCGGATTTGAACAGCTCCGCGTGCTTGGGTTCCCAGGTGAGCGAGTATGTGGGATCGTCCCAATCGGCCTTGATGGCTTCGCGGGCGGCATCTTTGCCGAAAACAGGCTTGCCGCGTAACAGCACAACATCGTCGGCCATAAACTGCATCCAGCCTTCAAGCTTCTTTTCGGCTGTAGCTTTGTTGAAATCGCGATCAGCCTGTAGCAGCGCATCTTCGCCGCTCTGGGCAGATGATGTCGCTAGAACCGCCGCCAGGAACACCAAGATTCCAGCCATTAGCCAAAGCGACTTTTGTGTGCGCTCCGACCGCAATTCCTCCTGATCAAGCATGGTTATCTCACTTTCCCCAGCTTTTCCACGGGCCAATAGCCAAACACAGCTCTACCGACGACGAATTTCTTCGCCACCGGTCCAAATTCACGACTGTCCGTCGACTTGTTCCGGTGGTCACCCATCATGAAGAAAGAATCCTCGGGAACGGTAATATCCAGCTCCGGCCGCCAGTCAACATACTGCTGAGGAACATAGTCTTCCTCAAGAGGCTTGCCGTTCACGAAAACGATGCCATCGACAATGCGAATCCGGTCGCCAGCCACGCCAATCACGCGTTTGATGAGATACGTCGAAGGATCGGGCGGATAGCGAAACACAACGACATCTCCCCGCGAGACGGGTTCCAGCCGGTAGACGAACTTGTTGACGAAAATGCGCTCCTCGTCTACCAGGCCGGGCAACATGCTCGTGCCCTCCACCTTCATGGGGTGGTAAAGAAATAGGATGAAGAATGCGGCAATCAATAACGCAATCGCCAGATTTCCCAGCCACGTGTTCAGCAGGTTGGCAAAGCTGGGGCGACGGCGCGCTGGCGTGCCAGCAACGTTGTCACTAACGCTCATACCCGGGTTCTGGTTAATCTGCATGATCTTTAATGATCGCAAGCCTTCATGATCGTAACCGAATTTGATGCGAATTCGCCACGAGCTGTTGTAACTTCCCGCACCGTGTACTCCTCCGTTACCACCGGTTCACCCGGTTCGAAGATTCGCGGTAGAATAATGCAAGACGCACAATGCACGCACTTCCGTAGGTAGGCATGTCGAAACGAATCCTGACATCGGTTTTCCTTTTCGTCGTTATCATAACCCTGGGCTCCTCGTGGGCCGGCACACAGGAAGGCGCCAAAGTTCCGGCTTACAATAAGATGCCACCGGCCAAGGGCGAGAAACTGCCTGTGATCCTTCCAAAAGAAGAGCTTTGGGGAGAGAATGCACAATCGCCATTCCAGACGCACGCTTACGAACTGGCGTCGAAGATTCCCGCGGTCATTCACCAGATGCCTTGCTATTGCTACTGCGAGAGGATCGGGCACAACAGCCTGCATAGCTGCTTTGAGGGTACGCACGGTGCGCAGTGCGATGCCTGCCTAAAAGAGCTCTACTACACCTACGGAGAGAAGAAGAAGGGCAAGACCGTAGCGCAGATTCGTAAGGGCATCATTGCCGGAGAATGGAAAACAATCACACCCGAAGCCGCTGCAGCATTGAACTAAGACGGAGCAAACAGAATGATCGGCGGTATGACCGGTTATCCACAGCCGGATGGTGGGCAGACAGAATTCCCTTAAAAGATCAGCATTCCCAGCGCGCTGGGACGAGAAAGGTAGAGTTGATAATTTCGCACGTAAGTTATTAAATAAACATATGGTTACGAAACAAACACCGAAGACAATGAAGGCTTCCACCATGCCGGCGGCGAGAATCCCAGTGCCGGTTGACCCTAAATTTGCACAAGCTGTGCAAAACTACGAGGCGGGACTTCGTGCCCTCCAGGAGCGCAAGTTCGACAAAGCTAAGGCCGCTTTTCAGAAGGTTTTGGAGGGCACAAGCCGGGAGCTGGGCGACCGCGCGCGGATTCATCTCAGCACCTGCAACCAGCAGACCGTGAAGAGCGAATTGCACTTCCAAACTCCGGAAGAGCATTACGACTATGCCGTTTCTTTGATGAACCAGGGAGACTATGTAGGCGCGCGCGAGCATCTGGAAAAGCTGCAAAAGAATCCGGCGCAGCGCGACTACGTCCTGTACGGACTCGCTGCGCTGGACTGCCTCACCGGACATCTGGAAGATGCGCTGCGCCGGCTTGGCGAAGCCATCGCCGCGAATGCCCACCTTCGCTTCCAGGCGCGCAATGACGGCGATTTTCAGAACCTCGCCGAAGATCCACGCTTCACCGAGCTGCTCTACCCCGATCCGGGTGGAGAAGCAGGCGCATCCGGCTACGGGATCGAGCAGTAAGACTGGGTCCATGGCAGCGAATCAGAGGGGACCGTCTTCGCCCCCCGCAACGGGATTGCGTCCCCTGCGGGTGGTCGCCATTGGTGGGGGCACTGGGCTCTCTGCGATCTTGCAGGGGCTGAAGCACTTCACGGTACGCCCCGGGGAATTGACGGCCACTCCCCCGTGCATCTCCGAACTCTCCGCCATTGTTACGGTCGGTGATGATGGCGGATCGAGCGGTCGGCTGCGCAAAGAATTCAACATGCCGCCGCCCGGAGACATCCGGAGTTGCCTGGTGGCGCTCTCCGAGGATGAGGCGCTTCTGTCTCGTCTCTTCCAGCACCGCTTTGAAAAGGGATCAGGTCTCGAAGGACATAGCTTCGGGAATCTTTTTCTTGCCGCTCTCACGGCCGTGACCGGGGACTTCACCGACGCCGTGCATCAGTCTTCGGAGATCCTGGCGATCCGGGGCCGGATCTTCCCCGCCACGACTTCGCATGTCGAGCTGGAAGCTGAAATGGCCGACGGCACACGCGTTCGCGGGGAGACGCGGATCACTGCCAGCAGCGGAAGAATCGTCAAGCTGGTGCTGGTGCCACCCGACGTGCAGCCTTTGCCACAAACTCTTGAAGCCATTGCTCATGCGGATTTGATCACCATAGGGCCAGGATCGCTGTTCACAAGCCTGATTCCGAATTTGTTGGTGCATGGAATTCCGGAAGCGATTGTCGCGTCTCCAGGGATCAAGGTCTATATCTGCAATCTGATGACCCAGGCCAACGAAAGCCTGGGCTTGACTGCCGCGGATCACATTCGCGCGTTGCATGAGCACGCGCAACGCCCGATTTTCGACTTCGCGCTCATCAACCGAAAAAATGCCTCGAATGAAGTAAAGGCCAGATATGCGCTGGAAGGCGCGAGCCAGATCGTCGCGGACCTTGACGCCGTAGAGTCACTGGGCGTGCGGCCCATCCTGGGCGATTACCTGGTGGAAGGTGAGAAGGCGCGCCACGCCAACGACCAAGTGGCTCACGATTTGATTCATTTGACGCAGATCGCGATATCCCAGGGAAAAGCGGGCATCACCCCGATGGCGGACTGCAGTCTCATGCCGTAGCGTGTGGAATTAGACGAATACACACTGTGTGGGGCGGCAACGCACTGACCTTAGAGTGTTCCCTGCGTCTAAGACTTCATGGGAAAATACAGCCGGTCTTGCACGGTAACTCACCGATTCATCCCCTTAATAATTCTTGTCCTTGTGATCTCCACTGTGGGACAGATGTCCGCAAGCGAACCACGGGCTGGCTTCCACACCAGCACGGAGTGGGATATCCAGCCGTCTTTCATGTTCGACACGCTCTGTGCTCTCAACTTTCTCGGCGGTGATCCCTACTATCTGGAATACTACAAATCGGACTACGATCGCCTGTCCAGTCAACTGCGCCCCCAGGAGCGCGCGGCGTTCGTCAACCTGAAGCGCCGGATCAAAGATCAAAATGGAGGGATCATCTCCGCGCAACTCGCCCTGTTTTTTTCCGCTACGAACGCCCAATCGCTCGATGACATGATTCGCGTGGTGAAAGACAGTTCCGTCATGCAGCGTAATCTAAAAACCACGTCTTACTACAACGAGGATGACTGGAACATTTATGAAAAAAGCCGTCCCGACCTTGAAACAGCCTTCAGGGCACTCAAGCGCATCCATTTCGAGGCGGACTGGGCAAAGCAGGTCCAACCCCGCATAGAACAATCCCGCTCTGCTATTGCCAAAGATCTTCCCAAGCACGACGTCGTTCCGGCGGTTGAGTCCGTTCTGGGAACGCCGCGCCCGTCCAACAAAATAACGGTTTACTTGCTGTACTATTCCGAACCACATGGCATAAAGATCACAGGCACACGCTTTCTCACGCACTATTCCTACCCGTTCCGCATCGTGCTACGAAACGCGATTCATGAAATGATGCATCCACCCTATGACCTGGCTCGAGATCCCGATCTACGCTCCTCTTTGGCGTCCCTGCGGGCCGATTCCTACTTGATGGATAAAGTCGAGCACCACAACCCGTCTTTCGGCTACACCACGCTCGAGGGTTTGGAAGAAGAAGATTGTGTACAGTCCCTGGAACAGATCATTGCGGAACGTTTTGGGATGGGCGGCGACCCGCGTCGCTACTGGAAGGAGCAAGATGACGGAATTCACGTGCTCGCGGTTGCTCTCTACAGCCTGATGAAACAGCAAAACTTTCCCGAGCATGAGGAGCCGTTCCCCACGTTTCTCAAGCGCATGATCGATTCCGGGGCTCTGTCCAATGGGCACATTGAGGAACTGAATCGAGCATTTTTTCGTAACTAGGTGAACTACTTACTGCAACATGGCGCCAATCAGGCGCGAGATTCCGCCAGGTACATAGCGCGGGATACGGCTCCTCTTTGCGCAAGCTCCACCACGGTTGCCAAGTATCCCTGTTGCTGCTCGAAATAGGAACTGCCTTCTAACAGTTCGAGCTCTGCTCGATGGGCGAGCCGGGCTGCCAGGCGTCCCGCAGCATTCTTCAATAAGCTGGAAGTGCGGTCCGTTTGTTCCAGTAACCGAAGCCCGGCAAGCTCTAGCATTCGTTCATTGAAGCCCCCGGGAACGAATTGCGTATACCCATGCGCAGCCCTCAGCTGAACTTCCTCAGCGGATACTGGGCCTGTAATCACTCCGGCGTCCGTGAACAAGAATCTTCCGCCGGGAATTAGAACCCGTGCTACCTCCCGAAACACGGCTAAGCGGTCGCGCAGATGAAGAATCACATCCAGGGACATGACGGCCGCGAAGGATCGGCTCGCATAGGGTAGTGCCTGATTCAAGTCGGACTGCTGCAGCGTAACCAACGCTTCAATCCCCAGCACAGCAGCGCGGGTACGCCCCGCAGCAACGGCTTCCGCGCTGATGTCGAGGCCGCTGCCATGGCACCCAACGCGTTGAGCTACAAATGCCAGCGGCCCGCCAGGACCGCAACCTAGATCGAGAAAATGGCTTGTCCGCGAGAGCTTGAGTCGCGGTATGTCCTCCTCCAAATCTTCGGCTGTGACCCAAGAGTGTTGACCGATATCTTTCCCATAGGCCTCTCGCCTGAGCTGCTGCATCAACGGCGAATCAAACGCCCGATAGGAGTCGTCATAACCAGGATTCTGTGGCCGCGCGGGATCACTCATACGGGTTACTAGTTTAGTTTCATTTCCATCAACCGCGTATTCGGATAGTAGTGGTTCAATATATCGTGGAACGTGGCTCCGTGTTCTGCCATGGCTCGCGCGCCGTTCTGGCATAGTCCGACACCGTGCCCCTGACCCGTTCCCTCCAAGCGAACCCCATTCCCCTCCGCATGAACCGTGAAGTTGTTACTCGGCACTGCATCCCACCCGAGGCGGCGATCGATATGCAGGCGCGCAGTTTCGCGTGACGCTCGCAGCTCGGCTGCATCCTCCCCTGAGACCCGCCGGCTCCAGCGAAATGGATTCCGAGAGCAATAACTGCAGGCCACCGGAAAATAAGGATAGCCGTTCGTCGCAAGTCCAATCTCAGAAGCTGTTCTGGTGCGGCCGCCGCAGCTGCGCGTATACATGGCGGAGAAGGAGCGATCTTCGTAGGTAAGGACGAGACCTCGGGTCGCCAGCGTCGCGGCGGCTGCCGGAGAATTGGGTGCGGGCGGCTCACGCAGGAACTGGCAATGCGTGGTGTCACAGAAGTTTGAATGATGATGCCGGCCCCGGAGTGTATTGAAACCGGCCGCCGCGAAATACGAGCGGGCAGCGATGGCTTGCGCCTTCAGCGCCTCGAGGGGCGTCCCGGGATCGCTCTCAGCTCGCACCACCGAGGCCACAGCAGTCTCCAGATCCATGGAAACGACTGGCAGGAGGACGCCGGAGTCCATAGAGAGATCCAGCGCCCCCGAGTAAACGCGCCGGATTCTACCTGGAACCTCTAGAAAAAAATTTGCGGGTGTTTGATTCCTCGAGCTCACGTGGATAGTGGAAGCCTCGACGTCACGTCCGCCGATTTCTGCCGATAGATGGCCGCCCACAACTCGAATCCGCATAGACCTCTGCGCCGAGCTTTCTTCCAGCACAAGCGCCTCGTCTCCGGCGTGGATCACGAACGCGGATCCACCGGTTGGACTGAGTCGAAGTTCGTGGGGATGGAAGAGACCGAAGACTTCAATGCGAACATCCTGCGCAGCAGCCGGAGAGCCGAGGATCGACCATGCCCAGCATCCCAAGACGAGGGTTCGAACTGTAACACTCCCGCAGCTCTTCAGATTCAACATACATTTTCCAAACTCAGATCTTCCACCGTCATCGATGCGCCTCGGCGTAAATGCTATTGAGCAAGCGCCCAGCTGTCACCGCGGCTTTAGCGCCAGGCTCACCGTGTACGCGAACCAGCAAGAGCAGCTCGGGCTGACTGGCCGGGACGAGCGCAACGACAAACCCATCTCCGGGAGCGTGTTTCGAATGTGTGCAGGCAGCTGTGCCAGTTTTCACCAAGGCAGTTACAGGTCTTAGACTGCGTCCGACAGCCGCCCCGGTACCGATTCGCGAGGATTCGGCCATTCCGGCCAGAACTTCGCGCACGCCGGGTTGCTCGCGACGGCGATTCAGTTCGAGGAAGGCGCGCGCTAGATGCAAGGGAGAAATCCGCCATTCTCCACCAAGTCCGCTGAGAGCGGATCCACTGAGGCCGGGTGCTGGCATGTCGAGGCCAAACTCATCAGCCGTGGGAGTCATCTGATCGCGGCTCATCGCGATGGTCAACATACGGAAGTATGAGTTGCAGGAGTAGGCAATGGCTGAGGTCATCCCGACTTCCCCATGCCCGCGAGGCAGCCAACAACCACTGGCCTCTCCCGCACAATAGTGCGTGGGATAATGAAATTGGTGAGCCTTGCCGTAGGCCAAAGCCGTAAACGGCTTCACCAGGGAACCCATGGGAATTGGATCTTGAGGGTTATCCCAGTGAGATGCAAGCAAAGAGCCGGTCCGGACATCCAGCAGGAGAACCGACGTGTCGCGACCCGACACTTCGCGGTCAAGGCGGTGGACTACGGATTGGTGGAAGAGCGTCTCCGGGATATCACTCGTTCCAATATTATTCGTTCCGACATTGGCAAGTAGAAGATCTTGACTCACGGCAGAATAGCCGCAGAGTACCGTCAGCAGCACTCCCAGCAACAGCACTCGTCCCAGGAATCGCCTCTTCACTTCCCTCTTCTCCAATTCCCTGTTTTCCACTTCAATGCGACCACTTGTAACGGACAGTCTGCAACACCTTGTCGCCGCGATCCCGAACAACGACATCTTCGGAATCCATCCGTCCGAGAGCGGAACTGAGACTAACCATATTCTCCGCAAAAAACTGCGGTTCCCTGCCGGATCGTGCGGCTCCCACTGGACTCATATTGGGCCGATCCACGGCCGTGGTAAAGTGAGTGAAGTTTCCCCGCTCGCGTGCGTGGTCGAACCCTGCTAGAAAAACCGCAGGCTCCGCTAGCGGCTTGCGGGAGAAGTTCGCAAGCATAGTAGTCATTAGGGCGGGATCGTCAGAAACCAAAAGATAGTTTCCGCGAACAGCTGTTATCAGCGATTGCAGACCGTCTAGTTCCTGGTAGCCGGACTTTTGCTGCCAGCCGACGCCCAACCGACTCGCGGTCAAACCCGGACGTATCGCATCGACGAGCGCGTCCAGAATCTTCGGCTGGTCCCAGTCGGTGGTACCCACGAGGACAATCGCGGAGTGCATTCTGATAAACACTCCATCGTTGTCCGGTCCAGTAGATCGCACCTGCAAACTCGCGCGGACGCGATTGCCGTGAAGCAAACTCTTGATCCCGGCGAAAGCATCCGCCCCAACCTCATGCTCCGCGGGAGCCTGATCGATACGGGTTTCTAGATCCGCAGCGCTACCGGTTTCGCCGGAAGTCAACTCCAAGTGCGGCGCGACTTGTTCAGCAGGCGCTGGCCCGAGATGCGGCGCCAGAATCTTGCTTGTGAGCAAGTCGAGACAAACATTGTCAGTCGGATCCGCTTGTACCTTGTAGACTCCCGCGCTCTCTGGGACGAGGCGCATAAGCTCGGCGACGGCGTGCGCACCGTCGGGAACAGTAGCGGAATCGGCAGGTGCGGTGCGACGCAACAGAACACGCTCTTCGCGGTCTTCATTATTGTTATTGTTATTCTGAGCTGAATCACTTCCGCCGGAGAGAACCAGATCGGAGATCGCCGCGTTGTACTGTTTCATGTCCGTAATGTTCTGCTGAATCCAGTAGGAGCGGAAATACGGGCCAGGCACGATCTTCTCCAGGTTGAGAACCAGCCGCAGATCTCCCGGAGTCTTCGCAGCGGCCACGGACTGCGACCACCAGGGCTCTTCTGCAATCGTTCGGTCTTTACTCCCCGCCATTAACTGCAAAGCGCCCGCCAGCAGATCTTCGCGAGTCGCCAAGAGCATATAGTCCCCCCGAACCGCAAAGGCCACTTCCTTTCCAGAGGCCGGATCGCGGCGGATGTAAAACTCGGCACCACCGGCGCTACGGCTCTCGAATGTAGAGCGCTTCTGCCACACTGCCGTTTGCAGCGAACGAGC
>Ga0210384_10001076_pt1 | contig 38609 bp, 24 predicted proteins | sample IncBWH2MmetaG_FD_160574 | JGI IMG/M metagenome (GOLD analysis project Ga0210384, IMG submission 160574) | Forest soil microbial communities from Barre Woods Harvard Forest LTER site, Petersham, Massachusetts, United States - Inc-BW-H-2-M | ecosystem: Environmental > Terrestrial > Soil >...
ACGCGGGCGCCGGGAGCGAAGAGCGCGTCGAGACGCTGCCAGAGGCGCTCGCGCACCCAGGAGGAGCGGGCCACCTGCTGGTCGTAGGCGCCCGCGATGGCGTCATAGGCGATACGCACCGCCGGCGCCGGGCCGTCCCCAGTCATCCTGCCGTCCGGCTCGGCCCGCGGGCCGGACCCCCGGGACCGCCAGCCGGGATCGCATCGAGAAGAGATGAGCTGGTCTGTCATCTCAGGGCTCGATCTCGATCCAGGGGGCCTGCGGCCCGAGGGAGTGGTGCGCGAAGTCGAGGCCGGCGACATAGGCGCCGCGCTCGCCGATCCGGCGGTTGGGTCCGAAGCTCACCGGTGCGCCCAGCCCGGCGTCGAACCGGTAGAGCTTCTCGAGCGTCGCGATCAGCCTCTCCCGGCTGAGGTCGCGGCCGGTCCGCTTGAGCCCTTCGATCAACACCTCGGCGGCCGCCAGGGCGGTCATCTGGGCGGCGACGTGGTGCGCGGGCAGCGCGTGCGCCGCCGCCAGGCGCCGGTAGTCCGCCGCCGCTCCGGGGGTGCGGTCCGGAGGCAGCACCGGCAGCGAGAGGAACAGCCGGTCCGCCAGCGCCGCCGGCACGACGGCGAAGGGGTCCTCGCCCGGCAACGTGCCGGGCAGCAGGATGAGCGGGCGCCAGCCGAGCGCCTGCAGCTGGCGCAGCAGCTCCTGGACGGCGCTGCCGTCGTCGAGCAGCAGCAGCGCCGCGGCGCCGCCCTCTCCCACGCGGCCGGCGAGCTCGGCCGCCTGCGCCGCGGCGGTGCCGGATGCTGCCGTTTCCAAGGTGGTGAAGCCGCGGCCTCGCGCGGCCGTCGCGACCGCTCCGGCGACGCCGGCGAGCTCCGCCGTGTCGGGCCGGATGACGACCAGCGCCCGGCGTCCCGGCGGCAGCTGCCGCGCCGCGAACTCGACCAGCGCGTTCGCCTGCTCGGCGAGCCCGGGCGTCAAGTAGAAGACATAACGATTGAGCGGGAAATCCTGCCGCGGGCGCGCGGTGAGCGGCCCGATCAGCGGGATCGCGGCGGCGGCGACGGCGGCCGCCATCTCGGATTCGGCCCCGGCCAGGTAGGCGCCGACGAGAGCGAAGAGCGGCTCGCCTGCCAGCAGGTCGCGCAGCTTCGCCGCCCGCTCCGCCGGCGGCTCCGGGAGCGCGGCGAACGACAGCGTCAGGCGGCGCCCATAGAGGCCGCCGGCGCTCTCGAGCTCGGTGAAGCGCGCCTCGAGCACCGCCCGCACCGCCGTCGCCTGGGCCGCGCTCTCGGGCCGGGCGCCGCCGGGGAGCAGGACCCCGAGCCGGATCTCGCCGGCGGTGAGTCCGGGCTCCGCTTCGTGCCCCAGCCGCTCGAGATAGGCGAGCAGGTCGGCCCCGTCCTGTCGCGTCAGCCGGTAGCGCGGCATGGCGACCTGTAACGCATTGCCCGCCGGGTCGATCCCCATGGTCATGGCGCGGATCAGCGACCGGTCGGAGTAGGCCGGCCGTCGCCGGCTGTCGCCCCCGCCCGCGGCAGGCTGGCGGAGGGCTTCCCGGGTCAGGTCGGAGGGCCGCACGCCGCCCTCCCTGCCGCCGCGGCCGTCGCTGCCGTGGCAGCCGGCGCAAGGCAACGCGGAGGCGGGGACCTCGGCACCGCCCTCGCCGAGCACCGCGGTCATCGCACCGCCCGCGGGACTGGTGCCGGTGCTGTAGATCTGCTTGCCGCGCGCCGCGGCCGGGGACAGGCCGTCGGCCGGCGCCGGCGCCGCGGTCCCTCCGGCCGCGCCGAGCAGGGCAGTTACCGCAGCCAGCGCAGCCAGGGCGGCCAGGGCGGCTCGGGCAATGCGGCTTGGGCGGGCCACCGGTCCGGCTAGCCTCCGTTGCCGGGCGCGCCGCGGTCGTCGAGCACGCCCTGGACGATGGCGAGGATCTCCTCCGGCTTGGCGAGGCCGAAGACCTTCTTCCACAGCCCGGTGCGCTCGTTGCCGACGATCAGGAGGTTGGTGTGGTCCTCCTTCCGCTCGCTGTACTGGCCCAGCTTGCGGAGCGCGAGATCGACGTTCTGCTTGCTGCCGGTGAGGAAGTACCAGCCGGGCCGGGCGCCGAGCCGAGCCGCGTACTCCTTGAGGCGGGCCGGGGTGTCGGTCTGCGGATCGACGGACAGCGACAGCAGGACGACGTCGCGCCCGAGCCGGTCGCCCAGGGCGGCCTGGATCCTCGCCAGGGTCGCCGCCACCGCGGGACAGCTGCCGGTGCAGCTGCTGAAGAAGGAGTCGACGACCACCGTCTTGCCGGCCAGCAGGTCGCTGTACAGGCGCTGCGGCCGGCCGTCCTGATCGATCAGCTCGACGTCGGTGAAATAGTGGTGGGCGGCGCTCTCCTGGCGTTGCTCCGCGGGCGCCGACGGGGAGGCGGGAGTGGCCGGCGCCGGCGCGGGCTCCGTGGTCGCTGCGGGCACGACTCGAGAGGCGGTCGCTGCGGGCGCGGTGGGAGCGGTGGCCGCGGCAGGCGCTGCTGCCGCCGACAAGCCGTCGAGGAGCTGCACGATCTTGGCCGGGGGCGCGAGGCCGTAGGCGCGGGTCCAGCGCCCCGTGCGGTCGTCGCCCAGCAGCAGGATCGGCGCGTGGCTGGCGGGGTCGGCGGTGAAGATCCCCATCGCCTTGAGCAGCCGGTCGAGATCCTCCTTGCGCCCGGTCAGCAGGGTCCAGCCCGGACCGGCGTGGAACCTCGCCCCCCAGGCCTTGAGCCGCTCCGGCGTGTCGGTCAGCGGGTCGACGCTGATCGAGAGCAGCCGCACGTCGGCGCCGGCGCGCGCTCCGAGCAGGGCTTGCAGTCGCTCGAAGTTAGCCCCCATCGGCGGGCAGATGGTGGTGCAGGTGGTGAAGACGAAGTTGATCGCCACGCGCCTGCCGCGGACGAGGTCGGAATAGAAATGGACCTGCCGCCCGTCCTGATCGACAACTTCCACGTCCGGCCACGGCGGCCGGCGACCCGGCGCCGCCGGGCCACCGGCCGGCTGCGGGTTTCCCAGCGCGGGTTGCCGCGCCGCCGCCGGAAATCCCCCCGCCTGAAAGGCGAGCACGCAGAGCAGGGCCGCGGTCGCCGCGGCCATCGCGGCCCGCCCGTGGCGAGGCGCGCCGCCGCGCGGGCAGGAGCCTCCCTTCACGCCGGACGTCATCGACCGCGCACTCCTCAGCTGCCGACCGCCGCCGCGGGACATGCGATGTAGAGCCGCACGATGTGGCGCCGGCTCGAGGGCGAGAGGTTGCCTCGCGCATGCAACAGGCGGCGGTTGTCGACGAACAGCGCCTCGCCGCGCTCGAGCCGGATGCGCAGGAGCGCGGTCTCGCGCTTCCGTTCGACGTAGGCCGCGAAGCGCGCCAGGAGAGGCGCAGCCTCGCCGGCGGCACTCTCCTGCACCACCAGCCAGGGAGCGTAATAGAGGAGATGGCCGCGCGGCCCGCTGACGACGAGGGGTGCGCGGCGCGCCTCCTCCCGGCCGGTCTGGGCGTTGCGCTGGAAGTAACCGAGCTCGACGCGCCCCAGCACCGCGATCTCCTCGGCGGTGAAGTGCTCGCCGAGGTCGGCGGTGTCGATGAGGAGGACCGCGCCATCCTCGGCATCCTGCTCGACGCAGTACCACCCGATCACGTCCACCGTCGGCCGGTCGGTGTGGAACCCGAGCTCGATGGGCGCATAGACCACCGGCCGCCCCGCCTCGGAGCTGCGGCGGCGGCGCTCCTCCGCCGCCTGGGCGGGATCGATGACCAGGTCGGTGCGCAGCCCGACCTCGCCCACGCTGCCGGCAAGCTCCACGAAGCGAGCCTCGGTCATCGACGGCAGGCGCGCGAGCCCGTGCGCGCGGAGATCCTCGCGCACCCGCGCCGCGACCTCCGGGAGCGCATCGGCCGCAGGGATCGCCCCGATGACCGCAGTGGCTGCCGCCGCCTGGTGATGCCGCCCGTCCCAGCCGCTCATCCGGACCCTGCCTTCCCTCCCTACCAAGCCGCCGCGTCACCGCGGCAGCCTTCTGGCGTTTCAATACACGCTAGCATACCTCCCGCCGCGTCGTCTCAGGCCCGACCCGGCGGCTTCGCAGGCGCTCCGGCGTCTCGAGGCAGTCATTCTCCATGGCGGGTAGCCCGCGGCGCCGGCGGCTCATCGTCGCCGCCGGCGAGGATGCCCTGGCGCCGCATCTCCCGCAGCGCGCCCAGCGCCTGCGCGACGGAGATGCGGCGTGGATCGTTCGCCAGCTCGTCGAACAGCGCCCAGCTGGCCGTCCCCTCGGGATGGGAGTGGGCGAGCTTCTCCCGCGCCGCGAAGTACAGGCTGGGCACTCCCAGGGCGGCGGCCAGGTGGAGCGGGCCGCTGTCGTTGCCGATCAGCACCCGCGCCCGCTCGAGCAGCGCGGCGAAGACGTCCAGCGGGTCCTGGCAGACGACGATGGGCGGGCGCTCGCCGCCCCTGCTCCCAGCAGCCCCCGCGACCTCCGCCTGCGCCGTGAGCTCCGCCAGCGCCGCCGCGACCTCTCGCAGGAGAGGCGCTTCCCCGGGGCTGCCCTCGATCAGCACCGCGAGCCGCATCTCGCCGGCGAGCGCCGCCGCCAACCGGGCGAAGCTCGCCGCCGGCCAGCGCGGCGAGGAGTGGCCGCCCGGCGCGAGGACGGCGAACGGCCGGCCGCCCAGCCCGCGCGCCGCCACCAGCTCGGCCGCCCGCCGCCGCGCCGCGGCCGTCGGGTGGAGCTCCAGCCGCGTCTCGTCCCGCGTGCCGCGCCGCGCCGCGCGCGCCGCCGCCGGCAGCGCCGGGTCCAGGGCGTGCAGCAGCATGCGCGGGCTCGGCAGCAGGCCCCAGAAGAACCATCCCTCGTGAGTGAAGGGCCCCCACGGTCGGCGAGAGTCCTGGAACAGGTCGTGGTACTCGAGGTTGATCCGGCGCGTCGCCATCGCCGGCCCTCCCGCGCCGGCGACGTCCCCGGCCATGGCCCGCGCCAGCCAGGCGCTCTCGTGCCGGCGGGCGAAGGCGAAGAGCGCGGCGTCGAAGCGCCGCCCGCCCAGCGCGGCCAGCACTCGCCGCCGGCCCGCCTCGCCGTCGGCGGGGTGATGGCAGAGCAGCTCGCCGAGGTGGGGATTGCCCGCCAGCACCTCGGCGGCGACCGGGGGGCCGACCAGGGTGATCTGCGGGCGCCGGAACAGGTCGTGGATCCGCCGCAGCAGCGGGGTGATCCACAGGGTGTCGCCGACGTGGAAGCGGGCCTGGTGGATCAGGAACCGATGCCCGGCGACGCGGCGCGACAGCGGCGGCGGCGCGCCGGCGGCGGCACGCCAGATCGGCGTCTCGTCGAAGAGGGCAGCCAGGAAGCCGGCGCCGGCCGCCGCGCAACCCGCCTCGCCGCCGCACCCCGGCGTATGGAATCCGAGCGGGACCGGCCAGACGGCGCCGGCCCCACCCCTCCCCCCGAGAACCGCCGGGTGCGCCCGCCGCCATCCCGCGGGCGGCGCCAGCACCACGGTCGCCGCCGCCGGCCGCCTCCCGGCCAGCCGGCGCAGGCCCGCGGCCAGCATGCCGCGTCCGCCGCGGCCGGCAAGGCGCTCCACGCGATCGACCGGCAGCCGCGCGAACGGCCGCGGGTCCCGCAGGGCCGAGCGCAGATGGAGGTGCAGCGGCACCCCGGGCAGCCGCGACCGCAGCGCCGCGGTCAGCCGGTAGAGCTCCTCGTACTCCAGGACGTGATGGATCGGACGCAGGCAGAGGACATCGACCCGCCCGCTCTCCACCCGCGCGGGGAGGCGGGCGAGGAGCGCCTCCGCGAGCGAGTCAACCGGGTCCTCCTCCGACGGCTCGGCCCACGGACCGAAGCGCCCCGCGGGCAGCGACACCGGGGGATGGCGGGCCGCCTCGAGATCATGCGGACGCATGCAGCAATATGGTACGCCGCGCGGTAGTGGGTCAATTTCCCTCGGCGCCCCTTTGGGCGAGGGGCCAAAGTCCTCCGCCCCCGCAGTCTCAGCCCCTCGCCCAAAGGGACGCCGAGGGAAATTGACCCACGATGGTCCGCGCGGCCCGTGCGATCGCCCCACCCGCCCCGGCCGCGGCCTCGATAGACTGCCGGCGTGTCGACCCGCCTGCGCGAGGACCTGGCGCACGTGCTCTGGCTCGGCGGCTCGGCCTGCGCCGGCAAGAGCTCCGCCGCGCGGGCGCTCGCCGCCGCTCACGGTCTCACCCTCTACAGCTGCGACGACTGGTTCGAGGAGCACCGGCGCCGGGCCGTGCCGGCGCTCCATCCGCACTTCCATCGCCTGATGGACCTGCCGGTCGCGGAGCAGTGGCGGCTGCCGCCGGCGCGGCAGGCGCGCGAGCTGCTGCTCTTCTACGAGGACGAGCTCGAGATGGTGATGGAGGACCTGCGCCGCATGCCGGGCCCGGCGCTGGCCGAAGGGGTCGGCCTGCTGCCGGCGCGGGTGGCGGCGGCCCTCTCCGGCCCCCACCAGGCCTGCTGGCTGATCGCCACCCCCGGCTTCCGCCGGCGTCACGGCCCGCGGCGCGCGGCGTGGCTGCCGGAGCTGCTCGCCGGCAGCGCGGATCCGGCGGGCGCCGTCGCCGGCTGGATGGCCCGCGACGACGAGGTGGCGCGCCGGCTGGCCGCGCAGGCCGCCAGGCACGCGCTGACCTGCCGGATCGTCGACGGTTCCAGCAGCGAGCAGGAGACGGCGGCGGCGCTGGCCCGCCACTTCCGCCTGGAATAGGCAATAGGCTGTGTTATCTTAGTCGTCGATATCCTTGAGGACACCTTCTCGCGTGCCGGCGACGACCACTCCGCTCTCGGCGCAATGGGCGATTGGCATCTACGCCGGCGCCTCGCCGTTCTGCCTCGCCCCCGCTCCCGGAGCGGCCAACCCGGTGCTCAGCCATCACGACGTCCGCGACGTGCCGGCCGCTTTCGTCGCCGACCCGTTCATGGTCCGCGAGGGCGAGACCTGGCACATGTTCTTCGAGGTGTGGAACCGGGAAGCGGACCGCGGCGAGCTCGCCCACGCGGTGAGCCGCGACGCGCTGCGCTGGGACTACCGCGGCATCGTGCTGCGCGAGCCGTTCCATCTCTCGTATCCGCACGTCTTCCGCTGGCGGGGACAGTGGTACATGACCCCCGAGACCTTGGAGGCCGGCTGCGTCCGCCTCTACCGCGCGCGCCGCTTCCCGACCGAGTGGGAGCACGTCGCCGAGCTGCTCCCCGGCGCCGGCGCCGACCCTTCGCCGTTCCGCTGGGCGGGGGGCTGGTGGCTGTTCGTCTGCCCCATCGACTCCTGGAACGACACCCTTCGCCTCTACCAGGCTCGGCAGCTCGCCGGGCCCTGGCGCGAGCACCCGGCGAGCCCGATCGTGGCCGGAGACGCCCGCCGCGCCCGCCCGGCGGGCAGGGTCGGGCTCTGGGACGGCGGTATCGTGCGCTTCGCCCAGGACTGCGTCCCGGACTACGGCACTCGGGTGCGAGCCTTCCGGGTCACGGAGCTGACGGCCGAGAGCTATCGCGAGGAGGAGCTGCCGGAGAGCCCGGTGCTCTCCCCGGGCGACAGCCCCTGGAGCGGCCGCAGCATGCATCACATCGACGCCCATCCGCTGACCGACGGCAGCTGGGTCGCCTGTGTCGACGGCAGACCGCCGCGCGAGCCGGAGGCAACCCAAGCGTGAGCGGCGGGCGCCGGGTGCGCGTTCTCCACGTCGTCGCGATGCAGGTGCGCTGGCTCTGCTTCGAGTGGCTCTGCCAGGAGCTCGACCGCGAACGCTTCGAGCTCTCGTTCCTGCTGGTCACCGCCGGCGAGCCCGCCCTCGCCCCCTTCCTGCGGGAGCGCGGGATCCCCTACCGTCACCTCCGCTATCGCGGCCTGCGCAGCCTGCCGGCCGCCATCGCCGCGGTCCGCCGCCACTGCCGGGAGCACCGCATCGACGTCGTGCACACCCATTTCTTCCCCGGCTGCATGGCGGGCCTCTGGGGCGCCCTGCTGGCCGGCGTGCCGGTACGGGTCTACACCCGGCACAGCGTCGCGAACCACGGCTTCTTCCCCCACCGCGTCGCCTACGACCGCCTGTTCAACGCCCTGTCCACCGCGATCGTCGCCCCGGACCGCATGGTCCGCACCGTCCTCGTCGAGTGGGAGAAGGTGGCCCCCGCCAAGGTGCGCCTGATCCACCACGGGTTCGATCTCGAGCGCTTCCGGCACCCGCCCGCCGCCGCGGTGCGGGCGCTCGCCGCCAAGTACGGCGTTGCCGGCGCCTGGCCGGTGATCGGGGTGGTGGCCCGCTACGTGGAGCACAAGGGAGTGCACTACATCATCCCCGCCTTCGCGGAGCTGCTCCGGCAGTACCCCGCGGCCAAGCTGGTGCTGGCCAACGCCCGCGGCGACTACCCGGTGATCGCCCGCCAGCTCGCGGAGCTGCCGGTTGGCAGCTACGTCGAGATCCCTTTCGAGAACGACATCGCCGCTCTCTATCCGCTCTTCGACCTCTTCGTGCACGCGCCCGTCGATCCCTGGGCCGAGGGCTTCGGCCAGGTCTACGTCGAGGCGCTCGCGGCAGGGATTCCCGCGCTGGTCACCGCTTCGGGGGTCGCCTCCGAGCTGCTCGAGCACGGCCGCAACGCCTGGCTGGTCGGCTTCCGCAGCTCGCAGGAGATCCTCGCCGGCATGCTCCACCTCCTCGCCGCCCCCGAGCTGCGTGCGGCGCTCGCTCGCGGCGGTCAGGCGAGCGTCGCCCCGGCGTTCGAGCTGGCGCCCATGGTGCGCTCCCTCGAAGGGCTCTACGGCTCTCTCTGCGAGGCGGCCGGCAGATGACCAGGGTCCTGCTGGCGTTCGCCGGCAGCGCCTACCCGCTGTCCTACAACGGCGGGCCGCGCGTCGCGCACGACCTGATCCGCGCCGTCAGCCGCGAGCCAGGCTGCGCCTGCGCGGCCCTGATGGGGCGAGGAACCGGGGCCGATGGCGAGGACCGCTCGGCCGTCGACCGCTATCCCAACCTGATCGACTTCGCGGCCATCGGCATCCGCGCCCTGCGCTGCTCGCCGGGCCGCTGGGAGATCGACCTCGACTACCCGGTGCTGGCGGTCGATCGGCCGGGCGAGGCGTTCGACGAGGTGGCCGACGTCTTCCGGCCGACCGTCTGCCTCGTCCAGGGCGACGGGGCGCTCGCGATGGTGCGCCGCGCGGCGGCCCGCGGCCTCGGCGCCCTGTGGTATCTGCACTCGGCATCCAACCTCGCGGCCATGGGCGTCGCGCAAGCCGCCGAGCTGCCGGTCGAGCTGATCTGCTGCTCGCGCTTCGTGGCGCGCCGGCTGCGCGAGGAGCTGGGGCTTCAGGCGACGGTCCTCTACCCGCTGGTCCGCGAAGCGGAGTACCGGGTCGAGCGCGTGCCCGGCCGCGGCTTCCTGGCGATGTTCAATCCGGTGCCCTTCAAGGGCTACGACACTCTCCTTGGGCTGCTGCCGCTGCTGCCCGAGGAGCGCTTCCTGGTGGTCGAAGGCTGGTTCCTCGGCGATCGCCTGGAGGAGGTGCGGCAGGACCTCGCCCGCCATCCGAACGCCGCCCTGCTGCGGCGCCGGGCGGACGTGCGCGAGATCTACCGCCAGACCGCCCTGCTGCTCGCGCCTTCCGTCGGCGAGGAGGGTGCCGGCCGCGTCGTCCTCGAGGCGCAGGCGAGCGCCATCCCCGCCCTGGTCAGCCCGCGCGGCGGCCTGCCGGAGATGATCGGCGACGGGGGCCGGGTGGTGGCGGACTACCTCGATCCCGGGGCCTGGGCGGCGGCCGTGCGTGCCTTGCGCGGCGACCCCGAAGAGCTGGTCAGGCTGGGAAGGGCGGCCGCGGCGCACCTGCGCGAGGAGGAGTTCGCCAGCGACGCCGTCGTGCGCCGCTTCCTCGCCCTCTGCCGGCAGGCGGAGGCCAGGGCCGAGACGATCCGGCCGACGGCTAGAATCGAGGAGGGATAGCCATGGCGCCCGCGCTGACCGCGGAACAGATCGACGCCTTCGCGCGCGAAGGGGTGCTCTTCCCCCTGCCCGCGCTCTCCGGGGCGGAGGTGGCGAGCCATCGCGCCGCCTTCGAGCGGCTGCGTGCCCGGCTGGGCGGCAGCCCGAAAGCGGCCGAGATGAGCCAGCCGCAGCTGCACTACCGCTGGGCCTACGACCTCGCCACCCACCCCGCCGTCCTCGACGCCGTCGAGTCGCTGCTCGGCCCGGACCTGCTCGTCCATTCGGCCTCGATCTTCGCCAAGCGCGCGCACGACCCGAGCTTCGTCTCCTGGCACCAGGACGGCTACTACTGGCGGCTGAGCGAGCCGCTCCTGGTCTCGGCCTGGGTGGCGCTGGCCGCCAGCCATGCCGCCAACGGCTGCATGCGCGTGCTGCCCGGCTCGCAGCGCGCCGAGGTGCCGCACGGCGAAGCCTTCGGCGAGGCGCACAACATGCTGGCGAGCGGCCTGCACGTGGCGGCGCCGGTGGACGAGTCGCGGGCCGTCGACGTGACGCTCGCGGCCGGTGAGATGTCGCTCCACCACCTCAACCTGATCCACGCCTCGAGCCCCAGCCACTCGCCCGACGAGCGCATCGGCTTCGCCATCCGCTACACCGTGCCGGGCGTCCGCCAGGCCCTGCCGCACCATGCGGTGGTGCTGGCCCGCGGCCGCGACGAGAGCGGCTGCTTCGAGCTGCTCCGGCAGCCGCCCGGCGACGACCTCGAACAGGGGCTGGCGGCCCAGCAGGAGTTCCTGGCCTGGCAGCGGCGCGTGCGCCTCCCCGGCCGGGGCGGGCATGGCTGACATGGCCGGCGCCGGCGGCGGCGACACCGACGATCCCGACGGCCAGGCGCGGCGGCGCTGGGTCGAGCAGGTCTACGATCCGTTCCGGGAGCGCGCACGGCGCGACCTGTTCCTGAGCCTTGCCGTCTTCTGCAATCAGAACCGGCCGGAGGCCGGCTACTACTTCGAGTTCGGCTGCCACGGCGCGCGCACCATGCGCCTCGCCTATGACGCCTTCCACGCCCTCTTCGACTGGTCCTACGTCGCTTTCGATTCGTTCGCCGGCCTGCCGGAGATCGGCGACGTCGACCGCCACCCGGGATGGCGCCGCGGCGCGCTCAGCACCTCCGAGGAGGACTTCGTGCGCGCCGTGGTCGCCCACGGCATGCCGCGCGAGAAGCTGCTCACGGTGCCCGGCTTCTACCAGCAGAGCCTGACTCCCGAGCTGCGCGACCGCCTGCTGCCGGCGCGGGCCGCGGTGATCCTCGTCGATTGCGACCTCTACGAATCGACCGTGCCTGTGCTCGAGTTCGCCCGCCCCTTCCTCACCCGCGGCACGGTGCTGGTGTTCGACGACTGGTTCTGCTTCTGCGGCGACCCCGGGCGCGGCGAGCGGCGCGCCTTCCGCGAGTTCCGCGAGCGCCACCCGCGGCTCCGCTTCGAGGACTTCGTGCAGGGCAGCGAGGCCAAGGCGTTCATCTATCTCGGCGAGGACGGGTGAGGACGGGTGAGTGGCGCCGCCTGGCTGGCGGCGGATTTCTCCCCGGCCGCCCTTTGGGCGAGGCGCTCGAGTGAGGAGGCGGGAGGCGGTGGACTGCGGTGCCTCGCCCAAAGGGCGGCCGAGGAGAGCTCCGCCGTCAGCCACGCGGCTTCAGGGCTGGACGGCGAGCTCGAGATCGGCGAGGCCGCGCAGGCGGGTGGTCCACTCCAGCTTGTAGCTTTCCACTCCGACCAGGAGGTCGAGCTCGGCGAGGCCCAGCTTGCAAGCGCAGGCGACCTCGGCCGCGATCAGGAGCTTGCCTGCCGACCAGGAAGCCGCCTCCCGGGAGAAGCCGCCGTTCCAGACGCACAGGCTGTCTGGGCCGAGCGGGCAGAGGTCGATCCCGAGCAGCTCCGTGCCGCGCAGCAGGCCGAAGACTTTGAGGCGCCCGGCGGCAAAGAGGCGCGGCAGAAGCTCGGCCGCCAGCTGCCGGTGGGCCGGAGCCTGGAAGCAGCTCTTGTCACCGAAGCGCTCGTCATGGAGCCTCAGGAAGGCGTCGGCCAGCGCCCCGCCGGGCAGGTCCGCCGGCGTCAGCTCGCGCACCGCGGCGCCCTGCCGCGCCGCCCGGTTGCCGGCGTTGCGCAGCACCTTGCGTAGCTTGGCGCCGCGCGTCCGCAGGTACTCGCCGAGGCTCGCCGGCAGGCGTACGTAGGGGCAGATGCGGCTGTCCAGCAGGTGCCGGCCGGCGGCCGGAGCCAGCCCGGGGAGTGCTTGCAGGCAGCACGAGCCGGGCCGCAGCCGGCGGAGCAAGAGCCTGGTGAAGGGGCGGGGCGCGCGGCAGACGAAGGCGAGGAGAGCCGCCGCGACCTCCGGAGCGGCGGCATCGGCGACGACGTCGTTGTAGTCGGACAGCAGCACGCCGAATTCGGCGGTGTGGCTGGCCGCCTCCACCCACAGGGGGAGAACCCCGGCAAGCTCCCGCCCGCGGCGGGCGACGACGAGATAGGGGAGCCGCCCGGCCATGACCCGGCAGCTCGCGAGGAACCACCAGGGTGAGCTGAAGGCGCGATTGCACGGCGAACGATCGAGCAGGGCGTCCCACTGCGGCACGAGGGCCTCGACGGCGCCAAGATCGGTCAAGATCTCGCACTCGATGTCGGCCCGGGGAGGTGCCACGGCAGGTGCCACGGCGACCGGGCGCGGCGCTGCGCCCGTCTCTCCTCCGGCCCACCCGAGCTCGACTTGCCGAAACATGTAGAATTCGATCATACACGAGCTGCCCGGAGGGCGGAGGCAGGCATGAAGCTCGTCGGCATGACGTCGGTGCGCAACGAGGACTGGGTACTCGGCCTCTCGCTGCGCGCCGCTCTGCTCTTCCTCGACGAGGTGGTGGTCCTCGACCACCACTCGAGCGACCGCACGCCAGAGCTGCTCGCGAGGATCGCGGCCGAGCACCCGGGGCGGGTTCACTGCCTCGCCGAAGGCGATCCGCTGTGGCGTGAGACGGCGATCCGCAACCGGCTGCTGGCCGCGGCACGCCAGCGCGGCGCCACCCACCTCTGCGCCTTCGACGCCGACGAGGTGCTCACCGGCAACCTTCTGTCCGGGATCCGCGGCCTGTTCGCGGCGCTCGCGCCGGGCGAGACGCTGTGGCTGCCGTGGCTGCCGCTGTGGCGCAGCCTCGACCGTTACCGCGACGACGAGAGCGAGGTGGCGACCGACTGCTGGATGGTGCTCGGCTTTCGCGATCACCCCGACCTCCACTATGGCAACACCCATGACGGTTACGACATGCATTCCCGCAAGGTCAAGGGCCACGCCGGCACCCGCCGGCACGGCCGGGACAAGGCCGACGGCGGCGTCTTCCACCTCAGCTGGGTCAACTGGCGCCGGCTGCAGATCAAGAACGCCTGGTACAAGATGCAGGAGACGGTGCGCTTTCCCAGCCTGCGCAGCGTTGCCGATCTCAACCAGTGGTACGGCCACGACCTCGACGAGGCCGAGCTGCGTACCCGTGCCGTCGACCCGCGGTGGTGGGAGCCCTACCGTGCCTGGCGCGGCGAGGTGGCGCTGGACGGCGAGCCCTGGCACCTGGCGGAGTGCCGCCAGCTCTGGCAGCGGCACGGTCCTGCCGCCTTTGCCGGCCTGGAGCTGTGGGGCCTTCCCGACTGCCTGTCCGCGGCGGTCGCGGAGGAGCGCGGACCGTGCCGCTGACGCCGATCCAGGGGTTGTGGGTGGAAGGCCCGCTCACCGCCATGGAGCAGCTGTCGGTGCGCTCGTTCCTGGCCCACGGCCACCCCTATCACCTCTACAGCTACGACGCGGTGCCGAACCTTCCTGCCGGCGCGGAGCTGCGGTCCGCCGCCGAGGTGCTGCCGGCGAGCGCCGTCTTCCGCTACAGCGCCGCGGAAGGCGGCAGCTTCGCCGCCTTCTCGAACCTCTTCCGCTACCGGCTGCTCCACCAGCGCGGCGGCTGGTGGGCCGACACGGACGTGGTGTGCCTGCGGCCGTTCGACTTCGCCGCCGAGCGCGTCTTCGCCGCCGAGCGGAGCCGCCACGGCGGCGAGGTGTGCGCCAGCTGTGTCTTCAAGGTCCCGGCCGGCGACGAAGCTTGCGCCGAGTGCTGCGAGCGGGCGCAGAACGACGAGGACCGGGCCACCCGCTGGGGCGCCACCGGACCGGCGCTCCTCGGCCGGGTCGTCCGCGAGCGTGCGCTCGACCCCTGCGTCCAACCTGCCGGCGTCTTCTGCCCGGTCGACTGGTGGCGGGCGGAGGATTTCCAGAGGCCGGTGGCGTTTCCCGCCGACGCCTACGCCGTCCACCTCTGGCACGAGATGTGGTGCTGGCACGGCTGGCGCAAGGACCCGTGCTATCCGCCGCAGGCACTCTACCAGCGGCTCCATGCCCGGTACCCTGAGCCGCCGGTCGAGGGTAGCGGGGTCCCCAAGACCCTGTCCACGGTCGCGGCGCCCCCGGAGAGCCGGTCCACCCCCGGGTCGACAGAGCAGTGTGCGCTATGAGACAGTTTCGGTTCGTTTCATCAATACATCTGCTGCCGCCGTCACCGGTGTCCTTCTCGGAGCGCGTGCCGGCACGGCGGCAGGGAGGGGTCCAATGCCGAGCGGTAACGTGCAGGTGCGATTGGGGTCGGGCGGTGGTTCGTCGAGGACGGTGACGCTGGTGCTCCCCCTGGCGGTGGCGAAGGATCTGCTGTTCGCGCTCAACCTGGCACTCGGCGGCGGCGGCGGCAACGGCAAGAAAAAGAACTGGTGACCGGGGCGCCGCGGGGCAGCCGCCGGCGGCCGGCCCGCTCCCCGGGGGGTTGGGGCGGGGAGCCCGGCCTGCTCGCCCTGCGCGACCGCTTCCTCGCCGCCCGCGGCTTCGAGCCGCGGCTCGCCACGGCGCTGGCCGATTGCGCGGCCGGCCGCGACGGCGCCTCGTGGGAGGCGCGCCGGCTCGCGGCTCTCATGCTGCACCGCCAGGCGCTGCTCATCCCGCAGCACGACCTGGCGGCCCACGACGCGCTGTTCGTGCAGCTGGGCCTGAAGCCAGGCCCGGACAGGCCGCTCGCCCGCTGGCTGCTGGCCGAGGGCTTCACCACCACCGAGCCCCGCGGCTTCGTCCGCGAGTTCCGGGCCTGGCTGGCGCGCGGCCGGCGATTTTTCTCCGCTCTTCGCGGCGCCGCGCCCCCTGCCGCCACGCTGGAGGCGTTCGCCGCCGCAGCCCGCAGCGAGTGCCGGCTGCCGCTCGCGCGCTATCTCTTCACGCCAGCCGAGGTGCTGGAGCGGATCGCCGGACAGGTGCGGGTGTCGCGCGGTGTGGCCTCGCCCCTCTGGATGGCCGGCGGGCTGGCCACGGCCGAAGCCGGGCGGGCGCTCTCCCGCCTGCCGCCGTACGAAGCCGCCATCGCCAGGGCCTTGTGCGAGTCGTCCCTGATCTATTGGGTGGCGGACGGCACCGACTCGCGCTTCAACTCCTTGGTCGCGCAGCCGCCGGCGACGGTGGCGCTGGCGGTCCGCCCCCCCGGCAGCTGCCTGGAGCTCGAGATCAAGCGCTCGGGCTGCCGGGGGCCGCACCCGTGGAACGTCATCGTGCGGCGCGACGGCGAAGTCCTCCCGTTCACCCACCGCTTCGCCGGCGCCAGCATGCTCCTGGCCCTGCGGCGGGACGCCAGCCACTCCTCGCGGCTCGCCGCCATCTACCGCCGGGTCCACGCGACGGAGGCGCCGCTCGGGTCGATGCTCGCTCTCGCCGCGGTCTACGGGGTGCCGTCGGGGACGGCGGAAGAGCACGTCCTCGACTACTTCTCCCAACCCGCGGCCTTCGGCGCCGGCTACCGGGCGATGCGCGACGCGATGCGCGAGCTGGTCGCCTCCTGCCGCCATGCGGCGCCGGGCTGGCACACCGCGGAGCTGGACACGGAGCTGGGCCTCACGCTGCAGTTCCTGCACCACTACCCGCCCGGGCAATCGATCCTCTGTGGCACGAGCTCGCTCCGGCTCGACCGGGTCGCGCGTTACTTGAGCGCGTCGGGCGCCGCCGCCGAGCGCGAGCACGGCGCCGGCCCGGAGGCCGCCGGCGGGTCCCGCCGCAAGGGCCGCCACGTCAGGGAGCTGACCGACGACCTGCTCGACGAGGTGCTCGGCCTCTACGTGCCGCCGCGGGTCCCCTACCGCGGCCAGCGCGCCTACGTGGCGGCGGCGTTCGCGGTCCCCGCCAACCGGGCGCGGGCCGACCGTATCTACTACACCCTGATGCGCGAGCTGGGCCGCCTCTGGGGCACCCTCCTGGCGGTGCGCGGCTTCTCGCACGGCGAGTCGTTCGTGTCCCGCAACGTGGGGTTGCGGAGCGCCTGGGAGGACGGCCGCTGGCGGGTGCGCATCGTCTTCATGGACCACGACAACCTCACCCTCCCCGGGCGCGGCGAGGACGCCTTCCGCCCGGCCCGGGCGCTGCCGGGGATGGAGCTCGACGAGATCTACGCCTACCGCAGGGTGCAGCCGAAAGTGCCGTACCAACCGATCGGCGTGGCCGAGTTCCTGGCCCGCATCTACCGCATCGGTCGTGCCGAGGCGCGCGCCGGCAAGGCCGCCCTGCGCCGCGAGCTGGCCCGCGCCTACCACCGCACGCAGGCGGCGGTCCGCCGCCATGCGGACCTCAGGGCGCTCTTCCACCCAGCGTTCGTGCGCCGCCTCGGCGACTGGGACGAGATCGCCCGGCTCCTCATCGGCACGCCGCCGGGCGGCGAGCAAGGCGCCGCCTTCGCGGAGGGCGTGCGCCGCCTGCTCGCCGGCAAGGGGTACCGCGAGGAGCTGGTCGAGGAGCACCTCGCGGCAGCGCAGGACCGCGCCGAGCAGGTTCGCCGCTTCGCCTTCCTCTACCGCCAGCCGGTCTCCCGGCGCGGCTGAGACGAGCTCTCAGCTTCCCCTTGCCCCCGCCGCGCGCCCGGGACCGACTGTCAAACGTCAGGTATTGCGCAAGGCCGGGTTCGGCGATATACTAATCAAAATTGCTTCGAAGAACATGGCCTGCCTGGGCCCTTGAAGTGGCGTTCCAGGCCGTCCGTGGCGCGTTTGGCGTCGATGCGACGTCTGCCGCCGCGGCTCCCTGACGGGGCGTTGGCGACCGCAGCACGGTCCTTGAAGGGAGGCAGGTATGACCCGTACCCCGACCCTCGGCCGCAGGTCCCTCGCCCTCGCCGTCCTGCCCCTGGTCTTCCTCGTAGCCTCGGCCGCCGCGGCCGATCCAGCCACTCCGCCGCCGACCTGCACAGGCCACACGATCACGGCCTACGTGGTCGCCTTCGACCAGGTCATCACGCTGAATCGTTTCGGGTCGCAGATGCCGGGCGGCATGATCTATGCCCTGGCGCGCGACGTGTTCCCGACCAAGCCGGCACCGCCCGACTACTCGGAGAAGAACAGCTGCCGGTTCGCGGCCTGCACGGCGGGCAACGTCCAGCTTCGCCCTGACGCGCCGGCCTTCCCGGGCAAGCGGCCGCGGCCGCTGGTGCTGCGCGCCAACGAGGGAGATTGCCTGACGATCGTTTTCACCAATCTGCTGAACCCGACCGCTCTGCAGGTCCCGGTCCCGAGCGGCTCGACCGCGTCGAACCCGCCGGCCCAGCAGCCCTCGACCCGGGAGGCCGGCATCCACGTCCAGGGGCTCAACTGGGTGTGCAGGCCGCAGGACGACGGCTCGAACGTCGGCGGGAACGTTTCGAGCCTGGTGCCGCCGGTGCCAGCGCCTACGGCTGCCACCGCGCCTGCGCCGTGCACCGAGCCAGCGCCTACGACGGGAACCTCGGTGAACACTCTGTATGCCGAGCACGAGGGGTCCTACCTGCTCTACAACACCGCCGACGACTGGTCGTCGCTTGCCGGCCCCGTGAGTGCGAACGCCGTGGGCGCCGGCGACGGCGGCACGCTCGCCGAAGGGCTCTTCGGCGCCGTCAACGTGGAGCCGAGCGGCCGGCACTTCCAGCAGGATTGGGACTCGGAGTTCTACCGCAGCCAGGTGACCGAGCAGGACCTCTGCCTGGCGAGCACCGACAAGGTCATCAGCAAGGTCATCAAGCCAGGCCACCCGCTGCATTGCGCGCGCCGCCACCCACACCTTCTGCCGGTCCTGAATTACCAGGCCCTTTATCCGCCTGGGCATCCGCGGCAGTACCTGCCCATCCTCAACATGGTCTGCACCCCGGACGCGATCCACCGGAAGGCCTGCGAGGAAGGCGAGCTGGTGCACGGCGACCTGACCGCGATGATCACCGGCCCGAGCACACGAGACCGGGGGCAGCCTCAGGCCTTCCCGCACGGCAAGGCGGACGATCTGCCCCCCTCCCTGCGGCCGATCTACGCCTACCCGGACCGCTTCCAGCCCTTCCGTGAGTTCACCGTCATCTATCACGAGAGCTTCCAGGTGACGCAGGCGTTCGCGACCCAGATCAACTCCCCCACTCCCAGCGGACAAGCGTCAAGCCTCCAAGCGGCAGAGGACAACTTTGGCATCAACTACGGCATGTCCGGCCTCTCGAACGAGGTGTTGGCCAACCGCCTCGGCGCCGGTCCCTTGAAGCAGTGCGTCGATTGCAAGTTCGAGGAGTTCTTCCTCAGCTCCTGGGCCATGGGCGACCCGGCGATGAACCTCAACCAGCCGGACGACATCTGCGCTACCGCGCCGTCCACCCCGGGCTGCAACCGGCAGAAGGCGCTGTACCCGGACGATCCGTCGAACGTCTATCACGCCTACATGTCCGACCACGTGCGCTTCCGGGTGCTGCACGCCGGCCCCGACCTCCATCACCTTCACCACCAGCACGCACAGCAGTGGCTGGGGACGCCCAACAGCCCCAACGGCGACTACCTCGACAGCCAATTGATCGGGCCCGGCTCCGCCTTCACCCTGGAGATGGTCTACAACGGCAGCGGCAACGTGAACCAGACGGTGGGCGACTCGATCTTCCACTGTCATTTCTACCCCCACTTCGCCTCCGGCATGTGGTCGCTCTGGCGCGTCCACGACGTCTTCGAAGGCGGCACCATTCTCGGCGCTGACGGTCGCCCGTGCGACCGGCCATGCAAGCGAGACAAGCCGAAGGCGGTCAAGGTCCTCGAGCGTACCCGCGCCCTGCCGGATGGCGAGATCGAGACCGGCACTCCCACCGTCGCCCTGGTACCGCTGCCCACCCTGCCGATGGCACCGATGCCCGCCACCGTGCGGCTGCAGGGAGTCTGCAAGTACAAGGACAAGGACCAGGACAACCCGACGACGAACTGCTTCGAAGGCGGCTGCGGCCCGACGGGGAAATGCAAGGAGATCGGGAGCCGCTACTGCGTGGTCGATCCAGGAACGGGCAACTGCATCTCGGAGTTCCAGAGCACCCCCGACGAGAGCTGGGACCAGGTGCAGACGACGGCGGCCTCGGGCCACCCCTTGTACCCGGGCTACCCCTTCTTCATCCCCGGCATCGGCGGCTCGCGCCCACCGCACCCACCCCTCGATTTCGCTTACGCCTGCAAGAATTCGGGCAGAATCTGCGATCCGACGGTCGCCAAGGATGCGAAGAACCCCAGGGCCGAAGGGCTCAAGGCGGCGGCCGAGCGCGCGGTGCAGAAGCACCTTCTCTCCGAGGCGCCGCGGCCCGACTACCAGGCGCCCATCTTCCGCGACCAGTTCTGCCAACCTGACGAGGGGGAATGTGAGCCGATGGACGGCGGCCTGCCGCGCGCCGTCACGGCGCAAGGGTCGAGCAAGGACTGGCAGGCCCCCCAACCGCCCATCCCGAACCTCGACTTCAGCAAGGAGATCGAGCGGGCGCATGCGATCGAGCTGCCGGAGACCGGCACGCAACTCGAGAAGGTGGCGATGCAGACACACGCCCACCGCTTTCACGTCACGCAGCTTCCCGACGGGCGCAAGACCGGCACCTGCTCCGACAACCAGGCGCCCTGCACGCCGCGCGACCGGGCGCAGTGCGGCGATCCCGACCGAGCCATCTGTCAAGCGAAGTGGCCGATCAACTTCGTCCTCAATGGCCTGGGGCCGAAGCCCGGCGCGCCCTATGCCGACCCCTGCATCCGCTTTGACCGCAACGGCGGCCAGCCGCGCAACATGCTGACCCGCTCGTACCTCGCGGCCGACCTGCAGCTCGACGCCATCTTCAACCGCGAGGGCTGGCACTTCCCGCAGCAGCGCATGCTGTCGCTGTGGGGCGACGTCCAGGCCTTTCTCGACCGCACGAAGGCGCCCGAGCCGCTGTTCATGCGCGTCAACTCCTACGACTGCATGACCTACGTGCTCGCCAACCTGGTGCCCAACGTCTACGAGCAGGACGACTTCCAGGTGCGCACGCCGACCGACATCATCGGCCAGCACATCCACCTGGTGAAGTTCGACGTCACCTCCTCGGACGGCGCCGAGAACGGCTGGAACTACGAGGACGGCACCTACGCGCCGAACGAGGTCACCGAGCGCATCCGGGCGATCGACAATGTAGGGGGCATCTACCTGGCGCCTGGCGAGAGCGATCGCGGGGGGCCCTGTCCGGATAGTAAGCATGGCACCCCCGGGCAGCGCTGCCTCGAGGCGAAGTACATCAAGTTCTTCGGTCCGGGGCCCGGTGGCTCCGAGACCACCGGCCCCTGGCTCGGTGCTCAGGCTACGGTGCAGCGCTGGTACGACGATCCACTGTTCAACAACACCGGCCGCTGCTCGACCGATCTCCACCAGCCCTGCACCCTGAGGCAGGAGCTGGCCGGTATAGCCTGTCCAGCCAAGGGCGTCTGCGTGACCGACGCCGGCTTCTGCTCGGACCTCCCGGACCAGCCCTGCACGCAGGCCGACCTCCACCTGTGCGGCAGCCCGCAGGCCAACTGCGAGCCGGGCCATGACCGCACCATCCGCACCGTCTTCACACACGACCACTTCGGTCCCTCGACCCACCAGCAGGCCGGGCTCTACGCCGGTGTCGTGGCCGAGCCGAAGGGCTCGGTCTGGCACGGCAACGAGAGCGGCGACGTCATGGGCGGCTACGACGCCGCGCACAACCGGAACTTCCCGGGGCGCACCGTCTCCTTCCGGAAGAACGGCGTTTCGGTCCAGGACGGCGGGCCCACCAGCTGGCAGGCGGTGATCGAGACCCCCCGGGTCGGCGACAGCTTCCGCGAGTTCCTGCTCGAGGTCCAGGACTCGACCCTGCTGTACGCGCCCTTCCAGGTCGGTGCCAACCCCTTGGCCGGCCTCTGCGCGGGCCAGCCGCAGCCGTGCGGCTTCTGCTCGTTGACCGGCAAGTGCAGCAGCAACCCGAGCACGACGTGCCAGATGCCCGCCTTTGGCGCCGCGGTGCCGGCGCCTCTGGCCGGTTGCGGCACCTGCCTCTTCGGCCTGAATCCCGCCGACTCCAGCAAGCCGTACCTGGTTGCCTGCACCCCGACGAATCTCAACGCCTGTGCGCAGCCGAGCCTGGAGTCCTGCAACTTCATCCCCGGCATTCCATCGCAGGCCTGGACTCCGCTCATCCAGACGACCACGCCGACGACTGCTCCCAACACGCAGGCGACCACCCAGGCGACCACCCAGACGACCACACAGGCGAGCACCCTCAGCGGACCCATCGACACCAACGTGCAGAGCAACATCATCAACGTCGAGGGCATCACCTTCCGGGGCTCGACCAACAGCTTCAGCTTCAACTACCGCGACGAGCCGCTCTACCCGCGCATCAACTCGCCGAGCCCATCAACGGTGGCGCCGACCCCGCTGGCCGGCCCGGTCGGCGACCTCGCCTTCGCCTACAGCTCGCGACTAGATCGTCCCAATCCGCGCGGCTCGCGTTGCAGCTTGAACCTCAATCAGAGCTGCGTTCTGAGCAGCGCCTGCCCATCGGGCATGGGCAGCTGCGAGGAGGTCGGTTTCTGTGCCGACAACTATGCCCTCTGCACCCCGAGCAACGTGACCCTCTGCGGGGGTTCACAGCCCGCCTGCCTGATCAAGCCCGTCCCGAAGAAGATCCCGTATCCGATGCCGTACCCGGCGCTCACCAGCGGCATCGAGGCCACCGACCCCTTCACCCCGCTGCTGCGCGGTTATGCGGGTGACGACGTGCAGATACGGGTGCTGATCGGCGCGCACATCAACCCGCACAACTTCACCCTCCACGGGCTGAACTGGCTGAACCAGCCTTCCTACGTCGACTCCGGCTGGCGCAACAGCCAGGCGATGGGCATCTCCGAGCACTACAACCTGCTGGTGAAGCTCGACCCACTGTTCACCCCGCCGGCCGGCGAGGCGCCGCTGAAGCCCTGGATGGACTACCTGTACCAGCCAGGCGCCGCCGCCATCGAGCAGGCCGCGGGCAACTGGGGATTGATCCGCGCCTACGGCGAGCTCCAAGACGACCTCTGGCCGGTGCTGCCGAAGGACCACCGCAATGGCAAGGCGTTCAGAGCGGTGCCGGTCTGCCCGGCGGACGCGCCGCCGCGCGACTACACTGTGGTGGCGCTCACCGCGGCGCAGGCCCTCGGCGGCCCGCTGGTGTACAACAAGGCACAGCAAATCAGCGACGCCGGAGCCCTGCTGTTCTTCGACGCGCAGGATCCCGGCCTCAAGTGCAAGAAGCCCGGCGACTGGTCCACCTGCCAATTCAAGGGTACGCCTGAGCCGCTCGTGCTGCGCGCCGCGGCCGGCGAGTGCATCCACGTGACGCTTCTCAATGGGCTGCCCTATGGCTACTGCAGCACGGCACCGGGAACCAGCTGCACGCCGAACAGCACGGCCTGCGCTAAGCAGGCGACATGCAACCCGCTCCCCTACGTTTCGTGCAACACGGCGCCGCAGAATTTCTGTACGCCGGACAACCAGAGCACGGCCTGCACACCGGTGGCATGCACGAACGGCTCTTGCAACAACTCACCCACGACCACATGCAAGAAGGCCACCGATTGTCCGCAGCTGGCCTGCACCGCGCTGCAGTTCGGCCTCTGCAGCACGGCACCGCAGACCCTCTGCACGACGAACAACGCGAGCACCGTCTGCCCTGCGGTGGCATGCACGTCCACCAACGTGTGCAACAACTCAGCCGCGACCGCGTGCAGTCAGTCCAGCATCAGCGCGTGTCCGGCGCTAGCCTGCAACGTGCTCGGCGTTTCATCGGCGCAGCTGCAGGTATTGCAGACGACGGTCAGCACGTCCGCTGCCGCGACGCCCTGCACTGCCGCGTCGCCGCCCTGCGGCGCGGCCGCGACGACGGCGGCCAACGCCACCACGACGGGCAGCACGACGATCACGGCCACCACGGCCACGATGCAGCCCTACACCTCGAACGTCTCGCTGCAGGTCGGGCTGCGGCCGCAGCTGGTCACCGCCGATCCGCGCTTCAGCGACGGCACCAACGCCGGCTTCAATCATCTGCAAACCGCGCCTCCGGGCGGCAGCGTGACCTATACCTGGTATGCCGGGCACATCGAGCCCGACTACGTCGACCGGAACGGCACCGTGGAGACCAAGTACATCCCGATCGAGTTCGGCGCCTCGAACCTGCTGCCACCCGACCCGCTCAACCAGGCGCTGCACGGTCTGTTCGGCGGCCTCATCATCGAGCCGAAGGGTGCGTCCTGGTGCCCCGCTACCGGCGTCAGGGCCCAGGTCCAGTACCGCGATGACTACAACGGGGAACACAGGTTCCAAGAGTTCGTGGTCTTCACGTCCGACGATGTCAACATGAAAAAGCTACCCACCGTGAACAACCCGGGCGGCCAACTCTTCGACCTGCTCAACTACTCGACCGAATTGCTGAACACCGCCAATGCACCGCCGCGGTTCTGCAACAGCAGCACCTGCGCGACCTTGAACACCGTGGACGTCTCCTGCGTGCTCAGCACCAAGTCGGGGCTTTACGGCCAGGGCGTGTCGAGCCAAGGCACCTGTACCGTCCCCACCTCTGCGACTACCCCCTGTCCACAATGCACCTTCATCCCCGAGACCCCCATCTTCAGCGCCCACGTCGGCGACGAGGTGCGCTTCCGGCTGCTCCATCCGGGCGGCGGCAACACCAACGAGGTCTTCGAGCTGGCGGGCCATACCTACCTCGAGACTCCCTACGAGACGCCTCCCGAGGCTTGCGAGGCACCGACGACCCATACCAACCTCTTCGCCTCCCAGATGATGGGCGAGCACAACCTGTGCGGCAGCGCGGAGTTCCTGCCCAGGGAGATGACCTACCGCAGGACGGGGAAGTGGAGCGCGTCGCTCAGCGAGTGGAAGGCGTCGCGGCCCATGCACGGTCCGAGCAACCACTTCGACGTGCTGATCCAGGAGGCGGGCGGACCTTTCCATCGTTGCGGCGACTACCTCTACCGCTCCTATCCCGCCAACCATTTCGGACTCGGCATCTGGGGCATCTTCCACGTCTGGGGGTGCGACGAGCCAGCCGTGAGCGGGGCGGGGGGCAAGTAAGGTCAAGGCGGGGACGCCGCGCCGGTCCGGCCTCTCCCGCCGGGCCGGGCCGGCCAGCCCGGGCCGGCCTCCCCGCCGGCCCCGCCCCGGGCCGGCGGCCGGCCGCGGCGCGGCCAGGACAAGATGTCACAGGAAGGTGTTGCGCAAGGCCGGGTTCGGCGATATTCTAATCGCCGTTGCTGCTAAATCATGGCTTGTCCGCCCCTCCGGGGGCGGTGTTTTGGGCTTCTGTGAATCGCTTCGCATCGTTCGCGAGCTTCGCCGCCGCGCTGGCCAGGCGGGGCGATGGCGACCGCCACCGCGGTCTTTCAAGGGAGGCCGACATGCAACCTTCTCCAGCAGCCCTCTGGCGCACCCCCTCCGTCCTGGTCGTCGTCCTGGCGCTGCTCTTCGCCGCCGCCGCGGCGGCCGATCCAGCTACCCCGGCGCCAACCTGCTCGAGCGACAACACGGTCAAGGCCTACGTGGTCGCCCTCGACCAGGTGCTGTACCTGAACCGCTTCGGGTCGAACATGCCGGGCGGCATGATCTACGCCTTGGCGCGCGACGTCTTCCCGAAGAACCCGGCGCCGGCCAACTACTCAGAGAAGAACAGCTGCCGCTTCGCGCAGCCCCTCGATCCGAACGGCAAGCAGACCTGCACGGCGGGGAACGTCCAGCTGCGTCCCGATCCCAATGCTCCGACCCTGCCCCTCAAGCGGCCGCGGCCGCTGGTGCTGCGCGCCAACGAGGGGGACTGCCTGGAGATCCACTTCGCCAACCTGCTGACCCCGCAGCCGGCAGGGGGCTCGCTGCCGCAGCCCCCGACCCGGGTCGCCGGGGTGCACGTCCAGGGCCTCAACTGGGTCGACGGGCCCCAGGACGACGGCTCGAACGTCGGCAACAACGGCTCGAGCCTGGTGCCCCCCGCGGTGCCGCCCGCGAAGGGCACCGCGGTCTACAAGCTCTTCGCCGAGCACGAGGGCCCGTTCCTGATCTACGACACCGCGGACGACTGGACGTCGGTAACCTCCGGCGACGGCGGCACGCTCGCCGAAGGGCTCTTCGGGGCGGTCAACGTGCAGCCGAGCGGCCGGCGCTTCCACCAGGACTGGCAGTCGGAGTTCTACCGCAGCCAGGTGAGCGAGCAGGACCTCTGCCTGGCGAGCACCGACAAGGGCGGCGATGCGCTGCACTGTGCGCGCCACGCGCCGCGCAGCCTGCCGGTGGTGAACTACCAGGCGCTCTATCCGCAGGGCCATCCGCGCGAGTACCTGCCGATTCTCAACATGATGTGCACAGCGGCGCTGACCGGGGACGCGATCGCGCATGGCGTCTGCGAGGACGGCGAGCTGGTGCACGGCGACCTGACCGCGATGATCACCGGCCGCAGCGCGAAAGACCCGCGGCTGCCGAAGCTGCCGCCGCAGCCGCGGGCCTTTCCGGACAAGCAGGCGGACGAGCAGCCGCCGTCGCTGCGGCCGAACTATGCCTACCCCGACCGCTTCCAGCCTTTCCGCGAGTTCACCATCATCTATCACGAGAGCTTCCTGGTGACGCAGGCGTTCGCGACGCAGATCGGGAACCTCCCGAGCCTGGGAGCCGCGCAGGACAACTTCGGCATCAACTACGGCATGTCCGGCCTGTCGAACGAGGTGCTGGCCAACCGCCTCGGCGGCGGAGACACACCCGTGCCGGGCGCCGGGCCGCTGCAGCGGTGCGTCGACTGCAAGTACGAGGAGTTCTTCCTGAGCTCCTGGGCCATGGGCGACCCGGCGATGAACGTCTACCCCCCGGCGAACGCCTGCGCCGCCACCTCGCCGCCCGCGGACTGCGCCAAGCCGCGGGCGCTGTACCCTGACGACCCGTCGAACGTCTATCACGGCTACGTGTCCGACCACGTGCGCTTCCGGATCCTGCACGCGGGACCCGACCTCCACCACCTCCACCACCAGCACGCGCAACAGTGGCTGGGGACGCCCAACAGCCCCGACGGCGACTACCTCGACAGCCAGTCGATCGGCCCCGGCTCCGCCTTCACCCTGGAGATGGTCTACAACGGCAGCGGCAACGTCAACCAGACGGTGGGCGATTCGATCTTCCACTGTCACTTCTACCCGCACTTCGCCTCCGGCATGTGGTCGCTGTGGCGCGTTCACGACGTCTTCGAGGGCGGCACCATCCTCGGCGACGACGGGTTGCCGGCGGACCGCACCAACCCGGCGACGCACCGGCTCGAGCGCACCCGCGCCCTGCCGGATGGCGAGATCCGCCAAGGCGCTCCCACCGTCGCCCTGGTGCCGCTTCCCACCCTGCCGATGGCGCCGATGCCCGCCGCCGTGCGGCTGCAGGGAGTCTGCAAGAACAACCCGACGACCAACTGCCTCCGCGACCAGGACTGCGGCGGCGCGGCCGGGAGCTGTACCGAGATGGGGAGCCGGTACTGCGTGGTGCAGGGCGGCCTGGGCAAGGCCCCCGAGGCCTGCCTGTCGGAGTTCCAGAGCACCAAGAAGAGCTGGGACCAGGTCGAGAAGAGCGCCTACCCCGGGTACCCGTTCTTCATTCCCGGGATCGGCGGCTCGCGTCCGCCCCATCCGCCGCTCGATTTCGCCTACGCCTGCGCGAAGTCGGGAAGGATCTGCGATCCGACGATCCCCAAGGATGCGCAGAACCCGATGGCGGAGGGGCTGCAGACGGCGGCCAAGCGGGCCGTGCAACTGCACCTCCTCGCGGAGGCGCAGCGGCCCGACTACCAGGCCCCCATCTTCCGCGACCAGGTCTGCGCCCCTGACGAGGGGGCGTGCGAGCCGATGGACGGCGGCCTGCCGCGCGCCGTCACCGCCCAGGGGCCGGGCAGCGATTGGCGGAGCCTGCAGACCACGACCCCTCCCCCGGCCACGCAGTACCAGAACCTCGACTTCAGCAAGGAGATCGAACGGTCGCAGGCGATCGAGCTGCCGGAGGTCGGCACCCAGATCGAGAAGGTGGCGATGAAGGTGCACGCGCAGCGCTTCCACGACACGCAGCTGCCCGACGGCCGCAAGACCGGCATCTGCTCCGACAACCGGGCCCCCTGTACCGCGACCGACCTGGCGCTCTGCGGCAATCCCGCCAAGGCCACCTGCACGCCGGGGCGCATCAACTTCATCCTCAACGGCCTGGGCCCGAAGCCGGGCGCGCCCTATGCCGACCCCTGCATCCGCTTCGACCGCAACGGCGGCCAGCCGGGCAACATGCTGCCCCTCTCGTATCTCGCGGCCGACCTGCAGCTCGACGCCATCTTCAACCGCGAGGGCTGGCACTTCCCGCAGCAGCGCATGCTGTCGCTGTGGGGCGACGTCAAGGACTTCCTCGACCGCAAGAAGCCGCCCGAGCCGCTGTTCATGCGCGTCAACTCCTACGACTGCATGACCTACGTGCTCGCCAACCTGGTGCCGAACGTCTACGAGCAGGACGACTTCCAGGTGCGCACCCCGACCGACGTCATCGGCCAGCACATCCACCTGGTGAAGTTCGACGTCACCTCCTCGGACGGCGCCGAGAACGGCTGGAACTACGAGGACGGCACCTACGGGCCGAACGAGGTCACCGAGCGCATCAAGGCGATCGACAAGCTGGGGGGCATCTACCTGCCGCCGGGCGAGGTCGAACCCGGAGTGCCGTGCCCGGGTGGCTCGGCTGGCCAGCGCTGCCTCAAGGCGAAGTACATCAAGTTCTTCGGCCCGGGGCCCGGGGCGGCTCCCAACCCCGGCGACGGCTCCGAGACCAGCGGCGCCTGGCTGGGCTCCCAGGCGACGGTGCAGCGCTGGTTCGACGACCCGCTCTACAACAACACCGGCCGCTGCTCGACCGACCTCGATCAACCCTGTACCCTGGGGCAGGAGCTGGCCGGCATCCTCTGTAAGAAAGGCAGCGATGGCAAACCCGGCACCTGCCAGGCCGACGCCGGCTTCTGCTCGGACCTCAAGGATCAGCCCTGCACGCAGTCCGATCTCCACCGGTGCGGCAGCCCGCACGCCAACTGCGAGCCGACCCACGACCGCACCATCCGCACCGTGTTCACCCATGACCACTTCGGTCCCTCGACCCACCAGCAGGGCGGGCTGTACGCCGGCGTGGTGGCCGAGCCGAAGGGCTCGGTCTGGCGCAACAATCAGAACGGCGAGATCATGGGCGGCTACGACGCCGCGGCCAAACGGAACTACTCGGTGCGCACCGCCACCGAGAACGGCGTCTCGGTCAAGGACGGCGGCCCGACGAGCTGGCAAGCGGTGATCGAGACCCCCCAGCTGGGAGACAGCTTCCGCGAGTTCTTGCTGGAGGTCCAGGATTCGACCCTGCTCTTCGCGCCCTTCCAGGTGGGCGACAACCCGATGGCCCTGCTGCGGCCGGACACCTGCAAGCAGCACCCGTGGGAGCCGTGCGGGTTCTGCTCGTTGACCGGCAGGTGCAGCAACGATCCGAACACCACCTGCCAGGTGCCCCCGTTCGCGGGCACCGTGTCGTCCTCCGGCTGCGCCGCCGGCGGCACCTGCCTCTTCGGCCTGAACCCCGCCGACGCCGACAAGCCGTTCCTGGTCGCCTGCACCCCGGAGCATCTCGAGGACTGCGCGCTGAAGAGCCTGGAGGCCTGCAACTTCATCCCCGGCGTCCCGTCGCCGGCCTGGACCCCGATCAGCAAATTGGCGGCGCAGGCGAACACCCTCAGCGGTCCCATCGATTTCAACGCCAAGGGCACACACGTCGAGGCGATCACCTTCCAGGGCTCGACCAACAGCTTCAGCTTCAACTACCGCGACGAGCCGCTCTACCCGCGCATCGACTCGGCGCCGAGCTCGATCTCGTCGGCGCCCGCGCCGCTGGCCGGCGCGCGCGGCGACCTCGCCTTCGTCTACAGCTCGCTGCAGTTCTGCCAGGCCCATCCGCAGCAGATCTGCAGCAAGAACGCCGATTGCGGCCCCGGCGACAACTGCGTCAACCGCGCCAATCCGCGCGGTGGGCGCTGCAGCCTGAACCTCAACCAGCTGTGCGATGCCACGGCCGCGAGCAACACCTGTCCGCCCAACACGGGCAGCTGTGACGACGCCGGCTTCTGCAGCGACAACTATGCCCTCTGCACCGCCAACGCCACGGGGCTCTGCGGCTCGTCGGCGGCCACCTGCCTGGCCCAGCGCGTCAGCACCCCCTACCCGCCGCTCACCGCCGGCGTCGAAGCGACGGACCCCTTCACTCCTCTGCTGCGCGGCTATGCCGGCGACGACGTGCAGCTGCGGGTGCTGATCGGCGCCCACATCAACCCGCACAACTTCACCCTCCACGGGCTCAACTGGCTGAACCAGCCTTCCTACGTCGACTCGGGCTGGCGCAACAGCCAGGTGATGGGCATCTCCGAGCACTACAACCTCCTGGTCAAGCTCGATCCGCTGTTCACCCCGCCGGCCGGCGAGGGGACCTCAGGCGCGCCGCTGAAGCCCTGGATGGACTTCCTCTACCAGCCCGGCGCCGCGGCCATCGAGCAGGCCGCCGGCAACTGGGGGCTGATCCGCTCCTACGGCGAGCGCCGCAAGGACCTCTGGCCGCTGCCGCAGAACAACTACAGCCCTGGTACGCCGTTCAAGAGGGTGCCGGTCTGTCCGGCGGACGCGCCGTCGCGCGACTACACCGTGGTGGCGCTCAGCGCGGCGCAGGCGCTCCCCGGCGGCACGCTGGTGTACAACAAGACGCAACAGATCGGCGACAGCGGCGCCCTGCTGTTCTTCGACGCGCAGAATCCCGGCCTCAAGTGCACGCGGCCCGGAGACTGGTCCACCTGCACTTTCAGCGGCACGCCCGACCCCCTCGTGCTGCGCGCCGCGGCCGGCGAGTGCATCCACGTGAGGCTCTACAACGGGCTGCCCTACGGCTACTGCTCGAACGCGCCGAGCACACCCTGCACGCAGGACAACTTCGTACAGGCCTGCCCGCCGGTGCTGTGCAAGAACGGCTATTGCACCAACTCCTCCACGACCCAATGCACCCTGCCGAGCTCATGTCCGCAGCTGACCTGCAACGCGCCGAGCGTCACAGGCATCCCCTCGGCCCAGCTGCAGGTTCTGCAGACCACGTCCAGCGCGTCCACGACACTGCCGGCCTACACCTCGAACGTCTCGCAGCAGGTCGGGCTGCGGCCGCAGCTGGTCACCACCGATCCGCGCTTCAGCGACGGCACCAACGCCGGCTTCAATCCGCCGCAGACCGCGCCGCCGGGCGGCAGCGTCACCTATACCTGGTACGCCGGGCACATCGAGCCCGAGTACGTCGACCCGGACAACACCATCGAGACCAAGTACATCCCGATCGAGTTCGGCGCCTCGAACCTGATGCCGCCCGATCCGGTCAACCAGGCGTTGCACGGCCTCTTCGGCGGCCTGATCATCGAGCCGCAGCGCGCCACCTGGGACCCCGCCACCGGCGTCCGGGCCCATGTCCACTACCGCGACGAGTACAACGGCGAGCACACGTTCCACGAGTTCGTGGTCTTCACTCCCGACGACACCAACCTCTCCAAGGTGGCCACGCTGACCCCGGGCACTACGCCCGCCTTCGACCTGCTCAACTATTCGACCGAGGTGCTCAACGGCAACAACCCCCCGCCTCGATGCTGCGAATCGGGGACCTTCACCACCCCCATCTCCGTCGCCTGCGTGCTCAACACCACGGCGCCGCTGTTCTGCAACACCAGCTTCAACTCGGGCTCCAGTTCGACCTGCACCTCCTGCAACCCCCCCTTCCTACCGGTGACGCCCACCTTCGTCGCCCAGGTCGGCGAGGAGGTGCGCTTCCGGCTGCTCCATCCCGGCGGCACCAACACCAACGAGGTCTTCGAGCTGGCGGGGCATACCTATCTCCAGACGCCCTACGAGACGCCGCCGGTTCCGGCCGCCGGTTGCGAGGCGCCGACCACCCATACCAACCTCTTTGCCTCCTCGCGGATGGGCGACAAGAACCTGTGCGGCAGCCTCGAGTTCCTGCCGAAGGCCGGGTACCGCGACTACAACACCGCCAAGTGGGGCGAGTCGCTCAGCGAATGGAAGGCGTCGCGGCCGATGCACGGCCCGAGCAATCACTTCGACGTGCTGATCCGCGAGGCGGGCGGCCCCTTCCATCGCTGCGGCGACTATCTCTATCGCTCCTATCCCGCGGACCACTTCGGTCTCGGCATCTGGGGCATCTTCCGCGTCGAGTGCCCGCGGGCGAGCACGGGCGGGACGGGCGACGGGACGGGAGGCAAGTGAGGGGCGGCCCAGCCCGCTCCGCCGGCCGCGATCGATGGCCCGCTGGCCTCGTCCCGGCGGGCCTCCTGCTTGCCCTTGGCCTGTCGGCAGGGGCGCTCGGAGGGCAGGACGCCGCCGGCCCCGGCCCCGCCCCCGCGGTGACCGACCGGGCGGTCGAGCAGGGGGTGGCCGTCGAGCTGTCCATCTCTCCCCTCGCCGCCGGCGGCGGGTCTGTCGCGGCGCCCGCCAGCCGCAGCAATCCCGGCGGGCCGGGCGCGGCTCCGCCTGCCGCCCATCGCGACGCCCCTGGCAAGTCGCTGCGCGAGGGGCAGGACGTCGTTTTCCGCTTCCGCGTCTCCGACGCCAACACCGGCCAGCCGCTGGGCGGCCTCTCGCCGGCGGCCTGGCTGGACCTGCCCGCGGCGGCAGAGGTCGGCGTTCCCGGGTGCGCGGCGCGGATCAAGGAGCTCGCCGGCGGCAGCCTGTTCGCGAAGTCCGAGCTCGACCTCGCCTCCTTCTACGTCCTGGCGCTGGACGAGGACGCCAGCATCAACGTCATCGATCCGCTGTTCAGCTTCGGCGGCTCGAAGCTCTTCACCTCGATCCCGCTGCTCTCGCCGGGCGAGGACTGGGCGCTCACCGCCGACGGCCAGCGCCTCTTCGTCTCCGAGCCGGATGCGGACCGGGTGGCCTTGGTCGACACCACCACCTGGAAGGTGGCAGCGCAGATCGCGGCGGGCCGCCATCCCACCCGCGTCGCCCTGCAGCCGGACGGGGCCCGTCTCTGGGCGGTGGTGGCGGCGGACGATGGATCCGACGTGGCGGCGATCGACGCCCGCGAGGCGCGGCTGCTGGCGCGGATCGCCACCGGCAAGGGGCCGCACGACCTCGCGGTGAGCGCCGACAGCGCCACGGTCTTCGTCACCAATGCCGGCGACGGCACGGTCTCGGTGCTCGACGCGCGGCGGCTGGTCAAGGTCGCCGACGTGCGCACCGGCACCCGGCCGACCGCCATCGCCTACTCGTCGCTCGCCGCCGCGGCCTACGTCACGGACGAGCAGGACGGCAGCGTGGTGGCGGTGGACGGGCGGCGGCGCGCGGTGGTGGCACGCCTGGCGGTGCGGCCGGGAGTGAAGACGATCCGCTTCGCTCCCGGCGGCCGCCTCGGATTCGCGCTCAACCCGCGGCAGGACGTCGTGCAGGTGATCGACGCCGGGGTGAACCGCGTCGTCACCACCGGCACCGTGCGCCAGGGGCCCGACCAGGTCGTCTTCTCCGACCAGCTCGCCTACATCCGCCACCGCGGCAGCGACAGCGTGCTGATGGTGCCGCTGAGCAGCCTGGGGCAGGAGGGCCACCCGCTCGAGGCGGCGGACTTCACCGGCGGCCAGCAGCCCTTCGGCCGCGGCATCCGTCCCAGCCTGGCGGCGGGCATCGCGCCGGCGCCCGGCGGGACCGCGGTGCTGGTGGCCAACCCGGCCGACCGGACGATCTACTACTACGTGGAAGGCATGGCGGCGCCGACCGGCTCCTTCCACAACTACGGCCACGAGCCGCGGGCGGTGCTGGTGGTGGATCGCGGCCTGCGCGAGAGGCAGCGGCCGGGCACCTACGAGACCACCGCCCGCCTGCCGGGCGCCGGCCGCTACCGCATCCCGTTCTTTCTCGACGCGCCGCGCGTCGTCCACTGCTTCGAGCTGGAGGTGCTGCCCGATCCCGAGCTGGCAGCGGCGCGCCTGCGGTCGGCGCCGGTCCAGGTCGAACCGCTCGCCGCCGAGCGCCGCGTGCAAGCAGGGAGCGCGGTGCGCCTGCGCTTCCGGCTCACCGACCCGGCGAGCGGCTCGCCCGCCACCGGCGTGGGCGACCTGGTGATGATGGCCTACACGGTGAGCGGCGGCTGGCAGACGCGGCAGCTGGCGAAGGAGGTAGGGGACGGGATCTACGAAGCGGAGTTCGTGCCTCCCGCCGCCGGCGCCTATGCGGTGGTGGTCGAGTGCCGGTCGCGCCGCCTCCCGTTTCACCTCTCGCCGCGGCTGCTGCTGGAGGTGACAGCGGCCCCATCGGCGCCGGCAGCATCGCGGCGAGGGTCGAAGCCCTACCCGTAGGAGTGGCGGATGCCTGCCTATCGCGGGCCGCGGGCGCTCCAGTTCTCGCGCCAACGCGAGCCCGGGTCCGGCGCCGGCTTCTCGTACCAGGTCGCCTGCATGCTCTTGAAGCTCGCGAGGCGCGGCCGGACGGCCTCGTCCCAGAAGGCCTCCACGTCGTCGAAGGTGCGCAGCCGGGACGGGCGTTCCGGGTCGTAGACGGCGAGCAGCTCGCGCATCTTGGCGCCGAGCCAGGCAACCTGGGAAGCGATCATCCGCCGCCCGGCAGCCAGTTCGGCCGCCGCGGCGTCCTTGCCCTGGGCGAAGCGCGGGCCGATGGTTGGCGGCGTGGGCGGCGCCAGCCTGGAGAGATCCACGCAGGCCGGCTCGAGGGCCCAGAGCTGCGAGGTCTCCACCTTGCCGGCGTGGTCGCCGTCGGCGCCGTCGCCCGGGAAGCCGAGGCGGTTCGCGGCGAAGTCCGCGAGGCCGTGGAGGCGCATGCGGACGCGCGGTTGCAGCCACTCGACGAGGCTCTCGAGATCCTGGTAATTCGGTCCGTAGTGACCGGTCAGCAGGATGGCGGCCTGGAAGCCCAGGACCTCGGCGGCCCGGACCTGGTAGCAGACGCTCTTGAAGTGGACCCAGGGAGGGACCGCGGTGAGCCACGGGCGGGCTTCCCCGATCTCGCGCTCGGCCCAGATCGCATAGCCGCCCAGCTCGTGGACGTGCCAGAAGTCGGCGGGCGCCACGATGCCGCCGTGGCGGCGCGCGGCCCGCACCGCGAGGCCGTGCGCCTTCAGGCCGTCGAGGCCCAGGGCGCAGTGCGGCCCGTGCGGCTCGCACAGCCCGTAGGCGAACCAGGCGGCCGGGCATTCCGCGAACGCCGCCTCGAGCTCGGCGGGCAGCATGCGTTCCCAGCGCACCTCCCGCCGCGCCCGCCGCCGTCCGCTCGCCATGAGTGCCTCCTCGCCGGGTAGTGGGTCAATTTCCCGCGACGTCCCTTTGGGCGAGGGGCCGAGGCTGCGGGGACGGAGGACTTTGGCGCCTCGCCCAAAGGGACGTCGAGGGAAACTGACCCACTACCCCTCGCCGGGTCGTGGGTCAGTGTATGAGCTTGCGCGATAGAATCCAACCGTATCTTCTTGTCTTGCTCGACTTCTCTTGGCCGCCTCTCTCGCTCGACCGCCGCGATGACGCCAGCCACGCTCAGCGACGCACAGCGGCAGCTCTTCGCCTCCCAGGGCTATCTCGTGGTGCCCGGTGCCCTGGCGCCGGCGGAGCTGGCGGCGGTGCGCCGGGCTGCCGACACGGCCGAGAGGCGCTGGCGGGCCGACCCCGGCCTGCCAGGGGTGCGCCGGCCCGACCTCGAGCAGGTCCTCGGCATCATGGAGCACGATCCGGTGCTCTTCGAGCTGCTCGAGCACCCGCGGGTGTTTCCGCTCGTGCGGGAGCTGCTCGGCCCCGACCTCATGATGCTCGACCACGATTACTTCATCACCCCGCCGGGCGCCGCCATCCCCCAGGGCTGGCACTTCGATTTCGATCTGCCGGGAGTGGATCATCCGCGTTCGCGGCTGGCGGTCAAGGTCTTCTACGTCCTGGAGGACATCCCGCCCGACGGCGGCGCGACGCTGGTCCTCCCGGGATCGCACCTCACTCCGGGGGGGACGCGCCTTCCCAACTCCGAGGTGCCCGAGGACCTGCCCGGAGCGGTGCAGATGGCCCTGCCGGCCGGCAGCGCCTACCTGATCAACGACCGCCTCTACCACTCGGCCGGCAACAACCGCTCGCCGGTCCATCGCCGCCTGCTGATCTACACCTACGGCCACAAATGGATGCGGATGTGGGACGAGTACCGGCCGTCGCCGGAGCTGGCCGCGCGGGCCGCCACTCCGGGACGCCGCCAGCTGCTCGGCCTCACCGATCCCTACGCACCACAGGTCGACTGGGCGGCGGGAGCCGCGGCCTCGGGGGCGAGCGCCGCCATCCTCGGGGCGCCCCCCGGCCCTCCCGCGTCTCCCGCCGTGCCCGCGCCTCCCGCCGTGCCCGCGCCTTCCGCCCCGCCGGTGCCCGCGGCGATGACCGCCGAGCAGCGGCGGTTCTTCGCCGCCAACGGCTACCTGGTGCTCCCCGGCGTGCTGCCGCCCGCCGAGCTGGCCGCGGTGCGCCGCGCCGCCGACGAGTCGGAGGCCCGCTGGCGCGCCGATCCCGGCCTGCCGGGGACCCGCATCCCGGAGTTCATCGAGATCGCCGCCATCATGGAGCACCATCCGCTGCTGTTCGACCTGGTCGAGCATCCGCGGATCTTCCCCCTCGTCCGCGAGGCGCTGGGTCCCGACGTCGCGCTGATCGATCATGCCTATTACGTCACTCCGCCCGGCGGCCGGATCGACGGCACCGCCTGGCACACCGACGTGCGCACGCGCCTGCGGGGCGTGCATCACGCCGGCTCCACGATGATGGTGCGGGCAATGATCGCGCTCACCGACATCGCCCCCGACGGCGGCGCCACCCTGGTGCTTCCCGGCAGTCACCTCCAGCCCGACGACAGCGCGGTCCCGGCGCCGGCGACCCCCGAGGAGGTCCCCGGGGCCGTGCCGCTGGCCTGCACCGCGGGCTCGGCCTACTTCTTCAACGGCAACCTCCTCCACGCGCCCGCCAACAACCGCAGCGCCGTCACCCGCCGCGTCCTGCTCTACAACTACGGCCACAAATGGATGCGCATGTGGAGCGGCCACGAGCCCTCGCCGCGCCTGGCAGCCGCCGCCCGCACCCCCATGCGCCGCCAGCTCCTCGGTCTGACGCCGCCCTACCGAGGTCCCGACGCCGAGCTTTCGGTGGGGACCACATAGCCGGCCCCTTGGCTAGGACGAGGGCGGCAGAAGGAAGCGGCAGCGAGGACCGGTGGCTCTGGCCAGGCGCTGATCGAGCGTCGCCAGAGGAAGGTCGCACTGTTCGGCCACCGCAACGTACCAGGCGTCATAGCTCGTAACGTTGGCCCGCAGCTCCCAGACCCGCTCCGCGAAAGGTGCAAAGGACACCAGCTGGAGATCGAGCTGTAGAAGATCACGGGCAGCGGCACTGGCTTCCATCCGGCCAAGCCGGCCACCGAGCTCGAAGCGGCGGAGGATGTTCGTGGCCTCGACGAGAGCCAAGTGGGGCGCGACCAAGCCGCCGGCTCGCACCACGTCCTCAGCCCACCTTCCCTCGGCTCCCGTATCCGCCGCGGCAGCAACCAGAAGCGAGGCGTCGACGACCGCGCTCACCGGCGGTCGGCGTCACGATGGGTCAGGATCTCCTCCGGCGAGAGCCTGGTTCCTGCCGTCGCCTTGCGCTCCCGAATCCGCTCGAGCACCTTCTCGACCGGCGGGCGTGCAGCCAGGCGTTCCAGCTCGGCACGCAGGTACTCCTGCATCGATTTGCCCTGGAGAGCCGCCCGCGCGGCAAGCTCATCCCTCACCGCGTCCGGCACGTCGCGGATGGTGATCTGGACACTCATGAATGCATTCTGACGCTGCTGACTGCGAAATGCAAGCGCCAGGCTCTAGACGTCTGGCACCCCGGGCCTGGCTGGCCCTTCGAAATCGTGGCGATTTTTCCCCACAACCCCCAAGGGTTGAGTTGCCCTTTTGCCGTCTCATTTTGAGGGCGGCCCTACCCTGATCCGGGCTGTCGGAAGAGCCACGGCGCTCGCCGACATCCTTGGTCCATCGGTGCCCCCCAGTGGTGCGCTGATCGGGCAAGGTGGAGGGCGGCGGTGGACTCTTCGGGGAGGCACGCGCTCGGTGGTACGTGGCGCGAATCGTGTAAGATCTTCCGGGACGATGAAGAGCGAAGAGTATGTGTCGCAGCAGGAGGGCGCTTACCGCGTTGGCGGCACGCGTGTCTCCCTCGATTCCATCGTGTATGCCTTCCTGGATGGCCAGACCCCCGAGACCATCGTCCAGTGGTTTCCCGTGCTGAGCCTCGAACAGGTCTATGGCGCGATCACCTACTACCTGGCGCACCGCGCCGAGATCGACGCCTATCTGCGCGAGGGTGAGCTGGAGGCGGAGCGCCTCCGCGAAAAAACCCGCCGGGCAGATCCGGCGTTCTACCAGAAGCTCGCCAGCGCGCGACAGCGCCAGCCGTGACGGTCCGCTACCAAGCGGACGCTGACCTCAAGCGGGTGATCCTCTTGGCCGTGGCTCGCCAGGAGCCGGCGGTCGATTTCCGGAGCGCCGCCGAGGCGGGGTTGGTGGCCCTCCCGGACAAAGAGGTCTTGGCGGCTTCTGCCGAGGCCGGCAGGGTGCTCGTGAGCCATGACCTGAAAACGATGCCCCGGCACTTCGGCGAGTTCGTGCAATCAAGCCAGAGCCCGGGCGTCCTGCTGATCCCCCAACGCCTTCCGGTACCAGATGCGGTTGAACAGCTCATCATGATCTGGGCGGCGAGCGACCCTGAAGAATGGGTGAACCGGATCTGTGTCCTGCCGCTCTGAGTAGCACGACGCCGCGAGTGGGCCACAGCAAGGATCATAGGCCACGAGCGCGTCCAGGCTTTCCCCACAACCCTAGGGGTTCGTGCACCTTGAGCACTGTGGACTCACCGCTTGGATTTTGACCCACCCAACGCTCAGACCTTGACCCACCTGGAGGTTAATCGTTCTTGCCTCAAATGCCTCCAAGCTATTTGTTGAGAGGCATTTGGGCGAAAAAACGGGTAGGGGAAGAGGCGTTGGGGATGGGTCACGCCTTAACAGGCTGCGGAAATAGGGCTGTCCGCGCGCCCTGAGCTGAACGGAATTGGGACAGCTGAAGCCGAGGAGAAGGGGTTTGACCAGCGAGAGGGAGCAGAGCCCGGGAAGCCAGAGCTTGGCGGTG
>Ga0210384_10001078_pt1 | contig 38570 bp, 38 predicted proteins | sample IncBWH2MmetaG_FD_160574 | JGI IMG/M metagenome (GOLD analysis project Ga0210384, IMG submission 160574) | Forest soil microbial communities from Barre Woods Harvard Forest LTER site, Petersham, Massachusetts, United States - Inc-BW-H-2-M | ecosystem: Environmental > Terrestrial > Soil >...
AAGCGCTGTCTTCTTTCCATCAACCTGAAATTGCGGAACATCGTTGCGAGTAAACTGATTCTGGACTGGTCGCCGAAGCAGATTTCCGGTTGGTTGAAAACCCAGTATCCCGATGATGAGAGTTTGCATGTGTCCCACGAAACCATTTCAACGCTGGCGGGTGCCCAGATTCAGTGGTAACTCAGATGGAGCAAGCGATCACCACGGCTACCCACCAGCCGGGAGCTTATAATCTCCTGGGTACGGTCGGGGGTTGGGCATGGGGTACGAGGCCTTCAAATCGAATCTTGATGATTTGCTTGCTTCGAAGCGAAGACCATGAATCGCGCGGACGCCATGTGGATCGTAAAAGGAATCTTGCTTGGTGCGCTGCTGTTCGTGGTCGGCTCGATCATCTACGTGGTAGCGATGATTGAAATGGGCACCGCGAGTGCGACAGGTACCACTGCGCTTCAATCGTGGACCGTTCAGAACCCCTTGTACTGGCTCGCATTCGTGGTCGCGCTGATACTCGGTTGCGCCGTTGTCAAGCATTGGCCGCGTCGCGCAAATCCGTAACAAACTTGGGGCCGACCATGTGGAAAATCATTTTCGGATTCTCCCTCGCAGGCGCAATCGCTTTCTTGCTCTCGGCGGCCCTGCTCGCCAGCACGATTCGCTCGTTAGACGTGTCCGTGCATGACAGGTATGTGGCGATTTTCCCTAGTCATCTCTTACTTCTGTCAGCCGTCCTGTTTGTCGCAACGTTTGCCGTTTGGAAGGCGAAGGGTTTGGTCGAGGCGCTATCTCCTACTCGTCGCAAGGTCAGGTAGAAGACGATCCTCGTTGCTACTTGGCCGAAGAAGCTAAGCAAATCGTTGACGCAGCCAAAGGGCAATACAAAATGCTCTTCAAGTTGGCTGCCGAGACGGGGGCCCGTGCTGGCGAACTATATGCTCTGACGGTGGATGATCTGCTCTTCGAGCACAACGTCATCCGCATCAACAAGAGCATGTATCGCCAGAAGGTGGGCTCACCAGAAACCAAGAATGCAACGCGCTGGGTCAACGTCAAGGCGTACGTGATGGCGATGCTGAAAGAACATTTGAATGGTCGTACGAGTGGCTTGGTGTTTTTGTCAAAGAGAAACACTCCGCTCATCAATTCAACGGTTCTGAACAAACATCTCCATCCGGTGCTTCGCAAACTAGGTCTGGAACGTGGCGGTATGCACGGATTCAGACACCACCGGGTCAGCACTTTAGTCATGGCGGGAACGTCGATTGGGGTTATCAAGAAGTGGATCGGTCACGGTAGCTAGGAAATGGTCAATCGCTACACTCATCTTCGCCCTGATTTCATGCAGAGCGAGCTTGAAAGAGTGCCCGATTATGCTCCTGAACTCGGCATCAAAATTGCTGAGTTTGACCCGATTGACCCACAAGTTGTGGTCACCGTATGATGTAAGTCTAGAGTTTTCAACTGCTGGGAGGTCGCCCAATTGGTAGGACTTCAGACTCTGACCGAGGGCCTCGCTCTAACTAAGTACAGAAATATCCGAAGCTACAAGCGCATCAAATCCATCTGGTAAAGTTGGCCAGCAGGCAGAAACAAACTCAGCGGGAATCTCATTGGGTCTTTTGCAATGGAACGAGCGATTGGATGCCCGCGGGGCAAGCCGATCTTCAACCGTGCCTGTAAAGGGCCAGGCGGAGCCGGATCATTCGTGCCATCCGCTTCTGCCACCACCACGCCAGAATCATTTTCATTCGTCGACCTGCCGCATCTACAGCGTTTTTAGCACGTCGCCACGCTGCGGAAGCTCTTCCTCCCTCACACCGTGCTCAATCAGTACTGAAAGCAAGATTTTGAGCCCGGGAAGGAGTGGATCCCTCTGCCTCTTCTCTGCGCTTCCTCCGCGTTCTCAGCGTCTCTGCGTTACCTTTTGCTCTTTCTTCTCTTCGACCGGAAATGTCGTTGCCGTTCGCCCGCCCAACGCGTCATACTGCCTCCTTCCGGAACGACTGAAAGATGTGGTCTCCTGCCTGCTCGGCCGCCGGAAGCGCCGTCTGGTACGCAGTGCATAACATGTATCGTAAGTGTATTTATTAATGTAGTATACCCCCGAATTAGCCTCATTTGCAACCGGGCTGCCGGGGAGTCGTTTAGATGATTACGAGCGTCGAACCGCCTGCTGTTGTCGGGGACCCGCGAATTCGTTTGACAGGTGCCGCGCTGGTGCAACCTCAAGCTCTGACTTCGCCGCTTCCCGCGCGCGCGCGCCAGCTGGAGCGCCTGCTCCTCCTGCTTTTCTTCCTTTCTCTCGTGCTGCTCAATCCCTGGGTCCGTGGAGACGGTGTCGGGTACTACGCCTTTGCGCGCGCCCCGCTGATCGAGCACAGCTTCGACTTTCAGCGCGACTACCAGGAAGCCAACGCCAGCTTTCGCGAGGCCCGCCTCGATGAAAATGGTCAGCCGAAGTCCGTCTTCCGCACTATCACCGGCCACCTCGACAACCATTTCACTGTGGGCCCAGCAATCCTCTGGGCCCCTTTTCTCATGCTCGCTCACGTCGGCGTGTTGCTGGCCCGCGCCATGGGATCGCCGGTCGCTGCCGACGGCTTTTCCGCTCCCTATCGCATCGCCATGGCCTTCGGCACCGCCCTGTATGGTTTCCTTGGTTTGCTCCTCGCTATCCGCATCGCCCGGAAATATGTGGACGAGCGTTGGGCCTTTCTGGCCGCCATTTCCATTTGGTGGGCCAGCTCCCTTCCCGTCTATATGTATTTCAATCCGTCCTGGTCCCACGCGCACTCGGCCTTTGCGGTGGCCCTGTTCCTCTGGTACTGGCACGAAACCCGCGAACAGCGCTCCACCCGGCAGTGGTGCGTGCTGGCCGCAATCGCCGGCTTAATGCTGAACGTCTACTACGTCAACGCCATGCTACTTCTCGTTCTTGCCGTTGAAGCTATCGGCCAATACGTCGCCGCCTTTCGCGATCCCGAACACGGTGGACCAAGCACAGCACAACTGCTCAAGAGGCATCTGCTCTTCGGTGCAGTCGTTGTACTGGCCTTTCTGCCGACCCTTGTGACCCGCTACATCATCTACGGCAGCCCTTTCCAATCCGGCTATATCCCTCTGCGGAACTGGGCCTGGCGTTCGCCCTTCTTTCTCTCAGTGCTCTTCTCCTCCAATCACGGATTGTTCGCTTGGACGCCGATCGCCGCTCTGGCCGTCGCCGGATTGTTTGTGTTCTGGCGCCGCGAGACCCGCGTGGGCGCGCCATTCCTCGCCGCGGCGCTGGGGTTTTACCTGCTCATCACCTGCTATCCGGACTGGGCGGGCATTTCGTCCTACGGCAATCGCTTCTTCGTTTCGCTCACCGCGCTATTCATCCTTGGCCTGAGCGTCCTGCTGGACCGCCTAGCGAAGCTCTTCGGCAGTCCGCGCGCCGCTCTGGCCGCGGCTTTCGCTGTCCTCGGCTGTCTGGTTCTCTGGAACGCGGCCTTCATGTTTCAGTGGGGCACGCATCTAGTTCCCGCGCGCGGCCCGATCGTCTGGAGCGAGATGATCCACAACCAATTTTCCGCCGTGCCCCGCCAGATCTCTGCCAAGGTGCAAAGCTATCTCTTCCATCGCTCCAAGCTGATGCGCCAAATCGAAGACCGCGACATCGAGCAGATGGAAGCGCAGCCCGCTCCGTGATGGCCGCTCGGACCTCTGCGTCGGTAGCTTATCTCTGGTAATCTAGGGCGGGTTGTGGCTGAAGTTTGTTTCCATCGTGGGGCAAATTGAAAAGTTTTTCGCAACGCTGCGCCAAAATCCGGCGGCAAATTTGTTTTTCTTTTCGAGGAGCGACGGAGAATTAATGGCGTCGGTCACCGCACCTCCCCCTGTTGCCGCGTCCTTGCCGCTTCCGGCGGGGGCGCCGGTGATTGTGCGCATCGAGCCGCCCCGGGGCTTGTTTGAGCTGCGCCTCCCCGAACTGTGGGAATATCGCGAGCTGCTGTACTTCTTCGTGTGGCGCGACGTCAAGGTGCGCTACAAGCAGACCGTGATTGGGGTGGCCTGGGTGATTCTGCAGCCGCTCATGACCATGGGCGTGTTCACCATCTTCTTTGGCCGGCTGGCGAAGCTGCCTTCGCAGGGGTTGCCTTATCCGGTGTTCTACTTTGCGGCGCTGGTGCCGTGGACCTACTTTGCCACGGCGCTGAGCAGCTGCACCTCGATCGTGGTGAGCAACCAGAATGTGATCACCAAGGTGTATTTTCCGCGGCTGATCTTGCCGCTGGCGGCGGTGTGTTCGGGGCTGGTGGATTTTGCCATCGGGTTCGTGGTGATGATTGCTCTGACTTTGGGGTACGGATTCCGTCCGACGGCGGCGGCGCTGCTGCTTCCGCTATTGATTCTATTGGCTTTGTTGACGGCGTTGGGCATCGGGCTGTGGACTTCCGCCCTCAACGCCCTGTATCGTGACGTGGCTTCGATTATTCCGTTTGTGGTGCAGTTTTGGATGCTGGCGTCCCCCGTGGCTTACCCCAGTTCTTTGGTGCCGGTGAGGTGGAGGTGGCTGTACGGGTTGAATCCCATGGCCGGGGTGATTGAGGGATTTCGGTGGGCTTTGACGGGGCACGGGCAGGCGCCGGGTTTGCTGATGGTGGCGTCGGCGGGGATGGTCGCGGTGGTGTTGGTTGGGGGGTTGTTGTTTTTCCAGCGCATTGAGGGGACCATTGCGGACCGAGTGTGAAAAAAGACAGACAGTGAGTAGTGAGTGGTGAACAGGGTAGCGCAGACCTGTGGGCATACCCGCCCCCGGTCAGTTTGTATGAATATAAAAGAAAAGGACTTATCGAAAAATAAGTTTGTTAACTGTTGAAGACGACGGACCGTTTTTGCACGGACCAACCGGGGATGGCTGGGAGCCTTCTCCCCTCCCTGTTTTTTGTAAGTGTGATTCTAAAGGTAGTTGGGCGCGCTCTTTTATTGCAAGTTAGTAACGAGCGGGGATTGGTGAGGGAGCCCCTCGAGGATCGGGGCTGGCCCTTCGGGGCTCAGGGCAAGCTGGCATGGGTGCGTTCGAGGATACACGGACTAGAATAGCACAGAATCGGTAACTAGTCAAGGACTTTATTAGGTGCTAACAACGGAAAAGGGGGTTCCGGGGGACCCTGGCGGGCGGATTCCGGAACTGGACGGGTTGCGAGGGCTGGCGATCCTGCTGGTCATTGTCTGCCACTACATCGGCGGGGCCGAGCATGCGCCCTTGGGCTTCTGGATGCACCATGCGCTAACGGTGCTGTCGATCGGTTGGAGCGGGGTGGATCTGTTTTTCGTGCTTTCGGGATTCCTGATCGGGGGCATCCTGCTTGACGCCCGCGGTGCGCCTAACTACTTTCATACGTTTTATTTGCGCCGGATACACCGCATTCTGCCGGTCTTTTATCTGTGGATCCTGCTGTACGGCGTGCTGGTTGGCGGAGCGATGTGGCTGCTGCCGGGACGTTTTAATGTGGGGTCAAAGGATCTGCTGCAGATCCCGCTGTATCTATTGTTTTTGCAAAATCTGCACTACAGCTTGACGCCTTTTCAGTGGACGTGGTTCAACGTGACCTGGTCGCTCGCGGTGGAGGAGCAATTCTATCTTTTAGCGCCTCCGTTGATCCGATTTCTAAGCATTCGGCGGATTAGATGGGTGCTGGCGGCTACCATCGGCCTGGCACCGCTGCTGCGCTTGCTGGTTTTCCGGATGTTGGCGCCGCCGCTGGGGAGCTACGCGGCGGTTCTCACCATGCCGTGCCGGGCGGATGCCTTAGCCTTCGGGATATTTCTGGCGATGGCGTGGCGCAACGAAGGGTTCCGCGCCTTTCTGGATGGGCATCGCTTGCTCTTGCAACGGGTGCTGTTAGCATTGCTCGGGGGAGTTGCGGGACTGCTGTGGTGGCTGGTGCGGCCCACCAATGCAGTGATGATTTTCGTGGGCTATACGTGGCTAGCTGCTTTCTACAGTTGCCTGGTTTTGCTAGTGCTCGCTCAGAAGGAAGGGTGGGTAGCTGGGGTGATGCGCTGGGGAGGTCTGCGCGGGTTGGGGGTGATCTCCTACTGCGTGTACATCGTTCACGAGACCTTTAACCTGCTGGCGCACCAGATGCTGCTGCACGGGCGGCCGGAGGTTTATGATATTAAGGGAGTTGGGGTGACGTTGCTTGCGCTGGTTTTGACGCTGGTGGTGGCGAGGATTTCGTGGCGGTATTTTGAGAGGCCGTTGATTCGGCGCGGGCATGGGTATTCGTATTGGGGGGAAGTGGCCGCTGCGGAGCGGCAGTTAGAGGGTTCCGAGGTTCGAACGCTGAGTTGAAGGGTTTGAGAGTTAACGCTTCAAACGGTGAGAGAAGGCGTTCCAACGGTGCGGAATCAAAACGGGGCGGATTTAGAATGAGGACAGCCGTCATTCAAGCCGAAAGGCTGGGCAAGCGCTATCGCCGAGGAGTGCAGGCGTCGCGGGGCATGCTGCGCGACACGCTGACGAATTTCCTCCGCTCGCCGTTCGCGGCCCTGCGCCAGCCAAGCCAGGAAAGCTTCTGGGCGCTGGAGGATGTGTCGTTCGAAGTGAAGGAAGGGGAAGTCCTCGGGCTGATCGGGAGGAACGGAGCGGGGAAGACGACGCTGCTCAAGATTTTGTCGCGCATTACGCGTCCAACGACCGGATGGGCGGAGATTCACGGGCGGGTACGCAGCTTGCTGGAAGTAGGAACAGGGTTCCATAGCGAGCTCACTGGCCGGGAGAACGCGTATCTTAGCGGCTCCATCCTAGGAATGAGCAAGCGGGAGATTGATCGGAAGTTCTTCGAAATCGTAGCGTTCGCGGAGATCGAAAAATTTATCGATACGCCGGTAAAGCATTATTCGAGCGGGATGTACGTGCGGCTGGCGTTCGCAGTGGCGGCGCACTTGGAGCCGGAAATTTTGCTGGTGGATGAAGTGCTAGCCGTGGGTGACATCAATTTTCAGAAGAAGTGCCTGGGCAAAATGGGAGACGTGGCGCGGCAGGGCCGAACTGTGGTGCTGGTGAGCCACCAGATGAACCAGATTCGCCGCTTGTGCCACCGAGTGGTGTGGGTCGATGGCGGTCACATTCGCATGACCGGGGCCGCTCAAGAAGTCGTTGGCGCCTACGAGAGCGCCATGACCCGCGGCGAACTCGACCGCAATACCGACAAACGCCGCAATGCGACCGAAGCACAGTTCCTGTCGTGGGAGCTCGCCGTGCCTGGTGGCCATGACCCGTACATGCTCGAGACTCTTGGTCCTGTCACTATCCGATTCAGAGTCAGGATCGATCGACGAGTTGATGGCGGACACCACGGCATCGCCCTGTTCGACAATGAGGGTCAACTAATTTGGGGCAACGCGCGAGAGGCCTTGCAGCTGCAACCGGGTGACTACGAATTCCGTCACGCGTTTCCTTTTCTTCCTTTACGTCCCGGCGCCTACACGTGGCGGGTCAGCTTGTACGACGGAGGCGATTGCATCGACTCCTTGGATTGTGTGCCGCAAATGATTGTTGGGACTGAGCCTCTGGGACATCCTAGAGACGAATGGTCCGGCATTTTGAATGTTCCATCGAGTTTTCAGATAACGCAGAAAGTGCTGAATGAGGTCTCTACATGAGTCGGTCCGCGAGGGTGGGTAGTGGTGAAGCTCTGCGAATAGCTGTCTCCGATCCGAAACGGGCGGGTCGCAAAATTTTGCGCGAAGTCCGCAAGCTCATCGATCCCTCAAACATCCGCCGTGTTCGGCGCGACATCGGACTCCCCCTGCGGAACGCAGTTCTACACAGCAAGCCTATCAAAGTGAATCTGGCTGGGCAAAGGCTTAGGCTGGTGCCCGAAGGAGCCATCGCCGCAGGCCTGTGGTCTGGCGCGGACTTTGAAGCGGCAGAACTTGCTTTGATCTCCCGCCTTCTTCGTAGCGATTCGGTGTTTGTGGACATCGGAGCCAATGTTGGAATTTTTTCGCTTGTTGCCTCGAAGGTTTGCTTTGCAGGAAGGATTCTTGCGCTCGAGCCGACTACGAAAACGTTTGAATGGCTCTCGAGAAATATTTCGCTGAATGATGCGCGGAATATTATGCCATTTCGGCTCGCTGTTGGAAATTTCACGGGCAAAGCCACGCTGAGCGTAAACGTGAGCGGCAAGGATGGCCTGAATACTCTGGGTAAGCCTTCGCATCCAGACTCTAACGTGGCCGGCAGCGAAATTGTACCGATAACAACGCTAGACGACTTTCTTCGTTCGGTGGGAGTCTATCGGGTCGACATAATGAAAGTGGATGCCGAAGGCGCCGAGCTGTTCATCTTCCAGGGAGCGAAAGATCTGCTTGAGCGTTCAGACGCCCCGCTCATCCTTTATGAAGCTTTCCCTTCCACTACACAGGGTTTTGATTACCATCCGGTCGAACTTTTTTGGTTGTTGGACCAGTGGGGTTTCTCTCTCTTCACGCTCGATTCCGAAACGGGCAAGCTCGCGGTGCCGCCAGCGTCCCGAGCCTATGGATCTATGATGGTTGCCGTCAAACCGTCACACTCCTGTTTCCATGCTGTCCAGGATCTGAGTCGTTGAAAACCGCCCTTATTAAGCAAGCGCGTGATGTTTTCGGCCCATGGGCCGGTGTTCTGTGGAAGGACACATCCCCTTCGAAAATCTTCGAGGTTTGGCCCAGCAAGGCGGTCTATTGGGAGCTTACCTGCATCCTTCACGCGGACTGGTATATCATTCCGCAGGCTGTCGAGGGTGACTATGTGCGTGAGGTTCTCCGCGATCCCAGCCGCGCTTCGATCATTGAAAAATATGTAACCAACGTTGTGCCTCTCGCTGAAATCCCTCTGACCGACTACGACCTCATTATCACCGTTGATCCCATTCTGCAGCCTCCGAAAGAGTCGCGTACTCTCTTCGCCTACTACGTGCACGAACACTGGGACCGCTTGTATGAGGCGTCCATCCAGAGGCCATACCCTGCATACGACCTTTTTCTCGACCACATGACGGAAGCGTCAGATCTCCGGCATCTTCCGCAGGCTCTTTCCTTCCCGTATATTCACGACCCGGAATTTATCCGTTCGCAGTTTCCTTCCTCTAAGCAGGAAGCTGTTTGGGCCGACTTTCGAACGCTCATGACCCTCGCCGTGAAAGGACTTGGAGAGGGTTCTGGTCCCGAGACCGCGGCCGCCGGGCGTCGTCTGGAAAGGACGTTGGGCACAGAAGTGCGTTGCGGCACCACTAAGCACACAAAGCCCTGGGGCGTTCAAGATCCACCTTGGTGGGGCGATGCGGCTCTCTATTTTGCCGAACTGGCAGAATGCAAGTACTATGTAGGCGTTGGCAACATCGCCGGTGCTGGTCAGGGCCTTGCCGAGGCCGCCGCACTTGGTTGTCTGTGTGTCGGACAGGTTGACAAGGCCTACCATCGTCTTCTGTGTCATCCCTCCTGCATCTGCCAAGATATGGCGGAGATGCCTGCTAAAGTTCGGAACCTCATAGATAGTTCGGACCTCCAATGCGAGGTCTTAGCCTGGCAGGACGAAAGGCTCATAAAATACTTCCTGAACGATCCGTTGAAGGCCCTTGCTCGCGCAGTCGAGATGAAAAGGAAGACCTAATTTGAGAGAATTATTCGCAGTCGACCCCAAGATGCAAATGAACATTCAAGTTGGACCCCGTGTTTCCGCGCTGATGGAAGGTCTTGCAGAGTGCTAACGTACAACTCTCACAGCGGAGTGCTTCCACGAGCCCGGCGGTTCTTGCAGAAACCGTGGCGCGAAAAAGCAATATCTATAGGTTTCCGATGGGAGTCATTCACTTCCGCGGTGAAGGCCACAGCTGCACGCATACCCGCGCTAGTTCGATTGCCGTTCGGTGCTTGGTGGTTTGCACGAAACGATCACATTGGCAGGCCTATTCGCGAAGGCCGGTTTGAGACTGGCGAGGTCGCCTTCGTCGCTAATTTCCTTCAGCCGGATATGACCGTATTGGATATTGGGGCACACCACGGCTTCTACACGCTTCTCGCTTCAAAGCGCGTCGGTCCTCGAGGTAGAGTATTTGCATTTGAACCTTCGTCCCGGGAAAGGAGAGCACTGCTTCGGCATTTGAAAGTTAATCGCTGCAGAAACGTTACAGTCGAAGGGTTAGCTCTAGGTAATGAAAACACCGATGCGCAGCTATTCGTTGTCCGAGGGGATCAAACCGGATGCAACAGCCTAAGGAAGCCCGCTGCAGATGTTACGGGCACTTTGAACGCCGCTCAGGTTCACATGGTCAAGCTCGATGACTGGCTTGCAAGCAGAAATGTGGGCACCGTCCACTTTGTCAAACTCGACGTGGAAGGTGGCGAACTTGAGGTCCTCAAGGGCGCACAAATGCTTTGCAGCAGACGACCGCGGCCAGTAATTCTGGCAGAAGTGCAAGATGTCCGTACACTGCCGTGGGGCTACCGTGCGAAAGAAATCATCAGTTATTTGGGGAATCAAGGCTACAGATGGTTTCGTCTTCTGCCGACCGGTCGTTTGGATGAGATTGATATGAGGTCGGACGAGTTTGAAGGAAATTTTGTTGCATGCTGCGACGATTCTAGCTCGGCGATGGAGAGACTAAGATCTTAGTTGTCGGGAGTTGGCGCGATTTCTGCGTGCCCTTGACATTTTGTAACCTCTACCTGGGAAAGGGACTTAGTTGAGTCAAGAATTGGTTTTCGACCAAGACCACTACCAAGCTCTTAACACCGCCCGCGGACTAGCGCTCAGGCAACTGCTCCCGCACCTGCGAATCGCTCTTCCTAGTGCCAAGCCAACCGCCATCGATGTTGCTTGTGGCACTGGGTACTTCTCGAACGTGCTATGTGAAGTCGGATTCGATGTACTCGGCGTGGACGTCCGTGCCACAAATGTCGCGCAGGCCCGTAGCCGCTTTCCGAGCCTGAAATTTGCGATTGCCGATGCGGAAGAATTGCAATTGATGAGGCAAGGGACATTTGATCTCGTGCTCTGCTTTGGTCTTTTGTACCACTTGGAGAATCCCTTTCGGGTTATCCGCAATTTGCGCTCGCTAGCGGACAAGATTCTCGTTGTCGAATCGATGTGCGCTCCCGGTGATGACCCCAGCATGCAGCTTCTTGACGAATCCGATGCGGCAGATCAGGGCCTGAACTACGTCGCGTTCTATCCCACGGAGTCTTGCATAGTAAAAATGCTGTTTCGCGCGGAATTTCCGTTCGTTTACGGAATCACGATTCCGCCAGATCACAGAGATTTTCGCGAAGAGAAGTTGCGAAGAAGGGCTCGAACTATGCTGGTGGCATCTAACGACAGGCTCAACACGACAGCCCTCAGACCTCTCCAAGAACCGATCCGCCCGCTGGACATTTGGTCGGTCCGGCCTACCTCCTGGCGTAGAGGATTTAGTCGTGTTGCGTGTTCGGTGCGAAAGTTCAAATCCTGGGTTCTGTCGTCTAGTGGAGGCCGGGGGAAAACCTAGCAGATCAATCAATTGAAGCCGGGCATCTATTTCCGCAAAGCAGGGCCAAAGTGCAAAGTCGAGAGAACAATTTTCGTCGAGAGTACCCTTCCGGAGCGACTGTACATGCGTGCGATATCTGCAGTTGAGACAACTGAAACACAAATTATACCCTCAGGCCTAAGGCCTCTGGATTGGCCACGCATTACACTCGTGACCGCCGTCTGCAACGGCGAGCGCTATCTCGAAGAAACAATTCGCTCGGTCGTCCATCAGGGTTATCCCAACCTGGAATACATCATTGTGGACGACGGTTCGACCGATCGTACTGTCGAAATCATCAAGAAATATGAACATCATTTCTCATCGTGGGTCAGTCAGTCCAATAGAGGTTTGTATGCATCCTTAAATGTCGGTTTTGCGCGGTCGACCGGAGAAATCATGGGTTGGATCAACGCCAACGATAAACTGCACACGAGTGGTCTTTTCGTTGTGGGCCGGGTTTTGAGGACGTTTCCGGATGTTGAGTGGATCACCGGCAGACCGACTATTTTCAGCGAAGACGGAATGACTATCGAGGTGCTGGGCGTTCCGCGCTGGTCAAGATATCGCTTCCTGGCTGGCGCCAACCGAACCATTCAGCAAGAGTCGACGTTCTGGCGCAGAACCCTGTGGGAAAAGGCCGGCAGCTATCTTGATACGTCGGGAAGATGCGGGCATGTTAGCGATTTTGAGTTGTGGGTACGCTTCTTCCGTCACGCGCGGCTGTACCCTGTGGATGCGTTGATCGCAGGCTACAGAATGCACCGAGATTCTCTGGGCCTTCAAAGTATGGAGCGGTGGCATCAGATCCACGAAGAAATCGTGGATGCGGAAGTGCGCGGGTCGAGCGGGGACTGGTCGTTGAAATTGCTGCGTAGGATCACAAGGGCGGTGAAGGGTATTCCCAAGGTGCAGGGGCTCTGGCAGCGCGCAGTGTTAGACAATCTACGCCGTTGTTCTTACCGTGTGCCGGGGCCGGACTGGCCGCCGGTAATCGAATTTAAGGGAGATAAGTGGAGTTTTCGACGAAAGTAGCAGAAGTGAGCCTAGGGTCCTATCCTTGACGAATTTCCTCCAATACTAGAAGGAGCTGGCAGGATTTGCACGTAGTAGCCGGTGTCCCCCAGGGGTTGCCATCCCACAGGAATAAGGGGACGCGTCGCGCTCACGATGCCTTTGACCCCAAGAGCACTGAGGCTTGAGGATATCTGAGCGCGTCTTTCGATGCTTGCCATCCAGTACGCTTGCACAGATTCAAACGGAACGTCAGCGACAATTCTTAGACCTGCCATGCGAGCCCAATAGTCTGCGAGGGTGGTATGACCGAGGACTGCGACGCGATCGCCCGGAGCAAGATTCATTCGTTGCAACTGTTTCGTTACCATCCATTGAATGTGCTGCGGCGGGCGCAGACACGCTGCGAGATTTGGGCCCTCTTCTCTCACCAAAGCGACTCCGGTTGTAAGCGCGATTGCGAGAATGGCCGCCATTCCAAGGCGTGGGGAGGTGTTAATTTGGTGCCACGGTAGTGCAGAGAAAAGCGAAATCCACATGATGGCCATGGCAACGGCGACATAGCGAGGGTCGACGAGCACTAGAGAATAGAGGGAAAGCATCGCGAGTGGGGGGAACCACAGGAACCATAGATTGAGCCACCGCTTGGCCATGGAGCGCCAATCGCCGGCGAAGATCGCAAGGATCAACCATCCGGCGATCCATTCCTTTTCTAACGATAGAATTCGAAAATAATTCGCGATCGCGCGCGTGATCGCGCGCAACTGGGGAAGCAAGTCGAAGTGTATCGCAGCACCGTCGTACCAATAGCTTGGGTCGTACCAGCGAGGAAAAGTTCCGGCAAGTGTATTGTCGTATTCATAGACGGTAGGCTCCTCAGAGAGCTTTCTAAGGGGATGAAGTAGTTTCTCCGAACGCGCGGACCCGTTAGTGGAGGGCCCGACCTCATTGAGGTAAGCCATTTTTCCAGTTTCGCCAAAAGTCAAATGGCCCTTCGCTCGCGAGAGCGCGATGATAAATGGGCAGCTGACCATCAGGAACGCCGCCAGAGTGGTTAACGCCCGGGGATCTGGTTTTCTTACGCCTCCGCGCGCGAATGCGACAGTTAAGATGAGTATGAAAGACACAGGGAACATCACACTCTTGGTGAGATATGCGGCTGCAAGTACGACTCCAAGCACCGCATGGCGCAGCGCACCACTCCGACGTTGTGTGAGATCAACTAATATTCCCATTGAAAGAAACAGAAACGCGGCGAGCACCATGTCCGGGGTATCCATCCCCAGGGTAATGAGTCTCAATGTGGCTAATAGAAAAGCCGTGTAGCCGATAACCCACCACGCCCACTCGGGGAGGCCTTTGTCGCCAATTGTGTCGGTACAACATGCCGCTAGGAGCGAAAGCAGTCTCCGAAAGAAGAACTCAAAGCAACGGAGCGCGAACAAATAGAAGACGAAGTTCAGTAGATGCAGAAATGTCGACTCCCAATACGCAGAGGGATGAAAAAGCCACTGGACGATGGCTAGCAACCAGGAGTAAAGCGGACTCCAATAACCGTTGATCGCTGCGCTCCAGTCTCGTCGCAGATATGCGGAGGAGATATCCAGATAGTTGACTCCGTCTGGTTCGATATAAAAACGATAGCTCCACGTTTGCAAGATTCCGGCTGAGACGGCAAAGCCCCAGAACGTGAGTCGGGTAATGCGCAATGAAGGATTCATCGAAGCCCCGTATAACCAGAGTAGAGATTACATGACCCATGCTACGATGCAACGCTGAAAGCCTGAGGAGCGGCAGTTGGTCGCAGTCCCGACCTATCAGCAAATTGCTGGGGCCAGATCGGCCGCCGGTGATTCGAGTATCAGTCGCGGGCGCGGAATACGTGGCGATTCAGAAGTAGGGTGGGAAGCCGATGAAATGGATTCAGAGGGCGGCGGTTTGTCCGCGGTGCGAGGGCCGGGCGCTGCGGAGGTCGCGGCGAAGAGGGTGGGTGGAGCGGCTGCTGCACGATATGTTTCAAGTCGAGCCGTATCATTGCCACAACTGCCGGCACCGGTTTCTGCGGATTCGGCTGGCGGGCGTACCGGAACGCTCGCAACCGCAGGGGGACGCTCGCGCCGCAGAGTGATGAGGATCGAGTGCCACGGCGATGTGTGGGGATTTCGTTCGGAAGTAGCGAGGGGAAGCCGATGAGCTTTGCGGAAGTGGAAATCGGGCGGGTGAAGGAATACTGGGACCGGCGGCCATGCAACATCCGCCACTCGACGCAGCCGGTGGGCTCGAGGGAATATTTCGCCGAGGTGGAGGCGCGGAAATATTTGGTGGAGCCGCACATCCCGGGGTTTGCGGAATTTGAAAGGTGGCGCGGGAAGAAAGTGCTAGAGATCGGATGCGGGATCGGGACGGATACGATTAATTTTACCCGGCACGGGGCGCACGTGACCAGCGTGGACCTGTCAGAAAAGTCGTTGGAGCTGGCAAGGCGGCGGGCGGCGGTGTACGGAGTGCAGGACCAGGTGCAATTTTACCGGGGGAATGCGGAAGAGTTGAGCAGCTTGGTGCCGGTGGAAGCGTACGATTTGATTTATTCGTTTGGGGTGATTCACCACACGCCGCATCCGGAGCGGGTGCTGGAGCAGGTGCGGCGGTACGCGCGGCCGGGAACAACAGTGAAGATCATGGTGTATCACCGGAGGTCGTGGAAGGTGCTGGGGATTTTGCTGGGGGAGGGGAAGGGGCAGTTCTGGAAGCTCAAGGATTTGGTGGCGAAGAATTCGGAAGCGCAGACGGGGTGCCCGATCACGTATACGTATTCGCGGCGGGAGGGGCGGGAATTGCTGGAGCGGCACGGGTTTGCGGTGAAGGACGTGGCCGTGGAGCATATTTTTCCGTACCGGATTGCGGATTACGTGCAGTATCGCTACGTGCGGGAGGCTTATTTTCAGTGGATGCCGCCGGGGGTTTTTCATGGGCTGGAGAAACGGCTGGGGTGGCACTTGTGTCTTACCGCTGAGGCGTGACGCTATCGGGGAGGTTCGCGGCGAAGGAATTACCACGCCATTACTTAGTGCGAACGGGGCACCTTGTGGGGGCCGGGGCGCTTCGCTATGCTCGGATTGGGGAAATGCGCAGGGGCCATGCTGACTTTTTTTACCACGGCGAAGGCGTTCGTGGGGCACAGCGAGGTGATCCAGCGGAATGCGCTGAAGAGCTGGACGCTGCTGCATCCGGACCTGGAGGTCATCGTCTTTGGGGACGATGCGGGTGCGGCGGAGGTGTGCCGGGAGCTGGGCTTGCGGCACGAGCCGCGCGTGGAGCGTCGCGGGGAGGGGCCGCCGAGCGTGCGGTCGATTTTTGAACGGGCACAGGAGATCGCGCGGCACGAGTTGGTGTGCTATTGCAACTGCGACATTATATTGACCGAGGATTTCCGGCGGGCGTTGGAGACGGCGGCGGCGGGTTGGCGGGAGAGATTTTTGATGGTGGGGCGGAGGTGGGATGTGGACGTCACCGCGGCGGTGGATTTTGGCGCGGCGGGTTGGCAGGAGGCGCTGCGGGAACGGGCGCGGCGCGAGGGATTTCAGCGGCTGTACTACAACATTGACTATTTCGCGTTTCGCCGGGGGCTGTACCAAGGGATTCCGGAGTTGATGATCGGGCGCTGCTGGTGGGACCAGTGGCTGGTGTGGCAGGCGGGAGCGGCCGGGGCCGCGGTGATCGATGCGTCGGAGGCGGTGTGCGCGGTGCATCAGAATCATGAGTATTCGTTTCAGCCGCATGGGAGCGGCGGGGCTTGGAGCGACGCGGCGATACGGGAAAATTTCCGGCTGGCGGGCGGGTGGGGTCACTTGCATACGATGGAAGATGCCGGGTGGCGATTGACGGCGGCGGGCGGGGTGGCGCGGCGGCGATGGGCGGGGCTGGCTCCGGCGCGGCGGCGAGTGCGGCGGGCGAGTAGCGCGGTGCGAACTTTTGCGCGGACGCGGGTGTGGCATCCCTTGCTGGATAAGACGCGGCGGGTGCGGCACGCGGTGGGATTGCAGGAGAGCGTGCTGGGTCCTTTGCGACGGCGCGGCGGGCCGCGACGCCACTGGTTGGATCAATGATCACCTTTTTTACGACGCCGAAGCCGTTCGTGGGGCACATCGAGGTCATCCAGCGGAACGCGATTCAGAGCTGGAAGCGGGTGTATCCCGGGGCGGAAATTATTTTGATTGGGGATGACAGGGGCGCGGCGGAAGTTTGCCAGGAATATGGGCTGATGCACGTCAAAGAGGTGAAGAGGAACCGGTTTGGGACCAAGTATTTGGCGGAGGTGTACGACCGGGCGCAGGACACTGCGCGGCATGATTTGCTGTGTCATGTGAATTGCGACATTGTGCTGCTGGAGGATTTCCGGCCGGCGGTGGAGCGAGTGTCGCGGGAGCAGGAGAGATTTTTGGCGGCGGGGCGGCGCTGGGATGTCGATACGCGATCGGCGCTGGATTTCGAGTGGCCGAAGTGGGCGGAGGAACTGCGAGCGACGGCGGCTCGCACGAATCGGCAGCGGCCCGCGCAATGGATCGACTATTTTGTGTTCAGCAAGGGGCTTTACCACGGCAAGATTCCGGAGTTTTTAATCGGGCGGCCAGGCTGGGATAACTGGCTGCTGTGGTTTGCGGGTGAGTGCGGCGTGCCGCTGGTGGATATGTCCGGGGCAGTGTGCGCAGTGCACCAGAATCACGACTACTCCTATCATCCCAACGGCGAAAAGGGCGTGTGGGAGGGGGAAGAGGCTCAGGAAAATTACCGGCTGCTGGAAGGCAACCGGAAATTCAAAACACTCGAAGACGCGACGTACCTGCTGGGGCCGGACGGATTGCGGCGAAACTACAGACGGTGGTTTGCGGGAGCCAAGCGCGAATTGCGGGAGCGGTCGAGCCCGCTGTGGTTTCAGTTTTTGGACTTTAGCCGGCCGCTACGTCACAAGATCGGGTTGCGGCAAAAAGTCAGGACCTGACCTTGGAACGCGCTACCCGAGCCTGACAGCGAAAATCTTCAAACGATTGGGGATAACAGATTTTGGGGAAGCCACCTGACGGCGGAGTCAGCGCCTTGCGAGAGACCGCTGCGTCCGGTCAGGGGAATCGCTACCCAATCCTGGATGCCCTGCGCTTTGTGCTGGCACTCTGGGTAGCCGTTGGCCACTATGGACCCTTCCCGCTTTTCGCAGGCGTAGACACAGCTACGTCGTTTGGACGCTTCGTCACGCACGCATGGCAGAGCGTGGTGTTCGGGACCCCGGCGGTCATCGTATTTTTCGTGATTTCGGGATTTTGCATTCACCTGCCATTCCGCGGAGACAAGAAGCTGGCAGTGGGCCGGTATTATCTCCGGCGGTATACACGCATTCTGATTCCAGTGGCAGGGGCGCTCTGTGTGTACCGGTTGTCGGGTGCCAAACTGCGGTTCTGGGGGGAGCACTCCATTCTGTGGGAGTCGCCGTTGTGGAGTCTGGCCTGTGAAGAGATTTACTACGCCGCGTATCCGCTGCTCCGGCTGATCCGCAATCGCGTTGGCTGGAAGGTAGTGTTTTCTGTGGTGTTTGTCGCCGGGACGCTTACGGCCGCGACCCACGTACATTCCATGACTTGGCACGACTTCGGTCCGTTCGGAACGGCACTCATCCTTTTGCCCGTGTGGCTGCTAGGGTCCCTGCTTGCGGAACAGAGTGACACGCTTCCGGCGCTGGATTCCAGCAAACGAATATGGTTGTGGCGCTTCTTGATTTGGCTGGGCTGCTGGGTTGCAGAGATGCTGCACTTCAAGGGCGGGGTCCCTTACACACAAACGATGATTTGGTTTGGCGTGCTGGCGTATTTCTGGGTAAAGAACGAGCTGGCGTACGGCAAGCACCACAGCCCGAACTCCTATCTGGTTGCGGCGGGCGCCTGGAGCTATTCCCTGTACCTGGTGCATGTGCAGGGGATGGAACTTTATTGGAGACTCCCCATTCCGAACCTTGGTTACATTTTCAGTTGGTTTGGAGCGATGGCCGGCAGTCTGGGTGTTGCCTATGTTTTCTATGTTTTGGTGGAGCGCCCGTCGCACCGCTTGGCGCGCAAGGTACGCGTGACCAAGACCGCCGCCGTTGGAGAGGCAGAACTTTCGCCGGCTGTGCCAGTTGCAGGGCCGGACGCTCCGGTATCGGCCTGAGGTATTGCCAGGTGAATTGATTTCGTCAAGGTAGCGCTACTTCTTAGGGGGAGTATGCTCAAGTCCATTTCAGTCATTGGTCTGGGAAAATTGGGATCGCCGCTGTCGGCATGTTTCGCGGCGCGTGGTTTCCGGGTCACCGGCGTCGATGTGGATAAGAACAAGGTGGACGCCATCAACCGCGGCGTCCCGCCCGTCCACGAGCCGGGCCTGCCCGAACTGATACAGGAGTCCGAGGGGCGCCTGTCGGCAACCGAGGAAGTGGAAGCCGCAGTACGCGCCTCCGAGGCTACGTTTATCGTGGTGAACACGCCCAGCGAGCCAGGGGGGGGCTTCTCTCTGCGCTACGTCCTCCCCACCTTGGAGGCCATCGGCAAGACGCTGCGGACCAAGCCGGGATTCCACCTTGTGGTTCTGACCAGCACAGTGATGCCGGGTTCCACCGGCGGGGAAGTAAAGTCCACGCTGGAACGCGCCAGCGGCAAAACGTGCGGCAAATACTTTGGCCTGTGCTACAGCCCGGAATTCATCGCCCTGGGCAGCGTAATCCGCGATTTTTATTTTCCTGATTTTCTGCTCATCGGCGAGTCGGATCCGCAGTCCGGCGACATCCTGGCGGAGATTTACCGGCGTACGTGCAAGAACACTCCGTTTGTGGCGCGCATGAATTTCATCAATGCGGAGATCACCAAGCTGGCCGTGAATACCTACATCACCACGAAAATTAGCTACGCCAACATGATTGCGCGCCTCTGCGAGAGGCTGCCGGAAGCGGACGCCAATGTGGTCACCAACGCTCTGGGCCTAGACACCCGCATCGGCCCGCGGTACCTCAAGGGTGCCGTGAGTTACGGCGGTCCTTGCTTTCCTCGCGATAATCGCGCACTGGCGGCGCTGGCGGCCCGTGTGGGCGCGTCTTCCGGCCTCGCCGAAGCCACCGATCTTTTCAATCGCGCGCAGATCAAGTCGCTGGCCGATCTTGTGAAAGGGCATTATTCCGGAGATGGCGCGATCGGCATTCTCGGGCTGACGTACAAGCCGGACACGGATGTCGTGGAAGAGGCTTTTGGCTTGTTGCTGGCGCAGGAGCTTTCCGCGTCGAACATTCCCGTCGTCGTGTACGACCCCTCCGCCGACGCGGTTCGGGCGCTCGGGCAAAATAAGGGCGTGCACTGCGCGGCGTCCGCGCAGGAATGCATCGCGCAATCGGAAGTCGTGGTGCTGGCCACCCCCTGGCAGGAGTTCCGTGAAGTCCCCGCGGAGCAGTGGGCTCGCACCCAGCGACCCCGCGCGGTAATCGACTGCTGGCGGGTCCTGAATCATCTCGAGGGAGTGAATGGCGTCCAGTACGTCCGCCTGGGATATGGGGGAGTGGCCGAGCGGCCAGTGGGTGTCGGTTCAGGCGCGTGATAAAACCCATTTTCAAGTGCGGAGAGGCGCCTAGTATTCGAACGCATGGCCACGTTGTAGCACGGGTCTAATTTCCAACGAAACCCAGGCAACGCCATAGGTGAGAAGGGCTGACAATTCCGAATAGTCGATCGCCAGATCGCATTCCTGAGCTAGACGGACTTCGAGGAATCGCAATTCTTCTCGTTGTTATTTGGCACTATTTTTATTTCTACCCCGACCCGAATCATCATCCAACTGTCTTCTCACACAAGCTATACGTCTATTTTGAACGGTGCATCGCCATTGGATGGAGCGGCGTCGATCTCTTTTTCGTCCTTTCTGGTTTCCTAATCGGAGGAATCCTTTTAGATGTTCGGGCATCTCCGTTCTATTTCAAGACCTTTTATCTTCGGAGATTTTTTCGCATCGTCCCGATCTACTACGCCTGGATAACCATTTATGTTCTCCTAGCAGTTCTGAGCTTCGCTTTCGGTTGGCACGATGACGCACTCGGAGAGCCTAGAATCTGGTATGACGTTGGCGCTCATTTCTTGTTTTTGCAGAATTTTGGCTTCGTTCACTATTCGGGAGTGGGAGCTGCGTGGTTTGTTTCGACCTGGTCGCTGGCCGTCGAAGAGCAATTCTATTTGGTGGCTCCGGCGATTGTACGGTGGCTCTCCTCAGGAGGCTTGATTGGACTTCTCATTTCTGTTTTCCTGCTCGCTCCATTCCTGCGTGTTTTAGTGCACTACCACTTTCCCCAGACGGTGAGCCTGGACCCTGCCTATATCTTGATGCCGTGTCGCGCAGACAGTCTCGCGATAGGAATGTTACTGGCAATTCTTTGGCGTAAACCGCAATCGCATAGATGGCTACAGAGCAACCCTTTGATTATTTACTTCCTGGTTGCGGGATTTTTAGTTGGAGTTCTTCTTCTTGAAGCGTATTCGCCATCCCATCATTCGATTGCCATGCAATCAATCGGCTTTAGTTGGTTGGCGATTTTCTTTGGACTTATTCTCGTACTTAGTCTCGTGAGTCCTAGGGGGCCAATCGCGTCATTGGCCAGAATGAGCTGGCTCCATGAACTTGGCCGTGTATCTTACTGCCTGTATATAATTCACCAAGCCGTAAATCTATTTTGTCATGCGATCTTGCAGCCCACGACGGACAGCACAAATGGTTGGAAGGTATTGGGGGTCCCAACGATTGCGATGATACTCTCCTACGGAATCGCTAGGTTATCCTGGACTTATTTCGAGGAACCCCTACTCCATCGCGGACACACCTTCAAGTACTAGCCATCTTTCGTTTTCGGGACGAGAGCTATTCCGAGCACCACCATCAGCGGAACCAACAGCGGGGACTTTGTCGAAAGCAACACGTGCGGTACGTCGCTGGCCGCGAACGCGAACTGCGTGATCAAACAGGGTCTGTGCCGGAGCCTACTGGAGCTGTAATTCCCTCGACGCTACTAGAGACATAAAGGACCAGCTCCACGCGGCTCGATATGCCCAGTTTGTCAAAAATCCGAAGCAGGTAGTTCCGTACCGTGTGTTCGCTCAGGCTAAGCTTGAGTGAGATCTCTCGGTTCCTCATACCCTCCGCAGTAAGCCGTACAACATCCCGTTCGCGCGATGTAAGCAGCGCCATTCCTCCCGTGCGGCGTATCTCCAAGGGTTTTAGACTGGTTACCAACTCGAGGAGAAACTCCAACTCAATGTTATTGACCCAGACTTGCCCCTCGTGAACCCTGCGGATGCACTTTGGCAGTGTCTTGAAAGAATAGTCGCGGCAGAAAACGCCTCGCGCGCCGGCTCGGAAGGCGTCGATCACGAGATCGCGTTCGGTAGAATCCAACAGCATCACGGCGGGAGTCTTTGATTCGGATGACCGCAACTGGTGCAGGACCCTAAACCCGGTAAGGGGGCCGTCTTCCAATTGCGCGCTGATCACGGCAACGTCTGGTCTATGGCTCTGCAGTTCGCGAAATGCGACCGACGAGTTGCTCGTTAGTGCGTGAACGTCGAAGTTGCTGTGGCAGCGCTTTAAAGCGCCGACAATCAACTGGCTGTTCATTCGAGTGGCATCAGCAACGACGACGCGAATAGACTGCGATGACAATTGCTTTGCTTGAATCACGATGCTTCCTTGCCGGCTGGGAGAGTAATCGATTGTACGCACGCCCTAGTAGAGAGCAAATGAAAAGAACTGCATATTAAAATCTGTTTACGGTCTGTGGAGGGTACTGGGACTGCCTATATTGAAAATAAAATAGAGTAACGACTCGTAATCGAGACGAGGAGCTTCTATGTAGAGTCGGCTGGTATAGGCCGAAGGGCCACTATAGACTGGAGTCGCATCGGCTCCTCTTCAAGCGAAAGGGAGTAAGAGTGATGATTTCTTGTGCTTGCTTTCAGAATCTGCGACCCTAGAAGCAGCAGCGCGGGGGTCTCTCCCAACGACTTAAGTCCCAGTCCAGCAATTACTTCGAAGAAGTCGATGTCCTTGGCTATCTCGCCGAATCCATATCTTACTCAATTACGACCCAGATCGGCCATGTGTGGATTTAGAGCAGAAATACTCTCCAAGGCTTAGCCACTCATTGAGGGGAAAGCAGGCAGTAAAACGATCCCTCTAGGGCTTTTTGTCACCAATCCGGCTCTTGGAAGTCGGCGTTGTTCGAGTCAACTTATGGTTTCTCTGAGACCAATGTCATGGCGCGTGAGTCGCCGGAGAGAGCGAGACAGGGTGTGACTTTTCGCTTCTTGTGCGACAGCGGCTGGAACTAGTAGCTTCACCGCAGCAAAGCAAAGTTACGGCTGACAGCGCTGTGGCGGAAAAGTCGGCTGACTGCCAACCCGTTTGAATGGAACTTCGAAACAGAATTCGCTATCGACTCTCAGCCGACGCAGTGTTCGCTTGGGAAGGTGCCCAACACAGTCGACTTCTTGGGGAAGGCATAACTCGGGACATTAGTGTACTGGGCACATTCATTTTCACGCTAACCTGTCCGCCAGTTGGGGCCACGGTTCAACTCGAGGTCTTTCTCGTTCCGACCACCGGCGCCTCAAGGAAGAACGTCCGAATCAAGACAGAAGCCACGGTGATTCGAGTTGAGCATTCCGCGGGATCCGAAGGTTTCGCGGCCGTCAGCCGGGATTTCACTTTGTTGTTCGAAAGCAATAAAAGAAACGCGTTTTGCGTATCAAGCGCGGAGCAGAAAACACTAGCGGAGGGATTGCGCGTGACAAGCAAAGGCATGCTTTTGGCCCTTTTAGTATGCATCCTGGCGCCATTAGCATGCCCCCGTGCACGCCAGGAGGGCCCGAAGACGAATCCCACCGAGCAGGTCCAGCCACCTTCCGCTGCGGCACAGCACGGTGACGGTGGGGAGGCGGACCACCCTGTACCGCAGAAGCGGGATTGGCGTTATCAGCTGCGTCCCGGCGATTCGTTCAGCATCAGGTTTCCCTTCACTCCAGAGTTCAATCAAGTGGACGCAGCGGTGCAGCCAGACGGCTATGTCACCCTGCAGGGCCTCGGAGAGGTGTCCGTAGCGGGCAAGACTTTGCCCGAACTCCGTAACCTTATCCAAACGTCGTATTCAACGATTGTCAGCCCGCAAGTTATTACTGTTGAGTTGAAGGACTTTGAAAAGCCGTATTTTCTGGTGGGTGGAGAAGTAGGGCACGCCGGGAAATTCGAGCTGCGAGGCGATACAACCGTGGCGGAAGCGGTGACGATCGCTGGGGGCTTCCGCGAAACCGCGAAACACTCGCAGGTGCTGCTCTTCCGGCGCATCTCCGATCAGTGGATGGAAGCCAAGAAGCTCGATATGAAGAAGATGCTGAGTACAGGCAATCTCAGCGAGGACTTGCATCTGCGCCCGGGGGACATGATCTACGTGCCCAAGAATGCGGTTTCGAAAATCAAGCCGTTCCTGCCGGTTCCGGGAATAGGAGTGGCGTTAACCCCCACGTACTGAGCAGCTACTAGAGCGAAACAGGGGAAAAGTGCAAGAAACTATTTTGCAGCTCGACGAACGAAATGAGGCATCCCAGGTTTCGATGAGGGATGTCATCGCTCCGGTGTTTCGGCGCCGGCGGCTAGTTGTGTGGTCATTCCTTGCCATTCTTCTCGGCTCGATTATCGTCGCGTTCGCACTCCCTAAGCAGTACCAGGCAGAACTCAAGATTCTGGTCAAGCGGGAGCGCGTCGACCCAGCGGTAAGCTCGAACAAGGCAACCGTGTTCGAAACACACTCGGAGGTGACCGAGGAGCAGGTGCAATCGGAAGTAGAGCTAGTCCGGAGCCGCGATCTGCTGGAAAGTGTCGTAAAGGAGTGCGGTATTGTCTCGGCTGCCGGCGACAGCAAGGTCGGTCAACAAGCATCCGTAGACCTCGCTCGCGCTGTTCGCGATCTACAAAGCACACTGCAAGTGGAGCCTATTAAGAAGACCAATCTGATCAGTGCGACCTACCGATCAAGCGATCCCGTACTGGCAGCCCGCGTGCTAAACACGATGGCCAGATTGTACCTTGAGAAGCATCTGGAGGTACACCGGTTGCCAGGTGCTTTCGACTTCTTCCAGAAACAGACGGAACGGTACCGCGATGAGTTGGCGACCAGTAAGGAGCATCTGGTCGGCTACGATCGCGACAGCGGCGTGGTCTCGCCAGAGCTGGAGAAGGACATCACACTTCGGAAGCAAAGCGAATTCGAGGCGGCGCTACGCGAGACCCGGACGGATATCGCCGAAACCGCAGAGCGCATCCACTCGCTAGAAGCCCAGATGTCCGCGACTTCCCCGCGTATGATCACCCTGGAGCGCACCTCGGACAATCCGATGCTGTTCCAGCAGCTTAAATCTACGCTGCTCACCCTGGAATTGAAGCGCACCGAGCTATTGACCAAATTCGCTCCCGACTACTTGCCGGTAAGACAAATGGAGAAACAGATCGCGCAGACCAAGGCAGCCATCGCAGCTGCCGAACAAGCTCCGATCCATGAACAGACGACCGATAGCGATCCAACCTATGCTTGGCTACGGGAGGAGCTGGCGAAGAATCGAACGCAGCTCATCGCCCTGCGCGCTCGCGCTCAAGCGCTGGCACCGGTCGTGGAAACCTACCGAGCGAAGGGTCGGAGCCTCGACGAGAATGAGTCAACGCAACAAGACTTGGTGCGGGCCGCCAAAGCTTCCGAGGAGAACTACTTGCTCTATCTGCAGAAACAAGAGGAAGCGCGCATCGCCGATGCGTTAGACCGCAACCGAATCGTCAACGTTGCCATCGCCGAGGCTGCGATCGTGCCGGCGCTACCATTACATTCAACCGCCTCCATATTGCTCGTTGGGGGATTATTGGCCACGTTGTTCAGCCTGGGCTTGGCGTTCGGCGCGGATTACCTAGACCCGTCGTTCCGCACGCCCCAGGAACTCCGCAACACTTTAAATATTCCCGTTCTGGCAGCGGTTCCCCGCGAGGCGAGGTAATAGGATGTTTCTCGATTTTTACGGGCTAAAGCAGCAGCCATTTGGGGTCACCCCAGACCCGCACTTTCTCTATCTGGGTGCGTCCCACCGCGAGGCGTTGGCTTCTTTATCCTACGGAGTCAAAACGGGTCGAGGGCTTTTGGCACTAATCGCTCCACCGGGGATGGGGAAGACGACGTTACTCTTCCGTTTTCTAGAGCATTTGCGACGGTCGGCTAGAACTGTGTTCCTGTTCCAGACCCAGTGCGATTCTAAGGGCCTACTCCACTACTTGTTGGGCGATCTGGGGATCAAAACCCCTGAACAGGACTTGGTCACGATGCAGGATCAATTGAACGCGGTGCTCTTTGAGGAAGCGCGAGCCGGAAGACGCTTCGTCCTAGTCATTGATGAGGCGCAGAACCTCGATGACGCGGTACTCGAAACCGCTCGACTGCTCTCCAACTTTGAAACGCCCAATGAGAAGCTGCTGCAGATTGTTCTTGCCGGACAGCCACAACTCGCGGAAAAACTGGAGAGACCAGAACTGCTGCAGCTCCGTCAGCGAATCTCGATTTGGGGTCACCTCGAGCCGTTCAGTCCTGCGGAAGTGAACAACTACATCAACCATCGACTTCAGGTGGCCGGCTGCAGCGCTGTGCCCCTATTCTCACCTGCGGCGGTTGATAGGATTGCCGCAAGCAGCCAAGGTATCCCGCGTAACATAAACAACCTTTGTTTTAATGCCCTGTCGCTCGGTTGCGCGCTCGGCTGCCAGCAGATCGATGCCGATCTCGTCGATGAAGTCGCAGCCGATCTTGAACTCAGCCTTCTGACAGATCGTCGGCGGCAAAACCCGCCGCCCGTCCTGCCCAACCGAACTAGGGTACCTGCAGACAAGATGATTGCGAGCGGCGGCGCGGAGTCAGGGCCGTCATTTACCGACACTGCACCCTTTGCGCGGACGACAAGACTGTCGTCGACGCTCCATGGCGACCCTGTGGCAGCCAGCCAGCACCCTTATGGCGGTCCCAATGAACCCTTGGCCAAAGGCGACGTAGGCGTCTTGTTTTTGGAATTTGAGGAGCACGCAGAAGCGCGAAATGCAGAAATTCTGGCGGAGATCGTGGAGGACGACGGAACGTCGAGCGATGCCAACCGTACCCAATCTACCGAGAAACATAACGGCACCTCTCAAATTGTGGAGGCTGCTCTAAAGGATGAGGAGTTCCAGCGGGGGAGGGGACCGGTAAGTGCATGTGAGACGCCCGTCCAGCTCGGGGTTGTGATTGGGACCAGAGCGTCTGCGCACCCTGTCGGCAGGAGCGCGGAAGAGTTAGTGGTCAGCTCGATGAAATTGACGACCGGGAACCCACCGCCCAGCGCGAGTCCATCCGAGGCATGGGCATTCCTATCGATCTCCTACGCCGCCAAAAGAAAACATACCATCGAACGCTTGACTCTAGCGGTGACCGTATTCGTTCTAGCTCTCCTCGCGGGCATCCTGTACCAACAGGACATAAAGGCCGTTGCCGCACAGACGCGCAGGGGTCTAGTAGCCGCAGCTGTGAGCCTCGCTTCGTCAGATATCGTGAACAAAATCAAACCGACCAAGCCCGCTGCGATATTGCAAGACGCGCCTGCAGAAAGGAAGCCCGAATTGACCGATCCCACTGCGGCCCCCATCCAACCTCTGGCACCTCGGCAGGACCAATTTGCTGCCGGCACCACCATGGTCATCGTTCAACCGCAGGAGAACCTGCGGCTCATCTGCCTCCGTTACCTCGGTAGGTATGACAGGCGAGCAGTGCGGGAAATCCGCGGACTCAACGCTGAACTCACTGACCCCAATCATCTCAGGGCCGGCCAGCGGATCGTGTTGCCCGGACTAGCCGGTGTAGGAGGCGACGTCCAGAGAACTTTCGTGGCGCCTAGACCATGAGCAAGAATTTCGAACTACTGACGAATGCCGATGAAGACCGCGGGCTGTTTCGAGCCGTTGAGAGAAAAACTTCGGCGCCACCACAGAAGTGTCTTTCGCCGCGCCTAGGGAATGTGGCGCGCGAGGAAGTGGCCAAACTCGTTCAGCGTATCTTCTTGTTGTCTGGAAATGGGGTCGCGCCACGTGCAGTGGTGTTTTGCGGGATCGAGCACGGTGATGGCACCAGTTGGATATGCGCGCAAGTGGCACGCGCGGTCGCGGAGCACGGCAGCAACACCGTCTGTGCGGTGGACGTAAACCTGCGCTCGCCTTCGCTGCACGGCTACCTCGGTGCAGAGAACCGCACCGGACTTGGCGCCGCAGTGCGTCAAGTAGGATCGATACGCAACTTTATCGAACCCGGGAATATGAGCAACCTGTGGGTGCTTCCGGCGGGTTTAGACGGCGACCCGAGTGTCCTCCTGATTTCCGATCGGTTTCGCGAGCGGGTGAAGACGATCGGCTATACTGTTAATTATATTTCTTGTGCTTCGTTGATACTTTTGACTTTGAACGCAAAAGGAAGCTGGACAACAAGTATTCCGTATCGCCTGATCGCGTGGATCGGCCTCTATTCCTACAGTATCTATATCTGGCATAACTCCGTAAGAACTCCTCTTTTTAAATTGAGCGCCCACTTGCACGGGAACATTCAATGGCCCGCCCTGATACTGTCCCAATTTGTCTGTGCTGTGTGCTTGGGAGTCGTAATGGCTAAGTTGATTGAGTGGCCGTTCCTGAGATTGCGGGAGAGATTTGCCCCGACGGGAGGGTAGAGATTCTCGGGCTCGCCAGCCTCAACCAGCTAATGGAAGAGCTATGATGTCCGAATCTTAAGTGTTGGCCGGCGACGGACAGCTGGGCTGTTGTATTTACGTAACTTTAGAATTCTAAGCGGGGGGAGGTTCGTATGTCACTGGGGCGAACAAGAACAATCGTGGTGACCGGGGCTGGCGGTTTTATTGGGGGCAGTCTTGTTTCCGCCCTACGTGCTCGTGGTTGCGAGGCGATCCGAGCCGTCGACATCAAGCCGCTGAAAGAGTGGTACCAGCAATTTGATGACGTCGATAACCTGTCACTCGATCTAAATCTGAAAGAAAACTGTGATATCGCTGCCGAAGGGGCGTCCGAAATTTATAACCTAGCAGCAAACATGGGCGGGATGGGGTTCATCGAGCACAATAAGGCGCTCTGTATGCTCTCCGTCTTAATCAATACGCACATGCTGCAGGCAGCCTTGAGGCACGGTGCTCAACGCTACTTTTACTCTTCTTCCGCTTGCGTCTACAACGCCGACAAACAAACCTCGTTCGAAGCCCCCTCCCTAAAAGAGGAGGACGCCTATCCCGCCATGGCGGAAGACGGCTATGGCTGGGAAAAGCTATTTTCAGAACGCATGTGCCGCCATTTCCGCGAGGACTACGGCCTCAGAACGAGTGTCGCGCGCTTCCACAACGTCTACGGCCCGTGGGGTACTTGGTATGGCGGCCGTGAAAAAGCCCCTGCGGCGATCTGCCGAAAAGTAATTGAAGCAAAGGTAAAAGGTAAACACGAAATCGAGATCTGGGGTAGCGGGGTACAAACCAGGAGCTTTATGTTCGTTGATGACTGCTTGAAAGGCATAGACCTCATCATGAACTCAGATATTCTGGAGCCAATTAATCTCGGCTCCAGCGAAGCGGTGACCATCAACCAACTAGTGGACCTTGCCGAGGAATTTGCTGGTATCAAACTGAAGCGTACATATGACCTCAGCGCACCCAAGGGTGTGAACGGCCGAAACAGTGATAACACTCTGATCAGGAAATGTCTTAGCTGGGAGCCCAATACTAGCCTACGGATAGGTCTCGAAAAAACCTATGGATGGATCTACGATCAGTATGTGGCTCGTGAGAGAGGCGAAGCAGGCTGTATCCACGAATCCGCCGCCGCGCGATAGGTCGCATGAAGTATGGGTTAGATTCTTGTACTCTACCTCAAGGTGATTCGGCACATTACATACTTCGCTTTCCCGGGCGAGCGCGAATGGAACTACAAACGGAAAACAATCACTTCACGATCCAAACGATTCGTGAGCTGCGGGAGATTGAAAACTCTAAAGATGTTTGGAAATCCTGGCAGCAAAATCGGGATTCTGACCCCGATTTCTTCTCCCTCATGGTACGGGCGCGAAGTAATGGCTGCACACCCCATGTTGTCGTGCTGAGCCGAAATGGCAGGCCGGATGCGTTATTAGTTGGCCTAAGTGATCATACGAAAGTTCCCATCAAATTCGGCTCAGTCACGGTCTGGCAGCCCGAATTTAGGGTATTGGAATTCGTGCGGGGTGGATTGCTGGGGAATGCCTCGAAGGAGAACTGTGACGCTCTCATTCGAGAAGTGATGCGATCGCTCCACGAAGGTGAGGCTGAATTGGCTTTTTGGGAGCATCTTGACGTGGAGTCGCCTTTATTTGGTTGTGCCGTTCAGCACCCGAATATTATATTGCGAGACCACTACCCGTGCCCTAGGGACCGTTGGCTGATGAGCGTTCCGAAGGACTTGGATACGTTCTTCCACTGTCTGGGGCCGAGCCAGCGATCCAAGTTACGTCGCAAGTATAAGAAAGTTCTGCACGATTTCCCTGAAAGAATGAAGGTTCGCAGCTTTCGCACAAGTGCCGAGCTGGACGATGCTATCGCTCACATGGAGAGAATTGCACGTCAATCGGTTAAGCGTCAGCTTGGTTTCGGCTTTTTTGATACTCCTCCAACCCGCCTGCAGCTTATGGGTGAGGCAACTCAGGGATGGCTGCGGATCTATATCCTTTACCTCGACGAGATCCCCGTGGCGTTCTGGCAAGGGACCCTCTATGATCGCACTTTGGAGGCGGAGCACGTAGGATTTGATCCAGCCTGGAGCGCGCTTTCACCTGGGATTTTTCTGTTTCTCAACATCCTGGAGAATCTCCACTGTGAGAATGTCGAAAGCATCGATTTCGGCTGTGGGAACGGGCAGCTCTACAAGTGTTTGGGCCTCGTTCGAAGACCCGAAGCCCGTGTTCAGATTTGCGCCCCCAAACTTCGTGCGCTCCAACTGCACCTGCTGCAAACTTTGACTCACTACGTAACCCACTTAATTCAGGGGACTTCTTGTCTTAACTGGGCGAGGAGAGCTTTCTGGAAGAGACGGAAAGCGGCGGCGCTCGCCCGCAGCGAGGCTCGCCTTCAAATGAGCCCTCACTCACGTCAAGAAGTGGGCCATTTCTCATAGAGAGCTACGATGAATCTGGTTCTGGTTTCCGAAGCCAACTCACCGCAGATATTGTCTCCACTCCTCACATTACAGCCACATGAACAACCGAGTGTTGAACGACCCGCGGACTTGTCCAAGGGAATTCAGACGCTTTTGGGGGTGCAGTTAACCACCCCGGGACTCAACTCCATGGCTTTCTCGCCTACTTAATGAAGTGCGCGGTCACCGAAGCGCCACTTTCGTTCCGTCTGGAAGTATGCGCGAACTGCTATTGACCTGTCCGCAATCTGTTCCATCGAACAGTAGACTCAAGCGGTCGGTACGCGGACTATTAATGGTATGGGGCCGCACCCGGTAAGTCGCCGTAAGTGTACCGATTCGCAGAACCGACCGATTGAGCACGGAGTTTTGATTTGGAGCATTATTCTAATTTCCTTCGCTCTCGTGACGGTTTCTTTGGCAGGGTGCGGAGCCCTGAGGAGTACCGGCGCTGATCCTGGGCCGCCGTCGATTACGGATCAACCCCACGATCAGACGGTCGTCGCATCGCAGACAGCGACATTCTCCGTGGCAGCCTCGGGCATACGCCCACTCCGCTTTCAGTGGAAGAAGAACGGGAGGTCAGTCACGGGGGCGACGTCGGCGTCCTATACGACCCCGGTCACGACGCCCTCCGACAGCGGAACGCGGTTCGCTGTTGTGGTTACGGATTCGACGGACACTGTAGTGAGCAGAGCAGCTACCCTCACGGTTACTGCTCCTGGGCAGATAAGCGCCAGCCCATCGAACTTGAAATTTGGAAACGTAGCTGTAGGCAGCAGTACCACTCTTGCAGTGACGCTGGCCGCCTCAGGCAATTCCGATGTGACTTTTTCAAAGATCAGCATTTCCGGACCTGGTTTCAACGTGAGCGGAGCTTCCGCTGGTCTCATCCAAACTCCTGGGCAGACTAGGACGTTGGATGTAACCTTTGCTCCGACGGCTAGCGGAAACGTCACCGGCAGTGTCAGCGTTATCAGCGATGCCTCTAATCCGGTAGCGGTAATTTCTCTGTCAGGTTCGGGCGTGCAACCCTTGTCGCATTCGGTGTCTTTTACCATCTGGGCTCCGAGTGTATCCAACTTAATCGGCTATAACGTATACCGGGCGTCCGTATCTGGCGGTCCATATGCGAAATTAACTCTGTCGGTCGATAGAAGCACAAGCTTTACGGATATCAGCGTTCAGGCAGGCCAAACATACTATTACGTTGCGACATCGGTCGATTCGAGCGACACCGAGAGCGCATATTCAAGCGAGGCGTCAGCCACGATTCCGCCTTCTTAGTTCACGGAATCGGGACGTGGTCGGTTCCTGGGTGTAGGGCTCGGCTGTCCAATTCAAGAAGCCTGCATACGGATCCCGTGTTTATGTCTCACAGCGAATTGGCTCAAAAATTCATGCGCGACCAAAAGGGGCATCCCGGCCCAATCCGTGACCACAGTGATGTGAATGCGTGGCGCGCCAAACCCTAGGCTCAACCTAAATGCCGCTGCCTGTGACAACTTGCGCACAGCGTGATCAGGTTGTCCAATACATCGTCGCCCAGTCTGCTTCGCTTCGCTAGGTGATGTACGTGCAAGTCTTTCGCCGAACCGCAGTCTTGACAACGCCACGCGTCTCGTTCGAGCACCCGGTGGCGAAGTAAATTGTATTCTGCAACGCTGAGCTTCAGTCGAGGTCGCTTCTGGCGAACTTGTTGCATCGTTCTTTTAAGATTCGCCGTCTCGAACGTTCGCGCCAGCTATAAAATCAGCGCAGATCATCTCCAGGCAATACCCCCGAGACTTGTCGCTTCCCAGCATGAGACCGGCTGTCTCAATGGCTTTCTCGACCACGGGCAATTGACTCTTGTAAAGCTTGAAATAGATAATCTCCCAAGGCTCGGTTTCCTTCCCCGTTAGGTGCCGCTCGACCTCGCCCTTGAATCCTTCCTTTGGCATCTCCTTGGCCTTGTGCAACCAGGTTGCACAGTCAAAATTCTCTCCGTCCCTTCGTGCTACCTTGACCAGTTCTGCCGCCTTACTCCACCCGACTTCGCGAAGCTGCTGTTTCGGAATCCGCGTGAGATTTTCGTGGATCGCCATCAGGTAGTAGGCTTTCCGACGTGATTCGGGAAAGCGTTTCTCCAGGAATTCGTCAAACGAGTTCAATCCCTCCAATTTCCAATACTGCCTCGACCGAACCTCACACAGATATTCCCCGAGCTCCACGAACCGCACATCTCGCTCTTGCTCCTTAGTCTTCTCCCAAGTCAAGATCTCGTCGATCCTCCCTAGGACGAAGACGGCCCGTTGGTGATCGAGTTCCGGTGACACCGCAGTCCGTCCGTTAATCCACAAGCTCGTCAAGCCAGTCAAGGTCGCTCGCTCCTGCCTTGCGGATCAGGTTGGCTGCTATCAACTGTTCGTTGTTCAGGCAAAGTCCTAGATGAGAGCAGCTCACGCAACCGTTCTGAGGAAAGCGAATGCCGCTGTGCGAATCAAAGTGACCCGTCTCAATCTGGTTTATGGTCGTCTCTACGAGCCGGCCGAATTCCCGACGCTGCTCTTCCGAGATCGAAGCCCTTAAATACTGGATCTCTGGTGCATGTTTTCGCACGAACACAACCAGTGCTACCTCGGAGATTCCGCTGATCCATGAATAGCAGATCAGTTGGGGATCGAGTGCAAGTAAGCCTTCGGGATCCTGTGGATAGCGGCTCGCTGTGGTCTTCCAGTCAATCAGGCAGCGCACGCCGTCAACATCGCCGATGGCATCGAGATAAGAGACAAACTCGCTCCCACCAGGAAGGGTCTGCAGGATCTTGATCTGAAGATTCGTCCTGGGATCACGGATACGCACACGATCGTCCTGCACGAATCGCTCAAGCAAATGGACTCCCTGGTGCACTAGACGGTCCCAGGTGTCTCCCTTTTTGTATTCGAACGGCGCATCGCGGTAAGCGCCCCATTCCGTAAACAGGGCCGCACCACAGTCCTCTCCCCGAAAGTACGCTCCCAGGGCGGTCTCAAAGCTGCGGCCGAAAGCCATGGCCGCACGGGTTTCTTTTTCACGCCAGCCATCGAGGTAGCGATACCGGTAGCTGCGAGGGCAGCGCAGGTACTGGCTGATCTGCGTGTAGCTATAGACCATCAGCGTCTCCCAGGCCATCGCTCGAACTGGTCGACGCACAGGAAAGGGTTTCCCACTCTGCTGTGGGCGCGAATGCATCGAGATTCTGATACAAACGGCCGTTCATGGTGGTGTGCGAGATGCGAACGACCCCGCGAAGGTTCAAAACAGATTTTTCATCCACCTGGTCTCGGTTGAGCAATTCGGTGTCGTAGCCGAAGTCGGTAAGAAACCAAGTGAGTTTCCAAAGGGCGCGTTCGGTACAGTACAGTCGGCCAGAGAAAGAGCGTGATGTGAAGGATTTTGGTTCCAAGACGACAAATTGAAGGGCTAAGAAAGGTTTCTTGGGATGCCACCGGTAAGATGCTCTGTCCACGCGGACCAGAAATAGGCCGTCGAGCATATCCTCAAGACTCTGTTGACTCGAGCGGAGACCAGGAATTTGCCGTCTCATGACTTCACCTCCTGAGGTTGCGCGTAGGAATTGAGCTTGCAAACCAAGGCGTCCCGGTTTTCCTTTGCGGACTTCGCCAATTGGGAAATGAAGGACTCGACCAAGTCGCGACTGGCGCCGCTGAGGGTTGCCGTGCCGCAAAAGTCTGCGGCGTAGGATTTGACGAGAGTAGCATCGAGGTTGTGTTGCCGAATCAGCAGGCAGAGCTGGTCCCGCAGGCGAGGCTGGCCGTTGTTCGAGCTGTTTGAAGCGTGATACCCGTTCGACCGTGCTGGAGCGGGAGAGGGCTGGGGCGGACGTGAAAATGCCCCCAGCTCCTCGACAGAACAGATCCCGATCCCGTAAGCCTTGCGAAGAGCTCGGTTAACAGCCCGCGTTTCGGCAACTCGCATCTCGGCGCCCCGGACGAGAGAGGACACGTTTGATGGATCGGCGTCTCCAAACCCTACGAAGCCACGAGATCGCGGAGATTTGTAAACCGTAGCCCTGAAGATCCAACGGCCCGCAAGCGGATCAGAGAGTTGCCCAACCAATGCAGATTTGATGCCGCAGCAATGCTTGCGCTGGGCAATTCTGAGCAGGCCGACGTGCGTTACATACCAGCGACCCTCTAGAAACTGGAGATCGCCAGTTGCTATCGATAAGCCGTATTCCTCTGTCAAGCTTTTGAGGCCGCAGACTGCAGTCCTGGAAAGTTCGCCCCAAGTGGCTCTGGCGAGCTTTGCGTTTGACCGACAAGTGATGACTCGTCTTCTCATCGCTACTCCTTTCGGTGGATGCATCCTATGACACCCATATAATGACAGTGGATGACATATGCTGTCAAGTCGTTGAGGTTTATGAACCAAACCGCGAAGGGTGGTAAAATTCCTTACTCATGCGGAAAGACACGAGGCTTTCATTTCGAGTTAGGTCTGATCTTAAGAAGACTCTCGAGGCTATCGCGGCAACTGAAGGTCGCAGCGTAGCACAGGTGTGCGAGGCATTCTTAAAAGCGGGGTCTGACAGTTATAAGAAGGAAGGGGCTGGAATCCTTCAGCACTTTCTTACCCGGACGCGACCGAAGCCAAAGGGTTTATAATGAGGATTAATAGTTGAGAGGCCATCTCGATTGAGCAAGACTATATGAAACGCTCAATCTTTCACCCCAAGAAGGAACCCTCTGAATAGCATCGCGTTAATCAGGAGTTGAATCCACTCGGACCTTTCCCGACGGCGATCCGGTAGGATGGACAACTCACGATGGCTAGTATTCACAGCGTTCCAAATGGAACAGTTCTGCGACTGCCTTTCTTACATAGTGGGTACGCCTCTCACTTGCAGAGTGCTCCGCCGCTTATCAGTTGGTAGACGAAAAGCGAGAGACGAGAGATAATCCGGCAAAGCCAATGACGTCGCCCTCGCGGCGAGCACATGTTCGATATCCCCGAAGGTGTGAACTCTGTCCATGTTCCTGAACGCCGTGTCCACACGCGGCTGCCGGTTGGTTCGGGCGCTTCTATTGACCTAGGTGAGGGCAACAGGGGCACCGTCCTCAACGTCAGTGAGGGCGGGTTGGCCCTGCAAGTGACTATCACGCTGACCGAATATCCGCCCATTCCACTCATACGTTTCGGGCTGCCAATATCCGAGAGCCGGGTCGAAATAAACGGACAGATCTCGTGGGTAAGTGAATCGGGAAGAGAGGTAGGCATAAGGTTCATTGATCTGCAGCAGGACACTCGCGGCAAAATACGAGATTGGATTTCTTTGGAGTCATCTCGAGGGAGACTTCAGAAGGAAAGCGGAGCGCACGGGGAGAGATTCTCAAGCGTGGCTCCGGTTTGTCACGTTCGAGAGATTCGCCTCGATCAGAATTTGGGAGCCTTCCGAGAGGACTGGAAAGAATGTAACAGTCGTTTTCATGACCATACCATTCACTGCGATCCCGACTGGATGGAAGAGCATTTCAAGCTGCAAAAGAAAAATGTGCGCATATATTTCCTGGAGAGCGAAAGGCGAGCCATCGGCGCTGTCCCGTTTGTGCTTTCCCAAAAGCCGCTCCTTTGCAGGCTGGGCCAGCTGGTCGTAGCGAAGTTTCCCTTGCGTATCTTGAGTTTGCAGGGTTACACACCTAACATGCCCGCGGAAACATCCTTCTATGACATGCTGTTTGGCCGGATCTTAGAGTCCGAATTTGATGCGCTTCAATTGAGATATGTCAAAACTGCGTCTCTGCTTTGGAGCTATTTGCACCGCAGCCCGCTGATCCAGAAATCTTTCTCCTTCTATACCCAGGCGGGGCCGTTACCCCACCCGTTGATTCGACTAAACGGATCGTTTGCGGGTTATATGAATAGGTTTTCTGCAAAAATGCGAAAGAATCGCCTTCGCGAGATCAAGAGATTGCGAGCGTGCGGAGATATGCAGTTGGTCCGGGTGACCAAGGCATCTGAGATCGATGCTTTCCTTGAGGTCGCGCACGGGATCTCCCAGAAGACGTGGCAATTTGTTCGACATCGCTGGGGCATTGGCGCGCGGGATATTGATGGGGTGAGGAGCGAAATGCATTTTTTGGCGCGGCGCGGGTGGTTGCGATCTTATCTGCTCAAATGCGGTGCTGTGCCGTGCTCCTTCATTGTCGGGTGGCAGTATGGCCCGGCCTTCTATACCGGATCTGCTGGAGTGAACCCTGTGTGGAGGAGCTATAGCGCGGGAACAGTTCTATTTCTGCTGGTTCTGGAAGACCTGTTCAGGGAAAACTCACCTAAGATTTATGACTTGGATGACTATGTGAAGTACAAAGAACATTTTGCGAACGAAAGCTATCCGGAAGCGTCTGTCTGGCTCTTCCGCCGGCGAGCGTATCCTCTCCTGGCAAGCAGCATCTATCGCGCTTGCAACGCAACTTCGAAGAAGGCGGGCGCTGTATTGGACCACCTTCATCTGAAATCAAAAGTCAGGCAATTCATATGGGGCTAGTCGTTGCAAAAGCTACGTTGGAACTGGCATCACGCCGATTGTTTATTTGACTCGGGATCAAATTGCTGTTTACGAAATCCGCTGATCCAAGCAAAACGTGCTGGCGTCCCCCCGGAAGGGCTAGGTCCAAGTGGATGTGTGTCGTCGGATTGCCGGACATCTGCCTTGGGCCAGCGTTTATCAGGCAGTGGGTCTTACTGGCCGCCGAAAGGCTCGGTTATCGACATGGCCAGCGTCATATTCGGGCCGAAGGAATTCAGCTGTGGCGATCCCGGCGTCTCCCTGACATCTTTCACACCCGCGTTATTCGCTTGACTGGCGGCGAATAAAGAGGGGCGATTACTTCGCCGAAGTTCTCGACTACAGAAGCCCACGGCAGATTTTCAAGGGCAACCGCTCATTTTGGCCGGTTGCCCTTTTTCTTTTTGTGGAGGTGATGATGCCTGCTGTAGAAACGAACGGCGCAACGACCGAGCCGAGCAGTCAAAGCAAAAGTGGCGCAGCCTCTTCCGGACAGCAGGCTAACGCCGAACGTTCGCACCCGCCGACAACCACGTCGACCGGACCGCGTACACTCCAAGGTAAGAGGCGGTCGTCGGCGAATGCTTCCAAACACAAGATTTTGGTGGGCCGGATCCTGCCAGAGGAGGCCGAGCTGGCTGCCCTTATTTCCGAAGAATTGCTAAAAGACTTCAACTCACAGCGTCTACTCGAGTGCCACTGAGGCCGGAGCCGTGGGGGCGGTCCGTCGGGAAAGCATCAGGCCCGGGATGTTGGTTATCAGTTTCTCTGCGGACCCAACGAATGAGGCAATCTTATGAGCCAGCTTGGTGCGCAATTCGTGCGCTCGATTTAGTGGTGGCGAGGCGTTTTTGCTGGGGTTTTTCACTGTAAGGTTTCCTTTGCCCCTTGCCTAGGATAGCCGCTCAGCTCTGGGAGCACCAATTGTTTTCACTGACAACAGAAATAGGCAATAAATCGGAAGGATCAGGCTACCGCTTGCGGGACGTTTGCTCTTAATCTCGGGATGCGGCAAACGCTAAGGAGCGGAAACAATGGAAACGCGCAAACTTGGAAACAGCAACTTGGAAGTCTCGGCTCTCGGGCTCGGCTGTATGGGAATGAGCGTTGGCTACGGTCCGGCAAGCGACAAGAAGGAAATGATCTCGTTGATC
>Ga0210384_10001079_pt1 | contig 38563 bp, 33 predicted proteins | sample IncBWH2MmetaG_FD_160574 | JGI IMG/M metagenome (GOLD analysis project Ga0210384, IMG submission 160574) | Forest soil microbial communities from Barre Woods Harvard Forest LTER site, Petersham, Massachusetts, United States - Inc-BW-H-2-M | ecosystem: Environmental > Terrestrial > Soil >...
CGGACCTGCCGGCGGCGCTAAAGGGGCATGGAGCGCAGGTCACGGAAGTGGTGGCATATCGCACCTTGCGGCCAACGGATGTGGACAAGCAGAATCTGGGGCGCATCGCAGCAGGAGAAGCGGACGCGATACTCTTCTTCAGTCCTTCAGCTGTGCACAATTTCGTCGAATCGACTGGTGTGGACCAATTGCACGGGTTGCAGGATAGACTAGCGATCGCCGCGGTCGGGCCGGTTACAGCCGGCGCTTTGCGGGATGCTGGGGTCGAGCGAGTCGTCGTAGCGGCAGACACGACCACTGCGACGGTCGTCCAGGCATTGGAGCAATACTTTACGGGTACGATCAGGCAGCCTGCAGCGGGAGTGAAGCAAGGATGAGTTTTCCTACACATCGACCACGGCGACTGCGGCGCAGCGAGGCGCTGCGCGACCTTGTTCGAGAGACGCGTCTTACAGCGTCCGGGCTCATCTACCCAATGTTTGTTTGCCCGGGGATAAAAGTACGGCAGGAAGTCAGTTCCATGCCCGGCATTCACCAACAGTCGGCCGATCAGATTGTGGAAGAGGCGCGTGAGGTGGAATCGCTGGGAATTCCGGGGATTATTCTCTTTGGATTGCCGGAATCGAAAGATCCGCGTGGGGCGAGTTCTCTCAGCGCGCAGGGCGTGGTGCAGAGGGCCACTGAAGCGATTCGAAAGGCAAAGCTGAAACTGTTGGTCATTACCGACGTGTGCTTGTGCGAATACACGGATCACGGACACTGCGGAGTCATCGAGAATGGAGAAGTCGCGAACGACGCCACGCTTTCGATTCTGGCGCAGCAGGCGCTTTCTCATGCGCGAGCGGGAGCGGACGTGGTCGCGCCTTCGGACATGATGGACGGGCGCGTGGGCGCTATTCGCGAAGTGTTGGACGAACACAAGTTTGAAAACATTGCGATTCTTTCTTATGCGGCGAAGTATTCCTCCGGATTCTACGGACCTTTCCGGGAAGCGGCGCAGTCCACTCCGCAATTTGGCGACCGGCGCAGCTACCAGATGGACCCCGCCAATGCGCGCGAGGCTCTGAAGGAAGTGGAGCTGGATTTGGAAGAAGGCGCGGACATGGTGCTGGTGAAGCCGGCGATGCCGTACCTGGATGTGATTCGGCGTGTGCGCGATGCGTTTGATGTTCCGGTCGGCGCCTATAATGTGAGCGGCGAGTACGCGATGGTGAAGGCCGCGGCCCAAAAGGGATGGCTGGATGAGAAGCGCGTCGTCCTGGAGATTTTGATGGGAATTCAACGCGCTGGAGCTGACATCATTCTGACGTATCACGCCAAGGATGCCGCACGCTGGCTAAAGCCGTGATTTCTTGACTGAGAAAAGCATGAGCGCCACAGAGCCCCGTTTAAAGCGCGAGCGCAAGCGTTCCCGCGAGATTTTTGAACGCGCCGAAAAAGTCCTTGTCGGCGGCGTGAATAGTCCCGTGCGGGCGTTTCGTTCGGTGGGTGGGGAGCCGCCGATCATCGAACGCGGCAGCGGCGCGCATCTCTACGACGCGGACGGCAACGAGCTGCTTGACTACGTGTGTTCGTGGGGCGCGATGATTCTGGGGCACGCAAACCCCGCTATCAGCACGGCGATTGCGGATCAGGCACAGCGCGGTACAAGTTTCGGCGTGACCACGGAGCTGGAAGTCGAGCTCGCCACATTAATCACGCAGGCGATCCCTTTCATCGAGAAGATTCGTTTTGTCTCCAGCGGCACGGAAGCGACGATGAGCGCGGTACGCCTGGCGCGTGGCGTCACCAAGCGCGACTTCATTGTGAAATTCGAGGGCTGCTATCACGGGCACGCGGACAGTTTCCTCTCGCAGGCGGGTTCAGGGTTGGCAACACTGGGGATCGCCGAGTGCCCCGGAGTACCGCAGGCTCTTGCCGCGCTGACGCTGAATGTGCCGTACAACGATCTGCCCGCCGTCGAACGCGTGTTTGGGCAACACAAGGAAAAGATTGCCGCGGTCATAGTCGAGCCGATCGCTGCAAACATGGGAGTTGTTCCGCCGGCAATGGACTTTCTGAAAGGGCTTCGCGAAATTACACGCCGTGAGGGTGCGCTACTGATTGTGGACGAAGTGATCACCGGATTTCGACTGCGTTATGGCTCCGTCCAGGACACGTTGGGAATTGAGGCAGACCTTACAACTCTGGGGAAGATTATTGGCGGCGGCGTGCCAGTGGCGTCTTACGGAGGACGCGCGGAGTTGATGGACCACATTGCGCCGCTTGGTTCCGTGTATCAAGCGGGAACGCTGGCGGGGAATCCGCTGGCCATGCGGGCAGGCATCGTGGCGCTCAAACAATTGACGAAGCCGGGGCTGTATGACGAAGTGGCGAAGTTGGCAGAGCGGCTGGTTTCTGGTCTTCGCGCAGAACTCCAGGATGCCGGAATCGTCGCACAGATCAATGCCATTGGTTCACTTTCGACAATATTCTTTACTGCGGAACCCGTCCGAAATTACAGGGAAGCCAAGCGCTCGGATACGAAACGCTATGCAAGATTCTTCCGGGAAATGCTCGATCGGGGTATATTTCTGGCGCCGTCACAGTTTGAGGCCGCCTTTGTCTCTGGAGCACACACCTCCGCTGATATTGAGCGTACAATTGCCGCGGCACGGGAGTCAGTTCAGTTAGTTGCTTCAGATTCTGCAGCTTAAACTCGAAGAGGGAGAAAGACCGTAATGGGAGAAGAGATCGAGCTTCCGGAGATTCATCACGGGCATGAGGACGATCCCTGGGTACTTCCTGTATCTCTGACGGTTTCAATTATGGCTGTTCTGCTGGCGACCGTGTCTTTGTTGAGCCATCGGGCGCATACGGAATCATTGCGCTTCGAGACCAGGGCGGCCAGCCGCTGGACTCAGTACCAGGCCAAAAGCATCCGCTTGCATGAAACTCAGGGTTTTTCCGACGTGGTTGGGCTTGTGGCGTCGCTCAGCAAAGAAACGGGTGAAAAACTGAAAGAAAAGTATACGAAGGAAGTTGAACATTATCAGGGTGACAAAGAGGATGTAGCGAATGAGGCAAAGAAACTGGAAGATGAGCGCGACCTGGCTGGCAAGCAAGCCGACCGATTTGATGGCGGAGCGGAGTTTCTGGCCATCGGGCTGGTGATTTGTTCGATTACTCTTTTGACCAAGCGAAGGGCGTTTTGGATCTGCGGAATGCTAATAGGTGCAGTGGGCGTGGCCTTTGCGGCAACGGGCTACTTCCTACACTGAGCTAGGCGTGCGCCGGCGGTTGCGAACCACCGAGCCGGGCGACTTCCTGCGTCAGGCGTTCCAACTTTCCCAGCAATTCCTGGTGGCGGAGGTCTTCGGTGCCCGGCTTCTTGCCAAGAAACGATAACGTTCCGCCGGGCTCCAGAATGCATTGTTGGACTTCAGAGAGCGATTCGAATCCCTGCTTGCGGGCGGCAGCTTCGAGCTGCGCCATGGTGATGAGTTCCTTCTTCAGGTGCCGGGTGACTACTTTCCCGTTATCAACAAGGACGTCCGCCTTGCCTTCGACAAACTGGTCCAGTTTCCGGTGGTCATACAAGAAGCGCACGACCAGGTAGTTAGTGATAAGCAGGGAAGTTGCGCCAATCACTCCGCCGAGCACGCTGTTGTCTTCGCCGATGATGGCATTTTGCACCGTATTCGAGAGGGTTAGCAGAACAACCAGGTCAAAGGGGTTGAGCTGCACGAGCTCACGTTTCCCTGAGAGCCGAAGGCTGATCACCAGAAACGCGTAGACTAAGATCGGCCGGAGAATTTTCTCGAGCAGCGGAAGTCCCATGACGAACATATCTTTCCATATCTCGTGCATTGCAGGATTGCCTCCTCAGGGTGTTTTGCGGGCCACCGAACAGCTGCGTGCCGTCATCGGATAGCCGGGCGAGCGTAACACACGGTCAACTCGACAAGAAGATACCTGATTGGAAGGGCACTCCCTGTCCCATAGGACAGTCATCGTTTCAGCGCACGATTCGACGCAATCGTTTCGCCTTCAGCAAAGGTCCCGTATTCTAAATACATTAGCTTTCCCTCGTAACCAAAGTTTGTCTTAGAACGACTACGTTTGGTGGAGGATGCAGGACTCACCTTGCCCGCGGTGCTCGATGCGCTGGCAGGTGTCGCGAGCAGCGGCTATATATATGGCACATCGAGTTTCCTCTCTACAGACCACGGTTATCGGTGCGGAACAACTCGCCACATTGCTGGATTCCGTTCGTGAACTCATCGCAATTCTGAGCCCGGACGGGAACATCCAATTTGCAAGCGAGGGTTTTGCCCGCGTGCTGGGCCATCGCAGCGAAGACCTGGTGGGCGGGCCGATGGCATCGTTGCTTCACCCGAATGAGGCTTCCGGTTTCCATAAACATGTCCGTGAAGTTGCGGGCGGCAACGGCGGAGCGAATAACTGTCGATGCCGGCTTCGAAGCAAAGACGGCGGCTGGCGCTGGTTTGATGCCACGGCCAGGGACCATACGAATCTGCTGGCCATTGAAGGCATCATCGTTACCTTCCGGGACGTCACCGACCTGCAGCGCATGGAAGCCGAGCGGCAAGTGATTGCCGAGGTGGTGCATGCTCTCAACGAAACGGCAAACCTTGACGAACTCCTCTCAGGTATCCATCAAGCGCTAAAAAAAGTCTTGTACGCCGAAAACTGCTTCGTGGCACTTCATGAACCGGAGACTGACACTTTTTCATTTCCCTTTTTTGCCGATCAGGTGGACGTCGCGCCTCCCCCGCAAAAGGTGGGCCGCAGTTGCACGGCATTCGTTTTCCGCACGGGTTCGGCGATGTTGATTCCGCAAAGTGAATTCGACCGACTCGCCGCTCAAGGCGAGGTCGAGCTGGTGGGTTCCCCATCACCGGCCTGGCTGGGTGTTCCGCTCAAGACGCCAACCGCCACGATCGGGGTACTTGTTGTTCAGCATTATGGGAACGAGCACGCCTACGACAAGCGCGATCTGGAGTTCGTGAGCTCCGTTGGCGGCCACATCGCTCTGGCCATCGAGCGACGTCGCTCTGAAGACGCGTTACGCAAGAACGAGGAGATGTTCCGGCTGTTGTTCAGCTACAGCCCGCTCCCCACCTGGGTATTGGACCGCGAGACGCTGCGGTTTCTGCAAGTGAACGATGCCGCCATCCGCCAGTACGGATATTCGTACGAAGAATTTGGGAGCATGAGCATTCTGGACCTTCGCCCTGAAGAAAAGGACAAAGATCTCGAACCCTTCCGGCAATGGAACGGCCAGGGGCGTTACCACGGCAATTGGAAGCACCGCAAAAAAGACGGCAAGCTCATGGAAGTGGAAATCATCGCGCACGAACTGGACTATGCAGGGCGGCGCGTACGGTTGGTGGTGGCACAGGACATCACCGAGCGGCGTCTCCTCGAACAGCAGTTTCGCCAAGCGCAAAAGATGGAAGCCGTAGGGCGATTAGCAGGGGGCGTAGCCCACGATCTCAACAATCTCCTGATGGTGATCAAGGGGCATACGGAACTGCTGCTCAACGCCGTGCCGAGTCCCGAACAAGTTACGCGAAAGGTCGAGCAGATCGAACGCGCCGCGGACCGCGCTTCCACGCTGACCCGCCAGCTTCTTGCCTTCAGCCGCATGCAGATCTTGCAGCCACGCGTAATGAATCTGAATTTCGTTGTTGACGACATGGGAAAATTGCTGCCCCGCCTCATCGGAGAAGATATCGAGCTGGTCATTCGGACCGCGGCAAACTTGGGCGCCATCCGCGCGGATGCCAGCCAAATGGAACAAGTCATTATGAATCTGGCTGTCAACGCGCGCGACGCCATGCCAGGAGGCGGGCGGCTGCTGATCGAGACTTCCAACGAAGAGTTGGATAGTGCGTATGGCGCCGTGCATCCGGCGATCCAAAAAGGAGATTATGTATTGCTCGCGGTCTCCGACAACGGCACGGGAATGGACGCGGAGACGCAGGCCCACATTTTCGAGCCGTTTTTCACCACCAAGGAGCAGGGAAAAGGCACGGGCCTGGGGTTGGCCACGGTTTACGGTGTCGTGAAGCAGAGCGGCGGATTTATCTGGGTCTACAGCGAATTGGGGAAGGGAACCTGCTTCAAGATTTATCTGCCTCGCGTGGATCAGCCGGTGGAAAAAACGGGCTCGGCGCAAACGTTGTCAGAAGCTCCGCGGGGCACGGGAACGATCCTGCTGACGGAGGACGAGCAGGATGTCCGCGAGGTGGCGCGGGAATTTCTCGAATCGGGCGGCTACACGGTGATCGAGGCGCGCAATGGCGCAGAAGCCATGGAACTTGTGGCCAAACACCAAGGGGATATCGATCTCCTGGTCACCGACATGGTCATGCCAGGGATGACAGGCCAGGAATTGGGCAAATTGCTGCGGCAGAAGCGCGCTGGGCTGCCGGTCCTTTATATGTCTGGTTACACCGAGCATGCTGCCGCGGAATCCCTGGTGGAAGACGCGTCCATCCGGCTTTTGGCAAAACCGTTCAGCCGTTGGGCATTTCTGCGCGCGATTCACGATATCCTCAAGAGAGCTTGAGTCCGAGACGACCACTCGCGTTCGTTATTCCAAGCAATGTTCTAATGAAGCTTTGGGTGCCGCTTGTGCCAGTCCGTGTGCTGCTGAAATGTTCGCGCGGCCTGGATGACCGCAATGTCGTCGCCCGCTCTTGCTATGAATTGCAAGCCCGCGGGAAGATTCTTTTCCGTGAATCCGCAAGGCACAGAAAGCGCGGGCAGGCCGCAGAGATTGCCGAGGGCCCCTAGCGGGTCCGGAAACACCAAACCGGTTTCGAGATTCAGGTCGAGGGGCGTCGCTGGTACGGGCTGCGAAGCTGTCACCAGCACGTCGAACGAATCAAACAGTTCTTCCATCTTCTTTTGCAGGATTTCCCTGACCTTCAGTGCTTGCAGGTAGTCCGCAGCGGAATACTGTTCATTCACATACCCAGCGATTTGGCCCAACGGATCCGTTAGTTCGCTGACTTTTCCGGAACGAATCAAGGAGCGGAAAGAAGCCGCGCCTTCCACCGCGACGATAATGCCGCCGGCATCTTCCCATGGACCGACAGGCAAGGCGGCATTTTTCACGCTGGAAAAGAATTTCCTCAGGACTCGTGCAGTTGCGTCCACGGGCTTGGCAATGCTGGGTTCAAGAGACTTCCACGCGTTTGTAAGCCAACCAAGTCTCAGCGGGCGCGAACGCAGCTCAATCGATGGCGAATAGGTGAATGCCGCCCTGTCGATCGGGAGCGTGCTGCGATCCTTCGGGTCGTGGCCGGCGATGGCCGCGAAGATGCGCGCGCAGTCTTCCGCGGAGCGCGCCAGCGGGCCGATCTTGTCCAGCGAGGGCGCTAGTGCCATCGCTCCGTAGCGGCTGACGCGGCCGTAAGTGGGCCGCAGTCCGCTGACGCCGCAGAACGCGGATGGGCAAATGATAGAGCCCCACGTTTCCGTCCCAATGGCAAAGGCCGCAAGCCCCGCAGCCACGATGGCTCCGGAGCCGGACGATGATCCACACGTCCAGCACGCTGTGTCCCACGGATTCTTGGCTTCGCCCTGAAGTGATGCGGACGCAAAGCGATAGCCCATTCCACCCGCGAGTTCGACCATCGAGGCTTTGCCGATCATCACCGCGCCAACACGGTTTAGATGCTCGATCACCGTGGCGTTGTAATCGAAAACCTGGTTGGCATAAGGCTTGGCGCCCCAAGTTGTTGCAACTCCTTTCACCGCGAGAAGATCTTTCGCGGCATAAGGAATCCCATGCAGCGGGCCACGATAATGGCCGCGTCGGATTTCTTTGTCGGCTGCCTTGGCCTGCTCCAGCGCGGTTTCCCCCGTAAGCCGCGCGTAAGCGTTGAATCGTGGTCCAAGCTTCTGGCTGCGGTCCAGATAAACTTGAGTCAATTCGACAGGCGAGAGCTTTTTCGACTCGATGCGTTTCGCAAGTTCGCTGACCGAAAGATAGAAGAGTTCTTCGCCAGGCATTCGGGAGGCTCCTCAGGGTTTCTTGGGCACGGCTGCTGGTTTTGCCGTAGCGGGCATGGGCGAAGGTTTTTTCTCGCGCTCCATCAATGGCCGCAGATAAAGTGCAGGTCCGTCTCCATTTTCTGTGGCATAGGCGCGCAAGCGATCGAGTCCAGGTTGTGCTTCCGTGCACAGCCGGCGCAGATCGGCTTTCTGCGCCTCGGAGAATCGGCTTCCGTACTCGTTGAGGATTGCCTGCAGACGCGAATCCGCCTCGGTCTGACTCACTAAAGAAAGTTTCGGTGGGTTCGACGGCCGCTGCGTCGGGGGATCATGGGAAGCCACTTTGGTAGCCAATAGACTTGCAGGAGCAAGCGAGGCGGCCGCAGAAACCATAGCCGTGCGGCGCGCAAACTCGCGGCGCGTAATTTCAGTTCCTCGCTTCTTGTTCATTCAAGCTTCCCTCCGGAACAAAAAACTCGCCTGCAAGCTGCAAAACGAGGCTACTGAATCCATGTTCGAGCGTCAACTGGGCCGGACTGCGACTGTGCGTACCCCTTTGGATAGGACGAAGCAGTGAAGTGTTCGGTAGAACCCGGTCTTTTGCCCAAGTCCACAACGGGGCCTATCCAGGCCTACTCATCTGTCAAGCAGGCCTTCAATCTGTCCAATCCGCCCCAAGCTTCAAACAGTTGCTTCGAATTGGAGACTATCTCTTTAAGTGGCCGCGGCTTGCCGTTTCCAGAACCGGGATAAACAAGATAGGCAACGGCGCCCTTCTGCCCGCCGTATCGCGGACTAGAATCAATGCCCAATTCTTCAGCCAGGGCGATTGAGCCTTCACCGATCGGAAGATCTGGTGCGCTTTCGTCCGCCACAAAGGCGGCAGAGATTTTTCCGTTCTGAAGATTCACGACAGTTGCGAAATCTCCGAGACGAGCATAATTCAGAGCTTTGGGGTGAAGCACAATGTACGGGATCTTCGCTGCATCCACATACCTATGTGGATCTCGGGGATTGGGATTGTCGGGGTCATAGAGAGCAGTGGTAGACACATAATATCCCGGAGCCGGATCCGATTTCCCCTGTACGACGGGACGTCCGCTCGTTTTTCCATTGTCTGTAACCAGTGCCCACCAGTTTCCGCGGGGCCCCGCGTGGGCCAAAGAATCGAGTCCGAGTCGATCGTTAGGATGGTAGGCCCGGAAGGCACCGTCCGCATCGATATCCAAACCTGATTTGTAGAAGAAGCCCTTGGCGCGAGATGGAGTGGACCAGACAACGATATTCCGTGTCGTAAAGAGCTTGCTCTTATTGCAAGTGCCGCGCGGACTCGGAGTAGATGGCTTTGAAACGTATGGCAGGAAGAAGGCAAGGAGCAGAAACAGCAATCCAAAGTTCATGCAGCGAACGTTTCTTCTTGGCCAAACGCTGCTCATTTCAACAAAGATATCGCTTTCACTCTCTCAGTGTAAACGGAAGACACATCCTGACGTCCCCAAACAAAAGAAGCCACAAGAAACAAGGGATGCGTTAGCTTCGGCAGATGTCCGAACGTCAGTGCCGCATAGCCCATTAACGTGTCAATTGGAGTCTCCAATGCCTCTTTCGGAGATGGGGTCGAAACAGAAGCTATTCCACGTCGGTGAGGGAGCGGATCTGCGTTTCCAGAGCCTGATTGTATTGGCGCTCGATTTGCAATTCGGTCTGGAGTTTCTTGACGAGTAAGTCCAGATGCGCAATCTCGATGCGCAGTTTCTGAACGTCGGAAGCTGTGGGCGCCTGCCGCACGGCTGGATTTACCGGCTGCGGCGAGCCGGGTTGTGCCTGCGCCGGTTGCCTCGGCGTAAATGCCTCGGCGAGCGCACGTGGCCAGGCTGATTCGGGTGTAGCTGCCGCAGGAGGCGGAGGCGCGACGTTCCGGGGCGCAACAGGAACCGGAACGGGCGCGAAGAGGTTGCTGAGCGCATTCGAAGATCCCGGACGTTCGGATGCGGGAGCCGGTGCAGAGCCCTTGGGCTCAAGAAGGCTCTTCACGCGCGCAATCAATTCCTGCGGCTGAAAAGGCTTGCGAATTAATTCATCGGCTTTTACGGAGACGGCTTTGTCCGCCACGCTTTTATTTACGACGCCGGACATTAATACCACGGGAGTCTCGCAGAATTCCGGATTCTGCTTGATCTGGCTGCAGACCGAGTAGCCGTCCTGATCCGGCATAATGACGTCGGTAATGACCACATCCGGGCGATTCTCGCCGAATTGCGCGAGAGCGGAAGCGGCATCGGCGCAGGTAATCACGTTGATGTTCTCGCGGCGGAAAGCGATCTTGATCACTTCGCGCATGGTGGCGCTGTCGTCGATGAAGTAGACGGTTGGCGTGCGCTTGGGCATGGCTTCGCCCAGCGGAGGAACGGTCATGGTTTCGCTCATTGCGCTTCCTTGTCCGCCATGTCGCGCGTGCCTTCATCGTATTCGCGCATGGCATCGAGCATCAGATCGGTGGCCGAGCGCAGCACCGTACGCTGCGACGACGCCGTTCCGTAAGCAAACTTGTAAACGCCCTCGCCGCCGTTCACGCAGCTCTTCAAAATGTGAATTACGGCTTCGTCGCCAAACAGATTCCCGCATTCCGCGTGCGTGATTTCTCCTGCGTCGAAGAACATTACCGCGTCCGTTTCGCCCGCGTTGATGTGCAGCGCGCCGCTCTGGTGCGCATGCCCGAGCATCTGCATTACACCCGGAAGGTCGTGATGCGTCAGGCTGCCGCTAAGGCTGGTGTCCGATTGAGCCAGCATTTGCGTGGGCTGGAACCCTTCCGCCTTGCTGACAATAATCTGCTTCACATGCGCTGCGATGACCGGGGGTGCCTGGTGCCGGTCAATGTAATCGTCGCAGCCGGCCTGGAACGCTTCCATCAGGGCGCGTTGGCTGCCGTCTCCGAGTGCGATGATGGGCAAGGCGGCGTTTTTGGCGTCGGCGCGAATAATTCTTGCAATCTCGAGCGCGCCCATTTCTCGCATGTTCGTGGCGCAGAGAATCGCCGTGGGCATGTCATATTCCAGCGTGGTCAGCGCAAACGATGCCTGGGTGCTCGAAATCACCTCGTAACCTTCGCGTTTGAGCGCATCCCCCAAGCGCTTGGCGAAATACACGTTGCTATCGATCAACAGAATTTTTCCCTGGCGCCCGGCAGCTGTCATGGCCGCGCCTCCAGCACTTCGTGCGATGCCGTCGTTTCGAGTACTTCGTCGGAGCCCGGCGTGATCGCGTCGATGTTCAGCACTTCAATCACATCCCCATCGTGCGAGAGCCATCCGGCCACATGCGCGGCGTCGGAGTCGCCGGCGGCGGTCATTTCCGCAGTGATCAATTCGCATTCTCCGGTGACCGGTAGCGCCACCCACTCGGTTTGCTCGCCGTAGTGGCGCACAGCGACCATGTACAACCGGCGTGACGTCAAGCTTTTTCCAATCAGTATTTTTGCCACATCGCACACGGGAACGATTCTTCCGCGCCGCAGGATGACTCCTTCTATCCTTGCGGTGCGGTGAGGAAACTGAAATACGCGGCTCGGCGCAACCAGCTCGGCGATCTGGTTGGCACAAACGGCAAATCGCCGTTCGCCAAGTCGAAGCAGGACGAAGGACTGCAGCTCGAGCTCGACGGTAACGGTCATGAAGCGGCTTCCGCTCCTTCCTCGTTCACCATGGGGAGGTCCTCTAAGGGGGGCATGGCTGCCTCCAGCAAAACCAGATCCTCCTGGGACAGGAAGCCCTCCGGATTCACGACGGGAATAACATTCTGATCGAGCGCTGTTAGTCCCCGATACCATTGCCGTTCCTCGTGCCAGAAAGATTGCGGCAGCGCTTGCAACCTGGTCATGGCCGTCATTTTCTCGATGCCATCGACAAGGAGAGCTGTGCGAGTCTTTCGCAGCACGAAAATGAGCGTGCCCGGCGAAAACGGAAGATCAAAATGCACCGCGGCGTTCACGATGAAGAGCGACCGATCTCCGCGCCGCACCACGTGCCGCACTTTTCGAAGTCCCGGGGCGCTGATTTCAACGGAAGCCCCCGACAGGCTGTCCCGGCTGCGGACTTCCTGCACGGAAGCAGACGAAACAGCGAAGAGCTGGCCGCAAACGCGAAATACAATGATTTGCTCCGAACGCGCGGGACTCGGCTTTGTTGGAGCTGCGACACGCATCAGCGGACTCCCGCGGGAGTCGGCCGGCTGATACTCAAGACACGCTTTTCTATGGCTGCATAAACATCGTCGATTCCAAGCACTTGATCAACGGCGCCAGCTTTGATGGCTTCCGCGGGCATGCCGAAAATCACCGAAGTCGCTTCGTCTTGCGCCAGAACCAGTCCGCCGGCATTCTTGATGGCTTTCGCTCCCTTAGCTCCATCGCTGCCCATTCCAGTGAGGACGCCTGCGATACTGAGGGAACCTGCGTAGGCCGCGACCGATTCCATGGTGACGTCGATGTTGGGCAGATAACCGTCGATACGCCCGGAAGTGCCGTCCAGCTGAATGCGGCCTGTGGGTGTTACGCGAAGATGCTGCCCACCCGGGCAAATATAAAGAGTGCCCGGCTGGAGCGATTCGTTGGCCTCCGCTTCTTTCACGCGAACTTCCGTAAACTCTGCGAGCTGCGCGGCGTATTGTGTGGTGAACGCTGCGGGCATGTGCTGCACAAGAATTACTGCTGCCGGGAAGTCGCGCGTGAATCCAGGGGCAATGCGCATCACCGTTGCCGGGCCGCCTGTGGAAGCCGCCAACACTACAACGGGGAATCGCTGATCGAGTCCCGACGTGGGTGCCGGCCGAGGCGTGACTGCCGCCTGCGGACGCAGTTTGGCGCCACTGGTGTCCTGTAGCTTTGAAGCTAGCCGCGAAGCAGTACGCACCACGCGCACCTTGCAGGCCATGCGCACTTTGCGCAGGAGCTCTTCCTTCACGCTCTGCATGTCCAGATCGATGGCGCTGGAGGGTTTGGCGACAAATTCAATGGCGCCCAGCTCCAGTGCGCGAAGCGTGCTCGATGCGCCTTCCTTCGATTCCGAACTCACGATCACAATGGGCCGCGGGTTCGTGGTCATGATTTCGGCGGTAGCCTGCAAGCCGTCCACGTGCGGCATGTTGATGTCCATGGTGATGACGTCGGGCTTGAGCGATTCCGCCATGGAAACCGCTTCGCGGCCATCCTTGGCGTGACCTGCCACTTGCAGCTGATCGTCCGCGTTGAAAATCGTCTCCAGCACTTTGCGCATGAACGCGGAGTCATCCACGATCAGCACGCGAAACTTTTTGAGAGGGGTAGCCATTGCTCGTTTATGCCACCGGAACGACCGGTCGGGTCGCTTCCGTTCCTATGAGTTGTTCCACTGCTGCGATCAACTGATCTTCCTGAACTGGTTTGGTGAGGAAGGACGTCGCGCCTTCCTTCATCGCGCGATCGCGATGCTTGGCCCCTGCTCGGGACGTGACGACCATCACCGGAATGCGGCGCGTCGTCGGGCTCTGCCGCAACTGCACCATTAGTTCGTAGCCGGTCATGCGCGGCATTTCGAGGTCGGTGATGACCAGGTGGCAGCCGTGCTGCGATATCAACTCGGCAGCCTCAAGTCCGTCCGCCGCGAGCTTCACGCGATAGCCGTTCTTCTCCAGCATGCGGCCCACAAACTTGCGCACGCTGATGGAATCGTCCGCCACAACGATGACGCGCTCCTGCTCGACGCGATCGATGGCCTCTGACGGAATCGTTCCCTTCGCCACCGCCGTCGAACCCGGAGCAAAAATGCGCGCTGCACTGGCGCTTGCCTGCAAAGCACGCCGCTCGTTCGGTTCTGTAGCCACCATGCGGTTCAAGTCAATCAGCAAGATCAAGCTGCCATCCGGCGCGATCGTGGTGCCCGGAAAGAGCTTCACGCGGCGGAGATATTCGCCGAGGTTCTTGATGACGATTTCGTCTTTGCCAACAACCTCTTCAACTACTAGGCCGATCTGTCGGTTTCCCGCGTTAGCGACGACCATTCGGAAGTAGCCATTGACGGGCTCGAGAGGAGGCAAGCCCAGATAAGTGTCCAAGCGGATGACTTCCGTCACCACGTCGCGAACCTTGGTGAGCAGTTTCCCGCCAACATCTTCGATTTCATCCGCACGCAAGCGGCGAATCTCTTCCACGACCGCCAGCGGTAAAGCGAAGTTCGTCGCGCCGCAGCGTACAAATAGCGCCGGGGAAATAATCAGGGTGAGAGGAACTTTGAGCGTGAATTTTGTGCCCTGGCCACTGGTACTCTGAATATCGATTTCCCCGTTGAGCGCATTCAGGTTTGCGCGTACAACGTCGAGTCCGACGCCACGGCCCGCCAGTTCCGTTTTAACCGGCGCGGTCGTAAAGCCGGGATGGAATAGCATCTCGCGAAGGTCGCGTTCCGTCAGGCGGTCCGCCGTCTCCGGCGAAACCAGGCTGCGCTCGATGGCGCTCTGCTTTACGCGTTCGTAATCGATTCCACGCCCATCATCTTCCACTTCGATATAAATGTGATTGCCGCGGTGATAGGCGCGCAGCGTGATATTCCCCATCGCTGATTTGCCGGCGGCTGTGCGGTCACTGCTGTTTTCAATCCCGTGTGCCACGGAGTTTCGAACCAGGTGCACCAACGGGTCGGAAATCTGCTGAATGATGTTGTTGTCGAGTTCCGTCTCGCTGCCGGAGAGATCGAGGTCAACCTGCTTCCCGGTCGATTTCGCCGCGTCGCGGATGGCGCGCGACAACCGCGAATACAGCGTACCGATCGGCACCATGCGCGCCGCAGTGATCTCGTCCTGCAGGTGATGCGCCAGCTTTGTAAATTCGTCGATGTCGCCCTCAACCCGTCCGATGAATCCTTCGAGTTGCGACAAGACTTCGTTCACGTCCGCCGATATTTCTGCCATCGACCGCGACAAAATATTGAAGTCGTCGTAGCGGTCCATTTCCAGTTCGCTGAACTCCGACCAGAAGGAGCTCTCGCCAGCCGCTGCACTCGTCAGCATCTTCGGCGTTGCAGCTGGCGTCCATGGTCCCTGCGTGGCGCGGCTGTTGCTAATCCGGTTGAATTCGTACTTTTCCTGAAACTCTGATACTTTGCCCTGCAACCGCTCTTTCGAAAAACTCAGGGTATCGACCAGCTTTTCCAGTTCCGCCACGCGACCGACCATGCGCGTTCTGTTGATCACCAGCTCGCCGACCGTATTCATCATGCGGTCGAGACGCGCCAGAGCGATACGAACGGACTTGACTGCCGCCGCTGGAGTTGCCGGTTGTTTCGAAGACTTCTTCGCCGAAGAGGATGCCGTTGTAATAGCTTCTGCTTCGCCGTCAGCCTGATCTGCCGCTGCCGCAGCTGCTTCGGCCGCAATCTCTGCTTCCTCCGCATCCATCGGCGCAAATTCCGCGATGCGTCCGAGCAGGGAATCGACTCCAGTGCGCATTTCGGTTTCGTCCGCCCACTGGCGATGCAGAGTCTTCTTCAGCACGTCGACGGATTCGAGACAAAGATCGATGACGGCCGGGGACGGCTCCATCTCACCATCGCGCAAACGCCCTATCAGGTCCTCCACGCGATGCGCGATCCCGCCTAGCCGCTTCAATCCAACTTGCGCGGCCGAGCCCTTTACCGTATGAATGGCGCGGAAAAGCTTGTTGATCTCTTCCGGGTTATTGTTGCCCTCCAGCGAAATCAAGCAATCGCTGACAATTTGCAGATGCTCTTCCGCTTCCGGTTGAAAGAATTCCAGAATCTCGTCCGGCACTTCGTCATCCGCTGGGAGGGCGTCAAAATAAGAGCCCGTCGCAGCGGCGACCGCTTCTTCTTCAGGAATTTCCGCGGCAAATCGGTCACGCGCATCGTGCTGCGGAAGATTCAGCGGGGGCGGCTCCGTCGGAAAAGCAAACCGGTAGCGTTCTTTGAAAGCAGCGATATCCTCAAGATTCTCCTTGCCGGTGTCGCTGATCTCCAGCAGATCGTTTTCGAGAAGTGAAATCCCGTCGGAGAGAAATTCCGTCAGCGGCCCGTGAAGGTCGCTGCCCAGTGGAGCGTTCAGCGAATACTGAAAAACGTGCGCCAGCTTGCTCGCAATTTCCGAAAACCGGGGAAACCCATAGCTCGCCGAGGTTCCGCCAAGGGTGTGCGCCGCAATATAAAGCCGTTCCAGGTCCTCGTGGCGCGGCTCGAGCTCCTGAAGCACGCTCACGTACTCCCGCAAATACTGCAGGTGCTCCGAAGCTTCCTGGAGGAACATCTCGACGCCTTCGCGGTCTACGGAGCTCACGCGCGTCCCTCCCCCACAAGTTCCAGCTTCTGCATCTCTTCCACTGTCGGCTTTCGGTAAAGAATGCAATCATTCAGCACAATGGCCTGAAACTTTACAGGCATTTTAGAGATCGATTCTGAATGCCCCAGAAATAGATAGCCGCCGGGCTCCAGCGTGTCGTAAAAGCGCTGAACCAGCGCGCGCCGCCGCTCTTCCGAAAAATAAATCAGCACATTCATGCAGAAAATCATGTCCATGCGGCCGACGTAGACAGCCGACGCGAGATTCATCTGCGCAAACGAAACCATTTTCCGCAGCCGCGGCTTTACGTGATATCCGCCGCTGCCTTCCGCAAAGTGATCGCTCAACTGTTTTTGACTCACGCTCGCAATGCTGCGGCCCGTGTACACCGCGCGTTCGGCCTGCTTCAACGCGTGCCGGCCCACGTCCGTCGCCAGAATCTCCACGTTCCACGCGTCCGCAAACGAAAGCGAATCGGCGATGGTAATGGCGATCGAATAAGGCTCTTCCCCTGTTGAACACCCAGCGCTCCAGATTCGCAGCGTCCGCGGATTCTTCCAGAACTTCTTGGCATGCAGTTCCGGCAAAACGCGTTTTTCAAAAGCCTCGTAAACGCCGTGGTACCGGAAAAAACTCGTCTCCTGCGTCAGCAGCCGCTCGAGCAGTGCTTCATACTCCACGTTGGACTTCCGAATGGCCCGCAGCAGATCCGTCCCGCGCTCCATCCCCTTGACACGCAGCTGTTCGCGCACGCGAGTGGAGAAAAACCGCTCGCGCGATTCATCGAAGCAAATTCCCGTTCGCTCTTCGATTAGCATGCGAATCTCACTCAACTCGTGTTCGCTCAGCCCGTGCACATGTCCCTGGCGTTCGGTCATCGTTTTCCCGTTTTTCAGGTCTGCCTCTTACGCCGGGCCTTGCCGGGGAAGAGACTTGTTTCCTAACGCGCTGCACCTGCCGGGACTGGCCGATCGGAATCCTCATGCGCCACGGCAGCGTTTCCACCGGACTTTGAGGACGCACGGAATTGCGCCAGAGCTTCGTTCAACTGATCCGACAGTTTTACGAGCTGGCTGACGGTTGCCACCGTTCCGCGTGTTCCCTGTGATGTCTGCCGCGTGATGCTGGAAATAATCTGCATGGCGTGCGCTACGCCTTCTGTTCCACGCACCTGCTGTTTCGAAGCCAGTGAAATTTCCTGAACGAGTTCGGCCGACTGGCGCACCACGTTCGAAATGGCGTCCAGCGCGCGGCCTGCTTGATCCGCAAGCGTTGCGCCGCCTTCCACTTCCTTTGTGCCTTCTTCCATGACCACCACGGCTTCGTTCGTCTCTGCCTGAATCGCTTTGATCAGTGCGGCGATGTCTTTCGTCGCGCTGCGGCTGTGTTCCGCCAGCTTGCGGACTTCGTCGGCAACAACCGCGAAGCCGCGGCCTGCTTCGCCCGCGCGCGCCGCTTCGATGGCCGCGTTCAAAGCCAGCAAGTTCGTCTGTTCCGTGATGTCGTTAATTACGTTGATGATTTCCGAAATCTCCAGCGAGCGGTCGCCGAGGGACTTGATCTTCTTGGCCGTTGCCTGCACTGACGCTCGAATGCGCTGCATTCCTTCCAGCGTATCGCGCACCGCGCGGTTGCCTTGTTCGGCGGCGTCCAGCGCGCGGCGTGCCGCTTCGGCGCTGGCTTCCGCGTTGTTGGACACTTGTTTCATCGAAACCGTCAGCTCTTCCACAGCGCTCGACGTATTCGTAATTTCCTGATCCTGTTGTGTGGCGCCGGCCTGCATTTCATCGGCAGCTACCAGAATGTTGTTCGAGCATGCGGTCACTTCCATCGCGGCCTTGCGAACGCGCTCCAGAACCTTCGTGAAGTTGTCGAGCATGTAGTTGATGGAGTCCGTGACGTTGCCCAGCGCGTCGTTGGTCACCTTGCCGCGCTGCGAGAGGTCGCCGCGAGCAGTTTGGTTGATGACGCTCAAGAGGTCGGTGATGCTGCGTTGCAGCGCATCATTCGCATCCTGATTGCTGGTAGCCTTGGAGACGCGAGCGACGGCGCGGTTCAAATTGTCGGCAATGAAGCCGAGTTCATCGCTTGAATGGACTTCGATGCGCGCGCGAGGATCCCCTGCCGCCAGCCGCTCGGAGAATTCTGCCAGCGCCTGCACCGGCCCAAGGAACGCGCCAAACCGCCACGCCAGAATTCCCCAAGTCACCGCCGCGAGGACGATGGCGAACAGTATCGTTCCTCCTGCTGGCGACCCGAAGTCAAAAAAGGACGCGTCGCCAGCCTTCTTTCCGGCGCTGAAGGCAAGGCCGAGCACGAGGCACCCGACTCCCGCATTCAGCAATACCAGCATCCAAATTGTCGAACTCAATCGCGATTTCATACCATCCTCCAAATTTCTACTGCGGAGCCCGCGCCATCGAGCAACGTCGTCCCCGCCCAATTCAAATGCTCGGCCCCGGAAAAACCTCGAGCAGCCGGCGCAGATCGATCACCAGCGCCAGCCGGTCGTCATGCCGTAACATTCCGATGCAATGCGGCACGTTTTCCGGCGCCTGCTCCAGCAAATCCTCGGTGTTCACCGAATACGTTCCGATGACTTCGTCGGAGGCAATCCCAATCCGCAAATCATCGTGGTGGCTTTCGCTACGAAGGGAAGCGACTACAACATGCTTGGGCAACAAGCCAGGCCGTCGGCCTTCCGTAATGGCAATGTCAATCAAGGGCACAATGGCCCCGCGTAAATTGAAAACTCCCACCAGATAGGCCGGACCAAGCGGAATTTTGGTCAGCAACGGCCACTCCAACACTTCTTCGACGTCCAGAACCGGCAAGCAGAAGCGCTCGCGTCCGCTGCGGAACACGCAGTACTGCGATTCCGGCGCGCGCTCTTCAATCGGTCCAAGAGCTTCCAGCAGATCGCCGGTGTCGGCCTCGGCGGGAAGTGGCACGAGATGAAAGTCTTCGTTCATCGCCTGTCTTTTGCCTCAGAAAAAATCATGCAAACCGCCGAACCGCGCGCAGAAGTTCTTCGCGCGTGAAAGGCTTGGTCACGTAACCGTCTGCGCCTTGCTGCTGGCCCCAATACTTGTCGCTCGCCGTGTCTTTCGACGTCACCAGAATCACTGGGATGCTGTTGAACTCCGCGTTGCCCTTCAGGTCGCGGCAGATCTGGAATCCATTGCGGTTCGGCATCACCACATCGAGAAGAATCACGCACGGTCGCTCGGCAGTGATGGTCTCTTCGACTCGCATGGAGTCGTTCAACCCCACGGGCCAGTAGCCTTCTCGCTCCAGCAGGCCTTGCATCAGCTTGACCTCGGCGGGCGAGTCATCAACGATCAGGATTTTTTTATGCGCAGCCATACTTTCCCCGTAGTTCTCCACAGACCAAAGGTGCACGTCAGCAGCCACGGCCGACGTCCTCGAACAAGCTGTTGCTGTTTATGTTAAGGCATTAACTATGAGTCACTTACGGCTTGTTAGGCGGGGCTTAGCGGCGCCTCCAACCGGGTGCCTCGGCCTCTTCTGTCTCACGTTGAGATGCATTCTCAACCTCCCGCATCTCCGTCGCCAGCGATGAGAATCGCTGCATCACCTCGTTAATCCGCAAGGCCATACTGTGGATAGTTTTGATCTGTGCCAGGGATTGCGAAGAGAGCTGGCCGGGCTCGAGCAGCAGGAGTTCAGCGTTGCCCAGCATGGAAGTCAGGGCATTGTTGACGCTGTGCTTCATGTCCAGCATGTATCGCCCCAGCGTGGCGTGGTTCTCGTTCTTGGCCGCGTTTTTTTCCGCTTGCCGTGCGATCCGTAGCGCTTCTGCACGCCTCAACGATTCGCCCGCGACCAGCAGTAAGGTTTGGGCCCAATCCTCTCGCAACGGTATGTGAACCAGCCGTGGATATTTTGTGCGCAGTTGTCCGAATTCCCGCGAATCCGCGGGCACGCAGAGGATAACGGCGGATGCCGGCTCAATAGAGCGCAGCACGTTGGTGAGTTTTCCCTCTCCCAGCGGACCTACCACAACCAGGTCGTACGGAGGTACGTCCTGTTCGCGCCACAATTCGCTGCTGATCACAGTAATGCCCGGTGCACGCCGTTCGGTTTGCCAGCATGCCGTCAGCAACCGGGCAAATTCCGTGTCGTCAGTTAGGATTAGTACGCTTGCGTGTCGCAATGAAAGTTTGCTCCCCGGAACGCTCAGACGGTTTCAACCACGCTATGAATTCAACTAAAGTTTTTCTGCTTCGCCCAGCGCCGAGAGCAGACGTTTGGTGCTGATCCCCAGGTTTACGGCTGCTTCTGTATCTTTCGTTTGCTTGGCCACGTCCACGCGTTCCTGCAATCGTGTGATTTCCACACGCGCCACGTTCATGGCCTTTTCAAGCGGCGTGGCATTCCCCGTTTCCTTGGCGGATTCAGTCGCTGCGGTGATCAACACGCGCGCGACGACCGCGCGCCGCAGGTCTTCTGCCGAAGGCCCATCTTCGCTGACGAACGCCGTCACTTCCCAGGATGAAAGCAATACGCGCGCTCCGCCGATCTTTACCGTGGTCATTGATCTGCCGCGCGAGGGCGGTGTGGCGATCAATTGTTCCCAGATCTGCTCCATGCAGGTTTCAAAATCTAGCACTGCAGAAGACGCTCCGGCAGGAGGCGCTGGGGTGGCAGCTCGCTCCCCCGTTTTCGCATTGCCGTTCGGCGCGCCGGATTCCGGAGTCTGTTTCTTCACCGGAGCTTGAGCCCGCGCGGCTTCCGATGGTTTTCCAAATGCCTTTTCAAGCGCTTGTTCAACGTCTGTTCGCAATCCTAGCAATTTATCAAAGGCCTGGCTGACCGTGCGTTCCGTGTATTCCTGCTGAAAAGGCTGTTTCCATTCATCGGCAATCGTTCGGATCTTGGTGAGCGGTTCGCCGGCTGACAGCCCAAAATGGTGGCAGTCCAGGATTCGAACGCCGCCCGCTTCCAGTTGGCTTACGCCTGTGCGGATGGCGATCAAGTCGGCGTGCATCAGTTCGATGAGCGTTCGCCGCAGCAGGAAGTTAAAGCGAATGAAGGCGATCAGCGCGGCGGGATCGTAGAACATGCCCCCCGCTGTTTCTTTCACCTTGCGTCCTTGTTCTATGAAGTTCGTTTTCAGGATCTCGCGCAAGCTGCGGAAGCCGCGCAAGGACTCGATCATTTTTTCCAGCGGCGAACACCATGCCAGAGGATCCGGAGCTACTTCACCCAGCACGGGCAGCATGACTTGCGCCACGTCCACCGGTTCGATCTGCTTGTGGTAAATCTTCGCCGGCGCACATAGCGCAAAGTATTGGACCAGCAGAAAATCGATCTTGTCCCTGTCGGTGTTGGTCTTTTTTGACTTGCGAAGATGGCGGCTGATCAAGGCGCGCAGTCCGGTCTCGCTGGCATTCAAAGTCGTCATTTGTAGGAGGTGGCGCAGTTGGTGCACCATCACCTGCTGGTCCATCGAATCCAGCCAATCGTGGACTTGGGTGAAAAGCTCCAGGTCCGGCTTCTCGGGAAGATTTCGCTTGGCTTGCGGAAGCGGAATTTCGATCTTCAGCTGTTTCCCAAGCGCCAGGTAAATCGGAAACACCTCGCGTGCTTCTTTCCATTGCAGCTGCCGAGGACTCTCCGATCGGGCTGGAGCGGGGATGTTCAATGTTGTCATCGTTTTGTTCACGCTTGTGTCACCCAGTCGCAGCGGCCTTGAGAGAAACGGACGGCCACTGCTTTGCGTCCTTCGTGGTATTGCACGGCCACCACGGTTGCTTCCGCCGAGCGTCCTTCCTGAACTGCTTCCAGAATCACGCGATCGTCAAACTCCAGCGGCAGCGCGGAAAGAAAGATTGCGTACGCTCCGCCGCCAAACTCTACGACTGTTGCTTCCCGCAATCGCGCGCCACCGGCGCGCAAGGGAGTTACCTGCACGGGAATCCGCACCGGACTTGCCTGCGGAAAAAAACGGCCGAGCTGCTCCGCGCAGTCTTGCTCGCTGACAGTGAGTGTTGTACTGCTTGCTCGCTTCACGTCGCCTCTTCGGCTGCCCGTACGGAATCCGCGCCCTGCCTTGCGGCCAGGCACACCTAGCGCCGCAAAAGACACAGACCTCCAGTGACGGAGATGCACGCCATGCTCCAAAGAATGGGAAACGTGAAATTCGCGGGACTTGCTGAAACAGAAGGGCTTAGCTTTTTCCGTCGTACCTAAACTGACTCAATCGTCTCACCGTGAAACGTTCGCGTCTCACCAGCCGCTGATTCGCCACGTTCTCTTTTCCGACATCTGAGACGCCTTCGTTCTACTGTGGCTGTTCCTGTGGGTCAACATCGCTCACGGCTCCGACGGCCTTCGAAAGCAGGTTGTAGCGCTTCAGTTTGCGATATAGCGTGGCCCTACTGATCCCTAGCATCTTTCCGGCAAGCGCCTTGTCCCCATTTGCTTGTTCGAATACTCGCAGAATGGTCATCCGTTCCATCTCCGCCAGGGCCGTTGTCGAAAGCGACGTGCTGTCCGCTGATGTGAAAACAGAAGAATCGCTCTGCTCGCTGCGAATAGAGGGAGGAAGATCCACTACGTCGATGGTCTTGCGGTCTCCGAGCGTTACTCCTCGGGCAATGCAATTCTCAAGTTCACGGATATTACCCGGCCAGTCGTAATGCAACAGGCTTTTCATCGCCGCGGCGGTTACCTGAATGTGGGCGCCCTGTGCATAGCGTTCCAGGAAATGATGTACTAGCACCGGAATATCTGACCGGCGCTCTCGCAGGGGAGGGAGGTGCACGGTCACTACGTTCAGACGGAAGTACAGGTCCTTTCGAAAGGTTCCCGCGCGGTAGGCGGCTTCGAGATCACGATTCGTGGCGGCAATCACGCGCACGTCCACACTTACATTCTGATTGCTGCCAACCGGCCGGACTTCCTTCTCCTGCAGAACACGCAATAGTTTCGCCTGCATTTCCAGAGGCAGTTCGCCGATTTCGTCCAGGAAGATCGTTCCCCCGTTTGCCGCTTGAAACAATCCAGCTTTCGTTTTAGTCGCGCCCGTAAACGCGCCCTTCTCATATCCGAAGAGCTCGCTTTCCATCAGCGTCGGAACCAGCGACCCGCAATCCACCGCGACAAACGGCGTCTGCGCCATCGAACCTCGGAAGTGAATCGCTCGTGCCGCCAGCTCTTTTCCCGTGCCGCTTTCCCCGGAGATCAATACCGGCGTGCGCGTGTCTTTCAGGCGCGAAATCATCCGTAAGACGTCCTGAATGTTTGCGGAAGTTCCGATCATGCCATCGAGATTCTCTTCCGTGGTCACCCGCTCCCGCAAAAACTCATTCTCCGTGACCAGCTGCACTTTTTCCGCCATCCGCTGCAACAGCAGCCGCATCTTTTCCACGCGGAACGGCTTTTCGATGTAGTCGTAAGCGCCCAGTTTCATCGCATCCACGGCTGATTCAATGGACCCGTGGCCCGTCATGATGGCCACTTCGGTGTGCGGCAGCACCGTCTTCGATTGCTTCAGCAATTCGACCCCGGACATTGTCGGCAGCTTCAAATCCGTCAAGATGAGATCGGGAGCATCGGATTCCAGCCGCGCCAGCGCCGCTTCCGCGCTCTCCGCCTCCGCGCACGCGTATCCCAAAGTATTCCCGATGGTCATGCACAGCCGCCGGATGCTTTGCTCGTCGTCCACAACCAATAATCGTGTTTTCGTCGCGTTGCTCATGGTTTTCCGAAGGTTTTCTCCACAATCGCAATCAGTTGCTGCACTCGAAACGGCTTTTCGATGCACGGCGTCCCGCACTGCGCCAGGAACGCTTGTGTATCGCTGTTTGCCGTATCCCCGCTAATGAGAATGATTCTTGTTCGCAGCTCCGGCCGGTTTTTCTGAATCCACGCATGCACTTCCGCTCCATTCACTGTCCCCGGCATTCGAATGTCGGAGATCACGCCGGTGTATGGCCCATCCGCCAGCCGCTCCAATCCCTCCGCGCCTGACGCGGCGTTCACCACCGCGTATCCCTTACGCTCCAGGGCCGCATGCAGAAACGCAATCACCGACGGCTCATCCTCGATCAGCAGGATCGGCCCCGGCGTCCGAACGGCCTCTTGCAGGCTCATCGCCCCGCCTCTTTCGCCGCCGCTGCTGCCAGCGAAGACTCTGTGGCTACTGGAATCCGCACCACAAACGTGCTGCCACACTTTTCTTCATTGCTCCAGCACTGAATCTCCCCGCCGTGCGCGCGCACAATTCCATAGCAAATACTCAGCCCGAGCCCGGTGCCTTTGCCCACCTGCTTCGTCGTGTAAAACGGATCGAAAATCCTCTGCGGATCCGCAATTCCCGTTCCATTGTCGCTGATGGCCACTTCAATCATGTCAATGCGCCGCCGCGTGTGAATTTTGATTTGCCCGCGCTGCCCCGCTTCCTGCACCGCATCGTAGGCATTGTTCAAGATGTTCAGAAAAACCTGCTGCAGCTGCTGCGAATCGCCCAAAGCCGGCGCCAGCGCTTCCTCAAAATCTTCCAGCACCTCGACTCCGTGGCTCGCAAAGTCATAGCTCCGCAGCTTGATCGTTTGCCGCAACACATTATTTACTTGCACCAATTCGCGCTGTACCGGACGCTGCCGGGCAAAGCTCAGCAGATCCTGTACGATATCTTTTGTCCGCTGCGTCTCCTGCAATATAATTTGCAAATCTTCCCGCGCCGAGAGCGGCACTTCCGGATTTTCCAGCAGCAAATCGGTGAATCCCAGAATCGCAGCCAGCGGATTGTTGACTTCGTGCGCCACTCCGGAAACCAGGCGGCCAATCGTCGCCATTTTCTCGCTGTGCGCCAGTTTCGCCTGCAGCAACGCCGCGTCCGTGATGTCCGTCATCACCACTACAACGCTGTTCACCGCTTTTTGCTCGTCGCGCATAGGGCTCAAACTGATGGAAAAATGCCCCATCGAACCGTCGCTCCGCCGCACACGCAACTCCAGGTTCTCCACCTGCTGGCCGTTCGCGGTCGTGCCCAGCGCCGCATCAAAATCCTCGCGGTGCGAAGCCTCCACCCAATCCACCAGCCGGTGCCCGATCAATTCGTTTTCCTGGTAGCCCGCCTCGTAGCACCGCCGGTTCGCATAGCTAATCAGTCCCGCCGTATCCAGCACCAGAATCATGCTCTGCGTGGTATTCAGGATCTTTTGGTTGAAGTCGCGTTCCCGTTGCAGTTGCGATTGAAATGTTTTTTGCTCCGTAACGTCGAGCATCAGCCCGCGGATCTGCGCAATCCGTCCGCGTGGATCACGCACTGCGGTTATGTTTTGCAGGGTATGCAGAAATGTTCCGTCCTTCCGCCGCAGCGTCTCCTCGTAATTCCGGAGCACGCCGCGCTCTGAAATCGCCTCCAGCAGTTTCTCCCGCGCTTCCGGCGCCGGATAAAGGTGCGGGCTCACATCCGCGCGCAACAATTCCTCTCGCGAGGCATACCCCAGCATCCGCACCATGGCGTCGTTGACGTCCAGAAATCTTCCGTCCGGGGTCGCGAAAAACAGTCCTTCTTGAATGCTGTCAAACAACTCCCGATACTTCCGTTCCGCTTCTCGCCGGTCCGTAATGTCTTTCAATACGTGAATGGTGCGCGTGTCGTCGTTGGAAACACTAGGCGTTCGCGAAGTAGAGACTAGGAAAATCCGATCCGAAGATGCCGCCACATACTCTTCCCGTGTGCGCTTGGTATCCCGGCAGAACGGGCAGGGAAGATCACTCCCGGTCTCCGCGATTTGCCGCAAGCTGCTCATCGCCTCACCGACCAGCGCCACCGGCGGAACGCCTAAATGCGACGCCAGCGACCGGTTTGTTCGAACGATATTCCACGCGCGATCGTGCACCACGATGTAGTCGCTGATCGCATCGATGTCTTCCACCCACTGCCGCTTCGAACGTTCCAATTGCGAAAAACGCCGAAAATTCTCCAGGGAAAGCGCTGCATGGCTCGCCAGCGCGTGCAGTAGTCTTTTTTCGCCACCATCCAGATGCTTTCGGTTTCGCAACAAGCACAGCGTTCCCAGCTTTTCGTTCTCGTTTCCCGCAATGCGCACCAGGACAAGTGCCGCAGGCTTCGCTGCGCGTTCGAACGGAACAATGATATCCTTGGGAATCGCAAGCGCCTCCACGTTGCTTCGGCTTTCTCGCGCGCAATCGACCAGCCAGCTCTTGTATGCATCCGTGATGCGGGCGTCGGTCCCTGCCGCGGAGTAAAGCTCTGTCTCGCGCCCACGGTATACCGCCACCCCGCCCCACAACGCATCCAGCATTCGCGCCGACCGTTGCGCAAACTGTTCCAGAAAAACAGGCAGGCTCCGCGACTGCGCCGCTTCAACTGCCAGCGCCATCAATTCTTCCGCTTGCTTGGCCATCGTTGGCTGTGGCGCCGGGCTTTCGCTCCGGCGTAAAGTTCTTTCGGTCGCTCTCGGTTTCGGCACTCGCATTGGGGGCAGTCGCGCTCCTGCGTCTCAAATTGCGAGACACCCTGAGTTTACACCCTAGCGGGGAGTCTCAATCTGAGTCAATCACCCTCGCGCCTTGTGTTGCGAATCTGCCTACAAGGATCCACCCCGGGTCTTTCCCAAAGTCTCAGCCTGAGACCCCCGGCCGCTGACTCTTGGTTCCCTGAGACAGACAGCTGCCCGCTCGTTCAATAGTGGCAATCCCAAAATCCTGTCTAAATCTCGTGTGTTCTGTCACTTGCCGCGTCCGCTCAAGCCTTCGGCTCGGACTCTCGCCGTCCCCCACCCGTGGCCCTCGGCGTGCCTTCTCCCTTTCGGGGTATCTCCCATTCCTAGGAGGGGTTGTGTCGATGAGAATTCGAGGCTGGGTGAAGTTTGGGATGGCAGCCATGATCGCGATCCTTCTTTGCGGGGCTTCCGCGGCGGCACAGACGGCGACAACCGACGAATCCAAGCGGAAAATCAAGTCTAAAACGACGCCGGCGTATCCAGAACTTGCGCGCCGCATGAGCGTCAGCGGCAAGGTCAAAATCGAAGTGGTTATCGCGCCCGACGGCCACGTGAAAAGTACGCGCGTCATCGGCGGGCACCCCTTGCTGGTGCAGAGCTGTCAGGACGCGGTCAAGGAATGGAAGTTCGTGGCCGCGGCGGAAGAAAGCACGCAGATTGTTGAATTCGAATTTCACGGGAACTGACCTGGATCGCGGGCATCAAGTGTTACAGCACGAACGGGCCGATTTGGCTCGCGGCGTTGAGGGGAGCGGAGGCATTTTGCAATGACCATCGGAAAAAAACTTTATTTAGGCTTCGGCGTGGTGCTCGGCATTTTGTCCGTGCTCTTCGTCGTGAACATCATCGCGGGAATTAAGGAAAGATCCGCTCGCGCAGACGCTACCGTTGCCCTCGAGAGCGTGCGCACCGTCGAATCCGTGCGCTACCAGATCATGTTGAACCGCCTCAACATGAACAATTTCCTTCTCAGCGGCGATCCCCGCGACGAAGACAAGGTCAACAAAGGGCTCACCGACATTAACGACATCATCAAGCGTGGCGAATCTCAGGCCAGCAATGATGCCGTCCGCACCGCGCTCATCCAGGTGGAAAGCACCGAAGCCAGTTGGGCCGACAACTTTGCCAAGCCCCTCATCGCCAAGCGCCATCAGGTGGATTCGGGCGACGCCACTGTTTCTGACTTGCAGATTTTTTACCTCCAGAAAGATCCAGCATCCTGGCTTACCAAGTCTTCCTCAGTCCTGGACCAGAGCAATGCGGAAATCACAAAGTTCTTGGATGAAACGTCAAAGTCGGCAAATCGCGCGAGCATTATCAGCGCCTTTATGACCATCGGTGGAACTCTTCTCGCTCTTCTCGCTGGCGGCTTCATCGCCGTCTACACCGCTCGCTCCATCACGGAACCACTGACGCACCTCATCACTGTCGCGCGCGAAATTGGCGACTCCGGCGATCTCGATCAGAACATCGACATTCACCGCAACGATGAAATCGGCGCACTCGCCACCACTTTCAATAATATGGTCGCCTACCTTAAGGAGATGGCCAGCGTTTCCATGGCTGTCGCCGAAGGCGACCTCGCCGTCGAAATCGTTCCGCGTTCCAAACGCGACACTCTTGGTAATGCTTTCATTCGCATGTCCCACGGTTTGCAGGACCTGGTGCGTACAACGCGCGATTCAGCCGGCCAGGTTTCTGCTGGATCCAACCAGGTTGCAGGCGCCGCCGATGAATCGGCCAAGGTCAGCGTGCAAGCTTCTTCCGCCATCGAGGAAGTAACCAGCACCATGCACGAGATGAGCATCAATGTGCAAAACGTAGTGAAAAACACGCAGGTACAGGCCTCCAGCGTTGCGGAGACTTCTGCTTCCATCGATCAGATGGTCACCTCCATTCAGCGCGTGGCCGATACCGCAAAAGTTCTGCTGGATATCGCCAATCGCTCGCGCGAAGAAGTGGTCACTGGTATTCAGACCATGGAAAAGACCACTGACGGCCTCAATCGCACCAACCAGGCCATCCAGTCTTCCGCGGAAATCATCAACATCCTTGGTCACCGCGCCGATGACATCGGCAAGATTATCGAAGTCATCGACGACTTGGCCGAACAGACTAACTTGCTGGCCTTAAACGCGGCAATTGAAGCCGCCCGCGCCGGGGAACACGGTTTGGGATTCGCGGTGGTTGCCGATGAAGTTCGCAAACTGGCCGAGAAGTCCACGCAATCGACAAAGGAAATCGCCGACCTCATTCAAAGCATTCAGCGCGAAGCACGCCAGGCCGTCGAGAACATGGAACGCAGCACACGCATCGTTGAAGAGGGTTTGAGCCTTGGCAACGATCTCGGTTCCGCACTTCACAAAATTTCAAACGTCGTCACCGAAGTCTACAAGTTCTCCCAGGAGATCGGCGCTGCCACCAACGAACAGTCCGTCGGCTCTTCGCAGATCGCCAAGGCCACCAGCCGCTTGACCGAAATCACCCAGGAAATCAACTCCGCCGTCGAAGAGCAGGCCTCCGGTGCCCAGGCCGTTGTTCGCGCCATGGACAAAATGCGCGAGCTCGTCCAGCAGTCCGCCTCTAGTTCCACGGAGCTTTCCGCCGCTGCGGAACAGATGCTCAAACTCTCTCGGAATCTGCTGGATAGCATGGACCGCTTCGTTCTGGACCGTAGTGCTCCTACACACGCCCGCCGCGGAGATTCACAAAGACCGCGCCGCGGCTCGGATTCGAACCGCGAGCAGGAACTCGAATACGCCGAACTGGCGCGTTCCTAAGGAGCGGGAGACCCTTCGATGGAAAAGGACCTTCAGGTAGTCGGTTTTCGAATCGGAAATGAAACGTACGGCGTTCGAATCGCCGCCGTGCGCGAAATCGTCCGCGTTCCGGAAATCACCGCCGTTCCCAGCGCTCCCGACTTAATTGAAGGCGTCATCAATCTGCGTGGGAAGATTATTCCCGTTATGGACCTCCGCAAACGTTTTGGGCAGACCGAAATCATCTCCGACAAGAAAAACCGGATCCTGGTCGTTGAGCTGGACAACAAACTGATCGGGCTCATCGTCAACGCCGCATCGGAAGTGCTCAAAATCCCACCTTCCGAGATCGAAGCTCCGGGAACAGTCTTTGCCGAAGGCGAATCTGGTTATGTCACGGGAGTCGGAAAGCTGAAAGGTCGTCTCATCATTTTATTGGACATTTCCAAGCTCCTGCATCGCCCGGAGTACAAACGACTCGAGGAGGCCGCGGAACCCGTTGCCACTGTTAGGTAGCCCCTCTTTCGGTCCCACCCGGAAGCGGGCAACACTGCCGGTCCCCCGCACTCAATCACTATGGGAACGATCACTGCCCAGGTTCAACTCACGGAAGCAGAGCTGAAACTCCTGCAGACCCTCGTCTATCAGGAATGCGGCATGTTCTTCGATGAACGCCGATCGCACTTCTTGAAAGATCGCCTGCAGCGCCGCCTGAAGGCTTGCCAGCTTGATTCTTTCTACGCGTACTATCGTCTGCTTACCAGCAGGGAAGGCCGGGCCGAGTTGGCGCTGCTCCTTGAAAATCTGACGGTCAATGAAACCAGTTTCTTCCGCAATCGTCCGCAGCTCGATCTCCTGCAAAAATCTGTCCTCGAGGATATTCTTCGCCGTAAACAGGAGCGCCGTGATTTCACTCTTCGCGTTTGGAGTGCCGGTTGTTCCGCCGGACAGGAGCCCTACACCGTCGCCATCTTGATCTGCGACGCGCTCGCTTATTACTACTTGCGGAATCCGCTGCCCTTTGACATGCCCTCTCCAAAGCCGCTTATTCCCCCTCCCTGGAGAGTGGAAATCGTTGCTTCGGACATCAGCTATGCCAGCCTCCGCGTCGGCCAGGAAGGCGTCTATACCGATCAGCAAATGGAGCCCGTGGATTACACCTGCCGGCTTCGCTATTTCGAAAAGTCCGGCGATAAATACGCCATCAAGCCTCAGCTCAAAGAGCTTGTCCAGTTCGACTTTCACAACCTAAAAACCGAATTCCTCCCGCGCCGCAACGACATCATCCTCTGCCGCAACGTCATGATTTACTTCGACGAAGCCGAGCAAAAGCGCCTCATCGAAAAGTTTTGGCATTGTTTGAACCCCGCCGGCTATCTCTTCGTGGGACATGCGGAGAGCCTTTTCGGGCTCACTCAGAAATTCCGAATGGTGCACGAAAACAACGGCACTGCCTATCAACGCGTGGAGGCCAATTCGTGAGCCGTCCTCCCGAGGATCGCAGCAGTGAGTTGCGCGCTCTCTTCTTTGAGAGCGCCAACGAATTGCTCCAATCGCTCAACGAAGCGGGCCTCGAACTCGAAGCGCGCCCCGCGGATGAGGAAGTCATCCGGCGTGTTCGTCGCGCGGTGCACACCCTAAAGGGTGACTCCGCTGCTTGTGGCTTTCACAAGCTGAGTGAACTCGCGCACGAACTGGAGGATGTCCTTACTCCGCAAGTGGCGCTGGCTCGCGGAGCCGAACTCGCGGAGGTGGTTTTGGCTGCGGCCGACAGTTTCGGCGCCATGCTGACTTCCTACCAGCGAAAGGTGGAGCCGCCGCCACTTGATGCGCTTCACAAAATGATTCGGAAGCTGCTGGAATCTTCCGCTTCACCGGAAAATACTGCCGCTGCGGCCGCCCACTTGCCGGCGCGCTTTGCCTGGACCGAATACGAGCAGTTGATGATTTCGGAAGCTGTGCATCGCGGCGAAGCGGTTTACAACATTGCTTTGCGCATCGATCCCAATAGCCTCATGCGTGCTGCGGCGTTTCAGCTCATTCGAAACGTCCTTCACGGAAGCGGCACGGTCATTGCCCTTCGCCCGGAAGATAATGTTGCGGCCGCTACCGTGGAAATTGTCGAAGCGGCGCTCGCAAGTTCTCAACCCGAGGAAAAACTGGCGCAACGCTGCCGTATCCCCTCGATCGTTTCTGAAGTGCGAATCGAGCATGCTGCCACCGCGGAAACACCCGAACATGAAATGCTCGGGGACCTGCTCGAAGCCCAAGCAGCGCAACTCAGTGCCGCGGCGGCGGAGAACGGCGAAAACACGGGTCCGTCCGCTCCCGGGAATTCCGCCTCTGCCGCAACCACCGTGGCTGAAAGCACTCTCCGCGTGGATGCCGCACGCATCGATGCGGTCATGAATCTTGTCGGCGAATTGATCATCGGAAAGTCCATGCTCAATCGTACCTTGACGGAATTCGACCAGAAGCATGCCCGCGATCCGCTGCGAGCCAAGCTCGCGGATGCCATGGCCTTTCAAGCGCGTATCCTCGATGAGCTTCACAAGTGCGTCCTGAAGATTCGCATGGTGCCCGTCGAGCAGCTCTTCCGCCGCTTTCCGCGCGTCGTTCGCGACGTCGCCAAGCAGTGCGGCAAGGACGTCGCTCTTGACCTCGCTGGACAGAACACTGATCTCGATAAGGGTATTCTTGACGCCCTCGCCGAGCCGCTCATGCATCTCGTTCGAAACTCTGTGGACCACGGTATCGAGCCCGCCGACGAACGTTTGACCGTAGGCAAGCCCGCTCGCGGCACGATCTATCTCAACGCCTATCACCAGGGCACCCAAGTTGTTATTGAAGTTCGCGATGATGGCCGCGGCATTGATTTGACGGCTCTGCGCGCCCGCGCCGTAGAAAAGGGCATTCTGAAAGCCGAAGACGCTCAGCGTCTTTCCGAACAGGACACTCTCAATCTCATTTTCGAGTCCGGTCTGAGCACCGCGTCCGAAGTCACCGAAGTGTCCGGCCGAGGAATCGGCATGGACGTCGTTCGAACGGTCCTCGATCGCCTCAAAGGAACAGTCCAGGTTTCTTCGCAAAAAGGCCGCGGCTCCACGTTCCAGCTTCGTGCGCCGCTGACCCTCGCCAGTATTCAAACACTGTTGTTCCGCGTCGGCGGCCGTTTGTTTGCCGTGCCTTTGTCTTCCGTCGTGGAGATCACCCGGATTTCGGACCAGGAAATCCATCGCGTCGACCAGCGCGAAGTCTTGCAGCTCCGCGACCATATCTTGACCCTTGTTCGTTTGGAGCATCTCAGCCGTCTGCGCAGCATAGACACTCAGCCGGCAAAGAAGAAAAAGTTCGTTATCGTCATCGGGGCCGCTGAAAAGCGTTTTGGTCTCCTCGTCGACAGTTTAGTTGGAGAGGAAGAATTGGTCATCAAGGCGCTACCCACGGAAATCGTTTCGAGTGACCTGGTGAGCGGCGCTTCCATTCTCGGCGACGGCACCGTCGTTCTCATCCTGAACGTGCCGGCAGTTCTTTCGCGCCTCGCGCGCTCGACCCCTCTGGGAGCGATCGCATGAGCGAACGCATCCGAGTTCTCGTCGTCGACGATTCCGCCCTGATGCGGAAACTCATTCCGGCCATTCTTGCGCGCGACTCTTCCATTGAAGTCGTTGGCACCGCCATGGACGGCGCCTTCGCGCTGAAAAAAATCGAGGAGCTCCACCCCGACGTCGTCACCCTGGATCTCGAAATGCCGCGTATGGATGGCATGGAAACGCTTCGCTTGATCATGCGCCGCGCTCCCTTGCCGGTAATCCTATTCAGCACCCATTCGAAAGAGGGCGGCTACTCCACCTTCAAAGCGCTAGCTCTCGGCGCTGTCGATTTTGTCGCCAAGCCCAAAGATGCCGCCGCCGGCCGCCTCGAAGAAATCGCCGATCAGCTGATCGCAAAAATAAAAGTCGCCAAGCGTGCCGCCGGCCGCAAGCTTCCACCCGCCGTGGTCGTTGACGATCCTCCCGTTCGAACAAAGGGAAATCGCCCGGCATTGCCGCCGCGCCGCGTGATTGCCATCGGAATTTCCACCGGCGGCCCCAACGCGCTGCAATTTGTGCTCTCGCAAATTCCCGCGGATTTTCAATCCACAATCGTTATCGTGCAGCACATGCCCGAAGGATTTACGGAAATGTTTGCGAAACGCCTCGACGAATGCTGCGCTCTCGAAGTGCACGAAGCGCGTTCCGGCGACCTTCTGCTCGCTGGGCGTGTGCTGATCTGCCCCGGCAATCGACACATGATGGTTCGGAGAATGCCTCGCGGGGACATGGCTGTACTTTCCGATGGGCCGCCGGTAAATGGCCACCGTCCATCCGCGGATGTGCTTTTTCATTCCGTGGCGCAGGAATTTGGGCTGACTGCCGTCGGCGTTTTGATGACCGGCATGGGCGACGACGGCTCGGAGGGACTCGGGGCCATCAAGTCTGCCGGCGGAATGACCATCGCGCAGAGCGAAGAGTCCTGCGTCGTGAGCGGGATGCCGCGTGCGGCGATCTTAAAAGGTTATGCCAACAAGATTATTCCACTCGATGCAGTCGCAAGTTTCTTGGTGAACCAGTACGGCGCGGAGCGCGGCAGTTCGGAGCGAGGCGCCGCGGGACAAAGCGCCGTTGAGAAAGTGAAAGAGCATGACAAGCACGACAAAAGTGAAAAGAACGACAAGAACGAAAAAATCGAACGGACCCCAGTTTCATCCCAGCGCTCGTGAAGACGAGCGCCGGGACAAGGAGAAGGTCATGAAAGAATTTGCCGCGCTACTGCGAAAAGATAATCGGCCGGTTCGCTACCTCGTGGTAGACGATTCCGTCTTCGCGCGCAAGAACCTCATCAAGATGATCGAGATGTTCGGCGGCGAAGTCGCCGGGGAAGCCGGCGACGGCTTGACGGCCATCGCGGAATTCAACCGTACCAAGCCGGACATCGTGCTCATGGACATCACCATGCCGCAGATGGAAGGCATCGAGGCCGTGGAGCGCATCGTGCGGCAGCACAGCGACGCGCGCATCGTCATGGTCTCTTCGGTCGGATACCAGGAGAATATCCTGGCGGCGCTCCAGAAAGGCGCCAAGCATTTCGTGCAGAAGCCGGTGAAGCCGGAAGTTCTGTATGAAATTCTTCGCTACGTCCTGAGCGACGATCCCAACGCAGCCGGCGCGCCGGTGGCGTTCGCAGGAGAACACCGCTCATGAGAATGGAACTGATCCAGCCGTTCATCAACGCCGCGGACGCGGTTTTTGCCGAATCACTGCAGGCCCCGACGAAAATCGTGGACCTGGCGATGGAGGAAGACGCTTATCGCCGGAAGGGAATTGCCGCGCTGATCGCCATCAAAGGGGACATCGAAGGCCGCGTGATTCTGGATTTGTCCCCGGAAGTGGCCATGAAAGTAGCCAGCCAGCTCGCGGGCGAGGAAATTACGGCCAGCGAGCAAGTCGTGAAAGAAACGGTTTGCGAACTGGCGAACATGGTCATTGGAAATTCGGTGACCCTGCTGAACGACCAGGGATTTCACTTCAAAGTGTTTCCACCGGAAATCCACATGAATGACGAGGGGCTGGCGGGAAGCGCGGACACCGAAGCGCTTGTCATTTGCATTGAGACTCCTTGCGGCGAGATCTACCTTAATATCGCCATGCACTATCTGCATCGGCGTCGACAGGAGCGGAACACCGTTCCGGCTTTGGACTGAAGAGTCGCTCATTGTTGATTCGCTACTGGTGACGCTGGAAATCAAAAAGCTGCAAATCGGTGGTCGACCGTCCGAGCCACACATTACGCTTCCTTGAATCATTGAAAATCTGCCGAAGAAACCTCTTCCTGCGTCGTTTCGCGTCCCCAGGCGCCAAATTCATTGTACGCGGGGGGCGGGGAAGGGTAGGATGCGCGAGTGGAGGACCAAAATGGCAGGAACACCGGCAAATGTATTGAACATCCCGCGGCCGACTAAGTTTGCCACTGCGGCGGAGGAGCGATTGCATCGCAAGCGGATGCTGGCGGCAGCTTTCCGGCTCTTTTCGCGTTTTGGCTTCGATGAAGGTGTGGCGGGGCACATCACGGCACGCGATCCGGAACGGCTCGACCACTTCTGGGTGAATCCCTTCGGGATGTACTTCGGGCAAATTCGCGTGTCGGACTTAATTCTGGTGAATCACCGCGGCGACGTCGTCGAGGGAAAATATCCCGTCAATGGTGCGGCGTTTGCCATCCACTCGCAGGTGCATGCGGCGCGTCCCGATGTGGTAGCGGCGGCACACGCACATTCGATGTACGGGAAATCGTGGGCCACGCTCGGGCGTCTGCTCGATCCCGTCACGCAGGATTCTTGTGCGTTTTACGAGGACCACGGGTTGTTCGCGGACTTTACCAGCGTGGTCTATGAAACGTCGGAGGGCGCGCGCATCGCGCAGGCTCTCGGCCAGCACAAAGCGGCAATTCTGCGCAATCATGGATTGCTCACCGTCGGCCACACCGTCGAGGAAGCGGCCTGGTGGTTCATCACCATGGACCGCAGCTGCCAGTCACAATTGCTCGCCGAAGCGGCCGGTGAGCCGGTGAAGATCGATCACGCCACCGCGCTAGCGACGCGGGAGCAAGTGGGAAGTCCGCTCGCCGGATGGTTCCAGTTTCAGCCGATGCTAGCGAGCATCATCCACAACGAGCCTGACCTGCTCGAGTAATCGCCTGAACTAAAACTGTTTTATATTGCGGTTCATGCAGTTTCAATTCGGTTTGAGGCCGAACACGGTGAATGTCTTTTGGCCGCCGAGGTAAACCTTTCCATTGGCGACTGTCGGCACCGTAAATTTAACCGCGTTTCCAGCAGAGCCGCTCCCGCTGGCAGGACTGCTGTAGAGCAGGGTGGATACATTGGTGGCGTCGTAGGCGTCCAAAATCGCTGGGCCATTTGTATTCCAGCCGGTGAGATCCAAAATCCAAACAAGTCCCCCGCTCGTTCCGTTGGCGGAGATAGCAGGAGTCGCGCCGCGCGACGGAAATCTATTGCTTGAAGTGAAGTTCGCGGGAGTGGCGAGAGCGCCATTGGAAATCAAGTATTGAGATAGAGGAAACCCGACTCCAGTGACATAAACGTTGCCATTCCAGTAGGCAGGTGAACCGAAAACGCCGCCGCCGCCATTGGTTGTGTTGGGGGGCGGGACCGGGGTAACTTCCTGCACGTCCGAGTTGGTTCCGGAATTGAATTTGCCCATGTTGGTCTGATCGATAAGATAAACCGTGCCAACCTTCCCCGTAACCAGCGCCAGATGTGGATGCGCGAGTGAGCCGACGGAATCCGGCAGAATGACGACTCCACCTGAGCCCAAGTCAACGTCATTGGCCGAAAATGTAGACTGATTAAACGGAGTGAAGTAGTCCAAGACGCTTCCGGCCGGGCTGAGCTTAACGGCGGAATCGGAGTAGTTCTTACCCCCCGTATTCGCGTTGAAATCGCCATTGCCTGTTTCGATGTAGATGTTGCCATTGGCGTCGACGGCCGGACCGCAACCGCTCGACCAGATAGCGCCCTCGTTGTTTCCGCTGGTGGCATCTGTCGTCGACCACGCGAACTTCTGGGCAAGCGTGGCTGGGTCATAGCCAATCAGCCAGCCCTGATAGTTTGCGACATCGCCATGGGAGCCGAAGCTAACGTAGACCGTGTTGTTGGCTAGGAGGAGCGCGGGCCGCTGGAGATGGCGGAGGGGAACAAAGTTTGGAGCCGTGATGACCACCGGCCCGCCGAACTTTTCCAATCCGGTTGTAAGGTCGAGCGCGTGCAAGCGATGGAAGTAGCAAGGAGAACCGGTAGAGCAACCTGCCCCTACGGTTTCCTTGGTTTTGGGTACAACGTAGATAGTGTTGGTCGACGGGTCAATGACAGGCGTCGAGGTGATACCGATTTCGGGAGTGAGGTCGCTGGTACCTGTGTCAGCCGACGGAACAGTCGTCACGTTAGTTCCAAGAAAGCTGACTTTCCACAGCTGCGTGCAGGAAGGCGAGTCGGCGTCGAAAGCGTAAATGCTATCGTGCTCCGTGGCAATGAACACCACGTTGTGCGCTATTCCACCGATAGCGAGATTCGACACGTACAGTGGCTCTGCGTAGACGTAGCCATCCACAGGGCAAGTGAAAAGCAGGCCGAATGTGGCGGAATTTACCGTTGCAGGGGCCAAGGCATATTCTTTCAGATTTTGGCCCGTGCGAGCCACGTCGTTGTGGTGGGTAAAAACGCCCGCGAGGTCCGTGACGGCAATGGTTACGGCGGCACTGAACGAAGCGTTTGAAATGCTCGTCGCGGAGACGGTGTGTTGCCCAGGCTGCGAGCCGGGCGTGAAGAGTCCTGTGGACGAAATAGTTCCTGTTGAGGCGTTGCCTCCGTTGTTCCCATCCACCGACCAGATCACCCCGGCGTTCTGCGAATCGCCGGTGACGGTTGCTGCGAATTGCTGCGTCTGAGATGTGGTTATCGCGGAGCGCTTGGGGCTCACCGTCACAGTCAACGAGCCGGATGTCACGGTGATAGAAGCCGAGGCGCTCTTCGTGGAGTCTGCTATGGAAGTAGCTTTTAGGGTCACGGTTTGCGGGGAGATTGCCGGACCGTTGTAAGTGGCAGACGTAGTCGTCACATTGGACAAAGTGCCGCAAGAGCTGCCGCTGCAGCCCGTTCCCGAAAGAGACCAATTCGCACCTTTGTTTTGCGAATCGAACTGGAGGGTGGCGGTAACGGCCTGAGCTCCCCCAGCCGGTACAGTCGCTAGTGTCGGTGAGACGCTGATAGAGATGGGTGGCGGAGCAGAGCCGCTAGCGGACCTGAAAGCGACTACGGCCGCCGCCCAAAAGTCAGTAGCGGCAAGCGAAGCGCTCGCTGAAATTGGTCCGGCTGCCGGCTGTACCTGATCTTCTCCGATCAACTTCGCG
>Ga0210384_10001081_pt1 | contig 38523 bp, 29 predicted proteins | sample IncBWH2MmetaG_FD_160574 | JGI IMG/M metagenome (GOLD analysis project Ga0210384, IMG submission 160574) | Forest soil microbial communities from Barre Woods Harvard Forest LTER site, Petersham, Massachusetts, United States - Inc-BW-H-2-M | ecosystem: Environmental > Terrestrial > Soil >...
GTACTATGGAACAAATGAAGCCGCCCGTCCGCATCGTCTGCCCTGGAAAAGTTCATCGTCGTGACGCCACGGATGCCAGCCATTCCCCTGTATTTCATCAGGTCGAAGGTCTTGCGGTGGATACGAATATCACTTTTAGCGACCTCAAAGGCACGCTCGATCACGCCATGAAGGCACTTTTCGGCTCCAGCGTGAAAACACGGTTCTTTCCATCGTTTTTCCCTTTCACCGAACCGAGCGCAGACGTCGCTATCAGCTGCATCATCTGCGGCGGCAAGGGTTGCCGCACCTGCAAACAAACCGGCTGGGTCGAGCTGATGGGCTGCGGCATGGTCGATCCCAACGTTTTCGGATTCGTAAAAGATCATGGCTACGACTCTGCCAGGATTTCTGGCTTCGCTTTTGGAATGGGCGTGGAGCGGCTCGCCATGATGAAGTACGGCATAGACGACATCCAGATGTTGTTTCAAGGCGATGTGCGATTCCTCGAGCAGTTCGCATGACACAGTTTTCATAAAAATGTGAGATTGTCATCCCGAGCAAGGCGAGGGATCTGCAGTTTGCAGGAAGCAGTTTGCACCAATCAGCTTTTGGGCGGCGCAGTGCTTCAGTGCTGCGATAAGGATCGAGGAATAAGGCGGCTTTAGCCGCTGAGGTAAGGTTCAAGTTAAGCTCGCATGAAACTCTCTCCCCAGTGGCTACGCGAATTCGTCGAGATTAAGGCGGACAACACGCGCCTAGCCGACGACTTGACCTTAGCCGGAATCGCGGTCGAAACAGTAAACGAAAAGCTCGATGGCTCCGGCGACGCCACAGTCTTCGAGATGGACATCACCACCAACCGTCCCGACGCCATGAACCACTACGGCGCCGCCCGCGAAGCCTCGGCCATCTACGATCTCCCGCTGAAGCCGCTAGCCCCGAAACTGCCGGCCTGCAAGCCCTCCGCGTCCTTTCCGATTGAGATTCAAGAACCCGATCTCTGCCCCCGCTTCACCGCCCGCGTAGTTCGCGGCGTTAGCGTCCGCCCGTCTCCTACGGCCATTGCGCAGCGTCTGGCTTTACTCGACCAGCGCCCCATCAACAACATCGTCGATGCCTCCAACTATGTCCTCTGGGAAATGGGCAAGCCCACCCACGCTTTTGATCTTGATCTGCTCGAGGGTGGAAAGATCATCGTCCGCAAAGCACGCATCGGCGAAACACTGAAGACGCTAGACGGCCAGATGCGCCACCTGACTTCGGAAGATCTCGTCATCGCCGACGCCGGCAGACCCGTCGGCCTGGCCGGTGTCATGGGTGGCTTCGACACCATGATCACCGAGAAAACCCGCAACATCCTCATCGAATCCGCCTGGTTCGATCCGGCGGTTGTTCGAAAGATGTCGCGCCGCCATGGCCTGCATACAGACGCCTCGCACCGTTTCGAGCGTGGCGCGGATTACGAATCGACCGTCGTCTCCTGCGACCGCGTGGCGGAACTCATCCTGGCTTCGGGTGGCGGTGAACTCGAAGGCAACGCCGTTGATGTAATTGCGCGCCCCCTGCCGCGGTCGGTCTTGACTCTCCATCTGTCCGAGGTGCTGCGGCACTTGGGCAAAGTGCTCTCCCGCGAAGAGGTGAGCCGGATTTTGCAGCGCTTGGGTTTCGACCTCGATTCTGCGGATGCCTCCAATGAAGACGCGCAGTTCTCCGTCCGCATCCCCAGTTGGCGTCTCGACGTCACGCGCGAAATCGATCTGATCGAGGAAATCGCCCGCCAGCACGGCTACAACAAGTTCGCCAATACGCTACCAGCATTCTCCGGAGCGGTGGTCGAGTTGCCTGATGCGGCCAAAGACGCGCGGTTGCGCTCTTCGCTGCTCGCCCTTGGATACAACGAGGCTATTTCACTAACCTTCGTCTCCCCAGAGCAGGCTAAGCAATTCTCAACGACAGAGCCGCTGATGCTCGCCAACCCGCTCAGCGACGAAGCCTCCGCCATGCGCACCTCGCTACTTCCTGGCATGCTCGACATGCTGGGCTGGAACCTCAATCGTGGCGCGTCCAGCGTTCGCCTGTTTGAAGCGGGACACATCTTCGAAAAAACTTCCACCGGCCGCGATGAAAAAAAGCGCATCTGCCTCGGAGCAACCGGCAACGCCGCAGCGGCCAACGTCCACGAGAAGCAGCGTCCCTACTCGTTCTTCGATCTCAAAGGCGACATCGAAGCCCTGTTCTCTGCGTTTGCCGGCACCGTCACCTACAACACGCAAACTGCCGCCTACCTCCATCCCGGCCGCTCTGCCCGCGCCCAACTCAACGGCGCGACTGTCGCCCAGTTCGGACAAATCCATCCCGACCTGGCCGCCGCCCACAAATTCCGCCAGGAAGTCTTCGTTGCGGAAGTCTACCTCGACGTTCTATACCAGCAGCAACTTCGCCAGCCCACCTACACCGCTCCACCCAAATTCCCGGCGGTCGATCGCGATTTTTCTTTTGTCTTCGCCGACTCCACCAATTTCGACCAAATCCGCGCCGCCGTCACCGCACTCAACATCGCCGAATTGCGTGCCTTCACCCCCGCCGAGACTTTCCGCGGCGGCAACATCCCAGCGGGCAACTATTCCGTGCTGTTGCGCGCTGTCTTCCAGTCCTCCGAACGCACACTGCGCGAAGAAGAAGTGGCGGAGTGGTCGGCGCAGATCATAGCAGCACTCGAAAAGCTGGGCGGAACCCTACGGGCCTAGCCATGAGCGCTGCGGAATCCAAGAAGTTCATCAGCGAAAAGGTCGAGCGCTTCTCCGAATCGGTAATCCGCGAGATGTCGCGCGAGGCCGTGAAATACCAAGCCGTCAACCTGGCCCAAGGCTTCCCCGATTTCCCCGCCCCGGAGGAAATCAAACGTGCCGCGCAGGATGCTGTCGGGCGAGATATCAATCAATACGCCATCACCTGGGGATCCCGCCATCTGCGCGCCGCCATTGCGCGCAAGATGCAGCTCTGGCAAGGCGTCACCATTGATTCAGAAACGGAAATCACAGTCTGCTGCGGCTCCACCGAAGCCATGATGGCGGCCTTGCTGGCGACGACGAACCCGGGCGAAGAAGTCATCATCTTCGAGCCGTACTACGAAAACTACGGCCCCGATACGATTCTCAGCGGCGCCAAACCCCGCTTCGTAAAATTGCGCCCACCTGCCACGTCCGGAGCCGAGTGGACTTTCGACGAACACGAACTACGCGCCGCCTTCCACCGCCAAACTAAAGCCATCATCGTCAACACGCCCAACAATCCTACGGGAAAAGTATTTTCGCGCTCAGAACTCGAACTCATCCGCAACCTTTGCCTGGAATTTAATGTCCTCGCCATTACCGACGAAATCTACGAGCACATTCTCTTCGACGGCGTAAAGCACATTTCCATGATTGAACTGGACGGCATGCGCGACCGCACCATCGTCATCAACGGTATGTCGAAAACCTATAGCGTGACGGGATGGCGCGTGGGCTGGGCGGTGGCGGCGCCGCTTCTGAGTTCCGCCATTCGCAAGGTGCATGATTTTCTCACGGTCGGCGCGCCTGCTCCGCTGCAGGAAGCCGGAGCGGCGGCCTTGAGTCTGCCTCCGAGCTACTACGAAGATCTCGCCACCCGTTACCTCACACGCCGCGATCATCTCATGCCCATCCTTGAAGACGCGGGCTTCCACTGCTTCCGCCCACGCGGTGCTTACTACGTGATGACGGACATCAGTGCCTTTGGTTTCGCCGACGATCTCTCTTTCGCCAAGCATCTGGTGCAGGAGATCGGCGTCGCCTGCGTGCCCGGCTCCAGCTTCTACAACGATGCTCGCGATGGAGCCAGGCAAGTCCGTTTCGCCTTCTGCAAGCGCGAGCAAACCATCAATGCAGCCGCTGACCGCTTGTGCAAGCTGCGGAAAAGCTAGCATTCACGGCTCCGTTATCCCACCCACGTCCTTCCGATCGCCCCATCCCCAGGACTCTCTCGGCGCTTTGTTCTCGTATGGTCCTTTCGTCCCACTATTTCCACTGCGATCTGCGGTATACTCCGAGGCAGCGGCGAAAAATTCGTCCAGGATTGCGAACCATGTCTGCACACCCGGAAGCGCTCGCATTTGAGGTTCCAGCGGATGATTTTCAAGCGCTGGAGGAGAAAGTCTACCGCACCATTGAGCTGTTGAAAGCGGCGCGTGATGCGAAAGCCGCAGCCGAGCGCGACGCTCTCAAGTTGCGCGAACAGTTGGATGCGCGTGAGGAAGAAGTGGAAAGCCTCAAGCGCGAGATGGTCAAGCTGCGCAAGGACCGCGAAGAAGTGCGCTCGCGCGTTGAAAAGATGATGCGCCAAATTGAGGATGTCGCCGCCGCCAGTTAGACTGCCCGGCGATGGAAGAATTGTTACATCGGGCCGTAGGAGAAAACATGGCATCGATACCGCATGAAGCAACCGAGACACCGGCAGCCGCACCCAGCGTCCGCGTGGAAATTTTCGATCAGGTCTACAACCTCCGCGGTACAGACGCCGCCTACATTCTTCAGCTGGCCGAGTATGTTGATTCCAAGATGCGCGCAGTAGCCTCGCAGACCACTACTGTCGACACCATCCGCCTCGCCGTCCTGGCCGCCCTGAACATTGCCGACGAATACCACGTGCTTCTACAGAACAAATCGGGAACGGTAGTTGACTTCAGCAAGCGTGCTAAGACACTGGCCCACATCCTGGATGAAGTGCTGGAGCCGACCCGCCGGGCGGGGTGATGTTCTAGATATCTCTGTTACTTCTGTCATCTCGTGGTTCAAGCAGTCGCTTTCGTTTCTTACCTGCCCGTGATAACAATGTCGCATGCTGGTTAATTTTCATGCGCGCTTTCTCGCCCTTTGCAGCCTCATGCTGGTCGCCTGCGTTTCTTTTTCACACGCTCAAGCCGGGCAAGCTGGACCTCGTTCCGCGCAAGTGGCACAACCTGTGGCGACGATCCCAAAAGCTGTGCAGCATACGTCCGATGCACCTGACCTGTTGCGGGAAACGCAACAGACAGCCAGTGAAGCTGGGCACTCCGGATTGATCTGGTGGATTCCTTTTGAATTCTGGATTGAGTCGGGATTGAAGCGCGGGGCGTCGGCGGAACAAACCACAAAGACTCTGAGCGCATTGAAGGACTACACAGTGGTCTTGGTATTTGCCGCCGAAGTCAGTCCGCTCGGCAGTTTCACTTTTGTGCCGTCGGGTGAATTGCAGAAGAAGGTCGTTGTGCGGGATGCCAGTGGGGTCGAATACGCGGCCATTCTTGATCCTTCACAGGATGCAAAGACCCTGGCAGCAGCTATCAAGCCGGTCCTTGGCAACGCCTTGGGAAAAGCAGGAGAAAGCAGCGAGCTCCTCTTCTTTCCCGCCAAAGGCAAAAATGGACGAAATATTGCTGATGCGGGAGCCAAGGGATCGTTTTCCATTGTGCTCAAGGATATTCTCGGCGTTCCGGAAAGCGTCTACGTATGGAGAACGCCGTTGACTGCGGTGGCTGCGCCGGTTTTTTGTCCGATCGGCAAGGAACGCATGCACGCCGACTGGGAGTATTGCCCCTGGCACGGAGTGAAGCTCAGCGAACCGCCGCCCATCAAAGCCCTACGCTAGTAAGGATTCAACCACGCCGTACACCGCGTCCAGCGCAGAATCCAGCGCTGCCGGGTCCTTGCCGCCCGCCTCGGCCATGTCTGGACGCCCGCCGCCTTTGCCCCCCACCTTCTGCGCCACCGGAGCAATCACTTTGCCCGCCTGCACGCGGCTGGTCAGGTCCTTCGTGACGGCCGCAATCAAAGATACATTCCCATCGTTCGCCGAACCGAGCAAAACCACGCCGGAGCCGATCTTGTCGCGCAGCTGATCTACGAGTGTGCGCATTTGCGCACGTTCCAAATTATCAACACGGTGCGCCAGCACCTTCACACCCTTTACCAGCTTGATCTTGTCTTCCACCGACGCCACCGTGGACGCCGCCGACTTCATCCGTACCTGGTCGAGCTCGCGGGTGAGGCGCTTGATTTCGGAGTCTTTTCTTTCCAGTTCGGCTTTGAGTGCTTCGGCAGGAGACTGCGATGCTCCGGCACTTCCCGAAGCCCGGCTAGCAAAGCTTGCGACCACGCCTTCGAGCTCGTGATCCCGCCGGAAATGGTTGAGCGAGCGCTCACCCGCGACTGCCTCGATACGCCGCACGCCTGAAGAAACGCTGCCTTCGCTCAGAATCTTGATCAAGCCAATTTCACCGGTCGCTCCCGTATGAGTACCGCCGCAGAGTTCGGTGGAGAAGTCGCCGATCTTGACCACGCGCACCTTATCGCCGTACTTTTCGCCGAACAGCGCCATGGCTTTGTACTCGTTCACGGCCACGTCGATGGGTACGTCGGCGATCGTCTCGACCTTTTGGTTGCGCAGAACTTCTTTGTTGATGATGTCTTCAATGTCCTGCAACTCGCTGTCTTCGACGCCAGCAAAGTGCGAGAAGTCGAAACGCAGATGCCCAGGATCGACGAGCGATCCAGCCTGCTTCACATGCGTGCCCAGGGTTTCCCGCAGCGCGGCATGGAGCAAATGCGTGGCCGTGTGGTGGCGCATGGTCGAGTTGCGAATACTGGTGTCGACGACGGCATCAACTTTGTCGCCGATGCGAATCGGCTGCTTGGCGACGGCTTTGTGTGCGCGCACGCCTGACACGGGTGAGTAGCAGCCCATAACCTCAGCAACGACAGTGTTGTGATCGCCGCTGTAGAGCAAGCCGCGATCGCCCACCTGTCCTCCGGATTCCGCATAAAAAGGCGTATGGTCAAGGATCAGTTCGCCCTCCTCGCCAGCCTTCAACTCCTGCGCACCCTGTCCGCCCTTCAGCAGAGCCAATACCTCACACCCAAACGACGAAGTCTGTCGGTAGCCCTCAAATTCCGATTTCGGAAGGCTCTGATATGCCGGATTCGCCGTTTGCTTCGCCGCACCCTTCCAGGAAGCACGGGCGCGGGTCTTCTGCTCGTCCATAGCCCGATCAAAACCTTCCTGATCGAAGGCAATACCGCGATCGCGTGAGGCATCTTGAATGAAATCCAGAGGCATGCCGAATGTGTCGTACAGTTTGAACGCTTTCTCGCCCGATAGAACAGGATTTCCAAGGGGTTCATGCATCTGGCGGGATTGCGCCTCCGTCGGGCTGTAATGTCCGGCTGCGATGTCACTCCGCGCTGCCGCCGCGATTTCGCGGCCCAACAATGATGTCGCAAATTCCTCTTCCAGCTTCTTCAGCCCTAGGTCGAGCGTATTGGCAAACCGCGTTTCCTCCGCCGACACCGCCTTCGCCACCCGTTCTGCAGTCTCGTTTAATTCCGGATACCCATCCTGCATCAGATCCCGCACCGCAAAGACCATTTGCGATAGAAATGGCTGCGTCATCCCCAGCAGCCGTCCATGCGTGATCGCACGGCGAATAATCTTGCGCAGCACATAGTTCCGGCCTTCGTTGCCCGGAATGACTCCGTCGGAAATCAGAAATGTTGCCGCCCGCGCATGGTCCGCGATCACACGCAGGGACGCAGCCGAAGTAGCTTTCTCTTCTTTCTGTTTCTCCTTCTGCAAGGACACGCCGGTCAACTCCGCCGCGCGCTTAATCAGCGGTGTAAACAGGTCTGTCTCGTAGTTCGAAATCACGCCTTGCAGCACCGCGGTAACACGTTCCAGCCCCATGCCCGTGTCAATTGAAGGCTTAGGTAAAGGAAGAAGGCGGAACCCTTTCTCAGTAAATGTTGCGGTCGCAAAGTCTACGTTTGGATCGTCCTGTTTCTGGATGCTGACGCGATCAAATTGCATGAAGACCAGATTCCAAATTTCGACATACCGTCCGCACTCGCACCCAAACTTGCAGTCCGTGTGTCCAGCATCGCTGGCTGCCGCTCCCATGTCGTAGTGAATCTCGCTGCACGGGCCGCAGGGTCCGGTGTCGCCCATCTGCCAAAAGTTGTCTTTCGCGCCCAGCTCGAAAATGCGCTCTTTCAGTACGCCCTGACCAACCCAGAGGTCGTATGCTTCTGCGTCACGCGGCACATTGTTTTCGCCCTTGAAGATGGTGACGTAGAGCTTGTCTTTATCAATCCCAAACCACTGCGGCGACGTGATCAGTTCCCACGCATAGGCAATCGCGTCCTGCTTGAAGTAATCGCCAAAACTGAAGTTGCCCAGCATCTCGAAAAACGTGTGGTGGCGGTTGGTGAAGCCTACATTCTCGAGGTCGTTGTGCTTGCCGCCCGCGCGCACGCACTTCTGCGAAGTCGTCGCCCGCGTGTAGCCGCGATTCTCCAGTCCGAGGAAGACGTCCTTGAACTGGTTCATCCCGGCGTTGGTGAAGAGCAGCGTGGGGTCGTTCTGCGGAACGAGGGACGAGGAATGCACTTCCTTGTGCCCCTTTTGCACAAAGAAATCCAGAAATTTGCGGCGAATGTCAGAACCTGTCATGGGATTGGGAAAACTTCATTCTAAACTACAGGGGGCTAGCGAGCCCTTTGCGGGCGAGGCGCCCGCGCCACACAGAAGCCCGGCTCACGCTTCCAGCGGTTCCTCGCCTTCCAGGGCCGTTATCACTTCCTCGTCTACGTCCCACTTCTTCAGAATGTCAAAAATTGTCTTGGAGCCAAAGCCCGCTCTCATCAGCGCCCGAAAAATGCGGGCGGTCTGTTTCTGGTCGGCTGGTTTCTTTAACCGTTTGCGGCGCATGTATTCACGCGCCTGCTTCTCTTCGTTGACGTCGTCAAACACTTCGCCGATGGTTTTGTCGATCACATCGCCGTGCACGCCGCGGGTTTTCAAGTCCGTCTCCACGCGGCGGCGGCCGAACTTCTCGTTGTCACGGCGATACGAAGAAAATGCGGCGGCATACTTGGTGTCGTTCAGGTAGCCCGCGTCTTTGAGTCGCACCACCACCAAATCGACAAGTGCTTTCCCCAACTCAGTATCGATCTCGACGCGGTTCCGTAGCAGCCGCCGCATCTCCGCGACGGAGCGCATGCGTCGCCCCAGCGCTCCCACGGCGTACTCGTAGAGCGAGGGCTCGTCCATCAACTTCGTCTTGGCGCGAGCGAAGGCCACGAGCCTATTGTCGCACTCGGATGGATGATTTTGGGTGAGCTGAAAAACGGGGCGCGTCCTAGGACGCGCCCCAGCCGTTTAGGAGGAACACACTTGATCCTGCGCTTATCGCCCAAAACCCGCCGTCTGCATCGACTGGCGTGAAATTTCTCCGGTGGACGCGATACCCTGCGCGCGCAGTTTGAAGTCGTCGGCGTTGGAAGCGTTCTCCAGCGCAACCTCGTAGGAGATCAGACCGGCCTGGAACAAGTCCCAGAGCGACTGATCGAAAGTCTGCATACCATACTGCGAAGTGCCAGCGGCAATGGCTTCGCGGATGGAGCGTGTTTTTTCCGGAACAAGAATACACTCGCGAATATAGGCTGTATTGATCATCACTTCGACAGCAGGCACGCGGCCCTCAGCGTCGCACCGGCGGACCAGGCGTTGGCTGACCACAGCGCGCAACGTCGCAGCGAGTTGCAGCCGGACTTGCTTCTGTTCCGGCGGAGGAAACACAGCGATGATGCGGTTAATGGTTTCGACGCAATCCAGCGTGTGCAGCGTCGAGAACACCATATGGCCGGTTTCGGAGGCGTGCAACGCAGTGCCAATCGTTTCCAGGTCGCGCATTTCGCCGACCAGAATCACGTCGGGATCTTGACGCAAAGAAGCGCGCAGCGCGGTGCCGAACGAAGGCGTATCCACACCAATCTCGCGCTGATTTACGTATCCCTTTTTGTCGCGGTGCAGGAATTCGATGGGGTCTTCAATCGTAATGATGTGCTCGGCGCGCGTGGAATTCACGCGGTCCAGCATGGCGGCCAGCGTGGTGGATTTACCAGAACCCGTCACGCCCGTCACCAGCACCATGCCGCGCGGCATTTCGCAAATCTGTTCGACAATTTTCGGCAGGTAAAGTTCGTCGAGCGCGCGAATCTTGGTTGGAATTACGCGCAGCACAAGCCCCACGTTCCCACGTTGCTGAAACACGTTCACACGGAAGCGTCCGAGGCCGGCCACGCCGTAGGCCATATCGATCTCGGCGACTTCCTTGAACTTGGCCTTCTGCCGCGCGGACATCATGCTGAACGCCATGCTCAACATGTCTTCCGCGGTAATGCGCGGCTGATCGGTCAGCGGAAACAGCTCGCCGTCAATTCGCAAGTGCGGATAGTTGCCGACCTTGAGGTGCAAATCGGAGGACTTGCGTTCTGTGGCAATACGAAGGAGATCATCGATATTCATCGCGCAGTTGTGCCCCCAATAGCTACCTAATCGGCTCTCTGTATCATGGCGCTAGTGGGCACTCTGCGTAAGATGACTGAAGTAATGGGTCTTTAGGGTGCGGCTAGTGTGGCGCGGGCGCCTCGCCCGCGAAAGCCGAAGGCGTCAGTTCCCGCGAGGTCGCGGGCAAGAAAAAGCCGCCCCGAAGAGCGGCTCCGAAAGCTCTCAAAACTCCCTTACGCAGCTTTCCACTCTTCATCCGCGCTGGGACCGTAGATGCTCGGTACCTTCGAGCCCATCGGCCGTAAATACACTACCAACTCTCCACGATGGTGAACGCTGTGATTGTTCAGAAATCCTAAATAGAGCGCAGAAGGAAGGTTAAACACACCGAAGAAATCCACCGGCGTCAACAGTTGCTCCGCTGTCATCGCCCGCACCTTCGCCAGCCTGCTGGTGAAATTCGTCTCATACCAGGCCGCCATTTCCGCGGATGTTGCCAGTGCCGGCCCTGCTTTCATGTTGAAGCCCAGGTTTGCGATGCCATCGAGAAACTTTACATCCTCGGCGGCGAGGTGCCACGCCAGCTCCTTCGCTGTTCGAGCCTTCGGGTCGGGCTGGTAGTCGTGGCCGCCATCGGGCACCGCCGCAATTACTTTCTTCGTGGTGGCCATCTCTCTTTCCAAGCCGCCACACATCATGTCGCGGTAGGTGACGATATATTCTTTCGTTAGCTGAGGGACTTGATCTGCCATAGGAGTACTCCTTCGCAAGAAATTGGGCACATTTCTGTGTCCCGGAATCCTATCAGTTTTCCCAACGCTAGGCTTTTCCTACACACCCACGGGCTGCTTGGAGTCCACCCCAACCGGAACCGGCGTCAGCCAGCCAAAGCGGTCCTTGACTTCGCCATGGACGATTCCCAGGAACGCCTTCTGCAACGCCTTCGCGATCGGACCCATTCTTCCATTGCCGACCTTAATCCTGTCGACCGAGAGAATCGGCGTAATCTCCGCCGCCGTCCCGGTAAAGAAAACTTCATCGGCAATGTAGAGCATCTCTCGCGGAATCGGCTGCTCTGTCACCGGAATACCGGCCTCGCGGGCTAGCGTCAGCACGGAATCGCGTGTGATCCCCGGCAGCACCGAGTTCCCCAATGGCGCGGTAATAATTTGGTCGTTCCGCACAACGAACAAATTCGCGCCCGAAGCCTCGCTCACATACCCGCCGGAGTCGAGAGCTATGCCCTCGGCGTAGCCGTTGATCACGGCCTCCATCTTGATGAGCTGGGAGTTCATGTAGTTCGCGCCCGCCTTGGCCATGGCAGGGAGCGTATTCGGAGCCAGACGGGTCCACGAGGAAACGCACGCCGCCACGCCCTCGTCCCCGTCGGCGCCCAGGTACTTGCCCCAGGGATAATTGGCCATATAGACCTCGGTCGGCGACCCCAGCGGATTCACGCCTACCTCACCATACCCACGCAGAACAATCGGACGGATATAGCAGGGCCAAGCCTTGTTCGCCGCCACCAGGACGGACATAGCCTCAATCAACTGATCGCGCGAAAAGTCGACGTCAATGCGGTAAATCCGCGCGGAGTCCAGCAACCGCTGCATGTGTTCCTTGGCGCGGAAGATCGCCGGACCGCTAGGCGGCGCATAACAGCGGACGCCCTCGAATACGCACGAACCGTAGTTCACCACGTGCGACATTACGTGCAAAGTCGCACTGTCCCAGGCAATTAGTTTCCCGTTATGCCAGATGTGCTCAGTCTTTTGAATAGCCAAGATATACCTCCGCTGCGGACCCTAAAATTATAACTGACGGAGCCGAGAGAGATAAAAGGACGCAGGGAATTGGTAGTGGTGCAGTTTCAATATTTATTTAAAATTGTCATTCCGACGCGCGGCCGTATCGCGCGAGGAATCTGCTCTTATATTGGCAGGAGCAGATTCCTCGCCGAAAAACCCGGCTCGGAATGACAATACCGACGAAGTTATGTTGGCATATCTGCACCACTACCATGGAATTCACGGCCCCACGCCCCAATCGAGATCATTCCACCGCATTGCGCGCGATGACTTCGCGGTACCACTCGGCGCTGAGCTTGGGGGTGCGCTTCTGGGTTTTGAAGTCCACATAGTGGAGGCCGAATCGTTTGCTATAGCCGTCTGCCCATTCGTAGTTGTCGAGCAGGCTCCAGAGGAAATAGCCCTTGATCGGATAACCTTCCGAGGCCGCGCGATGCAGGTGAGTGAGGTGGTTGCGCAGGTACATCACGCGATCCGTGTCCTCAATACGTCCGTCGGTGGCGACGACATCATCCGCCGAACAACCGTTCTCGGTGATGTAGAGGGCTTTGGGTTTCCAAATCTCGGTGGCGTTGCGAAGGGCCCAGTAGATTACTTCCGGACCAATGAAGAGCCAGGGAGAAGCCATATGCGGGGCAGAAGACTGGCGCGGTTCCACCGAGTAGCCGGCGGGCGACCCGTCGGCGCGGACATACTCCGGCCGATACACGTTAAGACCAAGGAAGTCGAGCGGGCTGCCGATGGCCTTCATATCTCCGGCCTCGACCTTGGGAGCATTGGCGCCCTCGCGCTCGAGATAGCGGTCGGTGTACTTGCCTTCCATGACCGCTGTGAGGAACGGGGCGTTCTCCTCGCGGGTGGCGCGTCGCGCCGCCTCAATGTGTTTGGGAGTTTCGATGACAGGCACGTAGACCGCGGCATTTTCGGCAATGCCGATCTGCGTTCCGGATTTGGCATTGGCGCGGATGGCCTGTACCGCCAGGCCATGCGCCAGTATGGCGTGGTGGCGGACTTGATTGACTTGCGCGTCGGGCAACTTCAGGCCCGGTGCAAACTGGCCGGTCTTGTGGCCCAGGTCGGTGATGCAGACAAATTCGTTGGTGGTAAAAAAATGCTGGACGCGGTCCGAAAGCCGCTTGGAGACATAGCCTGCGTAATCGGCAAACGCTTTGGACGTGTCGCGGGACTGCCAGCCTCCCGGCAAAGCCTGGGGCAAATCCCAGTGAAAGAGTGTGACGTAGGGGGCAATATCGTTCTTGAGCAATTCGTCAATGACGCGATCGTAATACGCGAGGCCTTTCTCGTTGGGCTGGCCCGTTCCGTTGGGGAAGATGCGGGACCACGCGATGGAGAACCGGTAGATTTTCGCGCCCAGGTTCTTCAGCAGCTTCACGTCTTCTTTGTAGAGATGGTAAGAATCGTCGGCAACATCGCCGGTATCTCCCTGGAAAGTTTTGCCGGCAGTGTGCGAGAAGACATCCCAATTGGTCTGCCCGCGCCCGTCTTCGTTGACGGCGCCTTCAATCTGATAAGCAGCGGTGGCGCAGCCCCAGAGAAAGCCGTCGGGGAAGCGCAACACAGTGGGCGTTTGAGCGAAGGCAAACCGGGGGAGGGAGGCGCTGGCAAAAGCCGCGGCGGCAGTTCCGGCCACAGTCTTGCCAAATCGGCGACGAGAGATGTTTTTCATGGCGGGTGAATCTTAGCATTGCGGGGTGCGCAAGATCAAAGCGCCCGTCAACTCGGCAAATCCGTGGTGCTGCCTGCGTCGCCACCCGCCTACATCCTACTCATTCGTTCGAGGCGGCTTGCTTCCCTTATCTTTCATCGGGTAGTTCAATCGCTCTTGGACTTCAGGCTGGCCCAACTTCCGCAAAGTCGAAACGGGATCGTCAATATACCCTTTTGCTGTTGAATGATTGATGGCCGTGAGAACCATCGATTCATCAGGTGCTAGAATCTCATACTCAGCAGTCATCAACATGCATCCCAGCTGTCTCGCTAGAATACATATCCTGCGTACCAGCTCCGGAGAGATTGCCCCGGCATTGATGCGGAATACAATCTCTTCGACGGTGGTCTTGCTCTCATCGACGTAACAGACGTGAGCATCGTCGCCGTGTTTCTCTCCCCACATCCTCATGCTTGTGGACCACGAGGTCGCTTCCGGAAGAATCAAGTCGATCTGCTGCTCGAATCCCACGGCAGGCTGAATATCAGACCACCACAGCGAGTCTTCCGCCACATCCTGCGGGATCGCGAGCGGAAGCACATCGTATTTGCGGAGAAGCGCCTCCTCCGGGATAAACATGAGCCTCCATTGCCAAATCGCCATCTTACTGTCCCTGGAATTGTGCAGCGTATGAGTTAATCACATCTGCCTCGGTTTTGAATCCTCGGAATGGGAGGGAAACTTTTTCAAATCTCAATTCGTTAGTGATCCCCAGCGTCCTAGCTGCCATCAACCGATTATTCCCGTTCACAACGTATTTCTCGCCTCCGATTTCAACATAGTTTATTACTGTATCCTTGAGGCCGTTCGCTGCGATATCCTGCAGCAACTTTCTGGTCGCAGTTTTTGACATCCTTTCAGTCAGATTCAGACCTGCGCCACCTACTCCAGCATAAGTCTCTCCGCCCGCGATAACAGATTCTAATGGTGCCACTGCGTTGAGCCCAGTAATCTGTATTCCGCTTAGGTCATGAAGGAACGTTGCTATCTTCCCGCCTGCGAGGGCGGGTGGCCCACTCAAGCCATCTTTTGGCTTGAGTGGGGTAGTTCCGTTGGCGTTGCTAGCGCTGTGATCGAAACCAACTTCAAGGCCAAAAGCGGCGGACAAGAGTGTCCGCGCTACACTTAGAGGCGAAAGAACATCGGCAAGAGCAGATTCCTCGCTACGCTCGGAATGACAAATCGTTGAGACTCTTGGCCAACACCCGAGCCCCCACTCAAGCCAAAAGAAGGCTTGAGTGGGGCACCCGCCACTATGAAAAAAGGCCACGCTTTCGCGCAGCCCTTTGATTTCACAAACAAATAACTCTGGAATTCAGCCTCTAGAACCTATGATTCGGAGCCGACACAGTCTTAAATCCCGGCTGCGCAGGCGGAGCACTCTCAACGACGGACTTACTTGCACTGGCTACTTCGTCCCCGCGGAAGTACGCTTTGTGGTTTGCCGCCACTTGCGTCATCGCGGCATAGGGCTTGCCATAGTCATTATTGGCATTCCATAGCAAGAATCCGACCCCACCCTTCTCACGCGCCACCTTGACCTGCGTCAAAATGTATTGTGGCGAATAGGTGTGAGTGCGCCAGCCGAAAGCCTGTAGCCACGGACGCAGGACTACGCCGCTGTCTTTGGTGATGAGTTCGAAGCGCTGCATCGATTCGCCGATGAAGTGTTCCGGGGCATCTCCCGGCCGCGCAATTCCGTCCATGCCAAAAAAGTGCGAAGGATAGATCATGGGCGAAAGCACATCGCAATTCTTCGCCATCTTCACAATGTCCTGCCCCGTGTGCGCCAGATCCACATTGCGCTGCCAAGCCATTACTCCGAAAACGTCGAGTGAAAGCAGAACGCCCGTGGGATGCAGCTCGGCATAAGCCTTCTTCAGGAAGTCCGCAATCACGTCACTGCGCTGCCACTTCGGATGCTCTTTCTCGAAGTAAAACGAAGCGTCTTTCTGGTTGCCTTCCGCGGGAAACCGCACGTAGTCGAACTGCACTTCATCCGCGCCGCCCTCCGCTGCTTTCCTGGCGAGCGCAATGTCGTATTCCTGTACCTTCGGCTGCGAAGGGTCCGTCCAAACTAGCTTACCGTTCTCGCGCCAGGGCTGGCCCGTCGCACGAGACTTCACACCGAGTTCGGGGTGCGTCGTCACTAGATGTTCGTCGCGGAAAATCGCTACGCGGGCGATGGCATGAAGCCCCAGAGAATGCACGTAGCGCGTGAACTTGGGCAGCTCGGGAATGGGATGCGACTTCTGCGCCCCCGCCAGTTGATGATCGAACGGAATACTGATGAGGCCGTCGCTATCCTTGATATCGAACACCACCGCATTGCCGCCTACATCCCGCCAGCGGCGCATGATCTTGCGTCCACGGTCGCTGCCCGCCATCAGACCCGTCAGGTAAATGGCGCGAACCTCAAAATCGCGGGCTACCGGCATTGGCTTCTCGACGATAGGCGCGGAAATCGCTCCCGGAATCTCCACGGTCTCGCCCGCCTTCAGAATATTGCCCTTGCGGTCGCCATTGGCGTGCCGGATCGCCTCGGCCAATTCTGCGGATGTCAAATAGGACGTTTTTGAGAGATAATGTCGGGCTACCAAAGGAATGCTGTCGCCGCGCACCGCTGTGTAGGTCAGATGAGTCGGGTCCCAGGTCGAAGCGCCGCTAGGTAGAGCAGCCGGCGCAGGTTGTGTCGCGGAAAACGCAGTGCCCAAAAGAAGGGCAGAGATGGAACAGGCCAGACAGGAATGGAAGCGCAAGGTTGAGCCTTTCAGCAGAATTCGAGACCTGCGCCGAGAGTAACCTTGGCACCATTACTCGGCTAGTTACCTCAGGAGTAGTCCATTCGAACCTTTTAGCGTGCACCGAAGGGGTACGCCCAGAAGTTTCCCGGATAGCGCAAAATGTTTCGCTTTCGCTCTGTGCAAGGCCGTGGATTTCGTCGCAAATACCGTCGAATTTGCCGCTAACTCTATGGAAACTACGGCGATGCAATGACTTGCGGGATGGCCAAAGGTTTGCTTTTAGTTAGTCCGTCACCGCGCTGCCAGGTTGGCAAGCCCGGGATGATTTGCAGGGGATTCAATCCCGCTTCTCAGGAAAGGCAGGCAGGCTGCCACAGTCCGGTAGCCGCAAGACGCTTATGAAGACCGGTTTAAGCCTAGCTCTCGATCCAAACCGACGTAGCACCGAAGCCCGCGAGTTCGATGCTACCCTCCGCCGCAAGATCGTTGGCCAGGACCAAGCCATCGAAAAGGTCGTCGAGATCTACCAGATGTTCCTCGCCGGACTGAATGCCCCGGGACGTCCCGTAGGCAACCTGCTCTTCCTTGGGCCAACCGGCTCGGGAAAGACGCGCGTTGTCGAAGCCATGGCCGAGACCCTCTTCGGCGACGCCCGCGCCTGCATCAAGATCGACTGCGCCGAGTTCCAGCACTCCCACGAAATCGCCAAGCTCATCGGCTCGCCTCCGGGATACCTGGGCCATCGCGAGACGCACCCCTTGCTCACGCAGGAAGCCCTGAACCAGTGGCATACGGAGAAGCTCAAGCTCTCCATCCTGCTCTTCGACGAAATCGAGAAGGCGTCCGACGCGTTGTGGCAGTTGCTGCTCGGAATTCTGGACAAGGGAACGCTCACGCTAGGCGACAACCGCCGCGTGGATATGACGCAATGCATCATCGTCATGACCTCGAACCTGGGCGCTGGCGAGATGAACGAGATGATCACCGGAGGCTTCGGTTTCGCGCGGACCGTTACCGCCATCGATGACCGCTTCGACGAAAAGATCGACCGCACCGCCGTGGAAGCGGCACGCCGCAAGTTCTCGCCCGAATTCATGAACCGCATCGACAAGGTCGTCGTTTTCAAAATGCTGCGGCCTGAGGACATGAAGAGCATTCTGGATATAGAACTCGGCATGGTGCAACAGCGCGTTTTGATGGCAGCGGGGGCGAACCAGTTCGTCTTTACCTGCACTCAGGGCGTGAAGGACTATCTGCTGCACGAGGGAACAGACGCTAAGTACGGCGCGCGTCATCTCAAGCGGGCCATCGAACGGCATCTCGTGTTTCCGCTTGCGAACCTGGTTGCCACGGGACAGGTGCGGCTCGGAGATTTTGTCCGCATCGACACTACTCCCGAGGGCGTGATGACCTTTACCAAGGAAGCCGAAGGCACCGCGTTGCCGGGATTTGCCGACCGCTATGGAACTGCCGCCATCGCGACCGCACAGGCGGCCCGCGCTGCCCGGCCCATGGTGACTCGCCGCGAGTTCGGCGCAGGCGGACCTCTTCTCGAAACCAAGTAGCTTCTTCTCTCTCTTCCTCTTTAGGGCGCCGGTAATCTCCGGCGCCTCTTTTTTTGTCAGTTGTAGGACGGACACTCCTGTCCGCCGCCGTTGACCTTAGATTTTGATCTTGCTTTTCAAATCGTCCGAAAAAGACGCAAAATCAAAGGCAGCGGACAGGAGTGTCCGCTCTACATAAGCGCACGCTCCCCACTGGAACCGAACCCCGCCATCTGATAACTTCGTGAGTTTGATATAGGACTAGTAAATATGAAGGCCCGAATCTACCCCCGCGTTCCATCACGTTCCGCCAAAACGCTGGCCGTGCTTCTTGTTCTCATTTTTGCTGCGCCCCTTCCAGCGTTTGGCCGCTACCAACCGACGAGCGGCTCGAATGCCTTTTCCCGCGACCAGGAGATCGAAGCCGGGCAGCAGGCCTCGGCCGATGTGCTCCAGAAAATGCCCGTACTTCCCGAGTCCGATCCGGTCACCCAATACATCCAGCGGCTGGGCGCGCAGCTTGCAGCACACGCGCCCGGAGATCCTTGGCCCTACCATTTCCGCGTCGTGAACCAAAAGGAAATCAACGCTTTTGCGCTCCCGGGCGGGCCGATCTTTATCAACATGGGGACCATTCAAGCCGCCGACAATGAAGCCGAACTCGCAGGCGTGATGGCGCACGAGATTTCGCACGTAGTCCAGCGCCACGCCACGCGAGCCGCCACCAAGCAGATGAGGGTTCAGATGCCGCTCCAAATTCTGGGCGCGCTTCTCGGGCGCAGCACCCTGGCACAGCTTGCCGAAGCGGGCATTTCGTTTGGCGCCGGTTCCTACTTCATGAAGAACTCCCGTCAGAACGAATCCGAAGCCGATCTGATCGGTACCGACATCATGTACGACACCGGTTACAACCCGCAGGCCATGGCGGACTTTTTTGCCAAGCTCGAAAAGGGAGGTGGCGCGAACGGCCCGCAATTCTTCAGCGACCATCCCAATCCCGGCAACCGCGCCGGAGCGGTCGAGCGGGAAGTCCGCTCGCTGCCAACCAAAAATTATCGCGGAAGCAGCGCTGAGTTCGTGCAGATCAAGCAGCACGTTGCTGGCATCAAGGCTTTGACGGCACAGGAAATTGCGGCGCAACAGCAGCAAAAGGCTCAGAGCGTGAAGGGACGCCTGCCCGCGGACGAGTACCCGTCGCGCGCGACGCAGACTTTCAACCACGATTTGTTCCAGATTGTTTACCCGGACAACTGGCGGGTGTTTGGCGACAAGACTTCGACCGTGAATATCGCTCCACCCAGCGGCGTCTCCGACAATGCCATCGCCTATGGCGTCCTCATCAGCGACTATCAGCCGGAAAACGCGAACTCCACACTGGACCAGGCCACGCACGAGCTGCTGAGTTCCTTGCGCCAGTCGAATCAGGATATGAAACAGATAGGCAACGACGAAGATATTCGTGTAGCCGGGGTCGCCGCCAAATCGGTGGACTTGATCGGGGCGTCGCCCGTGCAGGATGCCAACGGCCACCCGCAGCGTGAACGCGACTGGCTGGTCACGATCCCCGGCCGCAAAGGCAACCTGATCTACCTGGTCTTCATCGCGCCCGATGCGGACTTCAATACGCTCCGTCCAACCTTCGACCAGATGCTGCGGTCGCTACGTGTAAAGTGAGATGCTAAAGACCCCTATGACCGCTATCGACCAAGCCCTCGCTGCCAATGTCCGGTTCGCGCTCAACTACGATCCCGATCAAATTTCTTCACGGCCGCGCCTCGGGCTTGCCGTGCTGACCTGTATGGATACGCGCCTCTCGCTGCACGCTCTCGGCCTCCGGCCCCAGGACGCGCACGTGATTCGCAATGCCGGAGGCATCGTCACCGACGATGCACTCCGCTCCCTATTGATTTCGCATTATCTTCTTGGAACGAACGAGGTAATGGTCGTCAACCACACTGACTGTGGATTGATGAAGGAGACAGAAGAAGCCATGCACGAGCGAATCGAGCGCCAGGCAGGACTCCCGCCCAACTCGCCTGTCCGCTTCCATGCCTTTACCGACCCCGACGAGAACGTACGCCTACAGCTAGCCCGGCTCGACGCCCACAGCTGGATCCACAGCGAACTGCAAATCCGGGGCTTCGTCTTCGATGTCCGCACCGCTCACCTTCGCGAAGTGCAACGCTGAGCTTTGCTTTTTAAGTTTTGTCATCCCGACCAACGGAAGGGATCTGCAGTTCGCCCGACTTTTGGGTGGAGCAGGCATTCATGCCTGCATAAACCTGCCATAAATGATTCGGCTTTAGCCGCCGAGGCAAGGTTCGTATCAGGGACGGCTTTCTCCGTGACTCCGTGGTGAAACGGATTCCTACCAGACCTCGCACCGGTTCTCCGTCCGCACCATCGTCGATCCCTCCTTGCACGAAAACGCCTGCTGGAACTCCGGCAGATTCGACAGCGGCCCATTGACGCGAAACTTCCCAATCGGATGCGGATCGTTCTGCACCATCACCCGCTGCGTCTCAATGCGTACCTCATCGCCGCGCCATTGTCCCCAAGCGATGAAGAACTGTTGTTCCGGCGTGAAGCCATCCACATTTGCCGGGCGCGGTTTGCCTTCGAGCGATTTTTGATAAGCCTTGAACGCAATCTTCGCCCCGCCCAAATCGCCGATGCTCTCGCCCAGGACTAGCTTGCCATTGTGGTGCACGCCCGGCTCGATAAAATAGTTGTCAAACTGATTCGCCACGCAAGCCCCGCGTTCATTGAACTTTTTCAGATCGTCGGCCGTCCACCAATTCTTCAATGCCCCTTTCTCGTCGTACTTCGCACCCTGATCGTCGAAGCCGTGACTGATTTCGTGACCGATGACCACACCGATCGCTCCGTAGTTCATGGCGTCAGACGCCTTTACGTCGAACGCGGGAGGCACCAAGATTCCCGCAGGAAACACAATTTCATTCAGTAGAGCATTGTAGTAAGCGTTCGAGGTCGGCGGCGTCATGCCCCAGCGCCCTCTGTCCACCGGCTTGCCCAGGGTCGAGCGGTCGTCCTGCACGTTGAAGCGCCGCCCAGCAAGAACGTCGTCCCAAAAGTTGTTGCGGGCCACTACCACGTGGCTATAGTCCTTCCAGTGGTCCGGGTAGCCTACCTTCACGTTGAACGTGGCCAGCTTCGCCAGAGCGCGTTTCTTGGTCTCCTCACCCATCCAAGGCAGGGTCAAGATGTCATCATGCATCGCCGCCAGAACGTTTTGAATCAGCTCTTTCATCCGCGCCTTAGCTTCCGGCGGAAAATGTCTTGCCACATATTCCTTGCCCAGCGCCTCGCCAAACAATTCATCCGTAGATTCCGCGCAACGCTTCCAGCGCGGCTTCATTTCTGTCGCGCCGTTCAGATACTTGCCGTTGAAGGCAAAATCCTCTTCCACAAAGTGCTGCGAAAGATACGGGGCGGCCGAGCTCAGCAATTGCCACTTCAAATACGTCTTCCAGTCCCCCAGCGGCACGCTTTGCATCTGGCGATCGACTTCCGCCAGGAACTTCGGCTCCTGCACGTTGAGCGCAACGTCCTTCGGCAACTGCAAATGCTCAAAGTAATCGCTCCAGCCGATGTGCGGGGCCATCGCCTCCAGTTGCGCAAACGTTGTCTTGTGGTCGGTAGCGTTCGGATCCCGCGCCGCAGCCGGATCCAGAGTCGCCTCCGCCAGCTTGGTTTCCATTTCCAGAATCGTCTTTGCAGCCGCGGAGGCCGTTGCCTCATCGGAGCCCGTCAACTTAAACATCTTGGTAATGTGTTCCACCAACTTCGCGCGTGCTTCCTTAAACCGGTCCTCCGAACCGAGGTAATAATCACGCTCCGGCAAACTCAATCCATTCGCCGCAATGTCCGCCATGATCATTGTCGGCTCGTGTGGGTCCTGCGAACCGCTTAGCGAGAACGGTACGGTCACGCCAATATCGTGCAGGCGCACCATCGCCCGCTGCAGCGCCGCCGTGTCCTTGGCGCCGTCAATCTCCTGGAACCAGGGGGCGAGAGGCTTCAGTCCGGCTGCGTTCACGCGCGCTTCATCCAGGCACGCGCCGTAGTAGTCGCCAATCAACTGCGTGGTGCTTCCTTTGGCGGCGGACTTGTTTTGTGCTGCTTCGTCCAGAATCACCTTGATGTCGTCCTTAATCGTCTCCCCGGACCGCCAGCGGCGGCTCCAGCGCACCATCGAAGCTGGAATCGGATTCTGCGCCCGCCAGTTCCCGTTAGCGTATTCGAAGAAATCCGTGCAAGGGTCGATGGCACGGTTCATGTCACCCAGCTCGACCCCTTTCACAGTCGAGCCACCAGCGTTTGAGCTGGGAGAAGACATGTCCTGCGCCGAAATAAGCGCCGCACTCAAAAACAAGAACACAAAAATTTGAACCCGCATGAGAAACCTCGAAGAAGAGATGAATTGCAGGGGTTTTCCGAAACACGTAAACATTGGGTCACCAGAACAGAAGACGATACACCTCTCGACTGTGGTCTGGCTATACGGGATCAGACGCGGGAAAGTCCGCTTGGGTAGCAAGAACACGCGGCGTAGCCAAAAGCACCCAAAGAGCTCTCCATGTACAATTTCTTTGCTGCTTCTCTACTGCGGAACAGTCCTCGCAAGCATGGATCAGTTTCCAGCAGCGAGTCTCCCTATGGTCTCTGGCACGGTTGGCATCCCTATTGCTCCCACGCGCCCTCTCGTCGAAATCGATGGCCTCTCCAAGACCTATGGTTCCTTCGATGCCGTGAAGGACCTGAGTTTGCAAGTATCTTATGGGCAGATATTCGCTCTCCTAGGTCCCAATGGAGCGGGCAAGACCACCACTATCCGCATGCTCATGGGGATTCTGGCTCCCACCTCGGGCTCCGCCAAAATCGATGGTCTGGATTGCTTTCGAGACCGGGTTGAGGTCAAACGGCGAGTGGGCTACCTCCCGGACGAACCAGTCTTCTATGACTACCTGCGCGGCAGCGAGATCATTCGTTTTTCCGGAGAAATGCACGGCTTCACCCGCGAGGAAATTGAGAGCCGCACGGAGCCTCTCCTGCGGCAGCTCGACCTCAGCGAAGCCTTGGAAGAGTTCGCCGTCAACTATTCCAAGGGTATGAAGAAGAAGCTTGCGCTCGTTTGCGCCATGCTCCATGACCCAGCCTTACTGATCCTCGATGAACCCACCAACGGATTGGATCCCTTCGCCACCCGTGCGCTCCACGCGATTATCCGGGAGAAGGCAGCGGCTGGAAGAACCATTTTCTTCAGCACACATCTGCTCGATCAGGCCGAGAAACTCTGTACGCAAATTGCCATCGTTGCAAAAGGCCGCCTGGCGGCACACGGTACGTTGGCTGATTTGCGGCAGCGGCTTTCCAGCGACAGTTCGCTGGAAGAGATCTTCTTTTCTGTGGCAGGGGATTCGGAAAATGGAACTCTGGCATGAACTCTTCCCGTCCCTTGAGTACGGTCCGCACTCTTTGGATCATCGGGAAGCTCGCTCTCCAGCGCCAGATCAATATTTGGCGGAGCATTCGCCTTGGACGCAAGAAGAAGGCCGCGCCAAATTTGGGCCTCAACACCCGGGCAAACGAAGGTAAGGTATTGCGTTCCGGCACGCCTACGAAGTCACGCAGAGGTTGGATCTTCAGTGCTTTTATATTGTTAGTAATGGGGTTCAACGGGCTGAACATCGCTTCCATGGGCTTGGTCAAGCTCTCTGCCAGGGCACGTCACATCACAGAGCCTTCCAAGATTTCCGTCAGTCCTTACACGGAAGCCCAGCTCCTACAAACCGAACAGGAGCTGCAACGAATAAAACAACTTTCCGATCCGGTGGAACGCAAGAAGTACGCGGATATGTGGAATCAGTACCTGGATCAACTTCTCCTTCATGAGATTCGACGAAGTGACCTAGCCGAAGAAGAGCAAAGCCAGGAGCTCAAGCGAATGCAAGACGTATTCGCCAAGACTGGCGCCGCGGGTTTCACAGGATCAAGGGGACGCGAGTTTAGGACGTCTTCGGAAACATGGCCTCGCGATGGAGAAGCTCAGGCCGTCTACTCTCGCCTGCTCAGCCTGATCGCTCTTCTCTGGTTTCCGGCCATCTTGTTTACCAGTCTGGGCACGAACAACAAAGACCTGGGGCAAGTCGAATGGAGTTTCGAGTGGCTCTATACCTTTCCAGCGTCGGCGCGAGTCCTATTCGCCTCGAAATTCTTCAGCTATTCCATGGTCACGCCTCTGCTCTGGATGTTCTGCCTGCCTTTTCTCGTCCTGTCTTTTGTTGCAGGCGGGCACGGTTGGATGGCGATTCCTTTCGGCCTCATCGCAGCCGTCTGGTTTTCGATTCTGGTCGGAGCGGCCGGCACGTTTTCCGAAGTCGCGCTCCGCAAGTTTCTCAGCCTGGGTCAGCTAAAGAATTTCCAGGCTCTCTTCACCGTCCTGGGGATGGTCTTTTACATCCTCGCGCTGGCCACCAATTTCTCCGAACTGCTGGACGATTTCCTCATTCGCGTGGCCGGATCCTTCCCTGTGCTACTTACCTGGAACCCGTTGTCTCTCCCGCTGTTACTGGCTGCTCCCTCGGCGTCAGGATCGCGGATTTCGTCGAGCCTCCTGGGCATGACAGGACTTGGCGTGGCTGCGGGAGTTACCGCCCTGTGGGGAAGCGCATGGATTACCCGCGATGGCCTGGTTCGAGCAGGCGGGCCCTATCAAGGCAGCCGGCAAATTCCTACGCGAGCCTCTCGGAATCCTTGGCTGCGTGGTATCGCCGCTCATGAAATGATCTTGTTGGCCCGCGACCGAAATCTGCTGGTCCAGGTTCTGATCCTTCCCTTGCTCCTTCCTGCCTACTATCTCCTCACAAGTTCGGGGCTGGTGACTGCGGTCGGCACAAGTCTCCGTAACGCCGCCATGATGGCGTTTGCTGTCGGCGCCTATTCGTTCCTTAATAGCGCCATGCAGATATTGGCCCGGGAGGACAAGACTCTCTGGTATTTGCTCTGCTTCCCTCAATCGCTTTCGTCCATGTTGTTCAAGAAGGCTACTGTATGGGCTGCGGTGGGACTGTTCTATGGCGGAGCGCTCCTACTTCTGGTTGCCCGATTCAGTCATCACCTGAAGGGCAGTGCAGGAGTGGATGTCGTCCTCGCACTTTACGGAATTGTTCTCTACGCGTTCATTGCTTCGGGCATAGGCATTCTGGCGACCAATGTCTTGGAAACCACGCCACGAGGACGCTTCAGAACGGACATGGTGTACCTGTACATGATATTGGCGGCAATGTATGCCAACACAATTTACGCACCCTCGCTATGGACTAAGTTGGCGCAGCTTGTGCTCTCCACATTGCTCGCTGTCGCCCTGTGGCAGAAAGTCAAAGATGCCTGTCCCTACCTGCTCGACCCCACACAACGCCCACCGCGCACTCTCAGTCTGGCGGATGGCATGATCGCCGTCTTGGCTTTCTTTGTGGCACAAAGCTTGATCGCTCTACTGCTCCATTGGACAAGTGCGGCATCGTGGAGCGCGCAAATCACAATTGCTTACATTCTGGCGGGAGTGCTTATCGGTAGCGTCACGCTTTTCATTCTGTGGCGGCAAGATGTTCCCAATCTATGGATAAACCTCGGTTTCAGTCAGCCAGACAGTAGGACACCACAATTCTCTACTGGAAAAAGCGTGTTGCATGGAGCGGTCTGGGGGCTAGTTGCAGCTCTCGGCGCGTTTGCGTATCTTCACGCGCTAAGTTTGTTCCCTGAATGGCAGAAATGGAAACAAGATTCGGAACTAAGTTCGTACTTCACTCATGCTGACAAACCGGTTTGGATTTTGGTGCTGGCGGTCGTTGCCGCACCGCTGTTTGAGGAGTTTCTCTTTCGCGGACTGGTTTTTCAAGGACTGCGTCGCAGTACAGGCCCAGTTCTAGCAGTGCTGAGCAGCGCTGCACTTTTCGCCTTAGTCCATCCGCCAATTTCCGTGATACCAGTATTCGGCTTGGGAATCGTTGCGGCGATCAGCTTCCAGAGAACAGGGCTGCTATGGTCGCCAATTGCGACGCACGCCGTCTATAACGCGTGCATTCTGCTCTTCAATAAACTCTGAGCCCTGATTTCTATTGGGAGAAGCTGAGGTTACAAATTAAGGGAGGGGGTGGATATTTTCGCTACCCCTTCTTCAACTCCGTCAAAACCTGCTTCGCAATTTCTTTCAAGGTTTCAAACACTCCATTCCCTTGAAATGCAATCGCTTCCATCACAGGCTCGTCTTTCTTGCGGAGTTCGCGCGTTAGCTGGTCGATTGGTAGGATATTCGGCAGGTCGCGCTTGTTGAGCTGTAAAACATAGGGGAGCTTGGCGAAATCGATGCTGTGTTCTTTCAGGTTCGTGTCTAGATTGTCCAGAGCCTCGAGGTTAGCGTCCATGCGCTCTTCCTGCGAGTCTGCTACGAATACGATGCCATCTACGCCGCGCAAGATGAGCTTGCGGCTGGCGTCGTAAAAAACCTGTCCAGGAACCGTGTAGAGATGAATGCGCGTCTTAAACCCGCGTACCGTGCCTAAATCCAGGGGAAGGAAGTCGAAAAACAGGGTGCGCTCGGTCTCGGTAGCGAGCGAGATCATCTTACCCTTTTGGGCTTCCGACGTCTTCTGGTAGATATGCTGCAGATTGGTGGTCTTGCCACCAAGACCCGCGCCGTAATAGACGATCTTGCAATTGATCTCGCGGGCTGCAAAATTGATGAAGCTCAACCGTATCCCCAATGAGACGGGCAAAGAGCCGCACCGCGGCCCGACGCCACGCAATTATTTTCACAGATTGCTGCTTCTCTTTATATCACAAGGACTTAACCGGACAACACGGGTGGGAGGTTACTTCTGGGGGAAGCACCCGAGCGATACTCTCGGCCATATCTTCGACCTTACTAAGCGAGGTCACCGGGGCGGCGGTAGTGGATAAAACCCGTCCTTGGCCGTGACTTTCAACCCGGCGCGCGCCACCTGAACATCCAGCTGGCGGTAGACGCCCGGCTGCGCGTGTGTGTAGTAGCCCAGTGTGTACTGGTTGCGGGCGTCTCCCATGGCGCGCGCGTAGGCTTCTTCCATCGCTTCCTTGGAGAACTCCGAAAAAACTTCTCCGCCGGTAGCTGAGGCGTACTTGGGCAGGATGTTGCCGTAGCCATGCCGCGGCAACTTGATCTGTTCCAATTTGCGAATTCCAGGGATTGCGGCCGAATCCACCGCGACCGCGTACACAGTGATCTCGTTGGTGAGCAGTACGTGGAGCACGTCCGCGTAGGCGGAGTTGCTGCCCGCTTCGTGGCCATCGCTGACGATGAAGATTACTTTGCGCCGTCCGCGCTCGCGTTTGCCGAGATCGACAGCTGCTTTCAGCAGAGCATCGTTGAGCACGTGCGATACCTGAGGCGGCAGATTGATCAGGTTCGGCCCACCACCCAAAGGCCTGCCGTTGACCGTAGGCCCCGAACCTAGTGGACCTCCTGTAATCCCGGGCCCGGAGTTGCGCCCGGTTTCGGTTTTCAAAATGTTGAAGGCCGCCGTTGAGCCTTTACCAAACGCGCCGAAATCCTTCACCTTGCGCACGGCGCTGCTGTAGGTGTAGATCGAGACTTCGTCATAAATCGAAAAAGCGCCTTCCAGCGCCGGAAACGTCTCATTTAGCTTGCGCACGGCCACATCGGGCATGCCCTGGTCGAACACGATGGCCGCTGAAATCGCAAATGGGTCGCTGGTAAAAAACTTCAGATCTTGGCGAACGCCGCCTTCGAGCAGGGTAAAGTCCTTGGGCAAGAGGCCGCCCACCAAACGGTTAGAGTCGTCTTTCACCGTGACCGGGACGGTCACGAATTCCACCCGCTTCGTGAGCGTATACAACTCCCCCTGTGACGGATTCTGCGGGGCAGGCGGCTGGTAGCCGGTGGGCTGTGCCGTGCTCGTGGGTGCCCCGGTAGCGAGATCGGTGGACGGATTCCCAGCAGTCCCAGGCTCAGGAAACGGGTTGTCGTCCGGAGCGGCTTTTGGACGGGGAGTGCTGTCCGGGCCAGTTTTGGCAGTAGCGTTGTCGTCCCGACTTGACGAAGAACCGTCCGTCGAGGACGGCGGCGCTTCGTTGGGCGGCAGCGGCGCCGTGTTGATCGGTGGTTGGGATGGGAGTTGCTGCGGCGTTCGCTTGGCCGATGGAGCGTCTGGAAGCGGTTGCTGGGATTGAGTTTGCGACCACGCGCTGATTCCCACGAAACTCACCAAACTAAAGACAGGAGCTGCAAGCCCCATACCGTTGCGAATTCGGCGCATCAAAGCCAAGCAAAGTCTCCTGAATCTTGTTTAGAGTCTTAGATTTTTGTTCAATCCCACGAAGTACGCCGGCGCAAACATTTTCGCCGGGCAAGTCGCGTCCGCCCTATTGGATGCATCCAACTGCTAGAAGTAAACTAACAATATCACTCCGCGAGATTCCCCTATGAGCCTTCGTGCCCGCACTCTACGTCGTTTGGCTGCATTGGTTTTTGCTCTGCTGTTCGCCCAAGTCCTTATGGCTCAGGACGGTGTGGTCAACACCCCGCCTCCCCCCGACCCGAATGCGTCTGCCCAGGACACGCCGGCTCAGGACGAGCCTGCGACGACGATCAAGGCGCGCTCGAACGTCGTTCAGGTCTTTTTCAACGTGAAAGACAAGCACGGCTCGCTGGTTCCGGGTTTGACCAAGGGCGACTTTCAGATTCTCGAGGACGGTAAGCCCCAGACGGTCAAGTACTTCGCCGCGGAATCCGACCAGCCCCTAACCCTCGGCATTCTGGTCGATACCAGCGGCAGCCAGGAGCGCGTGTTGGGGATGGAGAAGGAAATGGGTGTGCTGTTCCTGAACCGCGTTCTGCGGGACCAGGACCAGGCGTTTTTGATGAACTTCGACGTGAATGTCGAGCTGGGTCAAGACTTTACGAGCTCCAAGAAGTTGTTGAAAGAGGCTCTGGAGAAGACCAAGATTAACACTGGGGGCGGAAGTTGCGCCGATCTGCCCGGTCTCGGTGGCGGTCCCGTTCCGTGCAGCTCGCGCGGTCCTCGGGGCACTCTGCTGTACGACGCAGTCTACCTGAGCGCCCACGAACAATTGGGGCACGAAGTGGGGCGCAAAGCCGTGATCCTGCTTACGGATGGCGAAGACCAGGGCAGCCGGCTCAAGATTCGAGACGCGATTGAGGCGGCCCAGAAGTCGGATGTTATTTGTTATGTATTACTTGTGGCCGACAGAGGCGTGGCCATGGGCTTCGGCGGTTCGGAAATGCACAAGATGACCGAAGAGACCGGTGGCCGCACGATTGATGTCGGCAACAAGCCGGACAAACTGCGCGACGCCTTCGACCAGATCGCGCAAGAGCTGCGCAGCCAATACAACATCGGGTTCGTGCCGACGAACATCGATACCAACGGCGGCTACCGCAAACTGGAAATCAAGACCAAGCCCGACCTGAAGATCCAAGCCCGCAAGGGATACTATGCCATTCAGTAGTAAATGTTGAGCGGCCTCGCTAGTGTGGCGCGGCGCCTCGCCCGCAAAGCCCGATAGTCGAAAGATTCTACAAAGACCTACTGCGATTTCAACGCCAACTGTCGTTCCGCCGGACTCATCTGCTTCCAGATGGCCTCCAGTTGCGCCGAGACTTGCGAATTCTCCGGTGCGGTTCGCAGCGCCAGCGCATACCAGCGGTAGGCCGTCGGCAGATCGCGCGGCACGCAGCGTCCCGCATAGTAGATCAGGCCCAAATCAGCCCGCGCCTTCGCGTCTCCCCGTCCCGCGGCGCGGCGTAAGGAAGGGAGCTGCTTTTCGCAATCGGAAGAAGCCGCCGCCACCGAACTCTCCGCTGTCTGAGTGTCACCCGCAACTTCCGCACGCTGCCGCGCTGGGGATGGTTTCGCAGCCGACGCACGGACAGTCGCGGGCTTCTGAGTGGTTTTTGGAACGGGCTTCGGTACAGGTTTCGAAGCGATACTCGGTGCCCGCTTTGGATTTGGGGCTTTTGCTGCCGGCACGCCGGTTGTCGTCTCAGCGCCCGCCGGTTGCGCCCCTGCAGGTTCGTGCGGCGGCCCGTTGTTCTCAGATGCGGTCTTCTCTGGTTCAGTGGCCTGGCTTGCTGATGGGCCTGCGTCCGGTGTTTTGCTCCCTGCTGAGTCTTTCGCGGGCGTATCAACAGGAGTAGAAACTGCATCCCCTGCCGCCGAATCCGCCGGAGCAGGTGCTTTTGGGCTCCCGCCTCGCATCGCGAAAAATGCCACCACCGCCGCCAGCAGCAGAGCTCCGACAACGAACGGCACCCGACTCGTGCGTGTCGGAATGTGGTCGTCCTGCAGCAGGTAGCTCAGGTCGCGATTGGGATCGTCGCGTCCGGTATCACGCCGCCGAGCCTCAACTCCGGTTGGCGCATTTCCCGCAGGTGGACGTGGCGCCGGCGTTCCGACCCGTGTGGAGTCCGCCAAACCTTGCTGAACAGGAGCCCGACCCGGTGGTTGACCTGCCCCTTGTCCCGCCGCTCGACCCGCCACTCCGAGGCCACTCCCCGGTATTGGCGCACCGCTCGTCCCCTCGGCCAGCCGCGCCGACCTCTTCACCAGATCGGGCAAAGCTTTGCTGCACATCCCGCAAAAACGGTGGCTAGCAGGATTGGAGTGATTGCAATAAATGCAAGGGATAAGCGACTGCGAGGTGTCCTGACCTTGGTCCCGTGTTTTGTCGGGGGCTTTGTCGAAATCCATGTCTGATTCTGCCTTCGGCTGGCGCTGCTTTTGAGCTTACCCGAAGCTCGTAGCCCAGTCCAACAGCGTTCCGTGCCACTTCATTTCGCGTTCGGGCAAAACCAGATATGATGATTCGCGCGAACCAAATCACCGAATTCAAGAAGGCCGATCAACCACCATGACTGTGGATGCCCGCTCGCTCCGCCTGGCAGTGACAACGTTGTCACTTGCGATTCTCTTCACCGCCGCGCTACCCGTTTTCGCCCAGTCCTCACCGCGGAAGCAGAAATGGATGGACGTCGCTCTCTCCGCCGACGAACGCGCCGACCTCGTCTTGAAAGAGATGACGCTCGACGAAAAAATCTCGCTGCTGCACGGTACGGGTATGCTGGGCCTCAGTCCCATGAGCCCGCTCGCCGTGCACTCGAATGGCGGCGCAGGCTACGTCGTCGGTGTTCCACGGCTGGGCATTCCTGATATCCAAATGTCGGACGCCGCTTACGGCGTGCGCAGCAGTGGTGAGAATGGACGCTACTCCACCGCTCTGCCTGCCAACATCGCCGGCGCTGCGAGTTGGGATCCCGAAGCTGCCTATGCCTTTGGGGGGCTGATTGGCCGCGAACTGCGGGCGCAGGGCTACAACATGACGCTGGGCGGCGGCGTAAACCTGGCCCGCGAACTGCGCAATGGCCGCAACTTTGAATATATGGGCGAAGACCCCATCCTGGCTGGAACCATGGTGGGACAGTTGATGAAGGGTGAGCAGGCGGAACACGTGATTGGGGACATCAAGCACTACGCCCTCAATGACCAGGAGAGCGGGCGCAACGCCGTCAACGTGCACATCGACAAGCGTTCCATGCGGGAAACGGACTTGCTGGCGTTCGAGATTGGGCTTCGGGATTCCCACGCGGCGGCGGTCATGTGTTCTTATAACCGCATCAACGGCGACTTTGCCTGTGAAAACCAATACTTGCTCACCGATGTTCTGAAAAAAGACTGGCATTTCCCCGGTTTTGTGTTGTCCGACTGGCAGGGAGCCCATTCCACGGAGAAAGCTTCGGCTGCGGGTCTCGATCACGAGCAGCCGGGCGAAATCTTTTACGGCGAGGCGATGAAGAAAGCCGTCGAGTCCGGCAAAATTTCGCAAGCCGAGTTGAACGACCACGTACACCGCATCCTGCGCTCGATGTTCGCCTCCGGCGTCGTCGACGACCCGCCGCAGAAGGGCGTGCCGGATGTGTTTAGAGGACTGGAAATTACTCAGAAGATCGCCGAGGGAAGCATCGTTCTGCTGAAGAATGAGCCGGCGCTGCTGCCGCTCGATGCTTCCAAGCTCCATTCCATCGCCGTCATCGGGGCGCATTCCGATGTTGGAATGATTTCCGGCGGAGGCTCCGCGCAGGTCGATCCAGCCGGCGGCAATGCCATCATGCCTCCGGGCAAAGGCGCGACCCACTGGCAGGACCAGATATGGTTCCCCACCTCTCCGCTGAAGAGCATTCGTGCGAAAGCTCCCTCGGCCAATGTGCAATATGATTCCGGCGCTGACCCGGCTGCCGCCGCGGCCTTGGCTAAATCTGCCGATGTCGCCATCGTCTTTGCCTACTCCTGGGAAAGCGAAGGCATGGACCTCGACACCCTTTCGCTGCCCAACCATCAGGACGATCTCATCTCCGCTGTCGCCGCAGCTAATCCGCATACGATTGTCGTTCTGGAAACGGGTTGTGCCGTTACGATGCCCTGGTCGGACAAAGTTGCCGGCATCTTCGAAGCCTGGTACGCAGGCAGCCGTGGCGCCGAGGCTCTCGCGAACCTGATATTCGGTGACGTCAATCCGTCCGCCAAGCTTCCGGTTACGTTCCCTAAGAGCGATGCGGATTTACCGCACGCCACCATCGTCCATCCTCCAGCGCGTTCCACAACGAGAGGCGGCGATCATGAGGCGTGGAAGGCCATCGCCAAGGGCCTGCCGGCTTTCGAAACGACGTACGACGAGGGCTTGAAGGTCGGTTACAAATGGTACGACGCTGAACAAAAACAGCCGCTCTTCCCGTTTGGCTACGGCCTCTCCTACACAACCTATAGCTATTCTAACTTGAGAATAGTGCCGGGAAAGACAGTGCTGGCAGTTTTCACGCTAACCAACACCGGCGCCCGCGCCGGCTCCGAAGTCGCCGAAGTCTACGCCGCTCTCCCCGCCAGCGCCGGAGAACCGCCCAAGCGCTTGGTCGGCTGGAGCAAAGTCAGACTCGCCGCTGGAGAGAGTAAAGAAGTCACCGTCGCGGTTGATCCGTTGTATCTCTCAATTTTCGACGTCGCAAAAGATGCCTGGCAGTTAGTCCCCGGAGACTACACGCTCCAGGTAGGACCGTCATCGCGCAATCTACCGCTGCAAGCGACCGTCTCTCTGAAGTAGGGTCTCTCTGAAGTAGGGTAGAAGAGGGGTAACGTGGGGGCAGGCGCCCCCGCCTGCCCAGCGGAGCGAAGCTCCGCATCCTAGCAGCGAGGACTGTTATAATTTTCAGATTGCGGTGCGCCCGGCTTGCCCCGGCAAGGCTGGCGTCCAGTGCAGTGAACTCGCGGCTGTTCCCAACAGCGCATGTGGCCAGGTAGCTCAGGTGGTAGAGCGCAGCCCTGAAAAGGCTGGCGTCGGCGGTTCAAGTCCGTCCCTGGCCACCACACTTTTCACAGCACTTAACAGATTGCGCGCCCTGTCGGAGACGAGGCACTCTCGTAAGTTTTCTGGCCAGATTGGAGTAATTTCCCCATTTCTGCCGAATCCCTCACTCAGCTTATAATGCCTCCCTGCCACTGGAGGGGAAGTCCGAAGAGCTTCCTCATCGAGGCTCGTCTAGGGAGAATTCGTCAGGCTTAGTCCGATTTTCTTCGGCGCGGTCTCGCGGAGTGATTCCGTGGAACACCGTACTATCCCGTTTGCTGCAGCTGGGACTTTCGACGGATACGAAGATGCATTTGAAACATGTTTTAAGGAGGAAATTATGAAAAAAGTTTGGTTGGGAGTAGGCCTGCTGGCTGTGGTTGCGCTGCCCGCTTTTGGGCAAAAAAAGGAACACGATCGCGTAGCCAATGCTGGGAAGGTAATGAAAGAGATTGTCAACATTCCCGACGATATTCCGCAGGACGTACTCGACAAAGCGGATTGCGTTGTCGTTCTGCCATCCGTGCTTAAATTTGCCATCGGAATTGGAGGCAGTTACGGCCGCGGCGTGATGACCTGCCGCGGCGGCAAGGAATTCCGCGGCTCCTGGGGAGCGCCCACCATGATGGCACTCGAGGGCGGCAGCTTCGGATTGCAGTTGGGTGGACAGGCGACGGATTTTGTTTTGCTCCTGATGACTCCTCGATCCGCCCAGAATATCCTCACCACCAAGGTGAAATTGGGGGGTGATGTCTCGGCGGCGGCGGGTCCGGTTGGACGGAATGCGTCCGCCGAAACCGACATCTCTCTCCGAGCTGAGATTCTCTCCTATTCCCGCGCGCGCGGATTGTTTGCCGGAATCTCACTTGCCGGCTCAACCCTTCGTCCGGATAACGATGCCAACAAGAGCCTCTACGGAAAAGAGGTGAGCGCCGAAAATATTGTCTTCAAAGGCGCAGTAGGGGTGCCTGCGTCTGCAAGATTGTTGCTCGCCACGCTGAACAAGAAATCTCCCAAGAATAAGTCCAGCAGCTAGCGCTTCATTCGGTCAGGTTTGTCAGTTCGAGGAACTTGCCCGAAGACTTTACGATAGTGGAACGCAGCCGATGTAGCGGCAGTCAAATTTGTGGAGACGACTATGATGCGGCGGAGACCTGGCTTTACGGCGATTGTCCTGCTATGCACACTTGTAATTTCCAACAGTCTTGCCCCTTTGGTTTTGGCGCAGACGTTGTCCCTCACACCGGAACAGCTGGACCAGTTGCTGTCCCCGATCGCGCTCTATCCGGACTCTTTGCTGGCTCAAATCACGACGGCATCGACGAATCCGCAAGAGATTTTGGATGTCGATAACTGGCTGCAGCAGAACCTGGGGCTGACGGGAACTGCGCTGACCGATGCGGCGGAGAAGCAAGGATTCGATCCGGCGTTTATCGCACTTGTAAATTTTCCGCAAGTGCTGGAGATGATGGCGCAGCACATCGACGACTACGCCGCCATTGGGCAGGCATTTACGGCCGACCAGGGCGCAGTCTCAGCCTCGATTCAGCGCCTGCGATCCCAGGCGTATGCTGCAGGCGCATTGCGCGCCAATTCGCAACAGCAGGTCGAGGTACAGCAGCCGGCAGCGGGTCAGACGATCTATGTAATTCAGCCAGCGAACCCGCAAGTAGTTTATGTGCCTCAGTATGATCCCACCGTGGTGTACGTCGGGCCGAGCACGAGTACCGTCGTCGCAACATCTCTAATCAGTTTCGGTGCTGGAATCGCCATCGGGGCACTGCTGGTAGACAACCGGCCCTGGGGATGGGGTGGATGGGGATGGTCCTGGGGATCCCGCCGCGTCTATTACAATCACAGCGTTTGGATCGGATGGGGAAATCCTTATCGGCCGCCGTACATCTGGTATCGGCCACGGCCAGTGATTTGGACCAACCGTCCGGGCTACGGCGGGAACTGGCACTATCGTCCGCGGAACTATCGTCCGCCCTCCTATCGTCCGGGAAATCGGCCCGGCTACAGCCGTCCGCCTTATGGACCCAACAACCCGCCGGGCTACCGTCCCGGAAACCGGCCCACGCCCCGACCCACGCCTCGTCCCAGTACTCGTCCAGCAGTGCGGCCAACCACGCCGCGGCCCTCAACTAAGCCTGCACCTAGGCCCTCGACGAAGCCCGCGCCCAGGCCCTCGGCCAAGCCCTCGAAGCCTGCGCCCAAGCCACAACTAAAACCTGACAGCCGCCCTCAGCCCAGGGGAGGGCAGCTCTGAGGTCAAGCCAGGGCTGCAATCCGGTTGTTCTAATCACGGAACCAATCAGTTCCTCGAACCTCAACCCGCAAAAGAAAAACGGCAGAGCCTACGCTCTGCCGTCTCTCGTAATTCGTCAGCTCTACTTCTTGTTGATGGCCTTTTTTAGATCCGCGCCCGGCGTGAACCGTGCCACTTTGCGAGCCGCAATCTTAATGGTTGCGCCGGTTTGAGGGTTGCGTCCATTGCGTGCCTTACGCGCTGCCACGCCAAATGTTCCAAATCCTATCAGCGCCACCCGGTCGCCCTTTTTCAGAGCGTGAGTGATGCTATCCACGGTGGTTTCAATTGCAGCCGCAGCCTGAGTCTTGGTCAGCCCGCATCCTGCAGCTATCTTGTCGACCAAATCGCCTTTATTCATCTGTTTCTCCTCACGAGAAGTAATGGCCGCTGGTGTCGCGGGGGGACGAACCACAGCCTGTGATATCAGTCATTGTCGCCCCGATTCTCTGAATGTCAACTGTGAAAATCCGCGCCAAATGGCCCTTTCAGGCCATATACCCCCGCAAAACCCTGAAAGAACGGGCAACGCGAACATGCATAGTTACCGTGACAGCTTATGTGGGAAAGGAAACTCACGTGGGGACGGCTACCCTCCTTCGACTTCGCTCAGGACCCGCCCAAGCGGAGCGAAGCACCACAGGCTCTCGCGCTGAGCACTTACTCGAACCGATACTTGAACCACGCTTCCCACAGCTTTTCCCGATCCTCCACAGCTTCTGCACAACTTCCACGAGCAGGCCCCTTGCGCTTCAACCCCTCCCGGTAGCAAAGTGAAAAGAGATCATGAATCTTTCGTTTGCCGACAACTCGCGTCCCGATACCTGTCCTCTCTGCGAAGGTACCGGATGGAAGCCCATTACCCAGGGCAACATCCGGCGCGTTACCCGCTGCGATTGCCGACTCCACGCGCGCGCGCAATCTCTCCTGGACGCCGCCCGGATTCCCAAGCGCTACGAACATTGCGAACTCACAAATTTTGAGTTCGATGGCCCCCACCGCGCTCTCACTCCGGCACGCATGGCTGCGTGCAAATTTGCCGAGGAGTATCCGCTCGACGCCACCGGGCTGCTCATCATCGGCTCCATTGGCGTGGGCAAGACTCATCTCGCCGTGGGCATGATCAAGGAACTCATCCAGAGCAAAGGCATTCCATGTTTGTTCTCGGATTATCGCGAACTACTGAAAGAGATTCAGAACTCCTACAACGCGTCGGTGCAGGCGACCGAACTCGATGTCTTGCGTCCAGTATTTGAAACAGAAGTCCTGGTGCTCGACGAGCTAGGCGCAGTCAAGCCCACGGAATGGGTGTGGGATACCGTGTCGCTCATCCTCAACACCCGCTACAACCACAATCGCACCACGATTATCACTACGAATTTCCCGAACGAACCTGCCCGCACCGCCGAGGCGGCCAACACCGAATTCACCCGCGCCCGCCGCGCCGCAGCCGGAGAAACTCTCGGCGACCGCATCGGAGAGCGGATGCGCTCCCGGCTGCATGAAATGTGCCGCGTCGTCGAACTCCACGGCGCAGATTTCCGCCAAACCATGAAAAGCGCCAGCTTCCGCTAAGACAGAGGCCCTGCGCGGCGTCGGCCAGGAAATCTATCTCCTTGTCGACTGCCGCACCACGAGTTGGGGAGCAATCAGCACATTCTGGGGCTGCAGAGGGCGTTTTGACGCGATCTGCTGCATGAGTAATTCGGCAGCGTGGGAACCAATCCGGTTGGTTCCCTGATCAACCGTAGTCAAGGGAACTGCCAACAAATCCGAATAGCGCACATTTCCCGCGCCCACAATTGCAATATCGTGAGGCACATTCAGCCCAGCTTCGACGATAGCCTTCATAGCGCCAATGGCAACGGGATCGTTGTAACAAAAAACGCCGTCGGGAACGGGCTTTGCCTGCAAAAGCGTCTGCATTGCGCGATAGCCCCTATCGTCGACGTAACTTGCCTGCACAACGTATTCGGGCGGCATAAGCATTTTGTGTTTCGCCAGAGCCTCGCTATAACCGGCCATGCGAGCCACAGCGATACCCATGCCTGGGCCGCGCAAGTGCGCGATTCGGCGGCAACCCTGGGCGATGAGATGCTCCGTCGCTAGCCTTCCGATTGCTTCATTATCGACGCCCACAAAGCTTGCCGCGATTCCTGCGATTGGGCGGTCAATCAAAACGAACGGAACTTTGCCCTCGCGAATCCGGTCAAACAAACCGCCCTCGGGGGATTGCACGGATGCCAAAATTAGCCCATCCACTTGCCGCGCGACCAGCGACTCCACTTCCGTGATTTCCAATTGTGGATCTTCTTCGAAGTGGGAAATGATTACATGATAGCCTTGCGGACGGACTACGTCGGCAACGGCCTTGGCAATCTCCGCGAAAAATGGATGACGGATATCCGGTAGCAGTAGACCAATCGTGAACGTGCGCCGGGTTACGAGTGAACGCGCAACCCAGTTTGCTTGATAGTTGAGTTCTTTGGCCCGTTGCAAGACTCGCTTGCGAGTGGCCGGACTAATGCTGCCCTTGTTGCGCAGAGCCTTGGAAACGGTGACCACCGAAACATCCAAGTCCCTGGCGATATCGGAAAGTGTGACGGACATACCCGGCGAGGATACCACGAGG
>Ga0210384_10001082_pt1 | contig 38507 bp, 23 predicted proteins | sample IncBWH2MmetaG_FD_160574 | JGI IMG/M metagenome (GOLD analysis project Ga0210384, IMG submission 160574) | Forest soil microbial communities from Barre Woods Harvard Forest LTER site, Petersham, Massachusetts, United States - Inc-BW-H-2-M | ecosystem: Environmental > Terrestrial > Soil >...
AGTGTCATTTCTTGGCCTCGGCTAGGCGGGTTACACCACCGATACGACCGTGCGGTGTAACGTCCACAACATTTCCTAGTAACGACATCCGTCGGTTGCGGCAGAAGTTTGTCTCGTCGGCCCGCAAAGCGCCATGTAACAGTATCGTCCGCAAGTAAACAAACTTCGACATGGGAAAAACAAGGCTGCAAACATCGCGGCCCCAAGCTACTGCTGAGAACTTACATGGAAACTGGAACATCGAACGGGGGCACGTCACTACGCTTGAATTTTGGCGAGGCACAGGTGACGGACGAGGAGCGCGAGCGGCTGCGACTGAAATTGGATCTTTTTCGACGTCTCTAACTCAGCTGCCACGTTACCGCGAAATGGCCTTTAGGCGACGTTGCAAATTAGTAAAGATATCCATGACGTATGAAGCTGGCGACGCTGATTAGAGGGTCAAATAGCTCGCAGATCAAATAAGTAAGGAGGAACGAAAAAAAGTAAAACTGGCCCGGCCTCGCATCTAGCCATCTCAGGGCCCAGTGGGTGAATGGTTTTCGGATAGCGGGAAGATGAACCAGCCAGCCTAAGGCCAATCCAATCGCGGCACCGGCAAGAACGTCAGTGGGATAGTGTACTCCGAGATAGATGCGGGGGAGGCAGATGAACGCTGAGATGTAGATGAACACCAGCCATCCGGCCCGTCGGGACGCAAAGAAAATTCCGGTCGCTAAAGCAAAAAACAGGACCCCATGATCGCTGGGAAATGAGTTCAGCCCTTCCCAACGTGCCGCCTCTATTCCGTAAGGGATGCGAATCGCAAGTGAAGGATCGTTGAAGGGTCTAGGACGAACGATTAGCCAGGTCAAGATTTTGGCAAGAGTCAGGCCGATGAAACTTGCACCCACGCCAGCCAGGAGATACTCATGTTTGTTCCGATCATCCTCATACTGGAACCACAAGTACCACATGACAGCGAAGACAAAACCTCCTTTGAGAAAGTTGTTGTTGCATACCAAGACTATCGTTTCATCGAAAATGAGGGAGCGGTGGGCTAACAGATTGATGAAGTGCAAAATCGACAGATCGAGGCGAGTCACGTCCTGGATTATAAGTGAAACCGACCACTTCCATGGCCATCTGCGAATCGACCTCCTTCAATATCCCCTTCACCCACCGTGCCGTCGGTAGAAGCGCAAGGGCACGCCCCCAAAGGAGTCGGGGAGTGGTCCCTAAGTCTCCAACGCCTGCCGAGGCAAGCAGAGGCGAGAATCAGAATGTGGGAATTAGAATGACTCAGGTTGGTGGGCACTCATGCACGCCTTCAGCTATGTCTGCTTCTTCGTCGTTGGCAGAAAAGATGATTTCATAGCACGCGAAGCATGCCGAGATCGTTCGCCCGTCAGGATGGACTTGCCGACGAAATCTATCCTCCGTCAGTTCAACTGGCCTTGTATCAGAAAGAAACTTCTTAAGAGCTTTGGCAAGGGCCTTCGCTGGATCGCCTTTCGATTCCTCGCTCTTGTCGTAACAAACAAATGCGCGAGCAAGGATCGGCTCCGGCCCATTTGGGTTTGGGACATACGCTAATAATCGCCATCCTGTTGTTCGCAGGTGCGGGCACGGTCGGGAACCTGAACGTTTTTTTGTTGTTGTTGGGGCTTGCCTGTGCGGAACCGGCGGCACAAGCCAGCAGAATTAGGGCGACGAGTGCTGGCAACTCGACCATGCAACGACCGCTGTGGCTCACGAACTTTCCTTGCGTTCTTCTGGCTGATCTTGACCTGCCGCAATCGGAATCGCTCAACCCCCGGCAGTTAAGAAAGGTGGCTGCGATCTTGAACTTGCGAATAGGCCGTGAAATCGGGTGTCGTGGAAGGCTTCTGCGCTTCCCGCGACAATGCCTCTGTCGTCATGACCATCGGCCTCTATAGTTAAGGACTTTAGAGAGATTTTGGAGATAGAGAACGGGCCGACGCTTGCCACAAGATAGAGGCAAACATCTTCCACTGTGGCGAAATGCGTTCCACTTATTGGGCGCTAATCGACGGCTGTGCTTGGGTTTAGCGATGGCAGCTCTCTTGCAACCCCCATCGTTGCGGAGGGAATCTTGTGAAGATTTCGCTTAGAGGCGCCATCCTGGCGCTGGCTGGTTTAATGGTGTGTAGCGCCTGTGGGGGAGGCGGCATGTCGCCTGCTCCGGCGCGCACTTCTTCGACCGCTTCAACCGGATCGGACCCGATGAGCGTTGCGTTCTCAGCCCACGGCGGATATTCCTGCACAACCATCTCCGGCACCGATTTTTGTCCCAGCGAAGAGTTCGACAAACTGGCAGTCATTCCGGCCAAGAACGGCGGCGTAACGATTACGAGGATCACATTCCAGTACACGGTCGGTGATCCGATGTTGAATGCTGAAAACTATCCTCCTGGGCCCCAGCCGCAGGTCGCGTTGCCGTGTACGATTCAGCCCTCCATCAGCATTGGACCGCCAGGCAGCGCCGCGTACAGCTTGAATTTGAAGTCGGGCGGCAGCGCGAACTATCCTGGGGACACGAACCCTGCGTTCAACGATAGCGGACCGATTGCGATACACCTGAACGGGGCAACCGAGCTGTATTACGGATACGGAAACCCGCTGGACACGGTCCATGCGCCGAACTACGGGTGCTGGTACGGCGAGGAAGACGGCGCCGTCCAAGGCAATCTCACCATTCAGTACACAACTCCTTAAGAGACCAGTGCGGTCAAGCCGGATTACAAACGGTCAACCCTTCGACTGTGTAACCTACTTCACCGGTGCCTGTACTCCGCAAAGGAGGCCAGCAAGAAAATGCCATTTGTTCCCCACGAGCGCCGACAAATTACTCTTTCCCGGGCATTTATCGTTCACAAACTGCAGGTTTGTGAACAATAGGTGATTTTGTCTGGGTCGAGGCTGGACTTGGGTTCCCCTGGGTTGAGTAGTCGTGTAATAACAAATCCCTTTTTGTGCAAATGTCTTCACACCCTTCCCGCCGGGACAGGCCGGTTTCATCATTCCATGACCCTCCCGGGTTTGGCAGGTGGCGTGCACTATACATGGTCTCCAACGCTCTATTTTCCTCCCCCCGAGCTTGAATCACAGATTTTCATTGAGGAAGCACTTGAAAGATTCGAACATCAGTGTGGTTCGCCATCATCATCGCCGGCCCAGCCGAAAGAGCGCCGCGACCAAATTTTTGGTGGCCCTGCTATTTGCCGCGACGGCAGCTACAACCTGGCAGTTTGCCCGGCAAAAACCGGCTTCGAGCATGTCGTACATGCGTCCGGAACTTAGCCAGATCAAGTTGAACGAAGCTGACCCGTCAACCCTGGCGGATCGTTCATATTCCTCGTTCATTGACTCGCGGCCCGGTCGGCCAGCGTATCTGTATTCGGTAATTCCTGGCGGAGTGGCGAGTGCCGAAGAGTTGCGTCAGGCCATGGAGCACGATCCGGTGGTGGCGCAACAGTTCGCAGGTTTTGATTTTCAACGTGCTCACCTGGTGCAGGTTTCCGAGAAGCGGTCAATGCATGTCGCCTATCGCATGGGGCAGAAGGTGTACTGGACACGAAAAAAGGTAGCGCTGCATCCCGGGGAAACTCTTATCAGTGATGGAAAAATTGTGGCGCGCACGCGTTGCGGAAACCGGATCGCCATGACCCCGCTAGGTCCGCCGGCGATGACTGAACCCGCAGACGCAGATCTCAATCAACCTCTTTTCGCGAATGACATGGTGACGCCTGCAGCCGATCCGCAGCCCGAGGCCTACGCAGCGGTCATTCCGATGGCTGCGCCAATCGGATCGAATGCGCTGCAGCCCACCAAACGGAAGATTCCATTTTTCATCCTGCCGTTTTTCGGCTTGCCCGGCACGGGCGGTGGTTCCTCTCCTCACACGCCGCTGGCGGTTACTCCTGAACCTGGAGCTCTGCTGCTGTTTTCCAGCGGGTTGGCTGGAGTGTTTTGGAAGTTGCGCAAGTCGGGGCGTAAACGCTAGATGCAAAGTCTCGGCGGTTCCACGCCCAATTTCCCCAAACACGGAGCGCTGGTTTACGTTCAAGCTGGCATTGTTGTTCTGCTAGCCGCGTGGCTGTACGGCCCATTCGTTCTTCGCATGGCAAGTCAGTGGTGGCAGGACCCGAACTACACCCACGGTTTCTTTGTGCCGGTGTTTTCACTGTTCTTGCTCTGGGAGAGGCGCGTGAAACTAGCGAGGCTTCGAATCAATCCATCGTGGTCAGGTCTGGCCATTCTCGTGTTTGCTCTGATGACATTGATAGTGGGCACGATCAAATCTGGATTTTTCCTCTATCGAGTGTCGGTCCTGCTTTTTGTCGCCGGTATGGTGGTCTTTCTTGCGGGATGGAAACACCTGGCGGCGATTTCGTTTCCGCTGGCATTTCTGTTCTTGATGATTCCTTCTCCGACTTTGACGGAGCAGATCACCTTTCCGCTGCAGATCATCGCTTCCAAGACCGCGAGCTTCCTGCTGATGCTGGCGGGAGTACCCGCGATACGGGAAGGCAACATCATTCTCTTACCCAGTGCGCAGTTGGAGGTGGCAGAGGCCTGCAGCGGGATCCGATCTCTCTTTTCGCTGCTTACGCTGACCATTGTGTACGGCTATCTGGCGGAAACTAAAATCGGAGTACGGGTGCTGCTGTCATTCATGGCAGTCCCGATTTCGGTCTTTGCCAATGCTCTGCGAATCGCTTTCACCGGTCTGATGGTGGAAGGTTGGGGTGTGGAACGCGCGCAGGGGACGATCCACGCGCTTTCGGGATGGTTTGTCTTCGTTGCCTCCCTGGCACTGGTTTTCCTGATTCACCGGTTGGTGCAGATTCTGTGGCCGGGTCGGAGCGAACTCGGAGTGCGAGAGGAGTACGCGTGATCTCGAGAAATGCACGCTTCGCGATCGTCACGCTGCTTCTGGCCGGAACAGCGCTGTTCCTGCGGGCCCTCGACCGCCAGCAGTCGGTGTTGCCGCGAACCGCCCTCGCATCATTCCCGGTTCAATTGAAGAGTTGGGCGGGGACGGACATCCCAATTCCTGATGAAACTCTGAAGAGTCTCGGTAAGGGAGAGTTCCTGCAGCGGTCGTATAAGGACCCAGTCAGCGGCGGAGCTTACGTTGATTTATATGTCGCGTACATCCCGGACCAGCACGCGTTGTTCCGCCATCTGCCGCAAGTCTGTCTAGAGGGTTCGGGTTGGTCGCCGGTGGAGTCGGGTACGACCACGCTTGCGTTTCCCGGGGATGCTCCTTTTCCCGCCAATCGTTACCTGATTGCCAAAGGAGACGATCGTCAACTCGTTCTGTTCTGGTATTCGGCCCGCGGCCAGCGCGTGGCCAGCGAAGACTGGATGAATGTTTACCTGGTGTTCGATTCACTTCGCCTGAACCGAAGCGACAGTGCCCTAATTCGAATGAACACTAAGTTGCAGCCGGGTGAAAAGCCGGAAGACGCCGAACGCCGGCTGCTCTCGTTCGCGGGGCTGATAAATCCGCTGCTGAAGAACTACATTCCGCTCTGATGGTTGATCCCGCCTAACCCAGTCCAGAAGCCTCAACCACCAAGGACACGAAGGTTCACTAGGGAATTCCTTTGTGAACCTTCGTGTCCTTTGGTGGCTAATGGTTCTTGAGCGGACTATCTAGCTTTGGGCTTGGCGGCTTCGACGATCCCGCTGCCTTCACGAATGGTGAGTATCTGGTTGGCCTTCACCTGCGTGAAGCGCTCGATCTTCTGCGTAGTTGGCCACTTGACCTCGATGACATCCACGGTTTGGGCCTTTCCCAGGCCGAAGTGCAGGCGCAGGTCGGATTGCGACATGACGCTTGTGCCGCTGTGGACTTCATCCATTTGCGCATGCTTGCCGGTGACGACGCGCACACGGGCGCCGATAGCGGTGCGGTTGCACTTGGTGCCGATGAGCTTGATCTTGATCCAGTTCTGCAGGTTGCCGCCGTCGTTGCGCAGCAGCGAAGGCAGGTCGTTCATATTCAAAATAAGCGCGTCGATATCACCATCGTTGTCGTAGTCTCCGAAGGCCGCGCCGCGGCTGGAAAAGCGCTGGCTGATGCCGGGCCCTGCCTCGGAGGAGACGTCTTTGAATTTTCCGTTGCCCAGGTTCCTGTAGAGAAGCCGCGGGTTCTTGAATGTCTGACCGATGTCGCGGGTTTCAATCTCGGGATAAACGTGTCCATTGATCTGCATGAGATCGGGCCAGCCGTCGTTGTCGTAATCGAGAAAGCCGCAGCCCCACGCGACATAGCGGTTGTTGATTCCGATGCCCGATGAAAATGTGACGTCGGTGAAAGTTCCGTCACCGTTGTTGTGATAAAGATTGCAGGTGTCGTCGGCGAAATTGGTTTTGAAAATATCCAACCAGCCGTCGCAATCGTAGTCGCCGACCGCCACGCCCATGCCGGCCTGCTCGTGGCCATTTTCGCTGTAGGCGCATCCGGCGATGACCGCGATATCGGTGAACGTTCCATCATGATTGTTGTGGAACAGGATGCTGGGTTCCGAATCCACGGCCACATAAATATCCGGCCAGCCGTCGTTGTCGAAGTCGTACGAGACCGCGGTGATGGAATAGCGGGGGCCGGGCTTCAGGATGCCCGACTTTTCGGAGACGTCGGTAAAAGTTCCGTCGCCGTTGTTGTGATAAAGAACGTTGGTGTCGGCAGGGAGGCCGCGCGGACCGCACATCACCGGGATCCCCTTCCACTGACAAGTAAGAGGATCGTCAGGTGCAGGCGCCTTTGTCGGATCAAGTTTTATGTAGTTGCAGACGAAGAGATCGAGGTTCCCATCACGGTTGTAGTCGAGCCAGGTACAACCGGCTCCCCAGCGGTATTTTTCGTCGTAAACCCCGGCCTTGCGGGTGACGTCGGTGAAAGTTCCGTCACCGTTGTTGTGAAACAAGATGTTGTGTCCCCAGAAGCAGCAGAACAGGTCGTCCCATCCGTCGTTATCGTAGTCGCCCACACCGACGCCAGTCTGCCAGTCGGTGCGCGCGAGGCCGGATTTGTCTGTTACGTCGGTGAAAGTTCCGTCACGATTATTTTTGTAAAGATGCGAGGTTGGAGCCTTGCCGGGCGGCCAGTTGGCATCGAGGTGTGTTCCGTTGGTTAAATAAATGTCCAGCCATCCGTCGTGGTCGTAATCGAAAAAGGCCAGGCCGCTGCCTTTGGCTTCGATGATGTAGCGCTTGTGATCGGCCGCGCCCCAGACGTTAGGCGCATTCAGGCCGGCTTCTCGGGCCACGTCGACGAACGTCACTGGGGATGTGACCACAGGAGTTGTGGCGGTGGTTTGGAGGACTGCTGAGTTCTTCCATTTCCAGAGTGGGGTGGTGAGCGCCTCCATTAATGTGCCACTGAGAACGACTAGGGAGGAGCCCAAGAAATTGCGTCGGGGTAGATTCATGGATTTTCACTTGCCAGTTTTCCGTTCTCAGTTGTCAGAACAACCGACCTCGACGAATCTTTCATTACTTGGTGACCACCCTTGGGGAATGCAAAAATCATCCCAGCCGTCGCCGTTGGCGGCGACGATTCCCATGCCTGCTTCGCCGCGTCTGTGCTCACGCCGGATCCCTTGCTCGCCTTAGGTTTCTTCCGCATCCGGGTCGTATCTCTTGTGCCTCTCACAGCGTCCGGTCAGCCAGAGATAAGGCCAACTGAAGCAACTGCTGCCGAGCCGTCATCGACATCGGTTCGTGTGCGGAAGAAGAGTTTGCCGGGGCGCGGGACAGCACTTCTTCAATCCGATTCACATCCAGGCCACCGGTGTTGCTGCCTTTGAAACGGTCGAGTACCTCACGAGCCTTGGCAATTTGTCCGGTCTGAAAATAAAAAACACCGAGGGTGGAGTAGCTTCCCGGCCATTCAGGTAATAGCTCCACAGCGCGCTCCAGGCGTTCGGCGGCTTGCGCCGTGTTGCCTTCGAGCGCCGAGACGATTCCTAAACCCCATTGAATTTTCCCCGAGCTGGGAATTCGCGCCAGGCCTTTCTGCAGAGTCTGCTCCGCGCCGCTGAGATCCTGGCTGCGAAGCTGGACCAAAGTCAGCGACAGATATGACTGGTCATTGTCGGGATTGCGGCTGATGGCATCGCGGAAAATCTCCTCCGCTTTAGAAGTGTTGCCGAGATGGGAGTAGATGTCTCCGAGCAACGCGAGGAACGCAGCATCCTGCTGGCCCGCGGGCGAGACTTTCAAAGCGGCTTCGAGAGCCTGGTCGTAAAGGGCTTTGCGGAAGTAAGCATCGGCCAGATCGAATTTCACATCGTCGGAGTCGGAGCTGGATTGCAGCGCCGTTTGAAAATGCAAGATGGCGTCATCATATAAATGATAGCGGGCGAGCAGCACGCCCACGCCGGTCTGGATTCGGTAGTCGCCTGCGCTTACCTGATCCAGCTGAGCGATTGTGCTTCGAGCATCGTCCCGCTTTCCGAGTTTCAAATAAGTCTCCGCCAGCAAGTAGAGCTCTTGCGGGCGCTCGGGATGCTTCTTGACCTGTTCCAACAACTCGCTTTCATCGAGTTGAGTGCGGGCCTGGGGAGCGAGGTTGGAGCGGCTGTCCAAATATTCAAAAAGGTGCTGGTAGGTGTGGGTGCCCGATGAAGAATCTTTCGAGGCAGTCTGGAACAACGCCAAATCCCTTTGAGCGGCCTCGGTCTGATGGAGACTTCGCTCGACCATGGCAAGCTTGTAGTATCCGGAAGCGGGGTCGCTGCTGACTTTGACGTATCTTCTGAGCAAAATTGCGGCTTCCTCAAATTTCTTGTCCGCGATTCTCAGATTGGCCAACTCCAGCAGCGCTTCGGAGAAGTTCGGATTCGACTTGAGGGCTTGCTGAAAAAGCCGTTCGGCGGCCGCCTGATTCCCCTGCCGCTTCTCGATGTAGCCCAGGTTGAACAGGCAAGAAGCGTTGCGGGGATCGAGTTTGAGGCCGTGCTGGAAAGATTTTCTCGACTCGTCAAAGCGTCCCAGGTGCCGGTATGAAAGTCCCAGAGCTGCATAGGACGGAGCCGAGGGATTGAGGTCGACCAAAACCTTGAACTCCTCAATAGCCTTCTCCACTCTATCGGTCATGAAATAGCTCTCGCCCAGGGCGGCGTGAAGGTCGGCCCGCTTCGGAGCGATTTTCAAGCCTGATTCCAGCAGTGGGGTCGCATCTTCGAAATAGCTCTGGGCCATGCTGAGCCGGGCCAGAAGCAGAATGATGTTAGTGTCCTCCGGTGCCAGTTTATGGGCGCGCGCGAGCAGGTCCAACGCGTCTACAGGACGGTTCAGTCCGGAATCAACCTGGGCCAGCGAGGCCAGGGTTGCAGCCGATTCGGGGTTGAGTTTCAGCGCCCGGTTCAAAACCACTTCAGCTTTTGTGTAGTCGCCGCCGCGAAGATAGGCTTGTCCCAGGCTGAAAAGAATCTCGAAAGTCTCAGGCTGAAGGGCGTTGGCTCTTTCCAATTCTAGCTGGCCTGCTGAGTACTGTTTTTCCGCGCCCAATAGTGCGCCCAGAGTGAAGTGCAGCTGGACATCATCTTTGTTCTGGGCTGAGAGCGCACGAGCCATCGTCAAACCCTCGGCGGTCCGTCCGGCTTGAAGATAGGCGCGGACCAGGTTGAAGCGAGTCGCGACGTCCGCCGGACGGACCCGTTGAAGTTGAAGGATGGCCGCTGCCGGTGAATGGCGGGCCATCAGGACCAGGCCGAGATTGTAGTTGGCCTCGCGGTTGGTAGGGTCGACACGTAGAACTTTGCCCAACTCATTCTCCGCCAGGTCGAATTTTTCCTGAGAGACATACAGGTTCCCGAGATTGTTGTGAGTCCGGGTGGAATTGGGATCGAGCGTCAGCGCCTGCTGAAGCGCTTTCAGGGCGTTATCGTAGTCTTTCTCGCTGCTGTAAGCGATTCCAAGCAGGTTGTAACCTTCCACGCTCGAGGGGTTCAGCTTGAGTTGCTCTTCTATTCTCTGTTTGGCTTCCTCAACCGAACCCTGGCGCAACAGTGTCTCCGCTTCGAGGAACGGCGATGAGGTGTTCGTTGTTGGACGCGCATTGTTCCGCGATGGGGTGGATTGCTGCGAAGAAGACCGTCCCACAAGGAGGAAAACAAAGGTCAGCGCAAGAATTCGAGACAGTGCACGCCCGCGGCCCGCGTTCCTTTGTGGGTGCTGAAGTGGGGTACCGATGACCATCTCCTGGTGTATCTCCGCGGGCGTTCTGCTCACGGACACCAAGAACTCAATGTAGCATCTCCAGCGCCTGCTGGGCCATCTTGTGCTGCGGCTGTTGGCGCAGCAGCGCGAGCAATACGCCCCGCGCCTTTTGCTTGTCATTCATGAGCACGTAAAGGCGGGCCAGATTGAGATAGGCCTGGTCGAAGTTCGGCGCGACCTGAATGCAAGTCTTGAATTTTTGCTCCGCTTCCGGATAGTGCTCTCCTTGAACTAGAAGCACGCCTAGGTTGTTGAGCGCGTCGGAATAGTCCGGACGCAAGCTCACAGCCCTTTCGAGATATTGCAGGGCGTTCTGGGACTGGCCTTGCCGGGCGTAGAGCATGCCCAGGTTGTAGTTGACTTCGGGATCGTCAGGTTCAATGTCGTGAGCGCGGTTCAGAAGTTTCTCCGCCTCCCCAAAATTTCCCTGGCGCCGGTAAAGGTTCCCAAGGTTCAGAAGCGCGATAGTGTAGGTCGGCCGCAGTTGCAATGACTGCTGGAAGTTAACAATGGCTTCGTCCGCGCGGTTTTCATGGGCGGCGACCATGCCCAGATTGTTCCAGGCCTCCGGATAATCTGGACGCAGTTTGACCGTTTGCTCGAGGTATTGGCGTGCGTTTTCAAAGGCGTTTCGCCGCAGATAGAGCGTGCCCAGGTTGTAATGGGCTTCGGGATTATCGGGTTTGGCAGCGATGACCTGCTTGAAAGACGCCTCTGCATGCTCCAGATACCCGTGCTGAAAGAAGGACACTCCATAAGTGAAGTCATTGCGTTGGAACCTACCCTGGAAGAGAGTTCCGGGAAAAGGCAACGCTTTTTGCACGCGATCGTCCGGACTACTCGGGATGGACTTCACATCCTCCACCAGTCGTTTAGGAGTCACTGGCCCCTGGTAGAGCTTGACGATCATGCTGTCCGTATTGAGGAGGAATGATGTGGGGAGAGGCAGGTCCCGGCGCCGGTCGAAAAGGTAACGATAGATAATGTTGTAGACGCCGGCCACGTCCGAAGTGGCAAGCAGGACGGGGAAAGAGAATCTCTCCCTGCTTGAGAATAACTTTACCGCTTGCTCATCGCGGGGGTCGTCCACGTTGACGCTAACGATGCGAAGGCCGCACGAAGCCAGGGATGGCTCGGACTGCCGTAGCAACCGCATCTGTTCTCCGCAGGATGGCGAAGCCGTGGACCACAAAATCAGCAGGACGAAGCTGCCGCGAAACGAGGGCAAGTCCCACACCTTGCCTGCCAGGTCAGGCAACGAAAAGTTGGGAGCACTCAAGGGCTCGATGAGCCAAGTCTCGGTTGATGATGGCAAAGGGTCCAGCTTCAGAGGCTCGCCGGCACGTGAATAAGAAGGAGGCGAAACCGCGAAGGGCTTAGCCAGAAACTTGTCGGAGCCTTCCTGAATCTCGACGCGGCTGCCCACTGGCAAATTTTCGTGGGTCTGGCTAAGGCCGCTGGGCCAGCGAACGGTGGTGCGGATTGGGCCCTCGATATTTCCAACTCCAAAGAAAAGTTCCTTGGTGTGCTGCGACAGGAATCCGGAACCGGCCTGGAGGTATTTGGTCTGACGATGGGTTCCGGACTCGACTGTCACCGCAGCACCGATTGCATCGCGATTGCTCTTTTCTCCACGGAGGCGGAATGCGATGGAGTGTCCAATATCTTTCATCGCATTGCGCAACACGCGCAGTTGCGGCGCATTTCGGTTCTTCAGGATGACTTCGAGTTTCCCGTCATGGTCCAAATCGGCGAGGGCAAACGAACGGCTGTCGTCGGGAAAGTCCAAACCAACCGCGCCGGAGACTTCGGAAAACGTTCCGTCCCGGTTATTTGCACAGAAAACGTTTCTCTCGGGACCAGCCCACGAAGAGTCCGAGCGGACCAGTTCGTTGATCGCGCTCCACCCCTGTTCGTAACGCGACGACGGGTTGGAATTCGGCGGCGAATTGCCCACGACCTGGCGCCAGAAAAAGCTGGAGACATCGCGAGGGTCGGGCCCGGAAATGTAACCGTTGGCAATGTACAGGTCGGAGTAGCCATCGTGGTCGAAATCCCAGGCGTCGGAGGACCACGCCCAGTTCCCCATCGCGACTCCCGCCTTGTCGCTTATGTTCCGAAACTTCCCGTCTCCCTGATTTCGATACAGGGAGTTGCCGCGGGCGTGTCGGCGGTAAAGAGAGCGGACATTCTCGGGCTCGCCTTCATGGAAAATCTTCTGCTCCGAAACCCGCTGGCCGGCGGCGGACCACATGTTGGCCACGTAGATGTCCTGGTTTCCATCGTTATCGAAATCGAACCAGGACGCGCTCATGCCCGCGCCGGCGTCCTCAACTCCCGCTTCAGTCGAGACAGCTGTGAAGGTTCCGTCGCCGTTGTTGCGATAAAGGTTGCTTCGTCCAAAGTCGTTGGCCACGTAGAGATCGGGCGACCCGTCTCCGTTAAGGTCGCCCCAGGCGCAAGCGAAACTGTAGCGATCGTTCTCTACATTCAGTCCTGAAGCGTCAGTTCGATCGGTGAAGGTGGCGTTACCTTCGTTGTGCAACAGGAAGTTTGGAGGTCCATTGCGCGCGTCGAAATAAGGAACCGGATAGTGATACTGGTCCAGGCCCACGTAGTAGCTGTAGAGGCAGAAATAAATGTCGAGACGCCCGTCGCGATCATAATCGGCGATGGCCGCGTGAGTGAAAGTTCCCTTCGGAGGTTTCGCGAACTTGAAGGCATCGGGCTTAAGTGAGAATTTTCCATTTCCCTGGTTCAGAAACAGCAGGGGGCCGCCGCCGCAAACTACCAGAAGATCCTGGACTCCCTTGTTTTCGAAGTCGGCGAACAGGGCGCAGGCCGTATCATCGAGCACTCCGACTCCGGATTGTTCCGTCACATCCTCGAAGGTTCCGTCGCCTTGGTTACGATAGAGGCGGTTAGGAAGCCCGGCAGGCTGGCATACATAGAGATCATCGAATCCGTCGTTGTCGGAATCTCCGACCGCGAGACCGCTGTTGCCGTAGAGGTCGATCCCGGATGCCCCGTCCAGAACGGTGCGCCAGTGGTCGACTCCGGGCAGCAGTTGGTTCTTGTACGACGCCGTCTGGCCGAAGGCCGGGGCAGTAACGTCAATGAAAACTGGTTCGCGGGCGCGCGCCAGGGTTTCTTCGGTTGCCTGCCATCGCACGGCGCGCCAGCCGAGAGTCTCGTGCGGGGACCAACGGGTCAGCCAATGTCCCACCCGCTGCTCGCGTGCCATATCCTTCCGAATGGCGACCAGGTCATAGCGAATGTCAATTTCGAATTGCGCAGAGGACACTGCGCTTTCGTTGATCCCGACAATTTCGAATTCAGCCGTCTCCACTCGCGAAATCGCAGAGAAATAATCCTCGATTTCGCGGAAGAATTGCTCGCGGCCCGATACCGCATCATTGGGGAAGAACCTGCGCCAGACCTCGATGCCGTTTCCCGGACGCTGCGCGATCTCTCGCATTGGAAGCAGCGAAGCAGCTTCAACCGAAGGGTCGATAAATTTCGTAAAAGTGGCGAGCGCGGGAGGTGCGGTCTTGAGCGCCCGGCTCCATTCACCCAGTAGTTGCATGATTTCGAATGCGTACTTTTCGGTGATGTACTGGTCCGCGCCGGGAGCGACTTTGAGCAGAACATCGTCGAGCGGAGACTTCGCGGGATAGTGCGGAGTCAGGCGAACATCAGTAAAGGGAAAAGAAGGGTCCTTGGCTAGTTCAGGCGGCAGAAGCCGGAAGGGCGATGCCTGGAAGGGCGCGGGAAGGAAGAGCACAGGCGCCCACCGGATTCCTCTTAAAAAGGCTCGACGTGAAAACAATATGGTCTTCGTCTTTGTCACGCGCCATCTTCAAGGATCCCCGTCATGATGGCCCACCGAGGCGCATGTTAGCACCCCGCGCAAAGTTAATCCAAACCAGCGGCCATTGAGTAGTGGGTCAGCTTGGAGGAAGCACAACCTCAGTCATCTCTGGCACCACCAGGCTTGTCGTCCTGAGGAAGCGGAATCCTTCGCTGCACGAAGGGCTCCCGACGTAAGGAGCAATGTATCTCCGCGGCGATAGCAGCGCCCAACCGAAGGACACTTGAGATGCGACCCAAGGCAGCGAAGGAGGGAGCGGGATGCACAGGTCCTTCGCACTCTTTCGTCCCGGACGAAAGAGTGCGCTCATGATGACAAGCCTTGCGGTGCGAGAAGACGATTTGCTCCCAAATCAGACCTCCCGATTACCCGATTAGCACGATGAAGTTTCAGTTTTCCGGATGAATTTCGAGATTTGCAAAATGAATTGTTGGACGCGGCACCCTAATGCAAAGCCACTAGTTTTATTTCTTGACAAGCTCTCAGAACCTGTTCTAAGGTTGTGCCGGTTTCGCTAATGTACACGTTTACATTAATTAACTGACGGTGCCTGAATAGGCTTAGGAGAGTAAGGTCATGAAACCACAGACAACGTTTTCTTGGATGCTGCGAATCTCGCTGGCGGTAACAGTCGGCGTAATGCTGTTCAGCCCGCGACCCCTCCACGCTCAGGTTGACACGGGGAGCATCCTCGGAGCGGTGACGGATCCTTCAGGAGCTGTGATTGGCAACGCCACCGTCACCCTGACCAACGAAGGCACCGGTTCCTCTCTTTCGACCTCGGTAGGAGCGGACGGCGGATACAAATTTACGCCGGTCCGGATCGGTAGCTACAAGCTCAGTGCCTCCTCCCAGGGATTCCAGACCACCGAGCAGAAGAACATCGTGGTCAACGTTGGCTCCGCTGTCGTGGCGAATTTCACTCTCAAACCGGGCCAGGTGACGGAGACGGTCGAGGTAACGACCAGCACTCCCGTACTTGAAACCCAGGACGCCTCCGTCGGCCAGGTGGTCAACAGCAAAAGCGTCAACGAACTTCCTCTGAACGGACGGAACTTCACTTTCCTGGCTCAACTCGGCGCGGGCGTGAACTCCCCTCAGTCGGACACGCGAGGCAACGCAGCCAGCGGCGCCTTTTCGGCCAATGGTCTCCGGTCAGCTCAGAACAACTACCTGCTCGATGGTATCGACAACAATTCCGACACCGTCGACTTCCTTAACGGTACGAATTACGTCGTCCTTCCTCCAGTCGATGCGATCCAGGAATTCAAAGTCCAAACCACGGGCTTCAGCGCAGAGTTCGGACGCTCCGGCGCCGCGGTTCTCAACGCCACGATCAAGTCCGGCACCAATAGTTTCCATGGCGCGGGCTGGGAGTTTCTGCGAAACGACATACTCGATGCGCCCGACTATTTTGAGAGTGCTGGTGGAATCAAGAAGGGCGAACTTCGTTTGAACCAGTTCGGAGTTGCGGTGGGCGGCCCGGTGATCCGCAACAAGATATTTTTCTTCGGCGACTATGAAGGCCTGCGCCGTCGCCAGGGAACCATCAAGACCGGGACCGTCCCCACTCTTCTCGAGCGCAACAGCGGTTTCACCGACCTTTCCGACCTGATCACTGGAGGTTCCAGGGTCGACGCGCTGAACCGGCAGATTCCGACCGGGACCATTCTGGACCCCACAACCACCCGTCCGGTCACACTCAACGTAGCGGACCCCGTATCCGGCATCGTGGCCACCAAGACAGGGTTTGTCCGTGATCCTTTCGGCACCTGCCCGGCCAGTACCACCGTCTTTACCGCTGCCGGTTGCGGCCTCAACCAACTCAACCCGGCCCTTTTGGACCCGAACGCCATTAAGCTATTGAACCTCTATCCAGCCCCAACCAATGGGTCGCTCCTGGGGAATTATGCCGTTTCACCAAAACTGAACGAACACCGCAATGCTTTTGACAGCCGGCTGGACATCAATTTCAGCGACAAGAACCAGCTTTTCTACCGCTTTAGCCTGGTGGACGACCCGCAATTTATTCCCGGGATTTTCGGAGGCGTTGCGGACGGGGGCGCTTTCCAGGAGGGCGATCAGACCGCCATCGCCGAGCAGAGTGCGCTGGGTTACACTCACGTCTTTTCTCCCAACCTGGTTAACGTGGCCCGGGCGGGGCTGAATTATCTCCACACCACTCGGGTTTCGCCAGCCGCCAACGATCTGAGCAACATCCCTCTTAGCTTTGGCATTCAGGGTGTTCCTCAGGTGCACGAAAATGGCGGGCTTCCCGAACTAGACATCAACGGGTTGAATAACCTGGGCACGAACGGTTTCCTACCTTCGGATGAAGTCAGTTCCACATTCCAGTTCACCGACGACCTCACCAAGATTTATCGCAATCACACCTTCAAGATGGGCATCGAGTATCAGCATGTTAAGTTCTCGACACTGCAGCCACCCTGGTCCAAGGGAGACTTCCAGTTTCGAGGTGCCTTTGTGGACATCCCGGGTCTGGATCCGCAAAACCTCGGCCGAGCGCAATTGTTGCTGATCCCCCAACCCGCCAAGCCTGGTGTTGGCACGGTTGCTTTCGCCGGAGGTCCCGACAACATCAACAGCTCGAACATCTCTCTAAGCGATAACGGAAAGAACTACTACGGTATTTACGGCAACGATGACTGGAAGGTCACACCCAAGCTGACCGTCAACCTGGGTTTGCGTTGGGACTTCTTCGGCTTGGTGTATGACCACAAAGGAAAGCAGGCGAATTTCGTCCCAGGCGGGCCACCAATCGGTGGCGCGATCTACCTGATCCAGCCCGGACCGACCGGTAATCAGCTCTCTCCAAGCTTCCTTGCCTTAACGGCCCTGGACGGCATTGCTGTGCAACAAACCGGCAAGTACGGTAAAGGACTAGGGCAGTCGCAGAAGACCAATTTTGCCCCGCGTGTCGGTTTTGCCTATCAAGTCACCCCCAAGCTTGTCGCGCGTGCTGGGTTTGGCCTCTTTTACAACGGATTTGAGAACCGCGGTTATTTCCCGAACCTCGGTGAAAACTATCCCTTCCAGTTCCAGTTCAATTTCCAGAGCGCTTCCAACGCGTCCAACTCGATTAACCCCATCGTCTATACCGACCCGAGCGGTGCAGCATGCACGTCGGCAGGCCCCAACGGAACCGGGAACCTGGAGACGGGGCTTTCCTGCACTCCGTTTGATCCGCTGCTGGTCAACGCCAAGGGTCTGACTTTCCGCGGAATTCAGTTTGACTACATCACTCCCTACTCCATGGGCGGCAACTTCACGTTGCAGTATCAACTGACCAATACGATGTCCATCCAGACCGCCTACGTGACCACGCAAGCGCGTCACCTTGAGGTGTTTCCCGGCAGCAATAACGTCACCGAAGTCTTGCCCTCGAGCCTGGCTGCGGGCGACTCTATCTCGAACCACCTTCAGTTCCCGGATTTCGCGCGAAACATGGTTCAAGCGACAACCAACGGGAACAGTATCTACAACGGGCTCCAGGTCAAGGTTGAAAAGCGTTTTGGGGAAGGGTTGAATGTTCTGGGGACATACACCTGGTCGAAGGCCCAAACCGATGCCGTCGACTTACTGAACGGCAACGGAACAAACTACCGCGGTCCGGCTATTCCGGGTTTCGGAATCGAGAAGGACTACGGTCTGGCACCTAGCGATATTAGGAACGTCTTCCACCTGAGCGGCAGTTACGAACTTCCCTTCGGCAAGGGCAAGCGTTACATGTCCGATGCTGGACGGCTCGGGGGTGCTCTGGCAGGAGGGTGGAGCATCATCTGGAACGCCACGCTCCAAGGTGGCCAACCACGTACCATCCCTTGCCCGACGGGCACGACCAATGGAACGAATTGCAATGCGATCGTGGTTAAAGGAGTAAGCCCGACATCCGGACCGCACGACGTAACCCAGTTCTGGAACCCGGCGGCGTTTACCCAACCTTGTGTGTTAGGGGTCGACCCAGCTAACCAAACTGGGCCGCCCATACCCATTCCTGACTCGCCAAAGGGATGCATTCCCTTGACGGGCACTGCCGCACTGGGAGGAGGCGCCACGCAGGTTGCAGGACCGACGTTCAAGAGGCTGGACTTCTCGACTTTCAAAGATTTCCAACTCAACGAACGGTTCAAGCTCCAGTTCCGTGCGGAGTTCTTCAACATTCTCAACCACCCGAACTTCAATGCTCCGGGCTTCGGCGGCAATGGCGTCAACTCGGTTCCCGGGTCGCTGAACTTCACGCCGAATAGTGACGGGACGTTTGGTTCGAAAACGTTTGGCCGGATCGGGTCGACTCGTGATAATCCGTTTGATCCGAGACAGATCCAGTTCGCTCTGAAACTGTATTTCTAGACTCACATTGGTTTCCCCCGGCAAGGCGCCTCGTCGCGGCGCTTCTGCCGGGGAACACTTTCGAGATCCAAAGCTCCCGCTGGCTGAAGCGCGGTGATAACATAGCAAGACCGTGACCATGAGACGCCCGTCGATTTGGTCTGCTTTCCTGGTTCTTCTGGTCTATGTGCCATTGGTGGCCGCCGGCAGCCAGCCGGGTTCAAGCCTCGACCGCAAATTCCAGGCAGCCGTAGCCCAATATGAATCTGGGCGCTTCACAGAGGCTGCGGCGCAGCTGGAAAGCCTACTCCACGAGGTGCCTGAGAGCTTCGAAGTGAATGAACTCTTGGGATTGGTCTACGCCGCGCAATCGCAAGACGCCCAAGCCAGGAAACACCTGGAGACGGCGGTGCGCCTCAAACCGGATTCGGCTGCGGCCAGGACCAATCTGGCGGCGAATCTGGCGCGGATGGGAAAGCCGGAACTTGCCGAAGCTGAGTTCAAGAAGGCAATCAAGCTTGATCCGCGGAACTTCGATGCCAACCACAACTTGGGTGAGCTCTATGCCCAGTCGGGAGAGGTTGCCGCTGCTGCGCCCTTTCTCGAGCAGGCCCAGCGGATCAATCCTGCTTCCTACGACAATGGCTATGACTTGGCTCTGGCCTATGTTCTGACCGGGCGGCTTAGCGATGCCCGGCATTTGGTGCAAGATCTGTTGAGAAAGAAGAACACAGGGGAGTTGCACAACCTGCTGGCCGAGATTGAAGAGAAAGACGGGAAATTCGTGCCCGCGGCCAACGAGTATGAAACCGCAGCCCACATGGATCCGAGCGAGAGTAATTTGTTCGACTGGGGCAGCGAACTCCTGATTCATCGCACGCTGCAACCGGCCATTGAAGTGTTCCAGCACGCCACGGAGCGCTATCCCAATTCGACTCGGCTGACAATCGGCCTGGGGGTTGCCCTCTACTCGCGCGGGAACTATGACGAGGCGGTCAAATCGCTGCTGCGGGCGGCGGACCTGAATCCTTCCGATCCGGCTGGATATCTTTTTCTATCCAAGGCCTACGACAGTTCGCCCAGCCAGGCGGATGAAGTCATCCAGCGCTTTCGCCGCTTTGCGGAACTGCAGCCGGTTAACCCGCGAGCCTCTTATTACTATGCGATGAGTTTGTGGAAGGGAAAGCGGGCGCAGGACCCGGGCCTGGACCTGCAGCAGATCGAATCGCTGCTGAAGAAGGCGATTGCACTCGATCCGAAACTCGCCGAGGCCCACCTGCAGCTGGGCAATCTCTACTCGGACCAGAGCAAGTATGCCGAGGCCATTCCGGAGTATGTGAGAGCCCGTGAGCTCGATCCGGGCATGCGGGACGTCTACTACAGGATGGGACAAGCCTACGTTCACGTTGGAGAAAAGGACCGTGCTCAGGAGCAGTTTGAGATTTATCAGCGCGTCCGCGCGGAGCACATGGCTGACCTCGACAAGCAGCGGGCGGACATTCGACAGTTCGTATATTCGGTGAAGGATGGGCCGTCCGCGAAGTGATGGGTTTAATGTAGGCGCGAGCGCAGACGCTCGTGCAGAAGTGAAAACGAACCAAGACACGCGTGGCTCCCGCACGAGCGAGGACGCTCGCGCCTACATAGGGAACAAATGGCATCACACTTTTCATCGTTGTCTGCTAGAGCCCGGGCGGCTGCCGCAGCCTCGGGTCCTCGCGAAGTAGCCCGGCAGCTTGTCTGCAACCGCCGTGATTTCCTGAGGAACGCAGCAGGGCTGGCCCTGGGGAGCGCACTGCTGCGTCCGAGCGGAATGGCGCGAGCGCTGGCACCCCGTAAGAAGAGAAAAGTGGTAGTCATAACATTTGGCGGTGGAGCGCGCGACCAGGAGACGTTTGCGCCGGAAGGACAGGAGAACATTCCGCACCTGATGCGGGAGCTCATCCCGCAGTCGGCTTTCTTCACCCAGGTGGTCAATCGCGGGATCCTCGGCCACTACGTGGCCACCGCCAGCCTGGTCACCGGCGTCTACGAGACCTTCAACAACTTCGCCGCAGTCCCGCCGGAACATCCGACGGTGTTCGAATACTTCCGCAAAGACCTGCGGCGCCCGAGCTCGGATGCGTGGGTTGTGGCTCCCAGCAACGGTTTCAACCGGATTGGCGAGAGCAACCATCCTTCCTTTGGCGGAGGATCGGGTGCAACCGTGATTCTGCCGAAGCACCTGCTGTCGGCGGCCATGTCGGGAGCGACCAGCGACGTCGACCATCTGCTGCGGGACAACTACGAGACGCCGTTCTACGCGCCCGAGCTCGGCGGCCGCGAATTTGAATTGCAACAGCTGGAAATGTTGCTGAAGCTTTCGGTGGACGACTTCAAAGCCCATGCACGGACGCTGTCGAGCCCGGACGAGCTCTCCGTGTATATCGCGCGTCAGTTGATGCGGCAGGTGGCGCCCAGCCTGCTGTGGATCACCATGCACGATATTGATATCGCTCACGCGGGCGCCTATTCGCTTTACATCGAGGGCATCCGGCGGACCGATCGTCTGTGCGCGGAACTGTGGCAGGCGATCCAGACCGAGCCCGAATACGCCGGCCACACAACCCTCTTCATTCTGCCGGACTTTGGACGGGATTCGGACGACGATTCCGGGGGCAACGGATTTCAGCATCATCGCACCGGAGACGTTATTTCCCGGACCACCTGGATGATGGCACTGGGCGGGGGTGTGCGCCCGGGTGTGGTTTTTGACCGTGCTATGGAGTCTACCGACCTGGTGCCGACCATCGGCTCGATGCTGGATTTTTCCGCTTCGCTAGCACAAGGCAAGCCGATCCCGGAGCTGTTATAACGCTTATGCTTCCAAGCGACCTGAAGCCGGAGCAGTTCAATGGCTATCCGCAGGCGGCCAGAAAGCTGGTCACGGGATACGTTGGAGCTCTGCAACATTCCCCTCTAAGCTTTGTCCCCAGCTTGCTGCGAGAGGTAATCGAGTACGACTTCAAATTTCCTCCGGAGCGAAAGGCCATAGAGAAAGAACTTGAGAATCTGAACTCTCTTTCACCGGAGCAAATGAAGGAATGGTTCCAGGAATTCGCCGAGATAAGGGTGTCCACGAAGCTCGAGAACGTTGACTGGGTAAATTCACCCGGCCTGTTTGTCGAACAACTGTCGGCGCACCTTTGGGCCACCCATCAACTGGACGCCTTCCGCAAGGCGGCGATGAATTACGCGAGCCGGCTGCAAGCCGTAGCGGCGCCAGAGCCGCTTCCGGTGCCACGCCTCGGGATTGCCGTCATCGGGCAGGGCGCAGCTACGCACGACGAACCTCTCTTTCGCAAACTCCGCGCCCATGGCGGATATTTCAGCCGGGTCAATCCGGAGAACGGACTGGAGACACTGCTGAACGCGGTTGCCGCTCGGGCCAAGGCTCATCCCATTCCCTACGGTCACTGGTACATCGACGGAGGTCGGGAAGCGAATCACGATTCTGCGCTCACCTGTGTTTCGTACAACGCCCTGGAGCCCGCACGCGCGGTCCTGTTGCGCAAGATGAGCGGGGAGATCGGAAAGGCCGGAATGGGACCGGAGATGCTGCGTACACTGCTGGCGCAGATGCGTCCGGCGGACCTCGGCATGGGCAAAGCAGAAGATGAGGTGCTCGAACGCTTCCAGGTCAAGCTGCTGACCGAGGGATCGGGAACGCAGATTTTCAGCACCACGTTCGCGCAATGGGCGGCACGCGAAACCTTGCGCCGGGCCCAGCCACTCACTTTGCTCGTGCGCTTCGCCCCGCGACAGCGGCAGCGGCCCATGAACGAATTGCTGTCCGGCCTTCGGCCCAATGCCGACCTCGATCCAGCGGGCTCCCTGGTGGATGCCGACATGGGTTCCTATTACACGTACCTGAACCAGCAGAGACTCGCGGGCGCAGAGAAATCTTCTTTCCTCGTGTGGTTCGAGGGCCACAATGAAGCGCTCGCCATCGGCCCCGCGATGCCGAGGGGGACGCAATCGTCCAGTCCGACTGATCTCAAGCAATTGCTCACCTGGGTGAGCTGAAGTCCGTTGTGAGACGGACACTCTTGTCCGTCGCCTTTGAAGTTGTTTCCTGCTTGCCAATATCTTGAGCACTCAACATCAGAGTCAAAAGCGGCGGACAAGAGTGTCCGCCCCAAACACTACTTCGACAAGACGGCTACGCCATAGACGGGAAGCTTGACCGATTGTTTCGATTCGCCTTCAAGCACGTCATTCATAGTGGAAGGAAGTGAAACGGTCTGCTCAGCCTTCGAGAGGTTAACCAGAATGTATATCGCACCGTGGTCGCCGTAGCGCGGATACACTTCAACTCCGTCCGGAACCGTGCCCAGCGCGGGTTTCACGCCGCTCGCGTCAGCCATCCATTTCGCGGCTGCAGTCATGGCGGAGCCGTCGAGCCAGGCGCCGATGTAGGTGATCCGGCCTTTGCCCACTTTGCGAGTGATGGCTGCCGGCTTGCCGTCGAGCCATCCGTTGCTCTTACCGTAAGTTTCGAGGACTTCGGTGTCTTTACCATTCGCACTTAACAACTCGGCCCACAGCTTGCTTTGTCCGGAGCCGAACCGTCCTTCGATCGCTACCGGATCAATCAGCGCGTAGTATTGCTCAACTCGACCACCCAGAAGATCTGCCAACGGGCCGGGCTGGCGTTGCGGCTGCAGGCCGTTGTCCTCATCTTTCATCGCAGAGCGCTGGCCCAGCACCAGGTGTCCACCCTGACGGACATACTCGATGAGATTCTTAGCGGCTGCGTCTGAAAGCACATTCAGTCCCGGGGCGACGACAAGTTTGTATTGGCTCAGGGGAGCGACGGGCTCGACCACATCAATGGACTGACTGACCGCGCGTAGCGGTCCGTAGTAGCTCAGGAGTTCGTCGATGGGATCGTAATTCTTGTTGTGATGCTGCCAGTCGATGGCCCAGCGGCTATCATAGGAATGCAGCATCGCAACTTCGGATTTCACCGACGTTCTCGCCAGCGCAGGGCCGGCCTTGGCAAATTCCCGGCCGATTTGCTGGGCTTCGGCATACAAAGGAACGGGCGTGCCGTCCGCTCCCAGCAGCGTGCCGTGGTATTCCTCCTGGCCATTCAGGGCGCTGCGCCATTGCCAATAACTCACGACGTCAGCGCCATGTCCGACGGCGTGCCAGGCCATGGCCCGCACCTCTCCTTTATCGAGCGAGTTGTTGATGGGCGCCCAGTTTACCGAGCCCGGCTGGGTCTCCATGACCCAGAAATTCTTGCTTTTGAATCCGCGAGTCAGGTCGTGAGCAAAACCGTTCTTGGCGGGGTTGAGGTGGCCTTGTCCGACGTAGTCATCCCATGCGGCAAGGTCGAGATCCTCTTCGACAACGTAGTGATCGAAACCGTCATACCAGCCCATGGTGTTCGTGGTGATGAACTGCTTGGGATCGGAATTGGCCCGAATGACCTCCAACTGGTTCTTCTGATAGCTGCGCCAGGTGTCGCTGACAAACCGTTTCCAGCTGAGCAACAGCCCGGGATTGCCGTATTTCGTCTGGATCGGAATCTGGTCCCACGCAAAAATAGTTTCGCTCCAGTAGGCGGTGGTCCAACGCGTATTCAGATTGTCGAGCGTGCCGTAACGCGCCTTGAGCCATTGCTGGAATTGCGCCTTGGTATCGGGGTCGAACGAGATATCGGAATATTCATTGTCGATTTGCCAGCCCAGTACGGAAGGATTGTGACCGAAACGCTTGGCTAGCTGTTCGGCGATCTTGCGTGCCAGTTCGCGGTATCTTCCATTGGCAAAGTTGAACTGCTGACGATTTCCGTGCTCGGCGCGGTGACCCTCTTCATCGACGCGCAGCGTCTCGGGATATTTTTGCGTCAGCCACGCCGGCGGGGCCGCTGTAGGAGTGCCAATCACGCTGTAGATGCCGTGTTTCGAGGCAGCAGTCACCGCCCGATCCAGCCAGTCCAGATCGTATTGGCCGTCGCTCGGCTCCATGCGGCTCCAGGCAAATTCGCCGACGCGCACCATGCGAATCCCCGCTTGCTGCATTAGCGTGAGGTCAGCGTCCCAGCGTGACTCGGGCCATTGTTCCGGGTACCAGGCAGTTCCCAGCATGATGGGCGGCGGAGGAGGCGTCTGTGCGCGGAGAGTGGTTGCCAGCAGAATAATGGCGGCAACAGCGGGCCAGATGGCGAACTTCAACCTCTGAAACGCCCGAACGTTATCCATGGGATGCTCCTGATTAAGAGGATGAACAATTAGCGGCGGTCTGGTTCAGACCTTGGTTCCCCGCCTGCCTAAGAAGAGCATTAGCGCGCCAAACAGCAGCATGACAATTCCCCACTCGAGATTAATGTTGACGCCGAGCGAGCGTGCGTAAATCGCTTTGTCGCTCAAGGCGCCAAAGGCGATGAGCAGCACACCAAAGATGGTGAAAAGGAAGCCAATTGGCAGTCGAATGTCGAGTCCCATCTTTTCTCCTATCGGAAAACAATATTCAGTAAAGCGGTGGCCGCCAGCACCGCGACTGCGAGCACCGCGGGCCGTTGATACCAGCTTAAGCCGTGCTGCGTGGGGCGTTCGGTGAGCGAATACACCAGGCCGACCAGTTCCTTTTCTTCGTGCGCGCGGGTCAGCAGGCTCACAACGATCGTGACCACGAAGCAAGTTGTCCAGGCGTAAATCGCGGTCCAGAAATTCTGCGCCATTTCACTCGGATAAACGTGCGTGGCGGCGATCCATCCGCCTTTTACGCCCGGCACGCCACCCTGCGGCAAAGTCAGCGCGTGGTGGAGTGCGGCCGCTATGGTGCCTCCAAGCAATCCGGTGAAGGCGCCGTGGCCGGTGGTTCGCTTCCAGAACATGCCCAGCAGGAAAGTCGCGAACAGCGGGGCATTCACAAAAGCGAACACCAGTTGCAGCATGTCCATGATGTTGTTGAACCGCGTCGCCATATAGGCCGTCGCTACCGACAGCGCGATGCCGAAGATAGTGGCCATGCGGCCCATCCAGAGGTAGTGCTCATCGCTGGCTTTCTTGTTGATGTACGACTGGTAGATGTCATACGTCCACACCGTGTTGAATGCGGTCACGTTGCCTGCCATACCCGACATGAAACTGGCCAGCAGCGCGGTGAGACCCAGGCCGAGAATTCCAGTGGGGAAGTAATGCAAGAGCATGTTAGGAGTGGCCAGGTCGTAGTCGAGCTCTATCGTTCCATCTTTGTCGCGAATGGGCTGGCCCGAGGCGCTCATCTTCGCCGGAATCAATCCTCGACCCTCGGCTTGGCCCTGGATAGTGGTGGGCGCGCCCGCCAGATGTGCCAGATTCTGCGTGGGCAGCGCAATCGCAATCAATCCCGGCAGAATAACCAGGAAAGGAAAAAGCATCTTGGGAAAAGCTGCGATGAGCGGGGTGCAGCGGGCGGAATTCATGGAATTGGCCGCCATGGCGCGCTGGATCACAAGAAAATCCGTGCACCAGTATCCAAACGACAGCACGAAACCCAACCCCATCGTCAGGCCAAACCATTCCACGCCAAGACGGTTGGTGTGCGGATTACTCATGCCCAGCCAGGAGTGCGTGTAACTGGGATCAAGATTGGCTTTCAGGCCTTGCCATCCTCCGATGTTTTTCAGGCCCAGCCAGACCAGCGGAAGGAATCCGGCGACGATCAGAAAAAACTGGACCACCTCGTTGTAGATCGCACTGGTCAGCCCTCCGAGCAGGATGTACCCCAAAACCACAAGGGCCGAAATCACGAGAGAGAAGTGAAATATCCAGGCTTGGGGCAGTCCCAACCAGGCAAAAGGCGAGTCGAAGATGTGCAGAATCTGAATCAGCTTCGCCATGGCGTACATAGAGATGCCGGAGGAAAACAGGGTCATGATGGCGAACGAAACTGCGTTCAGTCCGCGGGTCTTCTCATCAAAACGCAGGCGGAGATATTCGGGCACGGAACGCGCGCGCGAGCCGTAGTAGAAAGGCATCATGAACACGCCGACGAAGACCATCGCCGGAATCGCGCCGATCCAGTAAAAATGGCTGGTGGAGATCCCATATTTCGCGCCGGAAGCGCCCATGCCAATCACTTCCTGCGCGCCCAGATTCGCGGAAAGGAAGGCCAAGCCAGCCACCCAGGCTGGAATGGAGCGTCCCGCGAGAAAGAAGTCGGTGCTGGTCTTTACGTAGCGCTTCAGCACCGCGCCGATTCCGAGCACGAAGACGAAATACACGATCATGATGGTCCAATCGATGGTTCTCAACATGAATTAGTTCTCCTTCGTGGCCTTGCCAGGGGCTCAGCGCGGTGTAAACGATTACAGCCTTGCCTTTGGTTTGTCAACGCATTTTGCACACCAGAAGCCTTTGGCAGGCGCCTGATATATGGCGTTGGACCGTGACACTTGGTGCTAACATTTCGAATGAGTTTATGAATCGCCGAAGATGGATCGCAGTCGTTGTCTTTTGGATTCTGTTTGTTGCGTCCATTGGCTTGGATCCCTACTCTCCATACTATCCATGGCTGCGTGTCGCGTGGACCGTCCTGGGGATAGGATTGTTGGTTGTTGGTTCGATTTACTCCGTGGTTGAGACGTTTCGTCGCGGATACCGAACAGGCGAGTTTACCTATTACCGCGGTGTCCCTCGCTTCCTGTGGTCGATCGTGCTGGATGACGAAGAGTACGAAAAGCGCACCTCAAGGTCCAAACAAATGCCCAGTCCTGACTCGAAGGGCTAATTCAGTTCCTACTGCTTGTCGCTCAGTGATTTCAAGTGTGCCGCTGCGCTTTCCGGAGTGATGTCGCGTTGCGGCATCCCCAGCATTTCAAATCCCACCATGAATTTTCGAATCGTCGCAGAGCGCAGAAGCGGAGGATAGAAGTGCGCATGGAAGTGCCATTCATGATGCGGCAAGCCGTCAGTGGGCGATTGATGAAACCCCATGGAATAGGGAAATGGGATATCGAAAACCTTGTCATAGGTTGACGTCACTTGCTGCAGCAACTGGGCCAACAGGACGACCTCCGACTCGGTGAATTCGGGAAAGGCCCCCAGATGGCGGCGACTGCAAACCAGAATTTCGAACGGCCAGACCGCCCAGAAGGGCACCAGGGCGACAAAACCCTCGTTGTGGCAAACCAGGCGAATCTGCTGCTGGTCCTCCAGACGGACGTATTCACACAGTAAGCAATTGTTATGTCTGTCGAGATGGTTGACCTGGCCTACCAACTCCTTTCCGGGGATGTCTGGAATCGAATGGGTCGCCCATATCTGGCAGTGGGGATGAGGGTTACTGGCGCCCATCATCGAGCCGCGATTTTCGAAAATTTGCACGTGATTGATCTGCGGCAATTGCGCCAGTTCCTGGAATTGGGCGGCCCAGGTCTGGATCACACTTTCAATCTCTTTCGGCGACATGGTGGCCAGGGTGAGGTCGTGGCGCGGGGAGAAGCAGATGACCCGACAAAGTCCAGGCTCGCCTTCCGCGACCAGCAAGCCACGGTTTTCCAGATCGAGGCGGTCGTCGCGAGCGCCCGGCTTGAGCGCGGCAAAGTCGTTGTCAAAAACGAATGTACCGGGGTAGCGCGGATTGACCACCCCACCCGCACGGGGATTCCCGGGACACAGATAACAGGTGGGGTCATACTCGGGCTCGTGTTTGGCCGTTATTTTTTCGACCTGCCCCTGCCAGGGCCGTCCGGCGCGATGCGGGGATACCAGCACCCACTCGTTGGTGAGAGGGTTCAGTCTGCGGTGTGGATCTTCAGTAAGGTTCAATAACTTGCCTCCGCCCCTTGGGTTACAATGTACGCGAAAGCCTTACAAGTTCGAGACCACGTTCACAAGATGTTAATTTGACAGGAGATTTTTGGCGGCCTATTGTGACATCCTGTAAGCGATTACATATGTGTATTTTATACTCCCAACTCAGATTGCACGTCTCATATTTGGCTTGATCCTCGTCACGTTTCAGACCATATGAAGTCGGCAGAATTGACGCAACATTTCGAGCACCTCTTCGGGTCGCAGCCCCGGGTGTTTTCCGCCCCGGGCCGGGTCAATTTGCTGGGCGAGCATACCGACTACAACGATGGCTTTGTCATGCCTTGCGCCATCGGGTTTTCCACCCGGGTCGCCATTTCTCCGCGCCCCGACCGCAAACTGGTCATACGATCGGAAGAATTCTCGGAGCAGCTTGAGTTCGATCTGGAAAACCTGCCCAGCCGGGGCAAAGGCGTATGGTCGGACTACGTTCTGGGCATTGCCGTAATGCTCGGAGAGATCGGGCATCCGACGCCGGGCGCTAGTTTGCTGGTTCGTGGTGAAGTGCCCATCGGTGCCGGCCTCAGTTCCTCGGCTGCCATCGAAGTGGCCAGCGCGCTTGCCCTCATGAGCCTGAACGGCGCACGGCTTTCGCTGCCCGAAGTCGCCAAGCTGTGCCAGAGAGCGGAGAATGTATTCATTGGCGCGCGGGTCGGCATCATGGACCAGTTCGTCTCCTGTCTCGGCAAAGCCGGACACGCACTGCTGCTGGACTGCCGCTCCCTTGAGTTCAAGTTGATTCCAATTCCAGAGAACGTTCGCCTTGTGATCTGCAACACCATGGTGAAACACGATCACGCCAGTGGCGCCTACAATCGCCGCCGCGAAGAGTGCGATGAAGGAGTGAAGATCCTGACCCAGTGGTATCCCAAGGCGCGTGCTCTGAGAGATATTTCCCTGGCACAGCTCGAGCAGCACACCGCCGAGCTTCCCCCGACGGTCTACAAGCGCTGTCTCCACGTCGTGACGGAAAATCAGCGCGTGCTGGAAGGCGCCAAACACCTGACTGAGGGTGATGTGTGCAAGTTCGGCACGTTGATGAGGGAATCGCACACCAGTCTGCGCGATCTTTTTGAAGTCAGTTGCCGTGAGCTGGACATCATGGTCGAGATCGCGGAGTCGCTCGAGGGCTATTGTGGCGGGCGCATGACGGGCGGAGGTTTCGGCGGATGTACGGTGAACCTGGTTAAGACCGCCGACGCATCGCGGTTTGCCGCGCAGATCTCGGAACGATATCAGGCAGCCACCGGGATCAAACCGGATATCTATGTCTGTTCCGCGGCGAATGGAGCTAGTGCGGATTTGAACGGGCAGGCTTAGAATCCGCGACGCGTGAACCAAGCCGCGGCGCGGCGTAAGAATGTAGCCCAGGGCGCCAGCCCTGGGTAAGCCGTCGGAAATGATGCAGCCCTGAAAGGGCGAAAGAGTCTTGGCTTCCACAAAAGATTCCCACGCCCGCCCGCTGCCGATTCGCTTATGGGGGTCCTTCGACTCTACGGCTGCTTCGCGAAGCGAAGCAGCGCCTCCGCTCTGGATGACAAAGCCCTAGATTGCGCGGGTCGAGCCTCGCATCACCAGATGGGTCGGAATTGAGTAGTCCAGGTGCGGGCTTTCCTCTTTGCGGATGAGCGCTTCGAGCGCGGCGAAAGCGGTGACTGCCAATTGAGTTCTCGACAAGATCACCGTGGTGAGCGGTGGCTGCGTGAGATGCGCGAACGAAATATCATCAAATCCGATCAGCGATATGTCTTCGGGAACTCGCAACCCGGCCTGAAGAATCGCACCCAGAGCTCCAATCGCGGTCAAATCATTTGAAGTGATCACGGCAGTGGGACGCTGTGGCAGTTTTAGCAAACTTCTCATTGCCATAGCGCCGCCTTCCATCCGGTGGTCCCCCTTCTCGATCATGGCATTTTCGGAAAGCCCCCGCGACTTAAGGCCGGAGAGGTAAGCGTCACGGCGGATGCGGGCTGACTCCAGGTTCATGGGACCGGCAATAAAAGCAATGCGCCGATGATTGAGTGCAAAAAGATGCTGCAGGGCCTCGTGAATGCCCTGGGCATAGTCGATACGAATGTTGGCACTGTGGGGGCCGGTCTTTCCGGTGTCCATGAAAACAGTTGGGATGTTGCGGCGCGTGAGTTCGGTCACCAGCGCCGGATCGGCCTCAGAGGTCATAATGGCCACGCCGTCGACTTTGCGCTCAACCATCCGCCGAATGCACCCTGCCATCCGTTTGGGATTGTAGTCGGTGTTTCCGATAATGACTTCCTGGCCGCGCTCCACCGCTTGGTCTTCGAAACTCTTCACCAGTTCAGGGAAAAAAGGGTTGGTGATATCAGAAATAATGAGCCCCAGCATCCGGCTTCTTCCCGAAACCAGGGTACGGGCGTGAGTGTTGGGATAGAAATTCAACTCCTCGATGGCCTTGCGTACGCGCGCCGCGGTCGCGGGTCTCACCTTCTCTGAATCGTTGATCGTACGAGAGACGGTAGCGGTGGAGACTTTTGCTCTCTTGGCAACCTCTTTAATGTTCATGCAAGTTCACGAGGCAGGCTCGGGAGGAGAAACCCATTCTAGCAACGATTGCGGGGCGAAGGAACCGGGGGCGCAGGCCAGAGCCTCGGACGGCCTTCCCCGGGGCTGTATCGGCTTGTATTGTAAGCGTTTACAGAAATGGGCCTCATGTTAGATAATGCAGCTCTCGATCTACCATAAAGGCGGACTATCGCAGGGGAACCATGGACCGACACCACATGGACCGACGCAACTTCCTCAAGACCACTGGCACCTTCATCGCGGGTGCGACGATCGCTCGCTCCGCCCTGGCCGACGCCGCCACCGGGCCGATGGCTGCCCCGGGCCGGTTGGTTCTGCCCTTGAATCGGAACTGGCGATTTAGCCGCACGGTCGTGGATGGAGCGCACGCGCGCGACTTCGACGACTCCGGCTATGAGCGCGTCGTCATTCCCCACACCAACATCCGCCTGCCCTGGCACAGCTTTGACGAAAAGAGCTATGAATTCCTCTCCAGCTACCGCCGCCGCTTTAAGCTTCCGCCCGAGGCGCGGGGCCACCGGGTGTTCGTGGACTTCGAGGGTGTCATGACTGCCTCAACCGTGTGGATCAACGGCGAGCGATTGGGAGAATACAAGGGTGGCTACACGCCTTTTTCCTTTGACCTTACGCCGAACCTCGATTTCAACGGAGAGAACCTGCTGGCGGTGGATGTCGATTCCAGCGAGCGCCCTGACATTCCTCCTTTCGGTCATCAGATTGACTACTTGACCTTTGGAGGCATCTACCGCGAAGTCTCTCTACGCGTCGTGCCTGCGACATTCATTGAGAACGTCTTCGCCAAGCCCAAAGATGTGCTGACCGACCACCCCACCCTCGATGTCGATTGCTATCTTCAGCACTCGGAGGCAACGCGAGATCCCCTGACTCTCGAAGTCAGTCTCAGCGAGGGTGATCGTGTACTCGCTAGGAGCACGCAGCGCCTGCCGGCTGCTCAGGCCACCACTGAACCGGTTGTGCACACGGTCCATGTCGATAATCTTGGTTCCATAAAACTATGGGACCTTTCACATCCCCACCTTTACACGGTGCAGGTTCGTCTGCTGCAAGGGACGCAGTCGCTGGATGAAGTGTCGCGTACCATCGGTTTCCGGGAAGCACAATTCACCGATCACGGCTTCGAACTCAACGGCAAGGTGATCAAGCTGCGCGGGTTGGACCGCCATCAAACTTTTCCCTTTGTCGGGCAAGCAATGCCGGGCCGGGCGCAACGCCGGGACGCAATCATCCTGCGCAAGAAGCTGCGGTGCAATATCGTGCGGACCTCGCACTATCCGCAGTCGCGCCACTTTCTCGACGCCTGCGACCAGATAGGTTTGCTGGTGCTGGAGGAGATTCCTGGCTGGCAGCACATCGGGGACGAGCCGTGGAAGCTGATATCGATTGACAACGTGGGTCGTATGATTCGCCGCGACTGGAACCATCCGTCCATCATTCTGTGGGGCGTGCGCATCAACGAGTCGAAAGACGATCATGACTTCTACGTCCGCACCAATGCCCTGGCCCACAAGCTAGACCCGACGCGTCAGACCGGAGGCATTCGCTACTTTCAGGAATCGGAATTTCTGGAAGATGTTTTCACCATGAATGACTTCGGGTTTCCCCTGAAGCCGCCCAATCACCCGCGCTACCTGAACACCGAATTCGTCGGGCACACTTACCCCACAAAAACCATCGACCAGGTGGAGCGGCTAACCGAACATACACTGCGCCATGCGCGCATCCATGACCAACTGGCCTCCAACCCACAATATGCCGGAGGTATCGGCTGGTGCGCTTTCGACTACAACACGCACGGTGATTTCGGCTCCGGCGATCGAATCTGCTATCACGGCGTCACCGACATGTTCCGCGAACCCAAACCGGCGGCCGGCTTCTACAAGTCGCAGTGCGACCCCGCGGAAGAGGTTGTCCTTGAGCCCGCGTTTCATTGGGCGCGGGGCGACGCGTCAATTGGATTTTCGAATGCCGTCATGTGTTCCAACTGCGACCACATAAAACTCTACATCGCAGATGAACTGATTGCAGAAGTGGATCCCGACCGTAAGACTTTCCAACACCTTCACTACGCCCCGTTTATCGTCGAGCTTGGCGATCTCTTCCACAACAAATGGGGTGACCTGCGTCTCGAGGGCTACATCCAGGGCAAACAAGTCATCGTGAAAAAATACTCCGGCAAAGGCATCGATCAGAAGTTCACGCTGTTGCCCGATGACACCGATCTGATTGCAGACGGAGCCGATGCGACTCGCGTGGTGCTGCGGGTGACCGACGAATTCGACGCCATCCGGCCATTTGCCAACGACGCCATCAAGTTTGAGATCGAAGGTCCGGCCGAGATTATCGGAGACAATCCATTTGCGGTGGTGGGTGGAACCGGGGCGATCTGGATTCGAGCCAAGGAGCAGGCCGGGACGGCCCGACTGACGGCAACGCATCCGGTGTTGGGCAAGCAGGAGGTGGAGTTTACCATTGCCGTAGCTGTTCCGGAGACCGTGTAGCGCGCCACGTCCAGGTAGTGCGGCTGCAGGTAGCATGGCTCGGCGCTCGGCCGGAGCCGCAGAGCGGCGCAAAAATGTAGCCCAGGGCGCAAGCCCTGGGTTCTCAAGCAAACCGAGGGCAGCCCCAAGGGGGCGGAAGAGCCATTGCCGTCTGCAAGACGCCGCCGAGCTCCGCCGGGACGGACGAAGGCGTCACTCCCCACGTGGATTGTGGCTATGCTTTCCGCCGAAGCAAATCTTCGACGTCGCCAATTTTTTCTCCCAACAAATTCAACTTGCGGGACAGGCCCTGAATCTCAGACTCCGCGCGGCGGTTGACGTCGTAGTCGAGTTCGCCGCGAAGGCGATCTTTTGTGTCCTGCCGATTCTGGCTCATCATGATGACCGGTGCCTGGATGGCGGCGAGCATGGAGAGGAACAGGTTGAGCAGGATGAAGGGATAAGGATCCCATGCCTGCCCTCGCAGCACCACGTTGATCGCGGTGTAACCGATGATGGTCGCGCCAAACGTGATGATGAATGTCCACGATCCGCCAAAGGCGGCTACCCGGTCGGCGATGCGTTCGCCGAAAGTCATATCTTCCTCGATGACGTCGTTGGGATTCCGACTGGCGCGGACCCTGACCAGTTGCTGCGAAGCGTGAAACTGGCGTCCCAACACGGTCAACATGTCCATCCCGGCGTGAGGTTTGCGTTCCAGAAGAGTGGCGATATCGTGCCGGTCCACTTCCAGGCAAACACTTTCTTCAACCGCGACCGCCTCGGTCTGATGAGCCGTTTGGTCCAGCATCGAGGCGAATCCAAAAAACTCGCCTTCCGCCGGCTGATCCACGATGACCTCTTGCTGATCTTCATCGACGGTCGTGACCCGCACGACGCCGGAAACCAGAACATAAGCTTGTCCGCCGGGGTCGCCGATCTTCCAGATGCGTTGGCGCTGAGTGAAGGTCTTGACTTCGACCTGCCCGGCCAATACCGCCGTCTCGTCGTCGTCGAGTAGAGCAAACAGAGGAACACGTCGCAATATTTCTGGGCTGCACGCCATCGATCACCTCGTCAGGTAGAGTGGACCGGGGCCGATCCGTTCAGAAGGATGGCATAAAGATCGAATGGCAACAACTGTTGGAATGGATCCTGAAACTCATGAACCACGGAGGACACGAGGACCACCTAGGCTCCGACGTCAGAGTTTCCTTAGTGGACCTTCGTGTCCTTTGTGGTTCATGGTTTTGCCGTTACTTTTGATCGCGGAAAACGCGGGAGTGAAATTCCATGACTTCGCCCATGTGGGACAGGAAATACGTGAGGCTGTGGTCGCCAGGATAGGAGTGATACTCATGCTTCACTCCCTCTGACTGGAGTTGCCGGTGCAGAGCGGCCGCGCCATCCTCAAAGCCGAAGTCATCCTGCTGGCCGCAATTAAAGTAGATCGCGAGATTCTTCAAACCCGATTGATTTTTATGGGCCAGACCGAAAACACTGTTCTGCTGCCAGTGCGTCAAGTTGATGGGCTCGCCGAAAGCTGGCCCCATCAATCGGCTCAATGGCGCGCCGGAATGTCCCGCGGCTGAGAGTTCCTGTGGAGTTTGCGTGATCAGCGCAGCGCTTTGGGCGCTGACGGCGGAAAACATTTCGGGATGGGCGAAGGCGAAACGCAGCGCTCCGTATCCTCCCATGGAAACGCCGGTGATCGACCTTCCCTTCCGTCCCGGGCGGACGCGATATTTGCTCTCGACATACAGAATGAATTCCTGAAGGAAGAAATCACTGTAGCGGAATGAATCACCGGGCGAGTTGATATAGAAGCTGCGCTTGCCTTCCGGCGCTACCACCAGAAAGTCATCAATCTTATGTTGGCGGCGCAGGTCTTCAATTACGCTCCATCCGCCGGTACTGAACAGGGTCTGCTCATTTTGGCCAAGACCGTGGAGAAAATAGAGCACCGGATAGCGGCGGGGAGAAGATTCCTTTGCGTCATAGCCCGGAGGCAGTTGCACGCAGTAGTGGACCGCCTGTTTGAGGATACGGCTGTTGATGACGTTGCAGTCGGTACGACTTTGGGCATGGCTCAGGTGAGAAAGGAAGATGAAGAGTAGGAAGTATAGATTGCGAAATCCGTAGTGGTGCGGTTTCATTTGTGGGCGAGAGTTCTTGCTAACTTTCAAAAGCCTAAAGTGCGCACAAAATTCGGTTGTACTTACTCGTACCTCAACGCCTGCACGGGATCGAGACGGGCCGCGCGCGCCGCCGGGTACAAGCCCGAAACCAGGCTGACGATGAATGCAAAAACAATAGCGGCTCCCACCAGCCACCATGGCACCGACCAGAAAGTCTCGGGCGGGAGGGCCTGACGCTTCAGATAGATGTTTGTCCCCAGGTTGATGATGTGGCCGATGGCCCAGCCCAGCGCTACTCCAACCACTCCGCCCAGCAGGCCCATAGCCCCGGCTTCGGCAAAAAAGAGTTTCTTGACATCGCTGTCGCTGGCGCCGATGGCTTTCATGATCCCAATTTCGCGCCGCCGCTCCAGAATAGCCATGACCAGAGTGTTCACAATACCGATCGAGGCCACGGTCAGCGCCAGGCTGCCAAAAATTCCCAGGAAGAGGTCGAGCACAGCGAAGAATTGCCGCAGGCTGCGGGTGGCGTCGAGAATGGAGAACGTGTTGAACCCCAATTTCTTGATGGCCTGCTCGACCGCTTCAACTTGCTTGGGATTTTTTACGCGCACGCTGATCGTGGAATAGCTGGGCTGTTTGCTGAAGCCGCGCATGCTGTCCCGCACGTCGGAAGGCTGCATGACGCGCAGGTCCTGGGCGAGTCTCAGGGGCAGGAACACACGTGCCCGGGCCGCGCCGCGCATGCTGTCAGGATCGAGATCGGAGATACCGACGACCTTCAGTTTCTGCTCTCGCGAGATGACAGAATAGCCCTCGTCAGAAGACGGTTGTGTCGGGGCACTCGATGCGCTGGATTTTGCCACGGCGGGGTCTCCCGTGGTTGAGGGCGCTGAGACCCTTTGCGCGTAGCGCATGGTCAGCTCCCGCCCTAACAACGGCTTGGCCAATTCGTTTACCGGGATATCGTCTTCCTGGCCCGGTGGTGGCGTCTTGCCCAGTAACTCCAGCGCAAAAGATTTTTGCAGAATGACTTCAGGCGCGGTTTCGGAAGAAAAGAAGCTGCCGGGAATTCCCGTGAAGGCGTCGTTCGACCGGGCCGAGTCCGGAATGCCGGACACCATGGTCAGGTGCGGCTTGTCTTGATAGTTGAGTTCAGTAATGAAGCGGATGTCGGGATAAGCTTCCAGCACGTCGGGCAGGCGCTCGATCTCCTGGCGTGCGGGTTCATCCAGGGTGCGGCTTTCGGCGGCGGAAGCAGTACTGCGTTGTTCATCGTCGCGACTGAAGCCGCGCGGGTCGCGGCGCGAAGTTACGACCACGGTATCGAAAAGACCTGATTTGGCCAGGTGTCGCGTAGCCAACTTCTGCAAGCCGATGCCGAGCGACAGCATGGCAACCAGCGAGGCCACTCCGACCGAGATGCCAATCGTAGTCAGCGAATTGCGCAGCGAAGACTCGCGCAGGTTACGCAGGGCGAGCTCGGAAAGGTCGTAAGTTTTCATCGGTGAACTCGCTTGTGACTATTCTCGATGTTGCTTCTCATCATTCGCCCGATCATCAACCAGCTTGCCGTCGGCCAGAAAAATCATGCGCTGCGCATAGCGCTCGGCGAGAGCCCGCTCGTGGGTCACCATGACGATGGTCATTCCCAGAGACTGGTTGAACTCGCGGATAAAATCCATGATCTCGGTGCCGGTGCGGCTGTCGAGATTGCCGGTGGGTTCATCGGCCAGCAGAAGCTTCGGCTGATTGATCAAAGCGCGCGCCAGCGCTGCCCGTTGCTGCTCGCCACCCGAAAGTTCGCTGGGCCGGTGCGTCATGCGCGAGCCCAGGCCGACGCGCTCCAGGGCCTGGCGGGTAAGCGTCTGGCGCTGGCCACGATCCATTTCCGCAAACCGAAGCGGCAGATCCACATTCTCAGCCAGAGTCATTCGTGAAACCAGATTGAACGATTGAAAGACCATTCCTACCGTGCGCAAACGATGCTTGGCCAATTCTTCGCGGGAGAGTTTGGACAGGTCGTGGTCCTCGACGATTACCGCTCCCGAAGTTGGCCGGTCAAGACCGGCGATGAGATTCAGCAGGGATGACTTGCCGGATCCCGAACTGCCGAGCAGGGCCACGAACTCCCCGGGCTGAACTTCGAGCGACACGCCGTCGACCGCTCGTATCAGGGCTTCTCCCATCTGGTAGTGGCGGCAGAGGTCGACGATGCGGATTGCGGAGGCGCCGTTCTGGCGATTTGGTCGGCTAGAGTCGACGGTCATTTATGGTTGAGTGCCTGCGAGTTGTTTCCTTTGCGATCTTTGCGGTTCAAGCTTCGAATGTTGGAAGCTGATCAAACACGAGGTCCCTCCACTGCGCTCCGCTCCGGTCGGGATGACAGTGTTTTTAGCGTACCTCTCCTCTTATTAGACGCAAAGCATCGGCCGAACTAACGTCGCCATCGTTATTTTTTGTAGGGGCTCGCTCTTCGGGGACTGCCGGGGCATCTCCCTCGCCAGGGGCGAGGAACAGATTGTTCTCGAGACCCTGTTGTTTGGTGTAGAGATCGAAATAGCGGCCCTGCAGGGCATAGAGTTCGTCGTGCGTGCCGCGCTCGACGATCTGGCCCTGTTCGACCACCAGAATCTGGTCGGCGCGGCGGATGGTAGACAGCCGGTGAGCGATCACGAACGTCGTGCGTCCTTGCATCAGATACGAAAGCCCGTGCTGGATCATCTCCTCGGATTCGGAATCGAGGCTGGAAGTGGCTTCGTCGAGGATTAGAATACGTGGCTCGGCCAGGATGGCGCGGGCAATCGAGATTCGCTGGCGCTGTCCTCCGGAAAGTTTCACGCCACGTTCACCGACGATGGTGTCGTATTTCTCGGGGAAGCTTTCGGCAAACTCGTCCACCCGGGCAATATGGCACGCTCGCATGATCTCTTCTTCGCTGGATTGAGGGCGGGAAAAGGCCACGTTTTCGCGAATACTGCCGTCAAACAGGAATGATTCCTGC
>Ga0210384_10001083_pt1 | contig 38383 bp, 37 predicted proteins | sample IncBWH2MmetaG_FD_160574 | JGI IMG/M metagenome (GOLD analysis project Ga0210384, IMG submission 160574) | Forest soil microbial communities from Barre Woods Harvard Forest LTER site, Petersham, Massachusetts, United States - Inc-BW-H-2-M | ecosystem: Environmental > Terrestrial > Soil >...
TGCCTTTTAGGGCGTCCTACATGTTCCGTCCAGGCATCATCCAGCCGCTACATGGCATTCAGTCCAAGACCGCGAGCTATCGTGTTCTCTATGATGTCGCCAAACCGCTTTTTGCAATCCTGAGATGGCTTGCGCCGCGCCATATCACTTCCACGGAACAACTCGGCCGTGCCATGATTCTTGTGGCTCAAAACGGCTTCCCAAAACCCATCCTCGAAGCTGTCGACATCACTCGGGTCTAGCACGTCGTTCGGCGGCAGAGATCACATGAGGTAACCCGAGAATCTCCCCCAAACTTGACAATGATGGTAGAAAGGTAGAAAGTGATGTAGAAAGGTGGAGGCATGAGCCTCAACATCAAACACCCCGAAGCTCACAAGCTGGCCCAAGAGCTGGCCGAGGAAACTGGCGAAACCATGACCGCCGCCGTAATCCAAGCCATGCGCGAACGCCTCGAAGCCGTGCGCCGCCGCCGTAAGCGCGACGCTATCTATGCTGCGATCGTAGAGATCGGAAAGCGCGGCGCGGCCCTTGCTAAAGGGCCGTATATTGACCACGCGGATCTCTTGTACGACGAAAAGGGCCTGCCGAAATGATTTTGGACAGTTCGGTCGTCCTGGCGATCGTTCTTGGTGAACCCGGATTTGAACTCTTCGTGGGCGCTATCGCCTCCGCGCCGAATTGTAGAATCTCCGCCGCGTCTTTTGTGGAAACTTCGATTGTTGCTGAGGGCCGTGCCGGAGAGCAAGGTCTCCGCCAGTGCGACTCTTTTTTCCGCACCTCACGCGTTTCCGTTGAACCGGTAACCGAGGAACAAGCAATGCTGGCGCGCCAATGCTATTCGGACTACGGCAAAGGACGCCATGCTGCTGGTCTGAACTTTGGGGATTGTTTCGCTTACGCGCTCGCCAAAGTCACCGGAGAGCCGCTCCTATTTAAGGGTCAGGACTTTAGCCAAACCGATATCCAACCAGCTCTCTCATAGCACTGACCGCCGGTCCTGGGCTTTTCCGCCTATTGATGCAAGATGGCTGAAAACATCCCGCCAGCCACAAGCGAGGACACCGCCTCAATGTCCGGAGCCAAAGGTCGATCCTGTTCAACTTTCGGCGACATCGCCCTCAAAGCTGCATGCGCCCTCTTCGCCAGGGTGCCCGTTTGCAGGGGCGCCAGCAGGTCGATCCCCTGGCAAGCGCAGAGAAGTTCGATGGCGAGGGTATATCGCAAATTGAGCAGCATGCGCTCCAGCCGCCGCGCCCCGCTCATGCCCATGGAGACGTAGTCCTCCTGGTTGCCGCTTGTCGAAATGGAATCGACTGAGTGTGGCGTGGCCAACGCCTTGTTTTCGCTAGTGAGCGCCGCTGCGGTGACTTGGGCGATCATGAATCCGGAATTCAGCCCCGGCTCGGGAGTCAGGAACGCGGGGAGCATGCTGGTCAGCGGATTGGTCATTTGCTCGATACGCCGCTCGGCGATTCCGCCGAGGGTGGCAATGGCGATGGCTACCTGGTCCGCGGCCATGGCCAGCGGTTGCCCATGAAAATTTCCGCCGCTGATGATGTCGCCTTCGCCGTTAGTGCGCACGAAGACCAGCGGGTTGTCGGTCGCGCTGTTGAGCTCCACGGCGGCCATTTCTCTCGCTTGGGCCAGAGAATCGCGTACCGCTCCATGGACCTGCGGGGTGCAGCGCAAACTGTAGGCATCCTGCACCCGAGAGTCTTTCTCCGGCGAGCGGTGCGACTCGCGAATCTGGCTGCCTTCGTTTAAGTGCGCGAGGTTCCGCGCCGTCGTGGCAGCGCCAGCGTAGGCACGCGCGTGCATGATGCGCGCATCGAAGGCTCCCGGGCTCCCGCGCAGCGCATCCAGCGAAAGGGAAGCGGCCACATCGGCGGTGTTGGCTAGAATGTCGGCTTCCTGCAGCGCGAGACTTAACAGTGCCAACATGCCTTGCGTGCCGTTCAAAAGGGAAAGTCCCTCTTTTGCTTCCAGAGCGACAGGCTTGATTCCAGCGCGCTTCATGGCTTCGCCGCCGTTGAGAAGTTCTCCACTATAGGCGGCCCGGCCCTCGCCGATCACAACTTGGGCCAGGTGTGCGAGCGGCCCGAGGTCTCCGGAAGCGCCAACCGAGCCTTGCGACGGAATCACGGGATGCACCTTGGAATTCAGCATCGCGCACAGGGTTTCTACGACCTGCGGGCGGATTCCACTTAGCCCCTTGGCCAGCGCATTCGCGCGCAACACCATCATCGCCCGAGTTTCCGGCTCGCTAAGCGCGGGGCCGACGCCGCAAGCGTGCGAGCGCACGAGATTCACCTGCAATTGCCGGACTTGCTCCCTGGAAATGCGAACCGATGCCAGTTTTCCGAATCCCGTGTTAATTCCGTAAGCCGTCGCGCCCGACGCCACCAACCGGTCGACCACCCCGCGCGAAGCGTTCATGCGCTCGATGGCGACAGGCGGAAGCGAAACAGTTTCGCCGCGTAGCGCGACAGCGTAAAGCTGCGCAAACGTTAAATCGTTGCCGGTCAGGGCAATGGTCATGCGTGACTCCCATCGGTATGTTGCACGGCGACCGAGCTAAATACGCTGCGATATTTCTCGGGCAAGAGTTTCGGACGCCCGTTACTTCCGCAAATCACGTGAGTCGTTTCGCCCGTGGCGAGGACTTGCTCGTCGGTGTCGCGCAAAATCTCGTAAGAAAAAGTAATCATGCGGTTCGCGGATTTCGCAATGCGCGTCCGCACGCGCAAAATTTCGTCGTACTGTGCCGAACGGTGATACCGGCAATGCGCGTCGGCCACCACGATATGGCAGTCGTCTTCGATTTCCATTTTCTTATATTCAATGCCGAGCGCGCGAATCAGTTCGACGCGTCCGACCTCGAACCAGATCAGATAATTAGCATGGTAGACCACGCCCATCTGGTCCGTCTCGGCGTAACGCACGCGCACGGTGGCATCGTGATACTCGATCACTCGCATCTCCCTCTGCTTTCCGGAATGAGATTGCTTGTTCTGCTTCACGCTCAGTCGGAGTCGCCGCGCCACACCGGCTTGCGCTTCTCGAGGAACGACGCGACGCCCTCTTTGAAGTCCGGCGTGCAGCGAATGCGCGCATTTTCGAGCACGGCGCGCTCCAGGTCGGCATCCACGCTGGCGGCCGCCGCCGAAGTGAGCAGCCGCTTTGCGCGCGTCAAGCTGCTGGGGCTGGCGGCAATCAGAACCGCGGCCAGTTCGTGCGCCCGGTCCATCAATTGTTCAGCAGGCACGACCTCGGTGATCAAGCCGATTTCTTTCGCTTCCGCCGCTTCAATGATGCGGCCCGTCAGTAAAAGATCGCGCGCGCGCTTCTCCCCAATCTGCCGCGTCAGAAAAACGGAAACAATCGCCGGGAGAAAGCCGATGCGCACTTCGGTATATCCGAATTTTGCTTCGGGCACCGCCAGCGTGAAATCGCAAAGCGTGGCGATGCCGCAGCCGCCTGCCAGCGCCGCGCCGTTCACTGCGGCGATGAGCGGCTTGGAAAAACTCCAGATGCGGCGAAACATCCGTGCCATGCGCCGCGAATCTTCCTGGTTTTCTGCGGGAGATTGCATTGCGATGTTGGCGAGCATATCCAGATCCATACCCGCACAAAACGCTTTACCTGCGCCGGTAAAGATGCCGACGCGCGCGTGACTTTTCTCGACTGCGTCGAGCGCCGCTTGCAACTCCGAGAGCATCAGCGGGGAAATGGCGTTGCGCTTGTCCTCGCGGTTCAGAGTGATGGTGGCAAGTTCGCCGGTGAACTCCAGTTCCAGTGTTTCCATCATCGCAGCACTCTCCTAACGTTCGATTGTTGCGGAGAATCCCCTGGCCTGCGCATCGTGCATTTCGATTCTAATTCACCAGCGGCGCGTGCGCATACTTGGCGCGAATCTCGTTGGCCATCGCCAGGACCTTGGTCAGTTTGGCCGGATCGATTCCGGGGTCGGCACCCGCCTTGCGCAAAGCGGAGAGGACATCCTCGGTGGCGATGTTCCCGACTAACGCGTCCCCCGCGAAAGGGCAGCCGCCAAGCCCGGTCAGCGCGCTATCGAACCGCCGGCAGCCTGCTTCGTACGCTGCAAGAATCTTTTCTTCGGCGTGCTCTGGGCGGCTGTGCAAGTGTACGCCTAGCTCGATTCCGGCGACGTGATCTTTCACCTGGCGGTAAAGATCGCCTACCAGTTCGGATGACGCGGTTCCTACGGTATCTGCGAGCGAAACGGTGCGAATCTTGATGTCCTTCAGCCACTCCAGCGTGTCGGCGACAATTTCCGGTCCCCACGGTTCGTCGTAGGGATTGCCAAAGGCCATCGAAATATAAATCACCAAGCCGCGATTGGCCGCCTTGGTTTCTTTGCTCAATTTTTCAACAAGGGCGCGCGATTCGGCGCGGGTCATGTTGGCGTTCGCGCGTCGAAAGTAAGCCGAAATCGAATATGGATAGCCGATTGTGGTGACGCCCGGGGTCGCTAGCGCACGCTCTAAACCTTTTTCATTCACGACGATGCCGATGATTTCCGGGCCGTTTTCTCCAGTGGGTAGGGAAGGACGAAGTTTCGCCATAACATCTTCGCTGTCTGCCATCTGCTTCACATGCTTCGGGGAAACAAAACTCACCGCGTCGATGTGTTTGAACCCTGCGAGGAGTAGTTCTCTCAAATATTCGACTTTATACTCCGTGGGAATAAACTCCGGCAGTCCCTGCCAGGCATCGCGTGGGCATTCGATCAGTTTTACACTTTCCATGGAGCCTCAACCTGAAGCCTAAGAGGTTGACAGTCGACAGTTGAAAGTCGAAAGGGAAGAATAATGAACATTAGTGTGTCGAGCCTCCTCAAGTAGTGCGACCCGCGGCTTCCACTTTCTTCCGCAGGCCATGAAGCATTCGCGACAATTCAGAGATTTCAACAAATGCTTTCTCCGCCATAACCGCTGTGATGTAGCCCAAATCGCGGCTGACCATAAGGAGATACTCAGTTTCAGCCAAGGACGCCTCGGCGATGTTCAAGAAGCGGGCATATTCTTGGCCGGTGAGCCGCTTTGAACCCTCCGCAATATTGGTCGGAACGGACAGCGCAGACCGCCGGACTTGCGAAATTAGTCCGTATCGCTCGTTTTGCGGGAAACCGGTTGTCATTCGGTAGACGCTGAGGACCAGAGAATGACTTCGCTGCCAAACTTTGAGTTTCGTAAATCGCTGCATCTACGTTTGACTTTCCGCTTTCTTCTTACTTTCGACTTTCAACTGTCGACTGTTGACCTCTTTATGGTTATGTTTGCAAAACGCCGGTTTTGAATTCGCGGATTTCGGGATTGAGTGCGGCAGCGTCGAGGGCGCTGACCAGCGCGTCGCGGGTGTGCGCGGGGTCGATGATAGCGTCAACCCAGAGGCGGGCGGCGGCGTAGCGCGGGTCGGTCTGGTGTTCGTAAGTCGCCTTAACGGTGTCGAAGAGTTCTTTTTTTGCTTTTTCGTCTACCTTTTTGCCTTCGCGCTCTAACTGTTTGAGCTTGATTTCGGCGAGAGTATTGGCCGCGGCGTCGCCGCTCATCACCGCAAACTTTGCGGTGGGCCACGCGAACAAGAAGCGCGGATCGTAAGCTTTGCCGCACATGGCGTAGTTTCCGGCGCCAAAGCTGCCGCCGCAAATGACCGAAATCTTTGGAACCACGCTGTTGGCCATGGCGTTGACCATTTTTGCGCCGGCACGGATGATGCCGCTCCACTCCGCGTCCTTGCCGACCATGAAGCCGTTCACGTCATGCAAAAAAACCAATGGAATGCGGTTTTGGTTGCAATCCATGATGAACCGCGCGGCTTTTTCGGCGGATTCCGTGTAGATCACGCCGCCGAATTCCAAGCGCTTCTGGTCGGAGCCGCGCGCCAGTGTCTGCACGTGTTTCTTCTGATTGGCGACGATGCCCACGGCCCAGCCGCCGATTCTCGCGTAGCCACAGAGCAGCGTTTCGCCATACTCCTGCTTGTATTCCTCGAATTCGCTGGCGTCCGCGATGCGCGCGATGATTTCGCGCATATCGTATTGCTTTGCAGGATTGTCGGAAAAAATGCCGTAGATTTCTTCGCCGGGATAAAGCGGTTCGCGAACCGCAATGTGGCTAAAGGGCGAAGCATCGGGCGCACCGATTTTGTCCACGAGCGCGCGAATCCGGCCAATGCAGGCGTCGTCATCGGGCTCGCGAAAATCTACGGTGCCGCTGATCTGCGAGTGCATTTTCGCGCCGCCCAGATCTTCGGCGGAGGTCTTTTGTCCGATCGCCGCTTGCACGAGTGCCGGCCCAGCGAGAAACAACCCGGACCCTTCGGTCATCAAAATGTGGTCGCACATTAACGGCAGATACGCCCCGCCGGCAACGCACATGCCCATGATCGCCGCGATTTGCGGAATGCCCATGGCGCTCATCACCGCGTTGTTGCGGAAGACGCGGCCAAAATCATCGGTATCGGGAAAGACATCTTCCTGGAGTGGAAGAAAAACGCCGGCAGAATCGACCAGATAGATCGTGGGAATGCGGTTTTCGATGGCGATGTTCTGCGCGCGAATGACCTTCTTCGCGGTCATGGGGAAAAACGCGCCGGCTTTCACGGTGGCGTCATTCGCAATGATCATGAATGTGCGTCCGCAAACGCGGGCAAGCCCGGTCACGGTTCCCGCGGACGGAGCGCCGCCCCATTCTTCGTACATCTCATAGGCCGCGAAAACACTCAATTCGAAAAACTGCGAGCCTGGATCGGCGAGTTTGGCGATGCGCTCGCGCGCGGTGAGCCGCCCCTTCTTGTGCTGCGCTTCGATGGCTTTCGCGCCGCCGCCCTGGCGAATTTGCTCTTCCTCATTCTTGATTTTCGTGACGAGATCGATGACACGGCGCGTATTCTTTTCGAACTCGGGTGACTTGGTATTGACGCTGGTTTTCAGCACCGAAGCAGACACTCGCGGACCTCGCGCAACAGCAGAAATTGACAACGAGCGCGCTCCGAAAACTGCAACTTTTTCGTACGCGCACCAAGCGAAACAGTATACGAATTAATCGCGCATTGTGCGAGCGAGGCAGGGAGACACTTACGAGGGCAACTCCAGACAACGCGTGGGCACTCCATGGTCACTCTACTTGGGAACGGTTTGGGTAAACGGGGCAGCAGGACCTAGATTTCCAGACTTCGCCACACCCAAATAGCAAGCCATCACCAAACCGGCAAGGGCTACAACCAATGCGAGAGCAATGGCCAGTCTGGATGGCCGGCCCACCGGGAGGGAGTCCTGGTTGAGGCCGTGGATGTAGCGAACATGCTGCCATGCAGAGAACACGTTGACGAGCACGCCGGTCAAAACAAACGCGACGCCAAGCGGCATCGACAGCGCCAGCGGCTCGATGGGCGATGCGGCGCGTGAGGCTTCCAACGCGCGTAAGAAAAGGCCAAAGCGGGCCACGACAAAACCGAACGCCATCAGCGAGAGTCCGGTGCGTATCCAGGCGAGAAAGGTACGCTCGGCAGCGAGGTAGACGCGAGGGTCGCGATTGGAGTTTTCTGGCGGCATGGAGTCGGCGCCGGTCCTTTGCACATTGTGAGGGCTGGAAGGATAGCACTGCTGGTCAAGGTCGTTTCCGAAAAAAGACTTCTATCCTGCGCACCCGACAAGAATCGGTGGGAGCAAAACTGCTTTCGATTAGCTGGTTTGGCGAAAAATATGGCGAGCCTGTACACTGCGCGAGACATGAACCATCCACTGTTGAATTTGGAACTGGCGCGGCGGATCGAGCTCGCCGAAGCGAAAGCTGCCGTTGAAGGCGCCCAAACTCTAAAGCGCTTGAAGCCGGGAAGAGACGCTGCCGTCGAAGAGATCGCAGGAGGTTTCGCGGTCTATTGCGGTGCGACTTCGCCGATAACACAGGCGGTCGGACTCGGCCTCGATGGCCCCGTGAACGAGGAAGAATTCAACAAACTGGAAGAATTCTACCGCCGGCGCTCCGAGCCGATTCGCGTGGAAACTTGTCCGCTCGCCGATGCCTCGCTGATCGAACACTTTGGGAAGAACGGGTACCGTGCAACGGAGTTTACCAATGTGATGGCGCGGCCTGTGGAAGCCAGCGAAGAATGGCCCGCGCCTGCGCCAGGTGTGAGCATCGAAAAATGCGGGCGCGAAAAGATCGATCTCTGGACACTGACAGTATCGGAAGGATTTGCTGAACACTTCGCGGTCACTGAGGAACTACTCGAGGTGATGCGAATGTTCGGGTTGAGTCCGAGCGCCGAGTGCTACCTGGCGCTGGTAGACGGCAGGGTGGCAGGCGGAGCGACGCTTGCGGTTCGCGATGGCGTCGCCGGGCTGTTTGGAGCGAGCACGCTAATGGGATTTCGCAATCGCGGAGTGCAGACTGCACTTTTGCATGCACGGCTGGCGCGCGCCGCAGCTCGCGGCTGCGATCTCGCCGTCTGCCTGGCGCGGCCAGGGAGTGTTTCACAGCGCAATATCATGCGGCAGGATTTTCGCGTGCTTTACACGCGAGTAAAATTTGAGAAGGATGTTTAGGAAGCTTCTGCGGAGCGAGGGTTTTCTTGTTTTAGACCAAGAACTCACGCAGGACTGCGCAGCCGTGATGTCAATGGTGCGGGACGTTTTTGTGAATGAAATCGATGATGTCTTGCGTGGAAGTGCCAGGCAGGAAGATGCCCGAAATGCCTGATTTTTTCAGGGCGGGAATGTCGGCTTCGGGAATGATGCCGCCCACGAGCACGGTCACGTCGTCCATGCCTTTGTCGTGCAGCATGGTCATAAGTTGCGGGCAGATGGTGTTGTGCGCGCCGGAAAGAATCGAGAGGCCGATTACGTCCACGTCCTCTTGAATGGCCGCCGAAGCGATCATCTCCGGCGTTTGGCGCAAACCGGTGTAAATCACTTCCATGCCGGCATCGCGCAGGGCGCGGGCAATCACTTTCGCGCCTCGGTCATGTCCATCCAACCCCGGCTTGGCAATCAACACTCTGATTTTCTTCTCAGGCATAAGTGGAAGCGTTCTAGTGTGTCCTTGGCAGAACTCTAAGTGATGGCGACTTCTTCGTAGATGCCGAAGACGTCTTTCATGGCGTCGCAGATTTCGCCTAGCGTGGCGTAGGATTTCACGGCGTCGTATAGAAACGGCATCAGGTTGTCTTTACCTTGCGCGGCTTTGCGCAGCGCACCGAGTCGCCGGTCAACTTCGGCTTGCGAACGATCCGCGCGCAGTTTGCTGAGGCGCTCGGCCTGGCGGTGGGCCACGGTTTCGTCAATTTGCAGGATGTCGAGCGGCTTTTCCTGTGAGACGAAATCATTCACGCCGACCATGATTTTTTCTTTTTTGTCGAGCTCCATCTGGTAGCGGTAAGAGGCTTCGGCGATTTCACGTTGCGGGTAGCTGCGCTCGATGGCCGCGACCATGCCACCCATGGCATCGATCCGGTCAATGTATTCCCAGGCGCCGTGCTCGACTTCGTTGGTCAGCGTCTCTAGGAAATACGAGCCGCCCAATGGGTCGACGGTATTGGTCACGCCGGTTTCGTGCGCGATGATCTGCTGGGTGCGCAAGGCGATGGTGGCGGCAAATTCCGTTGGCAGCGCCCAGGCTTCGTCCAAAGAATTGGTGTGCAGCGATTGCGTTCCGCCCAGTACCGCGGCCAGCGCCTGGATGGCCGTGCGCACCACGTTGTTGTAGGGCTGCTGCGCCGTGAGGGAGCAACCCGCCGTCTGGGTATGAAAACGCAGCGCCCAGGTGCGCGGATTCTTTGATTTATAGCGTTCGACCATGGCTTTGTGCCAGATGCGTCGCGCGGCGCGGTACTTGGCGATCTCTTCGAAGAAATCGCTGTGCGCGTTAAAGAAAAATGAGAGCTGAGGAACAAATTCATCCACGTCCAGCCCGCGCCGCATGCCCCACTCGACATATTCGAGGCCGTCGCGCAGCGTGAACGCCAATTCCTGGATGGCGGTGGAGCCCGCTTCCCGGATGTGATAGCCGCTGATGGAGATGGTGTTGAATTTTGGCGTGTTCTTCACGCCAAATTCAAACGTATCGATCACCAATCTCATTGATGGGTCCGGCGGGTAAATGTATTCCTTTTGCGCGATGTATTCCTTGAGGATATCGTTTTGCAACGTCCCGGAGATTTTCTTCCAATCCGCACCTTGTTTTTCGGCCACCGCGAGATACATAGCCCAGACCACCGCGGCGGGGGAGTTGATGGTCATCGAAGTAGTGACATTAGCCAGTGGAATCTGATCGAAGAGCACTTCCATGTCCGCGAGCGAGCTGATGGCCACGCCGCATTTGCCGACCTCACCTTCCGAGAGCGGGTGATCGGAGTCGTAACCCATCAAGGTCGGCAAATCGAACGCCGTCGAGAGTCCGGTTTGTCCTTGCGCCAGCAGATAGCGGAAGCGTTGGTTGGTGTCTTCCGCAGTTCCAAAGCCGGCGAATTGCCGCATGGTCCACAGACGCGTGCGATGCATGGAAGGATGAATACCGCGCGTGTATGGTGGTTCACCTGGCAATCCTAGATCGCGCTCCGCATCCCAATTCGGCAGATCGGCCTGCGTATAAAGCCTGCGGATGGGATGTCCGGAGATGGTAGTGAATTCTGTTTGCCGTTCGGGATTTTTCTTCAGAGTTGGCTGGAGGGTGTTTTTCTCCCAGGCTTGCTCTTTGGGGGAAGGATTGCGGGGAGTTGCGGAAGTTTCGGCGGTGACGGTCTGCGTGGTGCCCTTCGACGATTCGCTCATAGTGCTCTACTCCCCTAACGGCCAGGACTCGAACGTTCGTTCGAAAAAGCCGCGCAACTCCATGCTATGCGAAAGGCCGCGCCGGGGCAACACGCGCGTGACTGGCGGGCAGGGCATCGGGAAACAGTTGCCCGAGTGCACAGAAAAGAAAAACCGGCCCGCAAGTTGCTATCCGGGCCGGTGGTTGAGAACCGTCGTCCGCCTATTTCTCGCCGGACTTGGTGAAGATGTTTTCGGTGCCGACAACATGGCCGTTGAGCGTACCCGGGATGAGCGTGTCGCGTTCGACATCGCCGGATTTGGCATCCGCCACGGTCACGCGATTCACTTCCAGCGTGCGACCCAAGGCGCGCTCGTAGTTGGCTTTGGCCTCGACGAGGTTTGCCAGCGCGCGCAATTCGGTGCCTTGCGCGGCGATGAGGTCGCGCTGTGTCTGAATCACCAAATAAACAGTGGACGCACCGAGCTGATACTTCTTCTGCTCGGCGTCAAAGGTCTGCTGCTGCAGCTCGCGGGCTTTCCCGGCGGCCTCGACTTGAGCGCGGTCTTGCACGAGCGCAATGTAGCTGTTGCGCACGTCGAGAAGCGCAGCGTTTTTGAGCTGCTGAAGCTGCGCTTCCAGTTGGCGCTGCGTCAAGATGGAGCGCTGATTGTCTGCTTGCGCTGAGCGATTGCGGAGGGGAAGAGTCAAGGTCAATTGCGCGTTGAAGTCTGGGAATTGGCTATGGAAAGCCTGGCTCAGAGCGCTGCTGAGGCCGCTATGGGTAGTCCCGGTCACCGTGGTTTGTGTGGCGGGGAGAAATATGGGGACAGGCAAGCCGGTGATCGGATCAATGCCGTTGACAGCAGTGCCGTTGGCCTCCACCACAGCGGCACCCGCCCCTGCCGTCGAGGTGGTATTCAACGAATTGCCGGAAAGTCCGACGGTGCCGTATTGCGCGGAGAGCGTAGCGACGGGAAGCAGCGCGTTGCGCGTAGCCTGCACGTCGATTTCCCCGTTCAGCAGGTTGAGCGCCTGTTCCTGCAATTCCGGGCGCTTTGCGAACGCTTCCTTTACGCCTTCCTCGAAAGAAGGCGCTTCGACGGCTTCCGGCGGCACGGGCAGCTCCGTGGGAATGATTTCCACGTTGATCATATTAGGCGCCAGCGGGTTCTTGGAAATGTCGTTCTTGAGGATCTGCTCATTCTGCAGCTTGACGGTTTGCGCCACGATCAAATTCTGGCGGTCCGTGGCCAGCTCGGATTCCGCTCGTGTGACGTCCAGAGGCGCCATGGTGCCGATTTCCAACTGCTTTTTGTTGTCGCCGTAGAGCTTGGCTGCCACATCGACTGCCTGCTGTTGCACTTTGACGTTTTCGCGCGCGAACACAAGTTCCCAGTAGGCCGTGATGGTGTTGGTCACCGTGGTAATCGCCTGCTGCGCGAACGCCCAATCCGCAATCTTGCGGTTATTCTTCGCGATGCGAATATTACGCGAGTTTACCGAGGGGCCGAACCCGTTCAATAGCTGTTGCTGGAAGCCGATGAAGATCGAGGACTGCACGGCCGGGTTGAACAGGTTGAAAATCGAACTCGTCGAACTCCGCGTGTTGTTCCATGAAACAAATACGTTCGTCCCGGTCTGGAAGCCTTGCGCGTATTGAAAGTTGTACTGCGCAGTATGGGAACCAAGGCCCGCCGGCGTGGTAGTGGCAGTCGTCCCTGTCCCTGTTCCGGAAGTCAGCGGGTTGTTCACGGGAGTCCGGCGCGAATCGGCGAGAACCGTCGAGGTTATAACCGGGTCAAAATTAAGGAGCGGCGTATTGGACGACGAGCCTCCGAACTGCGCGCCGGGAACGGACCCGCCAAATCCTCCCGCTTGGGCCTTCAGAATTCCAGTGTCTGCAACCCACGGGAAGTATCTCTGCACCACGATGTCGAGACTGTTCTCGAGCGCCAGTTCCACGGCATCCTGAAGGGTGATTTCCAGTTTTCCGTCATGAACCAACTGGTCGAGGCGCGGAGAATTTGTCAACCCGGGCTCTTCGAGGTGAATAGGCCGGTAAGGATCGATCAAATTTGGAAATGGGCGCGGGGCACGCGTGAAACTATGCTTTGAGAGCCCGAGCGACACGGGAATCGCGGGCGCCAAAGGCGTCGGGTTGGCAGTCTGCACAGCCGCGGGAGCTGGCAACGCGGGCGCCGGATACTGCTGCTGATCTTGCGCAAATACCGGCAAGACCTGGCCCACGGCAATCAGGCCCGCCAATAAGGTTGCAACCAGAGGACGCGCAAACTGCTTCTTCATCGTGTTCTTACCCCTCGAGATTCTGTCCCCACGGGACGTTCTAAATTGTGGCTCAACCTTGTAAAACGTTCGCGGCACGGTCTTTGTTTCACTATTTCGGCAATCGGAGTGCCTAGGGAGGGCTGCGCCGCGCCATCCGGAGCAAAAAGGCAGTCTAGCAGGCGCCCCAATCCTTGACAACGCGGTACACCGCGGCTAGGCTGCTGAGGTTTCGACGTTTACGAGCTTCTCGCCGTTAGCCGGAGCCGTTTTTGGAGCGCCTGCATGCGTTACCGCTTCGGCGCTCAGGTTTTGCTCGCACCATCTCGTAGCCGCTCGATTCCCGCTCTTCGAATGCATTATTTCAAACTTACCATTGCCTACGACGGCACCGATTTTCATGGTTGGCAAATCCAGTCCAACAAGCCCACCATCCAGGGAGAAATCGTGAAGGTGCTGCGCAGCATCACCCAGGAGCACCTCACCTTGCATGGCGCGGGCCGCACCGATGCGGGCGTGCACGCGCTCGGGCAAGTGGCTAACTTTCGGACACAGTCGGGACTCTCCGCGCAGGAGTTTCAGCGCGCGCTCAACGCCATTCTCCCGCCTGCGATTCGCATCATGGCCGCGGAAGAGGTCGGCCCGGATTTCAACGCCCGCTGGTCGGCGCGCCGAAAAATCTATCGTTACCGCATTTATCGCGGTAAAGTCGTGCCCCCAATGCTGTGGCGCTACGTGCTTCACTATCCGTTTCCGCTAGATGAAGAGGCTATGCGCGATGGCGCCGCGCGCTTTGCCGGCACACATGATTTTGCCTCCTTCGCTGCCTCCACCGGTTCGGAGGAAGACGACAAAGAGCGCTCCACCGTACGCGAAATCTACTCCAGCGAACTGCTTCGCACGGCCGACAACGAAGAACTCGTTTTTACCGTGTGCGGACGGTCTTTTCTCCGCTATATGGTCCGCAAAATGGTCGGAACTCTCTTGGATATTGGTCGCGGGAAGCTCACTCCCGACGACATCGACCGTCTCTACATTCTGAAGGACCGCTCGAAGTCTGGCCCCACGGTGCCTCCGCAGGGCCTGGTGATGGTTGAAGTACAACACGAGGAGGCTTGGCGCGTGGGCCGGGCATGAGGGCGGGCGAGCAGCTTTGCTGATCTGTTTTCTGCGTTCTGCAACATTCTGGCAACTACATTCGTACTCGTCTTTGCGCGGAGCCCCAAATGGAACTAAAGATCGAAGGTTTATCCAAGACTTACCCGAATGGTGTCAAAGCACTCGACAATGTCTCTCTGACAATCCCTTGCGGGATGTATGGATTGCTAGGCCCCAACGGAGCTGGCAAGTCCACGCTCATGAGGACGCTCGCCACGCTTCAGGAGGCGGACACCGGCAGGGTGTCTTTCGGGGAGATCGACGCACTGCGCCAGAAGGAGAAGATTCGCAGCATTCTTGGGTATCTCCCGCAGGATTTTGGCGTCTATCCGCGCATCTCCGCGCAAGACATGCTCAGCCACATCGCGATGCTGAAAGGGATTACCAACGGCAAGGAGCGCAAGGCGACGATTGAAGCATTGTTACGCAGGTGCAATCTGTGGGATGTCCGCAAGAAGTCGCTCACCGGTTTTTCCGGCGGAATGCGGCAGCGGTTTGGAATCGCGCAAGCCCTGATTGGCAGCCCGCAGCTTTTGATTGTCGATGAACCTACCGCCGGACTTGATCCCGGAGAGCGCAACCGCTTTTACAACCTCCTCGCGGAGGTCGGCGAACAAGTGATTGTCATCCTCTCGACGCACATCGTTGAGGACGTGATGGATCTGTGCACCACTATGGCCATCATTCACGAAGGCCGGGTTCTGTACGAGGGACGGCCGGATGCCGCTATTAGCGAGTTGAATGGACGAGTGTGGCAGCGCTCCATTGGGAAGAACGAGCTTCCTGTCTATGAGGAGCGCTATAAAATCATTTCCAACCGTCTCGTCGGCGGGCGCCCGCTGCTCCATGTGTTGAGCGGGACGCCACCTGAAGACGGCTTCTCCACAACTACGCCGGACCTCGAAGACGTCTTCTTCACCAAAATCCGTGGTTGGAATTGAGGCCACGATGCTTGCCCACATTTTTTGGTTTGAAGTTCGCTACTGGCTCCGCTCCTGGATGACCTGGATTTTTCTTTTTGTCATCGCCCTGTTGATTTTCGGCGCCGTAACCTCGCCTAACGTCATTGTCGGCGGAGCCTTGCCGAACACCTTTCACAATTCGCCCTTTGTCCTCGAAACCTACTATGCGTTTATTAGCTTCTTTGCCGTGTTGATGACCACCGCTTTTATCAATTCCGCCGCCACCCGCGATTTCACCCACAACACCTACCAGCTCCTGTTTTCCACTCCGGTCCGGCGCTTCGATTTCTTGATCGGCCGCTTTCTCGGCGCTTCCCTTATTTCCGTCATCCCCTTCCTGGGCGTGTCTCTCGCCGTCCTGGTCGGCAAACACGCCTGGTGGGTCGATTCCGAACAATGGGGGCCGGTTCTTTGGTGGGCTCATGCCAAAGCCATCTTGCTGTTCGCGTTGCCGAATACCCTCCTGGTAGCTGCCATTCTCTTTGCCATAGCGGTTCTCGCACGCAATGAAATCGGGTCTTTTATCGGGGCACTTCTTCTTCTCTTGGCGTACGGCGTGTCCGGCTTCCTTATCTCGAAATTGGAAAATGAAACGCTCTCCGCATTGCTCGACCCTTTCGGCATCCGTACCTTCACGTTGGTCACCAAATACTGGACCGTAGCAGAGAGAAACACCATCGCTGCAGGCTATTCCGGCCTGTTGCTATGGAACCGATTACTGTGGCTTGGTGTAGGTGCGTTGGTTTTCGCTTTCGCTTATCAGCGTTTTAGCTTCGCCGAACGCAGCTCTAAACCTCAGAAGGTCGAACAGGAAACCCAGGAATCCGCCGCCATTGCCGTTGCTGCCCCGGCTGCGTCATTCCACGACGCCCCATGGACAAAATTCCTCGCTTCGGTTCGCATTCACACGCTCGGCGTCATGAAGAGCACCGTCTTTATCGTTGTCGTCGCCGCCGGGGCCTTGAATTCCGGTCTTGGCGTCTCTCTCAACGCCACTTCCGGCTTTGGCAACAGCTCTTTTCCTGTAACCTATTTAGTTTTGCAGCTCATCGCCGGTACTCTTTACATTTTTACTCTGGCCGTCATTACGTTCTTTGCCGGCGTTTTAGTCTGGAAGGACCGCGACAATCGTGTCGACGAAATCCTGGATTCCGTCTCCGTTCCCGAATGGATCAACTATGCCTCGCGCCTCGTGGCGCTGCTTGCTGTTGTCTACGCCATGCAGATCTTCGGCCTCCTAACCGGAATCCTGGTGCAAGCCTTCCACCGATACTATTTTTTCCAGTTGCATCTCTACGCCAGACAGCTGTTCTTTCGTGACACTTCGTTTTTCCTGTTCTTCTCCGTATTTGCTTTTTTCATTCATGTCCTATCCTCCAACAAATACCTCGGCTATTTCATTTTTGTGGTTCTCGTGGCCACGAACTTGTTCATATGGGGCCCGCTGAACGTCGCCTCCAACCTCTGGCAATTCGGGGCCCAGTCGAACATTACGTATTCTGATTTTTATGGCGAAGCTCCATTCCGAAGTGCTTGGAACTGGTTCACTCTTTATTGGCTCTTTTTCTGCGCCATTTTGTCGATCCTCGCCGTGCTCCTTTGGCCTCGCGGCAAGGAGCTGAGCTGGTCCGAGCGCTGGCGCAATGCTGGATTGCGGCTAACCGGCGTATGGCGTCCTTTGCTCGCCCTCAGCGTCCTCGCGTTCATTGCCACTGGTGGCTGGATTTACTACAACACAAAAGTCTTGAATAAGATTCGCGGCCCCAAGGACAGCGAGCGCCTGCAGGCGGACTACGAAAAATCCTATAAGCAATTCGAGAAAATGGAGTTGCCCCGCGTTCGCAGCGTCAAGTACACGATTGACGTTTACCCCGAGACCCGCGGTCTGACCATGATCGCCGAGGAAGTCGTCTACAATCCCTACACGCATCCGCTGGAAGAAATTCATTTCACGATTGATCGCGCGTACGACAACGACATTGAAATTCCAGGCGCAACTCTTTCCAAGGACGACAAGCGCCTCTCGTACCGCATCTATCACTTTTCACCACCGCTGCAACCGGGCGAGAGCCGCACCATGCACCTCAAGGCTACGAGCAAGACGCGGGGGTTCGAAAACGAAGTGAGTAACCTGGTGTTGGTCCAGAACGGCACATTTTTCAACAGCGGCATACTTCCGGGAATTGGCTACAGCTCTGGGGGGGAACTGACCGACCCCAATGACCGCAGAAAGTACAAATTGGGGCCGCAAGAACTGATGCCGCCCCTCGAACGCAATTGCGCCGACGATTGCCGCGACAACTATCTGGGGGGACGCGCGGACTTCATCGAGCCCGCCGAGGCTATAATCAGCACCTCGCTGGACCAAATCGCGGTCGCTCCGGGCTCGCTGGTCCGCGAATGGCAGCAGAACGGTCGGCGGTATTTCGAATACAAGTTGGACCATTCCTCACTCTTCTTTTTCTCCTTCATTTCCGCGCATTATGAAGTGGCTCGCGAGGATTGGAAGGGCATCAAAATCGAGGTCTACTACCTCAAGGAGCATCCCTGGAATGTTCCGCGCATGCTGAATTCCATCAAAAAGTCCCTCGACTATTACACGACGAACTACGGCCCCTACTATCAAAACGAAGCCCGCATCATCGAATTTCCGCGGGTGGCCAGCTTTGCGCAGGCGTTTCCCGGAACGATGCCGTACTCCGAGTCCATCGGCTTCATCGCCAATCTGAACCACCCCGACGACATCGACATGGTCTATTACGTTGTGGCGCACGAGATGGGCCACCAATGGTGGGCGCATCAAGTGGTCGGCGCCAACATGCAAGGCGCCACACTGCTCTCCGAGACGCTGGCGCAGTATTCGGCCCTAATGGTCATGGAAAAAGAGTACGGCCGCGACCTCATGCGAAAGTTCTTGCGGTATGAAATGGACAACTATCTTCGCTCGCGCGGCACCGAGCGCCTCAAGGAACGCCCGCTGCTCACCGTGGAAGCCCAACAGGGCTACGTGCACTACCGAAAAGGAAGCGTAGTCATGTACTACTTGAAGGAAATGATCGGCGAAGAAGCCGTCAATCGCGCGCTCCGTAAGCTCATTCAGCGCTACGCCTATGCGCAGCCGCCATACCCAACCTCCTGGGCGCTCGTCGATGCCTTGCGCGAAGAAACGCCTCCGGAGCTGCAATATCTGCTCAAGGATTTATTCGAAGACATCACCATCTTTTCTAACCGCACGCTCGATGCTTCCGCCGCGAAGCGTGGCGATGGCAAGTACGATGTCACCATCAAGATCGAAATGCACAAATTCAAAGCCGACCCCAAGGGCAACGAAACGGAAGTTCCCGTGGACGATTGGATGGACATCGGCGCTTTCGCCAAGCCCGACAAAGGAAAAAAATACGGAAAGACGTTATACCGTCAGCGTATCCATTTCACCGACAAACAAGCCACAGAGACATTTACAGTCGATCAGTTGCCAGAACAGGCGGGCATCGACCCTTTCCTGCTTTTGGTTGACCGCGTCCCCGATGACAACGTGAAAAAGGTCACGATCACCGCAGCCGCAACTCCCTCGAAGTAAGGCATGGGTTGCTAAAATTCACGGACACCGCTCCGCCTCAAATATCGGGTAGAATTGCCGCTATGGCTGCCACAGCCATTCCTATCGACACGCTTCCCTCGATCGATCCCGCGACCGGCGAGGTCCTCGGCCATTTCGAGAAAACCCCGCCTACGGCGTTGGCGCGGATCGTCGCCAATGCGCGCGCCGCGCAAACGGAATGGGCCAAGCGTCCGATTCGCGAGCGCTGCACACTGTTGGGCGCGCTGCGCGAACGAATGATGGCGTCGCGCAACGAGCTTGCCGATGCTGTCGTCCGTGAATCCGGCAAGCCCCGCGCAGAAGCTTTGTTCGCTGACCTTTTCGTCGCGCTCGATACCGCCGAATATTTCTCAAAGAATGCGCCGCGTCTCCTGCAACCGGAACGCGTCCCACATCACAGTCTCGCCGCAAAATCCAAATCAGGGCGGCTCCATTACGAACCGCTCGGCGTCATCGGCATCATCAGCTCCTGGAACTATCCGCTGGCCATCCCGCTCAGCCAGATTATCCCCGCTCTTGCAGCAGGCAATGCTGTTGTATGCAAAACCAGCGACTTCACTCCCCAATGCGGCGACCTCATCGAGAAACTTTTCCTCGACGCCGGCTTTCCCAAAGATCTCGTTACCGTAATTCAGGGCGGCGGTGAAGTCGGCCAGGCGCTAATCGACGCCGCTCCCGATAAAATCATGTTTACTGGTAGCGTGGCCACGGGCCGCCGCATTGCTGAGGCATGCGCAAAGAAGCTCATTCCGAGCGTCCTCGAACTGGGCGGCAAAGACGCCATGCTCGTCCTTGACGATGCCGATCTGGACATCGCCGCAAACGGCGCGGTCTGGGGCAGCTTCACCAATTGCGGCCAGGTGTGCCTCTCCGTCGAGCGCCTTTTCGTCGAGCAATCCATCAGCGAAGCCTTCATCGCTCGGTGCGTGGAAAAAACAAAAAAGCTTCGCGTCGGCCCCGGAAGCGATCCTTCCACGGACGTTGGCCCGCTCATACGGCCGCAGCATGTGCAGCGCATGAGTGATCTTCTCCGCGATGCCGTCGAACGCGGCGCAAAAATCCTTTGCGGCGGAAAGCCGCGCCCCGACCTCGGTCCAAATTTCTTCGAGCCTACCATCGTCACTGGTGTGGATTCGTCGATGAAGCTTTTCCAAGAAGAAACTTTCGGCCCGATTCTAGCCATTCAGACGGTTCGCGACGGCGAAGAGGCCATCCAGCACGCCAATGATTCGCCTTTTGCTCTCGCCGCCAGCGTTTGGACCGGTAACGCCGCCCGGGGTGAAGCCATCGCCAAGCGCCTCCGCGCGGGCGCCGTCATGGTCAACGACGCCATCAGCTATTTTGGCGTCGCCGAAGCACCGCACGGAGGCTGCGGCGCCAGCGGCTGGGGACGCACCCACGGAAAAGCCGGCCTCTTCGAACTCGTGCAACTCAAATACATCGACATAGATCGCCTGCCGCGCCGCGAGAAGCCGTGGTGGTATCGCTACGGCGCCGGCCTGGGAAACGCCGCCGACGCTTTCTTGCAATTCGAATTCAGCCGTGGCATCGGCGCGAAACTGCGCCACGCCCGTGCCGCCATGAAAACAATATTCCGCGACCACGGCATGCGCTGAGCGATCAACGTGCCCCTATAAGGGCGAAGCATGCTGCGCCCCAGTTTGGCAGTCATTCAGCTGCTTCGACGCGATCTGAAAGGCCACGATGCAACAGAACGAATGGATCTACGATTGGAACATCGCCACTCCGCCCGCCATCGCGCCCGGCACACGTATTCTTCTCAATGACGAAACCCTGCGCGACGGTTTACAAAACCCATCCGTCTACGATCCCTCGATCGACAAGAAAATCGAAATCCTCCATCTCATGGAATCCCTCGGCATCGATTCCGTAAACATCGGCCTCCCCGGCGCCGGCCCCCGCGCCGTCGAACACACGGAAGCCCTGGCCCGCGAAATTGCCACGCAGCGCATGAAGATCAAGCCCAACTGCGCCGCGCGCACTCTCGAGACCGACATCCGCCCTATCGTTGAAATCTCCCAGCGCGTGGGCATGGCCATCGAAGCCGCCACCTTCCTCGGATCCAGCCCCATCCGCCGCCTGGTGGAAGACTGGACCGTCGACCACCTCGAACGCACGACAGAGAAAGCCGTGAAATTCGCGGTGGATCACGGTTTGCCCTCGATGTACGTCACCGAAGACACCATCCGCACCGACCCCGACACCGTGAAGCGCCTGTACTCCACAGCCATCCGCAGTGGCGCGCGCGCCATCGTGCTCTGCGACACCGTCGGCCACGCCACGCCCAACGGCGCGTACAATCTCGTCAAGTTCGCCATCGACGAAGTCGTGAGACCCTCCGGCGAAAAAATTCGCGTAGATTGGCACGGCCACAACGATCGCGGCCTGGCCATCGCCAATTCGCTGGCCGCCGCCGCGGCCGGCGCGCACCAAATCCACGCCGCCGCCAATTCGCTCGGTGAGCGCGTCGGCAACACTCCGATGGAGCTGATGCTCGTCAATCTCCGCCTTATGGGCCTGATCGAACAGGATCTCTCGCGTCTGAAGGAGTATTGCGAAAAGGTCGCCGCCGCCACGCACACCACGATTCCGCCGAACTATCCCGTTGTCGGCCACGACGCGTTTCGCACTGCCACCGGCGTTCACGCCGCCGCGCTCATCAAAGCCTTCAGAAAAAACGACATCGCACTCGCCAACGCCGTCTACAGCGGCGTCCCCGCGCATCTCTTCGGCCTCGAACAACTGATCGAGATCGGCCCCATGAGCGGCAAATCCAACATTCTTTTCTGGCTCGAACGCCACCACATCCCCGCCGGCGATGTTCTGGTCAATCGCATCCTCGACGCCGCCAAACAATCCGCCCGCGTCCTCAGCGATGCGGAACTCACCGCCCTCTGCTCGGAGCCGGCACGCAATTGAACAAGACAATTTCCCGAAACTGGGCCGTGAATCGCGGCATCCTTTGGGTTATTCTGCTGGCTATGCCCGCGCGCTCTCTTGCTTCTCCCCACTTGAACCGCCAAGTTTCAGCTCCGCCACTCGCGGAGAATCCGCAGGTGCGCGTCGCGATCGAGTGGTTCGCCCGCCACCTCACCTCCATCAACGACGAACAGGTGCGCTTGACCGAGATTCCGGCGCCGTCATTTCAGGAAGGGCCGCGGGCCGCAGCCATCAAATCGCTGCTTGCCTCGGCAGGTCTCAGTGTGCAGATCGACAAAACGGGGAACGTCATCGGCGAACTTCGCGGCGTGAACGAAAAAGAAGTCGTCATGCTCTCCGCGCATCTGGACACCGTTTTTCCTCCCGGCACCGATGTGACCGTCCGCCGCGACGCCAACCGCATGAGCGCTCCCGGCATTTCCGACAACGGTACGGGCCTCGCGGCAATTGTGGCTATCGCGCGCTCCCTGCATGAGGCGCGCATCAAACCGGAGCGCACGATTCTTTTTGTGGCCAACGTCGGTGAGGAAGGCGAAGGAAATCTGCGCGGCATGCGCACCCTCGTGGATTCCTTTCGGTCTCGCCTGAAAGCGGTGATCGCTCTCGACGGCTCGGGAACCGAGCACGTCACCACCAAGGCGCTGGCATCGCGCCGTCTGGAAGTCTTAATCACCGGACCGGGCGGCCACAGTTGGTCTGATTTCGGCATGCCCAATCCCATCAACGCGCTGGTGCGCGGCTCGGTGCGCTTCATCAACACGAAAGTTCCCGCTACGCCGCGCACAACGTTTAATCTTGGCCAGGTCGAAGGCGGCACTTCGGTGAATTCCATTCCCTATGAAGCGCGCCTCAAAGTCGACATTCGTTCGGAAAGTGAAGACGAATTGGTGCGCCTCGAATCCGCGCTTCGTGAATGCATCGCGGCCGGCGTGCGCGACGAAATGGAATCGGCCCGCGACCGTTCGAAAGGCAAGCTCGATTGGACAGTTGAACTGCTCGGCAGCCGTCCCGGCGGGGAACTGGCTTCGGATTCGCCGCTGCTTGCCGCGTTACGCGCTGCCGACGAATTCACCGGCAACCAGTCGCGCGTGGAACGCTCTTCTACCGATGCGAATATTCCCCTTTCTGTCGGCATTGATGCCATCTCCATCGGCGCGGGCGGCAACGGCGGCGGCGCTCATTCGCTCCAGGAGTGGTACGAGCCCGCGGGCCGCGAGATCGGATTGCAGCGCGCGCTTCTCACACTCCTTGGCGTTTCCGGGGTGGCCCAGGAGAAAGCTCGATGAACGCTTGCAAGTCGCGCTTGCTTAATCTCACTGTAATTGCCGTTACCATGACTTTCGGATTTGCGATTGCCGCGACGATCGGCGCGCAAGCCACCTCCGCACAACAACTCCCCCCGCTGCCTCCTCCGCCCACTACCTACTATCTCCACGGCCGCATCTACACCAACGACCCGAAGCAGCCCTGGGCTTCAGCCATGGCCATACGCGACGGCAAGTTTCGCTGCGTTGGCTCGATGGAATTCGTCCTTCTGGAATGCGGCGGCAGTGAAGAGGGCGCGGAGACCGTCAATCTCAAGGGAAGTTTCGTGATGCCCGGCTTTAACGACGCCCACGTGCATTTGGGCGCCGCTGGCAAAGATATGCTCGCTGTGCGGCTCAATGGCGCGGCCACGGTCGAGGAATTGCAAAAACGCGTCAGCGACGCGGTCACGCAGCACAAAGAAGGCGAATGGATCACCGGAGGCGGGTGGGACCACACGCTTTGGCCCGACAAGAAATTCCCGAATCGTCAGCAGCTCGACGCCGTTGCGCCGAAGAATCCCGTACTGTTGACGCATATTTCCGGGCATGTCGCGGTTGCGAATTCTCTTGCGTTGCAGCTTGCCAAAATCACCAAGGACACGCCGAACCCGAGCGGCGGCGAAATCGAGCACGATGAAGCCGGCGAGCCGACGGGGATGCTTAAAGAAGGTGCTGCGATTGAGCGCGTGGCCTCGCAGGTTCCCGATCCCAGCGATGAGCAGCGGCGCCGCGGCATCGAAATGGTTCTCGCCGATGTAGCCAAGAACGGTGTCACTTCTGTGCAGGACAATTCGGCCTGGGAAGATTTCGAGGTGTACCGGCAGTTGAAGGCTGAGCGCAAACTCACCGTGCGCATCACGGAGTGGCTGCCGTTCGCGGCACTCATGAGCGAGCTGATGGACATGCGCACCGAAGGTGGCATTGCCGATCCTTGGCTGAGAACCGGCGCACTGAAATTTGTCACTGACGGCGCGCTCGGCTCGCGGACCGCCGCCATGCTTGCGCCGTATTCGGATGATCCCTCGACCAGCGGCATCATGACCATGGCGCCCGAAAAATTGCGCGCGCTGGCTATCGAGCGCGACAAAGCCGGCTACCAGATCGCGTTTCACGCCATTGGCGACAGGGCCAATCGCGTCGCTCTGGATGTTTTCGAGGCCGTGGAGAAGGCCAATGGTCCTAGAGACCGCCGCGACCGCGTCGAGCATGCGCAAGTCGTTGCCCCGGAAGATTTGCCACGCTTCGCCAAACTCAAAGTCATCGCCTCCATGCAGCCCTCGCACGAAACCACCGACATGCGCTGGGCCGAGCAGTGCATTGGCCCCGACCGCGCCAAGGGCGCGTACTCCTGGGCCACCATGGAGAAAAACGGCGTGCGGCTGGCCTTCGGTACTGACTACGACGTTGAGCCCATCAATCCCATGCGTGGTCTCTACGCCTGCGTCACGCGCGAATTGCCCGACGGCGGACCCCCAGGAGGCTGGCAGCCGCAAGAGAAAATTTCTCTCGAGGATTGCATTCGCGCCTACACCTCCGGCTCGGCTTATGCGGAATTCGCGGAAGGGAGGAAGGGCGAGTTGAAAGCGGGAGAATACGCGGACTTCATCGTGCTCTCCGGCGACCCCACCAAAATTCCCCCGTCGCAGTTCACGAAAGTAAGCGTCCTGCTCACCGTTGTGGGCGGCCGCACTGTTTATCAGAAAAACTGAATGGCCATCATCTCGCCGTCAAAGTTCTGTCCGGGCGTCAGGTGGTAGGAAATCTTGGCGTTGCGCCCTTTCCACGACGCGCAACCCGCTGTTCCCGCATTCTTGATTCCCGCGGCATTCTTCACATCGAGTTTTGCCAAATCGCCAGCATAAAGTTTCATTTCGATGGAACTCATTGCCAGCGTCAGCGCGACTTCCGGAGTGTGCGAGCAATCCAGTGCCGTGATCTTCCCGGTCATTTCGTAGGTCCGGCCCTGGGTTACATTCACAGGCCCTGCTGGGGCTGCCGGCGCCGCGGAATCGCCCGGAGCTGCGGAAGCGCTCGACGCTGCTGAAGATTTATCAATAGGCTTTTTCGGCGCGGCTTGGGAACTATCTGCGCTGTCCTTTGCAGGCGAAGTTGTTTTTTGCCGTGCCGGCGGCGCTGAATCCTCGGCCTCCTGATCGGATGCGAATCGAATGCTTCTATCCGCGCGGCCTTCGGCAGCGGCTTGAAAGGACTCTGCCATGCGCATCTCCAGCGGAGTCTTCGCTCCGGCCAGAATGCGCGATGCGAGTGTGCGCGCTTCATCGGTCTTATGCATCTTGAGCAGGACGTATCCCAGATTGATCGAATAAGAGAGTGTTCCGGGTTCCAGCTCCGCGGCGTGGCGCGCCGCGGTCAACGCTTTCTCCTGACCCTCCTGGCGCATGGAATAAAGTGTGGCGAGACTTGCGTATGCCGGTGCAAAACTGGGATTCAAGGCGATCGCTTTTTCAAGACTGGCCTCCGCTTTGGGCCATTCTTCGGGCATTCCGCGGGCTTCCCGCAAATTCAGCACCGCCGAGTAGTAGTAGGTCAGAAAACTCTTCGAATCGAGTTCCGTCGCTCTTTTCAGTTCCTTGGCCGCATTGTCCATATCTTGGCGACGGAAGTAATAAGAGCCTAGGCTTTCGTGCGCCGCGGCAAGTGTCGGGTCTTCTTTCACCGCCGCTTCCAGTGTCGCCAGCGCCTCCGGCATTCGGTTGGTGTGCAAATAGAAATCGCCGCGCAGCGCAAGCGATTCTCCTGGCGGCAGCGCGCGGCTCGCATAGCTTTTCTCGTCCGATTGTACCGATGACTTTATGTTTGCAAGATAAAAGGACCGCTGCCGGGCGTAGGCTTCAATCTGCCTTCCGAATTTCGTGAGATCGCCAAACGATTGTTTCGCCGCTTCTACTTGATTGCCGCTCTTTTCCCAGGCTTGCAGAAAATGTGTCAGTAATTGCTGCTTGCGCGCCTCCGGGTCCAGCAACAGAAAATGTACCAAAGCCCAGGATTCCGCGTAGAAAACAGACGCGCGATTCTGCTCGTTGTAATAAGGAGAGGTATGATCCACCTGGAGAAGAACATCGACCGGGATCAGTTTGCTTTGTTGCAGCAGGTACAAATGGGATTTGTCGGCCTTGCCGGTCTGTATGTCCTTGCCGTTGATAACCGTGTTTCCGTAAAACTCGGCCAGCCCTTCGTCCAGCCAGGCGGGCAAGCCGCTGAAATTGAGATGAATCAACGCGTGCGTGTATTCGTGATACAGCGCGTGAAACGGATTTTCGGTTTCGGTATCTAGCCGCAGTGCAACGTAGTGCTTCTCCTCGCCCGGGATGTAAATCCCCGCGGGGTGCACGTGCCCTTTTTGCTCCCAATATCCCGGCAGCAGAGCCTTCATCGTGTTTTCGTTTTTTGCCGCCAGGATGAGGATGGGTTTCCCAGGATCGAGCCGCAATTTCGGAAACGCCGCGTGAAACACCCCGCGGATCTCCTCGAACTGCTGGGCCACGTGCCGCGCCTGCTTCTCTCCCGCGTTGCTGGACACGGCGAAGTTCGGTGAACGAACTTCCACCCAAACTTCTTTTGCCTCGTCCGCGCTTATTGCCGCAGGTGGTGCCAGCGACAAAACGGCAAACGTCAGAAGCGTGAACGGCATGCGTGATGATGAGAGTAATCGCATCGGCTTGCTACTCAGCGTGTAAACGATTGCCCCGGCGCTGTCAAGCACCACACTTCCAATTCGAGAAAGGCATTTCGGCCGTTGTGTTCCGTGGCCGGCGCCGATAAGCTAACGGCCATTTTGGAGATGCGCTTGCCACGCGACAAAAAATCCCAACGTGTCCGCGCCGACCTCGCGCTGGCGCTATCAACGCTTCTTTGGGGCGCGACGTTTGTGGTCGTGAAGAACGCGCTCGGATACGCTTCCGTGTTTGTGTTTCTCGCCGTTCGATTCTCGGTTGCGGCTGTGTTGATGGCTGCGTTTCGTCCGCACGCTTTGCGAAATCTCAAGCGAGAAGAATTGCTTGCAGGCGCCGCGCTTGGACTTTTCATGTTTGGCGGCTACGCCTTTCAGACCGCCGGTTTGCTTTATACCACGCCTGCCAAATCCGGATTCGTCACCGGTTCCAGTGTGGTGTTGGTGCCGTTTCTTCTCGGCTTGTTCTGGGGAAAGCGCCTCACTACTTGGGTTTACGGCGGCGCGGCTGCGGCGGTGGCCGGTTTGTACTTCCTTACGGTCCCGCCGGAAGGCGTGGCGCACCTCAACCGCGGCGATTTGCTGACGTTTGTCGCTGCGGGCCTCTACGCCGTGCACATTATTCTTGTGGGCGAATACACGCGAGAGCATTCCGTGGCAGCGCTAAGCGTGTTGCAGGTGGCTGCTTGCGCGGCTTTGGCGTGGATGACAACTGGAGTGGCGTCGCTTACCGGATGGGAAGTGGTGCGGTTTGCATGGCGCTGGGAATTATTGCTGGGGGTCGGCATCTGCGCGGTGTTCGCCACTGCGATGGCGTTCTCAATCCAATTGTGGGCTCAGCAGTACACGACGCCGAGCCACGCCGCGATTCTTTTCACGCTGGAGCCCGTGTTCGCATCGATCACGTCGTACCTCATCATTGGCGAACGGCTCGGCGGCAGGGCATTACTCGGAGCGGGATTTGTGCTTGCCGGAATCCTGACCGCCGAGTTGCTGGGTCCTCCAGCAGCGCCGGAATCGCCAGAACCTATTTTTGAGGGACGCATTTATTTCAAGCCGTGGTGGCGTCCGTAACTTAGACGCTTACATGCGCTGAACAGGTCACAGTTTCTTTTCCAAATCTCGATGGTTCTTTGCTTTGAGCACAGTCCTAGCCAAGAAAACCGCCACGAGGAAAAGTATTCCCAGGACGTTTCCCAAAGTGACCCAACTCGCCGTGAGCACTGTCGTGTCCATTCTGTTCCTGGTCACCGCCCGTTGGAATAATACTTCACGTCAACGGCGTCGAACATGGTCGCGGTGGCCGTATGCGTTTTCTCGTACGCAGTAATGTCTGGCTCGTGCAGGAGCGTTGTGCCGATGTCGTCGAGGCCCTTGAGCAGAACCTCCTTGCGGGACGGCGCGATTTCAAATTTGTATGAGAAGCCGTGATTGTCGCTGACGGTTTGATTCGGCAAATCGACGCTGAGCTGGTAGCCCTCTTCTTTTTCGGCGCGCTGGAAGAGTTCATCCATCTGGGCGTCGGTGAGTTCGGCGGGGAGGATTCCGTTTTTGAAGCAGTTGTTGTAGAAAATGTCGGCGTAGCTGGGCGCGAGAATCACGCGGAAGCCGTAATCGCCGATGGCCCAGGGAGCGTGTTCGCGGCTGGAGCCGCAACCGAAATTGGCGCGCGCGAGCAGGACGGATGCGCCTTTGTAGCGCGGGAAATTCAGCACGAATTTGGGATTTGGTTTCTCACCTGGCAGATAGCGCCAGTCGTAAAAGAGCACCCGGCCGAAGCCTTGGCGCGTTAGCGCCTTCAGAAATTGTTTCGGCACCATCTGGTCGGTGTCGACGTTAACACGGTCGAGCGGCGCGACCAATCCGGTGTGTGTGATGAATGGCTTCATTTCGTTCGAGTCCTTAGAATTTTACAGCTCGCCTAAATGAGGCGCAGCAGTGCAGCGCCCCTACAAAGTCAAAAGCACCGGTCTAAAGACCGGCGACTACAAATTCCCCGCTCTCGCGCGGTCCTGGAGATCTTCGCGGAGCCGTTTTTTCTTTCTTACCTCAATGACAGCAAAGATAACCGCGACGGCCAGCAAACAGCCTTCGAGGGCAATCGTCCATGCAGGGACGCGCTGAAGATAAACAGAATGAGCGGCGATCATCACGATATTCATCAGCAACAGAAGCATAATGATCATCCATCGTTCGCGACTGAGCTTTTCCTTCATAACGAATTCTTATTCCACCTGAGCGACGTCGAAGTCGCGGACATCGACGAAATGGCCGGCGATGGCGGCGGCGGCGGCCATGACCGGGCTGACGAGGTGCGTGCGGCTGTCTTTGCCCTGGCGGCCTTCGAAGTTGCGGTTGCTGGTGCTGGCGCTGCGCTCGTGGGGCGGCAGAACGTCCGCGTTCATGCCGATGCACATGCTGCAGCCCGCGTCGCGCCACTCGAAGCCGGCGTCGGTGAAAATCTTGTCGAGGCCTTCCTTTTCGGCTTGCGCCTTGATGCCGCGCGAGCCGGGAACGATCAGCGCTTGCTTGATGCTGTGCGCTATGTGTTTGCCGGCGACGAGATGCGCGGCGGCGCGCAAATCATCGATGCGCGAGTTGGTGCAGGAGCCGATGAAGACACGGTCCACGGGAATATCGACGATGGGCGTGCCGGCTTTCAGCCCCATGTACAACAGCGCGCGCTCGGTAGCTTTCTGGTCGTTGAGATCCTTGAAGTCGTGCGGGTCGGGCACGCGAGCGGTCACTCCGGTGACCATGCCGGGATTGGTGCCCCATGTGACTTGCGGCGCGATGTCCTGTGCGTTGAGTTCGACGGTCATATCGAATTTTGCGCCGTCGTCGGTCTTGAGTTGCTTCCAGCGCTCAACGGTTTCCTGAAATGCCTTGCCGCGCGGAACGAAGGGCCGGCCTTCGAGATAAGCGAAGGTGGTTTCATCCGGCGCGACCATTCCGGCGCGCGCACCGCCCTCGATGGTCATGTTGCAAACGGTCATGCGGCCGTCCATCGAAAGCGAACGGATGGCTTCGCCACCGTATTCCGCGACGTGTCCGGTGCCGCCGCTGATGCCAATCTTTCCGATGATGGCGAGAATCAAGTCCTTCGCGGTGATGCCCTTGGGACGCTTGCCGTGCACAAGAATGTGCAGCGTTTTTGATTTCGACTGCACCAGGCATTGCGTGGCCAGGACGTGCTCGACTTCGCTGGTGCCGATGCCGAACGCCAGCGTGCCAAACGCGCCGTGCGTGGAAGTGTGGCTGTCGCCGCAGACGATGGTCTGGCCCGGCTGCGTGATGCCGAGTTCGGGACCGATGATGTGCACGATGCCCTGGTTCTTGCTGTTCATGTCGAAAAGGCGCACGCCGGTTTCCCGGCAGTTCTTTTCGAGCGCTTCAAATTGCAGCTTGGCGTCCTGATCGAGGATAGGCAAAGTCCGGTCGGTGGTGGAGACGGAATGGTCCATCACGGCGAAGGTGAGGTCGGGGCGGCGGACTTTGCGGCCTTCGGCGCGGAGACCTGCAAAGGCCTGCGGGGAGGTGCCTTCGTGGATGAGGTGGCGGTCGATGTAGATGATCGACGGCTGCCCGGCTTCCTCGCGGACGACGTGCGAGTCCCAAATCTTCTGGTAGAGCGTCTTGGGTAAGTTAGGAGTTGTCATAGGAGTTCTACTGGATTTTAGCACTCCTGTGATGTGGCGCAAACCGAAGGAAGGGAAGAAGCCGGAAGACAACATCCAGCAGGACCAGAATAACGCAACTAACGCGTGACGGGCGGTGGTAGCCGCGCATCGAAATGAACACCTGCCCGTTCGGGGGGGGCAAACACGACAACGAGGGGGACGAACATGAGTTCTTACGGCGGAAAAGACCTGGCGAGCGCGTTTCGCACGGTTCGCAAGAACACCATTCAGGTAGCGGAAGACATTCCAGAAGCCCAATACGGCCATGTGGCAGCGCCGGATTGTCGTAGCGTTGCCCGCATGCTGACCCACATCGCCATCTCCACCAGATTGGGGGAGGAGCTTCACAAAAAGCGGGTGACGTCGCTGGTGGGTTTCAACTTCCTCGAAATGCTAGAGCGTTTAAACGCGGAAGAAGCCAAGCCCAGGTCGAAAGCCGAAATCATGGAGATGCTGCGCACCCAGGGCGAGCAGTTTGCGGAGTGGCTGGAGACTTTGACGCCGGAGTTCCTCGACGAGATGGTGACTGATGCTGATGGCAAAACGGTGAAATCGCGCTTCGAGCGCCTGCTTGGCGCTAAGGAGCACGAGATGCATCACCGCGGCCAGCTCATGCTGATCGAGCGCCAACTTGGCATCGTTCCCCACGTGACCCGCCAGGCCAACGAGCGCATCGCGCAGATGCGGGCAGCGAAGGCCTGATCAGGATTCGCTCCTCCAGAACCCGATTTCTTCTGGCGACTGCAATCCTCCAAGGGCGCTTCTTTTCATTGATGGAAGCGCCGCGCCAGGTCAAAATTCTGCACGCCACGTGGAGTTGCGGTCGGAACCGGTTGCGACTGATTACAAAGGCCGCAGATTGCCGGGCCGTCTATACATACTTACAAATCCGAGGCGATGGATTTCTTGATCTCCCGGATGCGGCGTTCGTCGCGCTTGTAGAATGTCCATCGCTTGATGCGCTTTGCCAGTACCAACTTGGCCTGGCAGAGAACTCGCATGTGCTCGCTTAGGGTGGGTTGGGAGACGCCGAGTTTTTCGGCGAGCAAGACCGCGCACACGCCATCTTTGACGAGGTCGCCGTCGACTTGCGGCGGGAAGTGCGCGCGCGGGTCTTTGAGCCACTCCAGAATCTGAAGCCGGCGATCGTTGGCTAGGGCTTGCAAAGCGTCCAGATTCAACATATAGTTAGTTTGCTAAACGACGAAGTCATTGTCAAGTGCATGTGGCGGAGTGTGGAGGCCGGATGCCCATTGATCTTGAGAAAAAGCAGGAGATGATTTCACCCGGGCAGATTCGAGTTACCTATACGCTGATTGCGCCGCACATTCGTCGCACCCCGGTTATCGATGTGGACGGCGCGGATTTTGGATGCAAGCTGGGTTCGCTGAGCCTGAAACTGGAATCGCTGCAACACGCCGGCTCGTTCAAGGCCCGCGGAGCGTTCACCAACTTGCTCACGCGAAAACTTCCTCCGGTGGGAGTTGTGGCGGCAACCGGTGGCAACCACGGTGCGGCAGTGGCGTTTGCGGCGATGAAACTCGGCATCCCGGCAAAGATTTTTGTACCGAGTGTGGCGTCTCCCGCCAAAATTCAGCAAATCACGGACTACGGCGCGGAACTTGTCATCGCAGGCGAACGCTATGCCGATGCGCTGGCCGCGAGTGAATCCTGGATCGCCGAGTCCGGCGCTATGCCCATCCACGCTTTCGATCAAGTTGAGACCTTGCTCGGGCAGGGCACGGTTGGCCTGGAATTCGAGCAGCAAGTAAGCGGGTTGGACACGCTTCTTGTCTCTGTGGGCGGCGGCGGATTGATTGCCGGAATCGCCGCCTGGTACCAAGGGAAGATAAAAATTGTCGGTGTCGAGCCGGAAGCGGCCCCTACCTTGACGCGGGCATTGGAGGCTGGCCACCCGGTAGATGCGGAAGCTGGCGGTATTGCTGCGGATTCGTTGGCGCCACGACGTGTCGGAGAATTGGTTTTCCCAATCGCTCAGCGATACGTGGCTCGCACCGTGCTGGTAACCGACGAGGCCATCCGCGAGACGCAGCGCGTGCTTTGGAAAGTGTTGCGACTCGTAGCCGAGCCCGGAGGTGCCGCCGCGTTTGCCGCACTGACCTCGGGTCGATATGTGGCTGGCCCTGACGAGCGAATCGGCGTTCTCCTTTGTGGCGGAAATACGGTCGCGGTGGATTTCAGCCGTTGAGCAAGTAAAACCAACGAGAACAAAGAGTGAACCTCTGGAGGGGGAATCTCATGCCGATCGAACGCATTCAAACTGGACCGCGAATGTCTCAGGCAGTGATCCACAATCAAACGGTTTATCTGGCGGGCCAGGTTGCTTCCGGCGCGCCGGGTGGCAACGTGGCGGAACAAACGAAAGACATCTTGTCGAAAATCGACGCGCTGCTGGCGGCCGCGGGAACCGACAAGAGCAAAATTCTGTCAGCAACGATCTGGCTCACGGATATGTCCACTTTTGCGGAAATGAACGGCGTTTGGGAGGCCTGGGTTGCGCCGGGTGCGACTCCAGCGCGCGCGACGGTGGCGAGTCCGCAGTTGGCTTCTCCGGAGTTCAAGGTGGAGATCGCTGTGATTGCCGCTCGGTCCTAAAGCTAGTCTTTTGCCTTCCGACACGAAGTCGAGCACGAAATACCATAGAATGGCGGTATGAGCACTGAAACAAAGACGCCAGCGTATCGTGTGGCGACGCCCATCGAGGCGGCGTTCAACAGCGTTATGGGGTTTCTGGCCGGGTTGGGAATCGGACCGAGCTTCATTTATCTGCTGCAAGTCAGGGGACGGAAGACGGGGCGGATACACTCCGCTCCGGTGAACCTGATGGAGACGGGCGGCAAACGTTTCCTGGTCGCTCCGCGAGGGCGGACGCAATGGGTGCGGAATGCGGAAGCCGCGGGAGAAATCACGCTCAAGCGAGGCAGCAACCGGCAAAACTTCCGGCTCATCCCCATCGCGGAAGCGCAAAAACCGGAAATCTTGAAAATGTATCTGGATCGATACGCTAGCGCGGTGCAGAAGTTTTTCCCGATACCGGCGGGGTCGGAATTGAACGCCTTTCGTGAAATCGCCGCCAACTATCCCGTGTTTGAACTGGTGCCGTCCTAGAATCCCGCAAAACTCAATTTCTATTTAAGCGGATTTGGCTTGAGCGGCTTTGCGCGCTTCTGTCCCGTCGTAGCTTTCGCCGTAAATGTTGGGCACTTTGCCGCCCATAGGGCGGAGGTATGTGGAAAGCTGGCCGCGGTGGTGGATGATGTGATGGACGTTGAACTGAACATAGGTGAAGGCGGGCAACTGAAACAGGCCGCGGAAGTCAATTATTTTGATCAACTGATCGCCACTCATCTGAGTGAGGCGCTGAAAGTTGCCCTCGAAAGATTTTGCATACCAGTCAGCGAGCTGCGCGGAGTTGCGGACGGAGTCGGGGCGGTTATTGGGAGCGAAGTCGAATTCGCCCGCAGCGATCCCGCCAAGAAAGCGATGCTCGGCTGCCGCCATGTGCCAGGCGAGTTCGAGGGCAGTTTTGGCAACGGGCTCGGGGCGGTAGTCGCCTCTATCGAGCGGAATCGCCTGGATGACTTGGATCGTGGTGGCGTTTTCACGCTTGAGCGTGGGAAGCGAGATGGTTTGAAAAAACAAGCTGGCTTGTTCTGGCGAGATATTGTTCATGACGGTTTATCCTCCGGAAGCCTGCCAAGTATACCTTAGAGCGCGGATACGCTTACACTGACTCAGGTTTCTCCCATCTGCGCGATTCGCCCGCGCGAAACAGCGCTTCAATGACCGCCATATTCGCGATGGCGTCTTCGAGCGGCACAGGAACGTCGCCCTCTTCGCGAATGGCGCGCGAGAAAGCGTCTCCCTGCACCGTATACTGGTCGCAAACCGGGATTGTCTCGATGCGCATCCCGCCGCCAAACACATCGCGCCCGTCGTCCACGAATATGCGCGTGGGCCGGTCGGTCGGCGCGTTGAAAGGTATCTCGATTTCGATGCGTCCCTTCGTTCCAAAAAACTGCATGCGTTGGTAGGGCACCAACTGTGTGCTGCAGGTAAACACCACTTGTCCGGAAGGAAATTCCAGGATCGCCGAAGCCAGGCGGTCCGTTCCAAAGTCCGGGTCCTTCTCGACCAGTCCCGCCACGCGCAACGGTTCTTCCGCGAAAATCCATCGCGAAGTGGTAATCGGGTAGCAGCCGATATCCATCAATCCGCCGCCGCCCCATTCCGGCTTGTTGCGCACGTTGGCAGCGTCCCGATTGAAGTAACTGAACGCTCCTACGATTGCGCGCAGGTCTCCAATCACGCCGTGGCGGATAAGCTCGCGTGTCCGCAGCCACTGCGGATGCGTCCTGACCACGAACGCTTCACCGATCTTCACACCGTATCGATCACGCGCCGTCAGCAGCGTTCTGGCCTCGGCCACTGTCAAGCTCAGCGGCTTCTCGCACAGAACGTGTTTTCCGGCTTCCGCGGCCTTGATGGACCACGGCACGTGCAGGTGGTTCGGCAACGGATTGTAAATCGCCTCGATCTCCGGATCGGCCAGCAGCGCCTCATACGACCCGTAAGCTTTCGGGATCCCTAGTTTGTGCGCGGCGTCCACTGCCTTTTGCAGCTCCCTCGACGCGATCGCCGAAACTTCGCTCCACTCTCCTTTTTGCATTCCGGGAATCACTTTTCTGAGCGCAATCGACGCGGCGCCCAGCACTCCCCACTTCACTTTGTTGTTTTGCTTCACCGAGGTCGTCCTATTCCTTTGTGGATGGCCAATGTGAACGGCCAAACCTACGGCTGCGGCTGCCGCAGCGCCTTGGCACGTTCCTCGATGGCCGGAGGGAAAACTGGCGCGCCACGGGGTGGCTGTCCGCGGGTGATGGCCCAGTGCTCGATCCAGCCGGTTCCTTCCTCGCCGACAAAGGTGTCGGGCATGCCGTAGGCATCATCGCTGAGCGCATCATCGAGCGTAATAAAGCGATAGCCCCGTTTGCGAATCATCTCCAGCAGCTCAGCAATGTGGTCGGCCTCCAAATTATTGGCGTGCAGCAGCAGAATTTGCTTCGGTTCATATCCCAGGAGGTCCTTGGAGAGCTTTTCCTCATAGGCAAACACGGCCGCGTGATACGCAAGATAGGAGCTCGCCACCTCCTGCAGCAGCGCGGTGTCGCCGCGTTTTTTTGCGTCATCGTAGACGCCAGCGAAGTTCCAATCCCAGGCATCCATGGTGACGGGTGCAATGCGATACCCGCGCGCAACGAGAAAAGCCTCCGCTTCGCGCCGGGTTTGCAAATCCCGGCCTGTATCCAGATAGGGGTGCCGAAAATACCGGAGTTTTTTGTTGTGCTGCGCGAGCAAGAGAGGGAGGACGCTCTCGCCCTTGATCACCGAGTCTTCGAATTCCTTGAGCCCCATCAAATTCAGCGAAGTGTGCCCAAACGTATGATTGCCCAAATCAAAACCAGCATCGAGCCACATGTTCAGCGCTTTGATTCTTTCGTTCACTTCGTCCCAGTTGTAATAAAGCTTTCTTTCGTTCACGAAGCCCACGGCGGGAACTTTCGCTTGCCGCAGAGCGGCCAGTATTTTGGCGTTCATCTCGGTAATGGCCGCGGCGGACATGGAACTGGCGGCGCCGGCGGGCAAGTCATCGATAGTGACGGCAATCTGACGGTCGGGTGGAGCATCTGCGGCGAAAGCTAGAGTCACCACGGCTGCGGAAAAGGTCAACAACACGCACAGAAAAACGAGCGCTGACTTCAGGGAATAGATTTTCATGCCGGCTACTATATCGCTGGCGTCAGCGAGTCGCAAAACGCCTCAGGTAGGGCGATCCGAAGCACGGTGTCGTAGGTGATGGCTAGTGACTGGAAACGCTATGCAGCGCGGGTGCTTTTAGGACTCACGGAACTCAGAAAAGAGAGACGTAATCGCTCTCACGGGCGCGTGAAAGGCCAGAAGGGCCAGTGAAGCGATACCGTAGATGACGAGTCTTAGCTTCATATATGGAAAGAAACACGTTCTAGCGCAAAGTGTTGCGATTTTTCCACTAGGATTTAACCGCGTGGTCCGACAATATGTTCCGGCTAGCCGACCATCCGGGAGTGCAAGCCGGTTTGTGGACACTTGCGCGTTTATTAAGACTTGGGAGCATTCATCGAATTAAGTAGGGGGCACTTACTCTTTGAGAGATGGATCGAATCGGGGACCATTTCAGCCTACGCAAGAAAGTCGGCGGCGGCGTCAAACAGAACCGAACTTGTCGATGTCATTCAAAGTATCAACACATATTTGGGCTTCTTTCTGCGTCCAGAAGGTCACTGGTCTGGCCTCAGCGGCAAGGGAAGCTACCGCGTTCGGCTTCATCACCAGAAGCCCTGCAATCGACGGGTGACGCATGCAGTTGGCGGCTGTAAGGCTGGAAAGGCTGGAAAGGCCTGCCACGCCTTTCATCGCGCAGTCGTTCACCGTGTCCCAAACAATCCACTTTTCGTCTTGCTGCCTGACTTCGTAGCGCATCTTGACTCCACATTTAGCGGAAATCTGATGATGGTGCGGATATGCCGCTTCGCCGCTGCACAGCAGCCGTCTTCGCGCGTTGGAAAATCATGATACATGCACGTAGCGGTGAAGGCGCTGGTGCCTATAAGAATGTCCTTCATGTGGAAATTCTATACCGGGAACCGCCCTGAAAAGCACTCGTCCGGTTTGTTAATCAGGCGCTAAGATGGGGAGTTGTGCGCCTCGGGTGCTTCCGGCCAGTCGCCTGATTTCTGAGACGGCGTATAAGACTCTCGGGAGGGCCCACGGGAGGTGATGGCTTACAGAAGCTCCTGCCGTGGAGGGGAATAAGGCTCCTCTCCCGGGGACGGTAAACCTCCGGCTCGCTGCAAAATCAAACCTTGACGGTTTCGTTCACATAGGTTAACATGTCGGCATGCGACATGTCGCACAACGACCTGCCATCGAGCATCCCAAGCCGCTCACCGAGCCCGTTCTCCTAATCCTCATGAGCCTGGCGGCCCAACCTCGCCACGGCTACGCGTTAATCAAAGACATCGAGGCTCTAAGCCGCCACCGTGTGCGCTTGAGCACGGGCACGCTCTATGGCGCCCTGCGTCGGCTGCTGGACGAGGGTTGGATTGAACGGTTCGAGCAGGAAGATACGTCAAGGGACAAACAGGCATACCGGCTGACCAGCGAAGGCCGCCGTCAGCTCAAGCTTGAGCTGCATCGTTTTAGAGAACTCAGCCGTGCGGGGTTCGCACGACTGCGTCTGGGTGAGGCGTAGAGATATGGGTGCAGTCTTCCGAGTGCTGCTTTATCTATACCCGCGACGGCACCGAGAGTTGCTGGGTGCCGAAATGCAAGCTGTTTTCGAACAAGGCGCACAGGAACACCGGCTCCTCGGACCACCTCGATATCTGTGTTTCGTTTTGCTGGAGGTGGGTGGCTTGGTTCTACACGCCGCCATTGCTCAGTTCGCCAATGCTACCCACAGAGGTCACTTGGAAAACCAGGTCCACGACGCCTTGGCCCCGCCACAGGATCTACCTGACGAGGTGATTGAGGCGCAGAATCGCGTCGCGGTCAACGTCAATCAGCTTTTGTCCGCCATCTCTCAACATCAGTTTGCTCAGGCATGTTTCTACAAGAACGAGGAGCGTAAGGCACGCGAGAACCTGCGCCAGATGCGAGAGAAGTATGGCATCGGGGACCCTCAGCCTCTGCCCTGATGGCGAATCGCGCAGCAAGTGGACGATGAGTCGGCTTGTAGAAAGTGATCTCCGTGCTTGGCATCGACCCTGGACGGATTACGGGCTATCTCTAACGAGGCCGGCCGTTGTAAAGGGGTTTTTGCATCTTTATTCTTACCTACTGGAGCCTTTTCTTCTCTTTCTTGCGCACACCCATGCGCTCGCGCAGAAATCTCCTGTCGCT
>Ga0210384_10001086_pt1 | contig 38337 bp, 33 predicted proteins | sample IncBWH2MmetaG_FD_160574 | JGI IMG/M metagenome (GOLD analysis project Ga0210384, IMG submission 160574) | Forest soil microbial communities from Barre Woods Harvard Forest LTER site, Petersham, Massachusetts, United States - Inc-BW-H-2-M | ecosystem: Environmental > Terrestrial > Soil >...
GTACTTTGCGGATCCATTCGTGGCTCCCGCATGGCGCGCTCAATGGGTCGAACGGATGGACACATAATCTCGAGGCGCGAGAATTCGCTAACGACACCGCCATTTGCGGCTTGCAGCATAATTGTCGAGGACAGAGATTATCGCCAGAGACCCGCTGAGTTCTGATTAACGCTGCGAGCTCAACCGGTCGATGCAACACCATCCAATGCGTGAATTCGACAATGCTTCCCCGGGAGAAGCGGTCTGTTTGGCTGTACTCGGTCAAAACCTAGCCAGGGTAGTGTTCCCGCTGATCTAACCCGACGAGCGATTTAGCCTTTGTTTTCAATCGAAGTCTGGTTCGGCCTGAGTGTTGCGTCGACCCATTGAGACCACCCAACTTATCAGGCACTAGGGCTTAATCCCTTAAACAGAAGCCAAAAACTCAGCGCGAGTTCGAAGATAGCCATGGGCGAGTCGAACCATGACAGGTTCACTATTTTGGGGAAGCCGGGGAAGATGTAAAAAACGAAAGTGCAGACGACGCACCAAGCACTGGAGATCACACCAAAGGCAGCCAGTGCTCGGGGGATGTAGTTCGACTTGAACCACAAGTAGCTGCCAACTGTGGCTCCCAATCCCCAAAACAGCAAGCCAACGTAGTACGCGTCGTATCCGCTGAGGTATAGCCGCGCCAAGGCCGCCAATTGGTCTGGTCCAAACGCGTGCGAGTAATCAGCGTCACTCAAGAGTCGCAGAGCGGTAAAGAGATTGAGCGTCACCAGGAGCCAAGTCAGGCCGTAGACCAGCCTGCCGAATGCTGCGAGCAGGGCAAGGTTCTGGCTGACCGGCTTGAGGATCAGGTAAAGAGCTGTCAGCAGTACGACAATGCCAACGCAGTAAACCATGTTGCCCGCGATGCCCATGCGGAATAGTGTTTCGTGGGCCAGGATATTTCGAGCGGTTTCCGCCGGATTGCCGCGAACAATGAGGCGGGCGAATATGCCGAAATTGACCGCGACCACGATGGCGAACGAGATCGGGCAAGCAAGTCCTGCGATCCTTGCAGCTGTGCGCTGTGACTTGTCGATAGGACTGATTGCCATTTTATATCCTCTTGTGACCAACATAGCTTGCGGCTTGCCCAGAGCAAAAACCGCTGCCGGCCTCCCGCCTGGTTGTGGGGACGAGATGGCTGAGGCGGGTGACGGAGAGAATCGGAGCCTTTCTGCTATGCGGTCGCTTGAGCAAAAAAGTGGATACCCTAGCACAAATTTGCGCACCTCCTGATAAACGCGGTCACCGGTAAAGTGGGTTTCGGTACTCCTCGCCTGCGTCCTGATCAATCAGGGAGCAACAATCTGCGTGCAGTGCTCTGATAGAACCAACAATCCCTGATTCGCTCGGGCAAGAACAATGCTGCAGCGCTGGTCGTCGTGAAATTCCTGACCGTCATAGGTCCCATGGCCCTTCCATCGGCTGCTTACGACCGCTGTACCCAATGTACGATATATCTTCACCTCCGTACGCTCGGCGGAAGCCAACTTGTACGTCGGAGATAAGAGCTCTTCTAAGAGAGATTGCCGCGACCTCACCTGACCTTTCGAGGAAAAATAAACGTAGTCAGGGGCCAGGATGCGTTCGATAGCGGCAGTGTCCTTATGGTTCCAGGCGTTGTCGTACCTTTCTACAAACCGACTAATCTCTTCCTCTTCGGATTGCTTTGTCTGCGCAAAACAGATTCCACAAACCGCGAGAAAGAACAGAACGAGCGTAAATTTGAGTTTCATAATTCCACCAAAAAGGAACATTGGTCGTACCGTCTTTTCGGAGATTCTGTTGGAAACTCTGGGAGGATGAAGGTCCGTGCGCATAGAAGTCGCTCGCGGAAAATTCTGCACTTCCGCGACTCATTTTTGCCTTAGCTGCCGGATGACTGAGCCGCCCAGCAAGAAATAGAACGAGGAGATAAGATAAATCGCGGCAAGACACAACGGCACTACGAGCCACTCAAGGCCATTAAAATAGTTTCCCCTGCCACTCCAGTAGAGGAACAAGGGGGCGAAGGTAATCGAGAATGGCTGAAGAAGCACGATGATGATGTAAGCGGGTGAACGGGCGATCTTAACCCATCTTGAATCTATCTCGACCGACACTCTGTCCATGACAGCGCCCTCCAGCAGTGATCTGCCGCGTGCAATATGCTCTCACATCTCTGGCGATCGGTCTAACTCCCGACTAACGCGGACATGTTGAGTACTGGCCGGTGATCCGACCACTCGGGCGCAGGAAGAGCTCGGCGAAGTGTGCCGTGCCTTCGACTCGTACATTGACCGGGGGTTTCTCATTGAAGTATTCTTGATTTCCGCTGCCCGAATTTTGTTCGAGCGGTGCAGCATCAACAAAGTTCGGCGGAATTCAGCTCGAATACTCGCCTGACGAAAGGAGTGTTATGCCTGGAAAAATCGATCCACTCAATAAAAAGCTCTACGGTGCGCTAACGGCAATGCTAACGGTGACCGACGTGAACGCGGCAGCCGCGTTTTATCAAAAGGCATTCGGCTTCGCCAAACGGGGGATCATGAATGGCCCAGACGGTAAGGCGATTCATGCCGAGCTGACACTCCGCGGCACGACATTAATGTTGGGGCCGGAAATGCCGCAGATGGGTTCCCGCGGCGCGAAATCGATCGGCGCCTCACCGACGAGTCTCTATCTGTTGACGGAGAACGCAGACAAGACGGTTGCCAAGGCCGTAAAGCTTGGCGCCGCGCCCAAGGGACCTGTGATGGATATGTTTTGGGGCGACCGCTGCGGAACCGTTGTCGATCCCGAGGGTTACACTTGGATGGTCGCTACTCACATTGCACAACCCACACACAAGGAAATGCAACAGAAGATGAAGGAACAAATGGAGCAAATGACCGGCCAAAAGGCAGCCCGCGCTGCCAGTGGCTCCTGAGTAGCATCGAGTGACGGCGCACTCGGATGGAGTCCACAGTGCAAACCGGACATCTACGGTTCTGGATTCAAGATGGCCGGTAATCCGAGTCTCCGAAATCTTTTCAAATTGGCAGGAATTGAGAACGGTCACGCGCCTGGCCTTCGCGGTACTTTTGCGGTTGATTTGCTATTGGCTGGCGCTTCGATCGAAGAAGTCGCGGTGTTGCTTGGTCATTCCAATGTTACTCACAAGCATTGCAACCCGTGACTTCTGAAGCGCCAGAAACTGCGCAATCGAATGAAGAGCAGTCTTCGAGAGATCATCGAATTTATTGGCCATCGGTACGCGGTGGGTACGCAGGGAGGCAAGGCTAGAAGCGAACCTAATTTATAATCGGCGGGAAAGAACTGGTGCCGGCGGGGGGAATCGAACCCACGGCCTAGGGATTATGAGACCCTCGCTCTACCACTGAGCTACGCCGGCACGTCGGCAGCTTTCGATGCTAAGGGTTTGTTCCAGGGAGTGTCAAGGCACGAACGAAACAGATGCAACATTATGGCCTTACAGGAATTATCCATCTCACCAGGCTGTCAAATCCCCACGCCATGAGCCCAAAAAACAGTACTTTCGTAACATTGACCCGATTCAGTTCGAAAGGCTAATTTGGTCCTGACAATTCGTAGAGGCTCTGGCCAAACCAGAGAGGGAGGGGTGTGTACCGTTTAGACACACGCCCCTAAGATTTCCCTCTTGACGGCACCATACCGCCATAGACTCCGCCGCGTAGTTCTCCTACTCGGAGGGGTCAATGAACAGGTGGTTAATGGTGGTCGTATTGGTGCTGCTGGTGCTTACCAGTGCAATGGGACTTAAGGCTTTAACAATGTCCCAGGCGACGCTGGCAATCTCCAGCGGTCCAGTACCGCCGTGGTCAATCTCGAGTGGTCCAGTTCCGCCGTGGTCGATTTCAAGCGGCCCTGTACCGCCGTGGTCTATCTCGAGTGGCCCGGTACCGCCGTGGTCGATCTCAAGTGGTCCAGTTCCGCCGTGGTCAATCTCGAGTGGCCCAGTGCCACCGTGGTCGATCTCGAGCGGTCCAGTTCCGCCTTGGTCGAAAACGAGTACCCGGTAAGGCGTCGCTGAACATAGCGACATCCGGACTTTAACTCGTACACGTTAGGGGCAGGCTTCAGCGAATTGGAATTACGATGCTTGGCCCCTTAGATTACGCAATATGGTCAGTCGGTTTCCTGATGGAAATCTACGTGGTGGTGTGTTCACTCTTCAGAAGAGACTTCCTGCGGTATATTCCCTTAAACATCTATATGTTAGCAGTGGCGTTGGTCACTTGGGGCCAATACCATTTCATCCACGCCTATGGCCTGAAGTCACAGAATTATTTCTACTACTACTATTATTCCGACACTTTGCTTTGCATCTTGATGTACCTGGTCATCATTCACTTCTATCAACAAGTGTTTTCAGAAATGAAAGTGAGCCGATATATACGCGGTGCAGCAGCATTGCTTTTGGCGGCGACGGCATTCTTCTCCTACCTGGTTGTCCACCAGAACAAAGATCACCTGACTACACGCTTCGTCGTGGAACTTGAACAGAACACCAACTTTGTCGTGGTCGTCCTCACTTATCTGTTGTGGGGCGCGATCCTGAAATTGCGTGAGACACGCACGCGCCTGATTCAACTGGTGCTCGCTCTCGGCGTCGCCTTCAGCGCCACGGCAGGCTCCTACGCACTTAGGAACCTTTTCCCGGAGGCCTACATGCTTCGCTGGGTACCCCCCATCATGGGAGTTTGGCTCCCTTTGGCGTGGGCTTATACCTTCACGAAAGTACCGGAAGAATCCAGATTGGCGACCGCGCGGTTGCTGGCGAGAGCTCGATGATGGCAGCACTCATCTGCGTAATCTCGGTTGTGGCATTTCTGCAGTTCTTTATCTCCTATTGTCGGTCCATCCTGGCGACCAGCCGCAAAATTCAATTGTCGGATCGCGTCCGCGAGGTCACAGGAATTGTTAGCCAGAATGTTGCCGCCGAGGATTTTCAGCGGCTGCTCCAACTGGTTCGGCTTTGCCCGGAACGCGGCGACGATCAAACCGAGATCCGCGCCGTGGGAACTTACTACGGCTTCCTCCACGTTATCGGCCGCGCTTGCCGCTCCATCATTCCGAGCCTAGCCGCGTGGTCGGAGCGCGAACGCCAGAGCTGCTCGTATTTTGCCGCCGTCGCTCTCGATCGGCGTATCTCTTACAGCCGTGACCTGCTGACCCAGCAGGCCGGTGACCGCTTCTAGCGGCAACGCCTGCGAGCGCCCACCTGGCCTCGACCCTTCCCGCTTCGCCTGCTACGATAGAATCATCTCGATTTGGCAGGTGCCGTAGAGCGTGCCATGCGAACCCCTTTAGAACAAGTCGTACTCGAGACCCTCCGCCGGTCGCGGATGTTGTTGCCGGGCGATCGCGTGGCCGTGGCCGTATCGGGCGGAGCAGACTCGGTCGCGCTGCTGCAGATCCTTCAAAATCTGGCTAGCGAGCTCGGCATCACCCTCCTGGTCGCCCATTTTGACCATCAGCTTCGCGGCGCGGAATCTGAGGCCGATGCGGATTTCGTGGCAGACCTGGCTCGCTCGAGCCGGCTGGAATCCGTAATTGCGCGCGAGAATGTGGCTCAAGCTGCGAAAGAGCATGGCTGGAATCTCGAAGATGCTGCTCGGCGCCTGCGCTATGACTTTTTCCGGCGGCTGATCGAACAAGGGCGCACCACACGCGTCGTGATTGCGCACACAGCAGATGATCAAGCCGAAACCGTGCTGGCACATTTGCTGCGCGGAACCGGCCTCACCGGCTTGGCCGGGATCTATCCCCGCTTAGGGTCGATCGTGCGCCCGCTTCTGGAAGTCCGGCGGAAAGACTTGCGCGCATTTCTGCGTGAACGCGGGCAATCCTGGCGCGAGGATGACTCGAACAGCGATGTACGCCGCCTCCGCGCCCGCATCCGTCTGCAACTACTTCCTGTACTGGAGCGCGATTTCTCCCCGGGCATTGTTGGCCACCTGACAGAGCTGGCTCGCTTCGCCCGCGAAGAAGAAACTTTCTGGACCGCCCTGGTCGAAGATCGTTTTCTCGACCGCTGCAAAAAGACCGGTGAAACTGTCTCGATTGGAATCCAGGAGCTCCTCGAGCCGCTCGTGCCCCCGGGCGCGAAAACGGAAGGGGAACCTGCCTCCTCACGCGCCCTCACCGCACGCCTGGTCCGCCGTCTCTATCAGGAGCTGCGTGGCAACTGCCGCGATCTGGCCTCCGCCCACGTCGAGCAGGTGGTCCGCCTGGCCACGGAATCTTCCAGCGGCAAGCGCGTGGAGCTTCCCGGAGGCGTTGCCGCCGACCGATCTTTCAAGGAGATCATCTTTTCCGATCAGGACGCGGCACGCCGCCCTACAAGCGCGAAGGAAACCATCGCGCGCGCGAATGCCTACGAATATGTTGTGAACATTCCAAATCAGGGCGCGACCACTGTTTCAATCCCCGAACTCGGCACCTCGTTCAGGCTGAAAGTGATTGACTGGCCCTTAGCGGAGCGCGACACTAAAAGGGACGGCAAAGTTCTCGATGCTGCTCTTCTCCGCACACCACTCATTCTGCGGAATTGGCGGCCTGGAGATGCTTATCGGCCTCACGGCCGGCGGCAAACCCGGAAATTGAAGGAAATGTTTTTGGCCAGACGCGTCCCCGGCAGGCAGCGCGCCGGTTGGCCCGTACTCGAGAGTGCAGGACAGGTAATCTGGGCCCGCGGAATGCCTGCCGCAGAAGCCTTTTGCGCCTCTGAGGGCACAGAGTGGGGAGTGGTTATCGAGGAGGAGCGCGTTTGAGTTGCCGATGAGGGTCGCTTACTCAAGGGGCCGTCTTTCGACACGTGTCGGTCAGTTAGGCCGCACAATATCGCGTGATTATGCCGGGCGTACGGTGGATGTCGTCGTGATTCTCGAGAATTCGTTCCTGTTCGCGGCTGACTTGGTTCGCGAAATCTCACGGCCTGTGGTTTGCCACTTTGTGCGCTCGGAAACGCGCGATGTGAATCTGGGGGGCCACGATCGTCGGGAGATTTTTTTCAGCGCCCCGCCGTCGCTGCGCGGCCGCGATGTTCTGCTGATTGATGCCGTGATGAATACCGGCGTGACTCAGGATTTCTTGCTGAAGCGGCTCGAGGAAGGCCGGCCGCGCACTCTGCGCGTGGCCGTTCTTTTCGATAAGCCGGCTTCGCGCAAAGTGAATTTGCACCCTGAATACACCGGGTTTGCAGCCTCCTCGAAGCATTGGGTGGGCTATGGGCTCAGCGGTCAGCGCGGCTTGTACCGCAATCTTCCCTACGTGGGTGTTTCCGGCGGTCCGCCCAGCCCTGGCAACCGCAAGCGACCCCCGAGTACTCGAAATGCATCTAAAAGGATGAGGTAAGCCGGTGAACTCAACAGTACGCACCATTTTATTCTGGCTATTGATGATCTTGCTTGCGGTCGTGTTGTGGAAGATGGCCTCGAACGGCGGCAAGACGGCTCAGGAAGAAGAGCTCGGCTACGCGGCATTCCTAGACAAAGTCCAGCATGGCAATGTGAAGGACGTCACGATTTATCTCTCGCCGAACAGCGCCGAGATTCAGGGCGAATACCGCGATAACGGAAAGTTCCGCGGCGTCACGGTGGCAAACACGGCCATCCCCGACATCACCAAGACGCTCCAAGACAAGAACGTCCTCTACAACTATAAGGAAGTGAAGAACGGCGACTGGCTCACACTGCTCGTGAACTTCGCTCCCCTTGCGCTGCTGATCGCTTTCTGGATCTTCATGATGAAACAGATGCAGGCCGGCGGAAACAAGGCGCTGAGCTTCGGAAAATCCCGCGCGCGCCTGCTGACCGCGCAACAGAAGAAAGCGACCTTCAAGGACGTCGCCGGAATAGACGAGCCCAAGGAAGAACTGTACGAAATTATCGATTTCCTAAAGGACCCACAGAAATTCCAGAAGCTGGGCGGACGCATTCCGAAAGGCGTGCTGCTCGTCGGCCCCCCCGGGACGGGAAAGACTTTGCTCGCGCGTGCCATTGCCGGAGAAGCGAACGTCCCATTTTTCTCCATCTCCGGCTCGGACTTCGTTGAAATGTTCGTGGGCGTCGGCGCCAGCCGCGTGCGCGATCTCTTCGAACAGGGCAAGAAAAACGCGCCTTGCATCATCTTCATCGACGAAATTGACGCCGTGGGCCGCCACCGCGGTGCTGGTCTTGGCGGAGGTCATGACGAACGCGAGCAGACTCTGAACGCATTGCTCGTCGAAATGGACGGCTTCGAGTCGAATGAAGGCGTGATCCTGATTGCCGCCACAAACCGTCCGGATGTGCTCGATCCCGCGCTGCTTCGTCCCGGACGTTTTGACCGCCGCGTAGTGGTCCCGCGACCGGACGTGAAGGGCCGCGAAGAAATTCTCCGTGTACACACGCGCAAGGTGCCGCTCTCGGACGACGTGGATTTGTCCGTCATCGCGCGCGGCACGCCCGGATTTTCCGGCGCGGACCTTGCGAATCTGGTGAACGAATCAGCGCTCTGGGCCGCCCGCCAGAACCGCAAATTCGTTGCCATGATTGATTTCGAAATGTCCAAGGACAAAGTCCTGATGGGCGTCGAACGCAAGTCCATGATTCTTTCTGACGAGGAGAAGCGCAATACCGCCTATCACGAAGCCGGCCACGCTCTGGTCGCCGCCATGACTCCCGGCGCTGATCCGCTCCACAAAGTCACCATCATTCCGCGCGGCATGGCTCTCGGCGTCACCATGCAGTTGCCGATCGACGACAAGCACACCTACACCAAGGAATTTCTCGAATCGCAACTCGCTGTTCTGATGGGCGGCCGCGCCGCCGAGGAAATTTTCCTCAATCACATCACCACCGGCGCCGGCAACGACATCGAGCGCGCCACCGAAATCGCACGCCAGATGGTTTGCGAATGGGGCATGAGCCCGCTCGGTCCGCTCACTTTCGGCAAGAAGGAAGAAGCAATCTTCCTCGGCCGTGAAATCGCACAACACCGCGATTATTCTGAAGATACCGCCATCAAGATCGACGATGAAGTTCGCAATATTGTCACAGGCGGCTATGGCCGCGCCCGCAGCATCCTCGAAACGCATCGCGATGCCCTCGAGCGCGTGGCCCAGGCCTTGCTCGTGCGCGAAGTCCTCGATGCGACTGAATTGAAACTCTTGATGGAAGGCAAACCCCTCCCGGAGAAGCCTCCGACCCCACCTCCCTCCGCGCCACCCGTGCCCACTAAGGAGCCGTCGCTCACCCTGCGTCCAGAGCCGCGGCCCATCCCCGGCCTGGCTAAAGGCGAAAAGCCCGCTCCGGCCTAGAATCTCTCTGGATGATTTCTGAATCCCAAAGGGCGCCCATGTGGCGCCCTGTTTTTCTGACTTGCTGTTGCTTTTCCTCGGCATTTCTCTGCGCCCCTTCCGTCTCTCGCCTAGATCCCGAGCGCAGCAGAGGGCCGTGCGTCCCCTCCCGCCTTGATTTGGCGTACAATATTTCCATGCCGAACAAGCCTCTCGATACCTTCGAAGTTGGCTGCCCTTGCTGCAACGCAAAGCTGACGGTGGACCGGGAGATCGGCGCGGTGCTCTCTCACGTCCCTCCGCCGAAGCCCCCTCCCTCGGTCGACCTGGACGACACAGCGCACCTGCTGCGCCAGCAAGCCGAAGCCGTGGAAGCAAAATTCCGCGCATCCGTCGAAGCCGAGAAGACGAAAGAAGACGTCCTGGCCCGCAAATTTGCCGAAGGCCTGAAGAAGGCGAAAGATGGCCCGGTCGAAAAACCCCTGCGTGATTTCGACTTGGATTAAGATTCCCCCCCACAGCCTGCGAAGGTCCGGAATCGGGCGCAAGGCGCTTATGCTTGGCCTCAAACCGTGATTCAATAGCGCCTTATGCTGAACCGGGAAAAATTTCGGCTGCGGTTACCGTCGCGCACACTGATTTTGGGGCAACAGACCCTCCTGATGGGCGTGCTCAACGTGACGCCTGACAGCTTTTCTGAGGGTGGGCTGTATTTCAACACCGACGCAGCCGTCGCGCGAGCGCTGGAAATCGAACGCGCCGGTGCGGACATCCTCGACGTGGGCGGAGAATCCACACGCCCGGGTTCGGAGGGAATTTCCGCCGTAGAAGAGCTGCGCCGGATTCTGCCGGTGCTCGAGAGAATTCGCTCCCGTCTCAAGATTCCCATTTCCGTTGATACCAGCAAGTCTCTAGTCGCCGAGGCCGCTGCCGGCGCAGGCGCCGAAATCATCAACGATGTGACCGCCCTCGGTCGGGATCCGCGCGTCGCCGAGGTAGCGCGCCGCAGAAAATTGCCTCTGATCCTGATGCACATGCGCGGCGAACCCCGCACAATGCAGAAGAAGCCCTTCGCGCACGATGCGCTGCGCGACGTAGCGGCCGGCTTGAAAAAAGCCGCGGCTCTGGCGCGCCGCGCAGGAATTCCCAAATCCCAGATCATTCTCGATCCCGGCGCCGGTTTCGGAAAGAGTTACCAGCAGAATTTCGAGCTGATCGCGCGCCTTCCCGAACTGGCGCGCCTGGGATATCCGCTGCTGGTCGGAACATCGCGCAAATCGTTCATCGGCCGCGCGCTCGGTGGTGTGCCGGAAACACAGCGGATCTGGGGCACGGCAGCAACGGTGGCCGCCAGCATCTTGCAGGGCGCCCACATCGTTCGCGTGCACGACGTGGCAGAAATGGTCCAAGTGGCGCGTGTCACCGACATGATACTATCCCGCAAAAATTAGCCGCGGGAGGCGCGCGTGGATTTTCTGGGTCACTTTCGACGGCTCACTTCGGTCCAGCGCAACACCTTCATCGCTTGCTTCCTCGGCTGGTCGCTCGACGCCTTCGATTTTTTTATCCTGATTTTTTGTGTCAGCGCCATTGCCGACGACTTTCACACCAAGGTTTCGGCCGTCTTTGAAGCAGTTTTCATAACACTTGCGATGCGCCCGGTAGGCGCATTTCTGTTTGGGCTGATGGCCGATAGGTTCGGAAGACGTCCCACGCTGATGGTGGACATCATCATGTACTCTGTTTTCGAGTTGGCCTCCGCTTTCGCGCCTTCGCTAAAAGCATTTCTCATCCTGCGGGCATTCTTCGGCATTGCCATGGGCGGCGAGTGGGGAGTGGGCGCAGCCCTGGCATTTGAAACTCTTCCTGTAAAAGGGCGCGGGTTCTTCTCAGGACTCTTGCAGGAGGGTTACGTGGTGGGTAACCTGCTCGCCGCGCTGCTTTACGGCACCTTGTTTCCCTACATCGGCTGGCGCGGAATGTTTGTGGTCGGCGCGCTGCCCGCTTTTCTGGTGATCTACATCCGCACAAAAGTCGAGGAATCCCCGGCATGGCTCGAGGGTCAAATCAGGAAGAAAGTGGAAAGTCACCTGAGCAGGGACATTCTCTCCTATCTGGGCAATTTCCTTTTTCTCATCGTGCTGATGTTTGCGTTCAATTCATTCAGCCACGGAACGCAAGACGTTTATCCGACATTTCTCAAGAAGAATCACGGGTTCTTGCCTGCTACCCTCAGCCTGATCAGTATTGTTGCCAGCCTGGGAGCGCTGCTCGGTGGAATCATCTTCGGCGCCTGGTCGGAACGGCTCGGCCGGCGGCGGGCCATTGTGATCGCGGCACTTCTCGCGATTCCGGTGATTCCCCTGTGGGCCTACTCCCACACGGTTAGGATGCTCGCGCTGGGCGGTTTCCTGATGCAATTCATGGTGCAGGGCGCTTGGGGGATCATTCCGGCGCACTTGAACGAACTCTCGCCGCCGCGTGTGCGTGGGACCTTTCCGGGGCTGGCCTATCAGCTCGGCAACTTGCTGGCGTCGAAGAATTCCGTGATTCAGGCAAAGCTTGTGGAAGAGCGCTACAACGGAATGTATGCGCCCGTGCTCACCTGGACCGTGGTCATCATCGCGAGCCTGGTTGCCTTAGTCACCATGCTGGGCAAAGAAGCAAAGGGGTTGGATCTCTCGAAAATTTCGACGCCCAAGATTCCTGACGAATAGGCGCGCCGATCTCTAGTGCGCTACCCCTGCGCGAGTTCCTGCGTTTGGAACGGCAGCCGACGCAAGCGCTTCCCAGTGGCTGCGAAAATTGCATTGGCTACCGCCGGCGCGATCGAAGGCACCGGCGGCTCGCCAGATCCGCCGGGGGATTCATGGCTCGGGACGATGTGTACTTCGACCCGCGGCATTTCCTGGATGCGCAACATCGAGTAGTTGTTGAAATTGGTCTGCTGCGTTTGTCCGCCTTCAAAGGTGATTTCGCCGTACAGCGCCGCCGTCAAACCGAATACAATTCCGCCTTCCATCTGCGCTTGCACCATATCGGGATTGATCACCTGCCCGCAATCAATGGCCACAACAACGCGGTCCACGTGCACGCTTCCATCTTTTCCGACAGTGACTTCAGCAACTTGCGCGATGTATGTCCCCCAGGAATACAGCGCAGCCATCCCTCGGCCGCGGCCTGCCGGAAGCGGCTTCCCCCATCCGGATTTTTCAGCGATCAGATCGAGTACGCCCCGCAAGCGCGCGAGGTTGACAGGCTTCTCATCACCTCCTTCACCCGCGGGCACCTGTTTCGTCGCAATCAATTGCCGGCGCAGTGCAAGCGGATCCTGCTTCGTTTGGGCCGCGATTTCATCTATAAAACACTGCACCGCGAAATGGTTCCAGGAAACATCCACCGAGCGCCAGTAGCCGCGCGGGACAGCGGTGGGCAGAAAACTTTGTTCGAGAAAATAATTCGGCACCGTCCCGTTCGGTAGCCCGACGCCGGCGAGCTCCGTGCCGCCCATATCGGGAACCTCGCCGCCGATGTACACGCCGTCGGTGGTGGGAGCGGCGATGTGGTGCAGCCACGCGGCTACATTGTTTTGCGCGTCGAGGCCGGCGCGCAGCCGGTGATGACTCATGGGACGATAGTAGTCGTGCTTCACATCGTCTTCGCGCGTCCATTGAACTTTTACGGGCGCGCCCACCGCACGTGAAATCAACGCAGCTTCAACGCCATAATCAATATTCAGCCGCCGCCCAAAACCCCCACCCAACAGCGTCACATGAATCGTGATTGCCGCAGCAGGCAGACCGAGCGCGCTCCGGAGCGCAGCACCCAAACCGCCGGGATTCTGCACCGGCGCCCAGACTTCGCATTTGCCGTCGCGCACATCGGCGGTGCAATTCGGCGGCTCCATCGTGGTGTGCGCCAGAAACGGCAATTCGTATTCGGCTTCCACTTTTTTCGAGGCCGCCGCAAATGCTGCTTCCGGGTCACCAATCTTCCGCAATTCCTTGCCGCGGCCTTTCACCAGTTCGGCGCAGGTGGCGCGCTGTTTGTCGGTGTTTTCCTCTGCCCCTCCGCCCGCCTCCCAATCCACCACCAGCGCGCGCCGGCCCGCAATCGCCTCCCAGGTGGAATCGGCGACCACCGCCACGCCTCCCCACAGATAGTGCTGGTGCCCGGAATTTTCCTTGCGCTCTTCGCCAAACAGCGGCGGCATTTCGACCGCGGCGACTTCCACCACCCGGCGCACTCCCGGTGCGGCTTGCGCCCGCGTGGCATCGAATGTTTTCACACGCCCGCCAAAAACTGGCGGCCGCGCCACGGCGGCGTAAAGCATCCCCGGAATTTTCGTGTCGATCCCGTAATGCGCCTCGCCGATGACGATGAACCGGCCATCCACGCGATCCTTCTTCTTGCCGACGATGTGATAGTCCTTGAAATTCTTCGGCGGGATGTCTTTGGGAACCGCTAACGCCGCCGCCTTGGCCGCAAGTTGGCCATACGCCAGCTGGCGTTTTGATTTCCCGTGCAGCACGGCGCTGTTGCGCGTGGTGCACTCGGCCTCGGGAACGTTCCAGGTGTTTGCGGCAGCGGTCACCAGCATGGCGCGGGCGGTTGCGCCCGCCTGGCGCAGCGGGTCCCAGCAGGAGCGGACGCTAAGGCTGCCGCCGGTTGTCTGGTCGCCGTATTTGGAATTCAAATCGGCCTGCTCGATTTTCACGCGCGACCAATCCGCGTCCAATTCTTCCGCCAGAATCATGGCCAGCGAAGTCCGTGGCCCCTGGCCCATCTCCGATCGCGCCACCCACAAATGAATATCGCCATGCGGATGAATCTCGATGTACGCATTGGGCGCAAAATTCCCGTCGGCAGTTTCTGCGCCGCGAGTCGGAAGATAAAAACCGATCAGGAAGCTGGTGCTGCCCACAGCACCGGCTTTCAAAAAATCGCGCCGGCTCACCCGCCCGAGATTCCCGCTCGCGGAACTCATCGCACGCCTCCGGTCCGAGATTTCTTCGAAGCAGCAGGAGCAGGCGGTTGTTTCGAGGCTGCCTGATGGATCGCGGCACGAATTCGCTGATAGGTGCCGCAGCGGCAGATATGCCCGGAAAGCGCCTCGTCAATGTCCGCATCACTGGGCGAGGGATTTTTCGCGAGTAGCGAGGCCGAGGTCATAATCATGCCCACCTGGCAATAACCACACTGCGCCACCTGCTCCACTATCCATGCAGTCTGCACCGGGTGGCGCCCGTCGGGGGAAAGCCCTTCAATCGTGGTGATGCTCCGTCCGGCGACCGCGGAAATTCGCGTGGTGCAGGAACGCGTGGCCTCACCGTCCAGGTGCACAGTGCAGGCGCCACAGAGCGCCATCCCGCAGCCAAATTTCGTGCCCGTCAATCCCAGCGTGTCGCGCAGCACCCACAGCAATGGAGTATCGGGACTCACTTCCACGGCATGCGCTTTGCCATTCACAGTGATCGATATCGCGTCCATTCGCTCCCCCCCCGTCGTCGGTCTGGTGGAACTCTATGTTTAGACTGCTGAAAAATCAAATCATCTCGCTTGGAAGAAAGTGCGGATGCCGCGACCAAAACCAACTCGCAGAGCGGCAGCGAAAAAGGTAATATTGTGCCCTCAAACGGAACTTAAGGAGCCTGTATGAGCGCGACACCCGCCGCAACACCTTCCGCCACTACCGTAGCCGCGATAAAGGAAAAGGCCAGGCTCTTGAGCATTTATTCCATGATGTCCACAACCGCGGCCGGCTCCGGGCATCCGACCTCGTGCATGTCGGCGGCGGAACTTGTCGCTGGAACTTTTTTCTACGCCATGAAGTTCGATGCCAAGAATCCAAACTCTCCCGATGCGGACCGCTTCGTATTGTCCAAAGGTCACGCGGCGCCGGTGTTGTATTCGGCGCTCGCCGAAGCGGGAGTGTTTCCCGTTTCGCGCTTGTTGACGCTGCGCGAATTTTCGAGCGAACTCGAAGGCCATCCGACTCCGCGCATTCACGGCGTGGACGCCGCCACCGGATCGCTTGGTCAGGGCCTTTCGGTTGGCGCGGGCCTGGCAATTGGCGCGCGCATGGATAAAAGCCCGACCCGGGTCTACGTGCTGATGGGCGACGGCGAAATGGCGGAAGGACAAGTGTGGGAAGCAGCCGAGTTTGCGGGCCACTACCAATTGGACAATCTGACGGCGATTGCTGACGTGAACGCGCTGGGCCAGAGCGATCCCACTATGTACCAGCACGACATGGAAACGTACCGCCGGAAATTCGAGTCCGAGGGCTGGGCCGCTGAAGTGGTGGACGGCCACGATGTGGCTGCAGTTCTGGGCGCGCTCGACCGCGCCAAAGCAACGAAGGGACGTCCGCAGGCAATTATTGCGCGAACCATCAAGGGCCACGGATTCAGTCAGGTGGCCGGCAAACTGCACTGGCACGGGAAGCCATTCTCGAAGGAACAGCTCGCCGAAGCGATCCAGGAGCTGGGAGGCGCGCCGGTAGTTCCGCCTGATCCCGGAAAATCCTATGAGCGGACTCCGCTGCCAAAACCTCCAGATTTCCCAGCACCTGCCGCGCCCGATTACGCAGCGGGGGCTAGCGTGGCGACACGGGAAGCCTACGGATTCGCACTGAAACGCCTGGGTGCGGTGAATCCGCACATCGTGGCTGCTTCCGGTGACGTGAAGAATTCCACGTTCTCGGAAACTTTCCAGAATGCCTTCCCCGATCATTTCTTCCAGGGGTTTATCGCCGAGCAAAATCTGGTGAGCCTGGGAGTGGGGCTGGCAGCGCGCGGCAAAGTACCCTTCCTCGATACCTTCGCTTGCTTCCTCTCGCGCGCCTACGACAACGTGCGCATGGCTGCCATCAGCCGCAGCAATGTCAATCTTTGCGGTTCGCATTGCGGCGTTTCGATCGGCGAGGATGGCCCCTCGCAAATGGCGCTCGAAGACATCGCCATGTTCCGCGCAGTGTACGGCTCAGCCGTGTTTTATCCGAGCGACGCGGTCTCTACCGAGAGATTGACGGAAACCATGGCTAGGCGCCCGGGCATCAACTATCTGCGCACCTCGCGGCCCAAAGCGCCCATTCTCTACTCCGCGGACGAGAAGTTTCCAGTGCCCGGCTTCAAGGTGCTCCTCCAGGGCGCGCAAGACCGCGCCACGGTGATCGGCGCCGGAGTGACTCTGCACGAAGCGCTCAAAGCCGCCAAGGAATTGAAGGCTCAGGGCACCCCCCTCCGCGTGATTGATCTTTATTGCGTGAAGCCCCTGGATGGAAAAGCCCTGGCTGAGCAAATCAAGGCCACTGGCGGGCGTTTGGTCACCGTCGAGGACCACTGGCCAGAGGGCGGAATAGGTGAAGCGGTCCTCACCGCTCTCACGTTGGCTGGCGCCCCACCGACAAAATTCCGGTTGCTGGCCGTCACCGCAATGCCCCATTCCGGCAAGCCCGAGGAATTGGTGGAGGCCTTCGGAATTTCGGCGCGACACATTGTTGCGGCAGTTCGCGAAATCGCCTAGCGGCCAGGCTTGAACTGCATCGCCCGCGGTCGCGCGATTTGGACTTGCCTGGTGGTGCTCCGGAACGGCACGACTTGTGCCGCTCCGACAGCCTCTCTGGTCTGAGCAATCGCCATCGGCCCAGTAAGCCCTGTATTCAGACCCCTGCTGCTGATCCCCTTTTGGGCCTGGAAGTGCGGGGCATGGATTGGCATGAGTGTGTCCTCCGGCAGGCCAAACAAGCTCGACGCGAAAAAGGTTTCCTTCCGCGCCCGCCCGAAGCCTTATTCCATCGAGCGCCGCTTCCTGCTGCTACAAGCGGGATCGATCGCTCTGGCATTTCTGCTGATAGCCGCGGTGCTGATCTGGAACCAGTATTTTCACCCTCGGCTGGGGAGGTCTCTTCTAAAATTAAACGCCACGCTGACTCTCGAGACACAAATCCACGCGGGCCATGAGACCACCGAGCACGCCTTTTGGGACGGCTACTACTCGAAGCAAGCGGGCCCCGTCCGCGAGTTCGCGGAGCGCTCCCAGGCATTCAATCAGTTGCTCGAGCGTTTCGAAGCTTTTCCCTTTCCCGTGGATGACTGGGCGGGCGTGAATGAGGTGCAGGGCCTGGAACGGAAATTCCAAGAGGTCACCACGCGACTGATGGCTGGAACTCGGAACGAGAAAGACGATGACTCGCTCTTGCGGTCGGTCAATCCACTCAGTAGCGCCATCGACGCCAGTCTGCGCCATCTCGAGGAGGCGCAGATCCAGCATCTGGCCGCATGGAGCACCCAGGGAAATCTGTTTACGACCGGCCTGACTTTCCTGCTGATAGCGTTCGCCGCATTGACCATGTGGATGTCAGCGTGGCTCCAGCGAGCTCAGCGGCATCATCTCTGGAAGCACCTGGAAGATCTGCACCGCATGGTTGGCGAAGTGCGGGGCGGCAATTTGAATGTGACCGCGGAAATTCCGGAAAGCATGGAACTCGGATCCCTCGTGGAAGCATTTCTGGAGATGGCCGGAAAAGTGCGTGAGGCACGTGATTTGCTGGAGGAAAAAGTATTGGAGCGCACCGCGAAGCTCGAGCGCGCACAGGCAGAGCTTTTGCAAACGGCCAAGCTCGCTTCGCTCGGGCAGCTGGTTTCCGGAGTGGCCCACGAAATCAATAATCCGCTCACCTCCATCCTGGGATTCAGCGAAGTGCTTCTCAGCCGTGCCGGCGCCGATGCTGCCGCCCAAGACCCGCTGCGCACGATTCGGGACGAGGCCATGCGACTGAGAAACCTGGTGGCCAATCTCACCACCTTCGCGCGCCGCACGCCGCCGCGGACCGAACGCATGGATCTCCGGGAAGTACTGGTGCGCCCCGACCACCTGCGCGATACCCAATTCCAGGCCAACAACATATCGCTGCATCTTGAATCTCCGGCAAACGCCGTATGGGTGAACGGGAACCGAGACCAGTTGATGCAGGTCCTCTTGAATCTGGTCTTGAACGCGGAGCAGGCGGTGAAAAGCTGCCGCGAGCGCGGCGACATCTGGGTCGCCTGCGGCGACGATGGCGAGGCCGCGTGGTTCAGCGTGAGGGACAACGGCTCCGGCATCGCTCCGGACATCCGCGAGCACATCTTTGTTCCGTTCTTCACCACGCGGCCCACCGGCCAGGGTTCCGGTCTGGGCCTGAGCATTTCCTACGGCATCATCCAGCAGCATGGCGGCGCCATCGCTGTGGAAAGCTCGGTCGGCATCGGAACTACGGTCAAAGTGCGAATGCCACTCGAGGGAGTTGCCCAAGCTCCGCCGCTGCCCCCCGAGGCGCGAACCGCAATCCCTCAGACGGCGGGCGATGTGGCGCACGCGCTGGTGATTGACGATGAACAGGGAATTCTTGAAATGGTCAGCGATGCGCTCGAGGGCGTGAAGTGCCGCGCAACCCTGCATCTGGGCCCGGCGGGCGTCGAGGCCGCGCTAGCGCGGGAGAAATTTGACCTGGTCATCTGCGACTTGAGGATGCCCGGTCAGAACGGCTTCGAGGTGTACAAAATGATTCACGAAATGCGTCCGGAGTTGGCCGAGCGGTTCATTCTGATGACCGGCAATCTCGCCGACGTCGAAAACTACACCATCGAGCTCGCCGCGGTGACGCTGCTGCAGAAGCCCTTCACCCTGATGCAATTGCGCGAAGCCGTGGAAAAACTGTTGCGGAAAGACGCCGGGGCCCGAGTCGCAAGGCCTAGCTTGCTGGGGTGCGAGTAAATCCCGAGCGAGTGTGCTATGTTTTCCGCCCGGCCCTTTGGCGACCCTGTCGCGTCCTGTGCCGGCCCTTTGCAAGAATGTTCGGCGCGTTTGACTCGGCATCGCGCGCGAAGCACCCGAGAGGACTGGACGAGTGGCGGAAAAGCTGGTTCTGGTGGGCGTGCTGCCCGAATCGATGGTGATCGATCCCGGCGAGCAGGTGGTGTGGTTTTCGAATGCCGGGAACATAAAAATCGAATTCGACGCGCAGCGCTGCCCGTTTTCTTCGAATGTCCTGCAAGCGCCGCCCGGTATACGCCTGATGAGCGGGAGTGCCCGCGCGGGCCTGAATCCCGGCTCCTATCGCTACCGGCTCTCGCTCAATGACGTTGTCGTGGGGCACGGCGAAGTAATCCTCCGCGGGAAGTAATCCATTGGGAACCCGGATCACCCGTGCGTATGATTCCGGCAGCAGAGGAGGCCTGTGATGGGCCAGACGCCCGCGGCGCGTCCCGAAGCAATTCGCCACGGCTTTGCGGAAGTGAACCGGGTCCGCCTTCACTATGCGAGCGCGGGCGCCCGGGCTGGCGAGAGCAAGCTGATAATTTTCCTGCACGGCTTCCCGGAATTTTGGTACGCCTGGCGCGAGCAACTCGTCGAATTTGGACGTGATTATTATGCCGTCGCGCCCGACATGCGCGGCTACAATCTTTCCTCGAAACCTGCCGAAGTGAAGCAGTACGAAATCAGCCGGCTGGTGGGCGATGTGCAAGCGCTCGTCGCGCACCTGGGCGCGAAATCCTGCGTTCTGGTGGGACACGATTGGGGCGGTGTGGTCGCTTGGGCCTCGGCGATCGCCTGTCCCGACTTGGTCGAGAAACTAGTGATTGTCAACGCTCCCCACCCCGGAATTTTTCAGCGCGAGCTGGCTCAAAATCCCGCGCAGCAGCAGGCCAGCCAGTACATGCTGCTGCTTCGGACCCCGGAAGCAGAGGCCCTGATGTCGGCCAACAATTTTGAGCTCATGCAAGAAGGAATTCTGGGCCCGGGACTGCGCCAGGGATATTTCACCGAGGCCGACCGGCTGGCATACCTAGAAGCATGGTCACAACCTGGCGCGCTCGCCGCCGGATTGAATTATTACCGCGCAACGAAGATTGGCCCGCCCGCTGGGGTCAGCGACGAGGACTCGCACAGGCAGTTCGATTCCGCTTCCCTCGACGTGAAGCCCCCCACACTGGTAATCTGGGGCGAGAGGGATCCCTACCTGCTCACCGGTAATCTCGACGGCCTCGACCGCTATGTGCGCAATCTCCGCGTAGAGCGCGTCCCGGAGGGAACGCACCGGGTGGTCCACGAAAAACCCGCCCTGGTGAATTCCCTGATCCACGGGTTCATCGCATCCTAAGCCGCTCGGAAGCGTCCGGCGGCCTGTAAAAGAGAATTTCCTTCTGCCAAAAACGCGGCGAGCGGGAGCTTGCGTGCGCCCGAGCCAATCGGCGCTGAACCAACCTCCTGGAAAATCACGTTTCCTGGACGGCCCCTTCGCGAAATCAAGGTGACTTTCGGTCGGGCTCGTGTAGCGGGTCGCTTCCTGGGTCCTTTGAGAGAGCAACTCCGTTCCTAGACTTCGTGCCTTCCCATCTCAACGAACTCCTGATTCGGTGATTGGAAAATGTGGTCCGCTCCACCCGACCGGGCGAACTTCGGAGCGATTCGTCGACCAAGGATCAAAGGAAAGGGGGCGGAGCGATCCTTCTTACCGGCTGCGATCTTCACACTCGCTTTGAGCAAATTGCCATGCCGGATCCCACGACGCGCGAGATCGTCGAGCCCCGGTTGGAAGACGAGAACGGTAGGGTGGTGAAGTCTTCCGTCGCACTTCCCGAACCCGCCTGGGTGGCCATCGAACAGACGATCCACATTCCTCCGATCGGGGCTCGAGAAGGACGCCGCACGAAACCCAGTGCGGCGCTACGACAGGCAAACGTGGAAATCAGCGGAAGGCGGGGATGACGCGGTCGGCGAACAGTTGCTGGGTCTTGAGGGTCTTCCAGTGCTCGAGGCCGCCGAAATTGGAGACGATGGCCAGTTCGCCGATGCCGCCTTTTTCTCGCAGGCTCTGGATCTGGCGGGTAACTTTTGCGGGAGTGCCGATGAAACCGATTTCCTGGTCCACAATCTCGTCGTAGGTAAGCTTGGTGAGCGATTCGAGCGCGCCGCTGGCATAGAAGCCGTAGCCCTTGGCGCGGAGTTCGGCTTTCTTCGATTCGTCCTGGAGGGATTCGACAGGCGAGGCGTTGAAGGCCAGAAAATTCTGGAGCGCGGTCTCGACTTCTTTGCGGATCTGCCCTTCGTCATGGTCGAGATAGACCGGGCGGATGTAAACGATATTCGGCTGGTGGCCATGGGCGGCGCAGGCTTGCTTGTAAATGCCGAGCGGCTTTTCGAGCACGCCCCAGGGCAATAGCGGCGGGACGAAGATTCCCCAGCCGCGCTCGCCCGCCATTTGGTAGGTGATGTCGCTGGTCCCGCCAGTGAAGAGCGGCGGGTAGGGCTTCTGCACCGGCTTGGGGACCACGGAAACATCCTTCACGTTGTAATACTTTCCCTGATAAGAAAATCTCTCCTGCGTCCAGGCGCGCTCGAGAATTTCGATGGCTTCGTCGTAGCGTGGACGGCTTTCTTCTAGCGGCATGCACGAGGGCCCGAAGAGCCAGGCGTGGCCGCGCCCGAGGCCGCATTCCAGGCGGCCTCGGGTGAGGATGTCGGCCTCGGCAATTTGTCCTGCGAGCCGCAGGGGATTTTCGAGCGGCAGCGTGAACAGAGCGACGCGGAAGCGGATGCGCTCAGTGCGCTGGGCGGCGGCGGCGAAAAGCGCCAGCGGATTTGCGGAGATGGAGAACTTCTGGAAGAAGTGATGGTCAATGACGGAATACACGTCGAAGCCCACCTGATCGGCGTGCTCGATCTGGCGGAAGATTTCCCAGGTCATGTCCGAGTGAGATTTCCCGGGCGGGGTCTGCATTTCCGCGTAGATTCCGAATCGCATGGCGGGTGCGGCTCCTGGTGATGTCGAAAGCGAAAATTTAGAGCAGAGAGCGAGCGGCCGCGGAGGGGGCAGCCCCGCCGGCCCGCCTCCCTCCGTGCCTTGCTGCTAGAACGTGAAGCGAGCCGCGAACTGGAGCTGGCGCGGGTTGAACACGGCGCTCGGAGTGCCGTAGCTGGGGTTGGGCGAACCTTCTCGGAAGAATCCCACCGCCCCCGCGCAACCTGGTGCCGTGGGATCCGGGCCGCAGAAATCGGCGGCCCCGTAGTTGGTGTTGAAGTAGCGGACGTTGACGGTGTTGAACAGGTTGAAGGCTTCGGCCATGAGCTGGAGCTTCAAACGTTCGCGAATGGGGAAAGTGCGCGCGAGACGAACATCTATGGTCTGGAGCGAATCGCCCTTGAAGGTGTTGCGCGGCTCGACACCGACGCGGTCGTTGTTGCCGAAGACGTCGCCGTTGACGTCGGAACCGGCGTACTTGGTGAAATACTGCGGCGATTCGAGCGTGACGATGGTGCTGAAATCAAAATTGCGCAGCAGAAGATTCCAGCCGGAAGGGCTTGAGAAGATGGCGTTCGCGACGAAGCGCTGCCGGACATCGTCTGCCGAGCTGGCCCGCTCAGCGCCGAAGTGGCCATTGTTGCTGTCCTGGGGGATGAGCACGAAACTCGGGTTCGGGCCGTCGTCAATCGAATGCGACCAGGTGTAGCTGGCCTCGACGGAGAAATTGTGCGAGAGGCGCTTGTTGAAATTCACGAGCAGCCCGTCGTAAACGGAATCCCACTTCGAGGCGGCTTCAAAAAAGACGCTGTACTGCCCATCGCGGAAGCCGGGGAAAAGCGACACACCGGGAATTCCAGGATAGGGGATGCAATTGGTGCCCTGGGCGCCGGCGGCCATGGCGAAATTGGAGAAGTAAACTTTCTTGCAGCCCGCAACTCCATTGGAACCGAAGACTTTCACGGAGCCGGAGGGGTCGGGTTGGTTGACATTGAAGAAGCTGCCCAAGTGCACTCCGCGAAGATGGATGCCGGAGACGCTCAGGACGGCGTCCTTGAAGGGAGAAAACTCAATCGAGGCGCTGGTCTGGATTCCGTAGGGGTTCTGGTGGTTCTGATCGAAACGCACGATGGTGGCGTCTTGCTGCGCCCCGCAGCCGCCGGTCAGAGTCGGACCACAGGGGAAAGGAGCCCCGGCCGGGACCGGGGTGGCGTCGGGATAGGTTGCCGAACCATGAAGGAGCCCGTTGAGCGCTGCGTTGCTGAAGAAGGGAAGGAAGCCGGCAAAGCTGAAAAGGCCGGTGTTCGAGTTCAGGCCGTTCTCAAAGGGACGCCCAGGGAAAGTCGCCGCGCCGCCGCACGAGGGCAACTGGCACATGAGTAAGGGGGAGGGAATGATGCCGTGGAAGAGTCCGAATCCGGCGCGGAAGACGAAATTGTGGGAAGTGCCGAGATTATAGGCCAGGCCCACGCGCGGGTCTAGGTTGTCCCACTGGGTGTTGAGGACCTTCGACGGCCAGGTCTCGAATTCCCAGCGCACGCCGCCATTGACGGTGAGGCGGGAAGTGGCCCGCCACTTATCCTGGATGTAAAAGCCCTCATAAGTGTGGGTGAGTGTGCCGGAAGCTGCCCGGCGGACCGTTTGCGAAATGGCGCCGCCCTGATAAATAGCGGTGCCGCCCGCCAGATTCGGTTCGGTGAAGCCACTGGCCTTGTCGAAGCGTTCGTAGAAAAGCACGAAAGGATCGGGACACTGCGTGCCGGTCGAACAGGTGGGCACGGCGCCGTCAGTGCCCAGAAATGCCGGGAGGCTGGCGAAGTCCGCTTCGAAGGGATAGAACAAGGGGAAAGATTCGAAGGTGCGGACCCAGTCGGAATTCCCGCCGAAAGTGATGGTGTGGTTGGAAACGATGTGGGTGACATTGTCCACGATCTCGAAACGGCTCTCGCGGTAGATGTCGGGATTGCCGCGATTGACGCCGACTGCAAAGGTGTTCGCGACTTCCAGGTGCGGTTGGGTCGAGACGACCGGGAAATCGAAAGTGCGGTGGGCGTACTGCAGGCGCAATTCGTTGACCCAGGAGGAGGAGATGTTGGTGGTCAGCCCGCCGGCCAGGGATTGGTCGCGGATGAAATTGTTCTTGAAGGCGGAAGGGAGATCGAAGCCGTTGTTGAGCGGCGACTGATTGGTGAGACGGTCGTCGTTGATGAAGTAGCGCACGTAAAGAAAATTGTTGCTGTTGAGATTCTCGTCCAGGCGGAGGAAGCCGTTGTCTGTGTTCGCGGTGCGCAGGACGGCCAGATTTTCCGGAGGCAGGCCATAAACATTCACTTTCACGCCGTTGATGGTGTGGGGAACAGAACCGTCCATGGGACCGATGTTTGCTAGCACTACGGAGTTGTAAGTGGGGGATTCGCCGCGGCGCTGGCCTTCGTAATTAGCGAACAGGAAGGTCTTGTTCTTCTCGATGGGCCCGCCGATGGACCCGCCGAACTGATTTTGACGAAGGATGTTCAAGTCGGGAGCGGCGAGGATGCTTTTTGCGTCGAGATTATTGTTGCGGAAATACTCGTAGGCCGAGCCATGCCATTCGTTCGTGCCGTTCTTGGTGATGATGTTGACGATGCCGGCAGTGGCGCGGCCGTATTGCGTGGTGTAGTCGCTGTTGATGACGCGGAATTCCTGGACGGACTCCTGCGGAGGAGTCCCGCGCTGGATGCCCGAGGCGGTCGAGATGTCGTCCGCGCCATCGACGGCGATGAAATTGAAATGGATGTTCTGGCCGGCGAAGGAGATTTTTGTGACCGGCTCGACGATCACGTCGGTGCTTCCGGAAGTGGTGTTGCCGATCTGCACGCCGGGAGCGAGGAGAGCGAAATCGATGAACTCGCGGCCGTTCACTGGCAGACTCTCGATCTGCGTTTGGGTGATGACGTCGCTGATTTGTGTGCGGGTAGGTTCGGTGACTTCCGTGGTCGCCTGGACAGTCACCTTCTCGTTGATGTTGCCGACAGGGAGCGTGAAATTCAGCGTGGCGAGCTGGCCGATCTGGAGCGTGACTTCTTTTTCTTCGGTCTTGAAGCCGGCAATTTGCGCGGTGACTTTGTAGCGGCCTACCGGGATGGCGGGAAATTCGTATTCACCGCCGTCGGAAGTAACTGTGGAGCGTCGGAACCCGGTGGCTTCATTCGAGGCGGAAACCTGGGCCTTGGGAATACCGCCGCCGCTAGAATCGAGCACCTGGCCCTGCAGCGTGGCGGTAACGTTCTGCGCGCCGGAAGGGATGGCGCAAAAAGTACAAAGGATCGAAAGAACTCCGCAAATGGCGAACAGGCGAATCTTCATAGTTCCCCCCCTTGAGAAATATTCGTCATCATTCGAACCTTCCCAGTGATGCGGCGTTTACAATGCAGACGGCTGCATTGTCAAGCCGATTCACCCAAGCAAAGCAACCTCTGTTCGACCGAACCTGCCCCCCACTAGCTCCCGACAAAACCGCGAACGCGGAGCCGCACTCTGGTTGCGAGCAATTTCTTCTGCCCTATTCCGGCAAGACGGCGGTTACTTCGATTTCCACGCGCGCGTCGTCTTCGATCAAGCCGATCACTTGTACGGCGGTCATCGCCGGGTAGTGGCGGCCGATGATCTCGCGATAAACTGTTCCCAGCTCCTTGTAAGCGCCGATGTATTCCTGTTTATCCACCACGTACCAATTCATGCGCACGATATGTTCTGGTTTGGCTTTCGCTTCGGCGAGCACATGGATGATATTTTTCAACGTTTGCCGTACCTGTTCGACGAAATCCTTGGAGACAAGTTTTCCGTTAGCGTCCCAGCCGATCATTCCACTCAGAAAAATGGTGCGACCCTTTGCGACGACGCCGTTCGAGTAGCCCTTGGGGCGTTTCCAGTTTGCCGGTTCGAGAAATTCCATGAGTCTTCACACCCTCGAGCTTTCTACAATCCGCCGGGGATCAATCCCCGGCGCGAAATGCCAGAATCCGCGCGCGCAAATCCTCCGGAATCGGAATCGCTTTGTGCGGCTTGCGATCAATCAACACCAGCACCACCTTGCCACGGACGCGCAGACCGCCGTCAGGTCCGCAAAGAGTGATTTCGAGATTCACGGAACTCGAGCCCACGCTCTCTACGGTGAGCGTCGCGGAGAGCAGTTCGCCGAAACGGCTGGGCGCGGTGAAATCAACATCCAGGTGCACGGTCGGCAGGCCCCAGCCGTGTTTCGCGATGAGATCCGGAAACGAAAGCTGCAATCCGTCCCGGGACCAGTCTTCGACAATGTTGTTGAATATTTCGAGGTACCGCGGATAGAAAACGATTCCGGCTGGATCGCAATCCCCGAAACGCACCAGAACCTCGGCGCAGAAGGGCCGCGCAGAACTCCTAGAGGGCTGCGATTTAGAAACACGAGTTTCAGTCATGCGAGCCTTCCTTTTCCTGGAATGCACGGACGATTCCGCGCGCGATGATCAATTGCTGCACTTCGGTGGCGCCTTCATAAATGCGCAGCGGGCGGATTTCGCGGTACAGACGCTCGACTGTTTCCTCTCGCTTGACGCCCAGGCCCCCGAAAATTTGCACCGCGGCGTCGATGACCTGCTGGGCGGTTTCGGTGGCGGTCATTTTGGCCATGGCAGCTTCGACGGTCACGCGCCGGCCCTGGTCGCGCAACCAGGCCGCGCGATAGGTGAGCAGCGCGGCAGCATCGATGCCCGTCGCCATGGTGGCAAGCTTTGCCTGCGTCAATTGAAAGTCCCCGAGCGTTTGGCCAAACATCTTGCGCGAGGCGGCGCGGCGGAGCGCCTCCTCGAGCGCGCGGCGAGCAAAGCCCAAGGCGGCGGCGGCCACCGATGTGCGGAAGACATCGAGCGTGGCCATGGCTACTTTAAAACCCTGCGCCGGCTCGCCCAGGCGCTGCGAGGCCGGGATGCGGCAATCCTCAAAGGTCAGCCGGGCGAGCGGATGAGGCGCGATTACTTCGATGCGTTCGGCGATTTCAAATCCGCGCGTGTCCCGGTCTACGATGAACGCCGAGATTCCGCGCGCAGCCGGTTCCTCTCCGGTACGCGCGAAAATCACATAAAAATCGGCAATGCCTCCGTTCGAGATCCAGGTTTTTTCGCCGTTCAATACGTAGGTGTCGCCTTCGCGGCGCGCTTCCGAGCGCAGCGCTGCAACATCGGAGCCTGCGTCGGGCTCAGACAACCCGAAGGCCGCGATGAAGGAGCCGTCGCGGACGCGGACGAGGTATTTGCTCTTTTGCGCGGGAGTGCCAAACAGCGTGATCGCTCCCGAGCCCAGCCCCTGCATGGCGAATGTGAAATCCGCCAGGCCCGAATGACGCGCGAGCGTTTCTCGAATCACCGAGATCGCGCGCGTATCGATTGCCTCGCTGGCCGCGCCATATGCTGTGCCCCCGATGGCGTACCGGAGCCAGCCACCTTCGCCGAGTTGGCGCACAATCTTGCGGCATGCTTCATCCACATTCGCTTCGTGGCCGGCGCGAATATTCTTCGAAGCCCAGGCATCCAAATCCTTCGCGAGCGCGCGGTGACGCTCCTCAAAGAACGGCCAGTCCAGGTGGCTTTGCTCGGGCAAACTCAATCTCCCTTGAATGCCGGCTTCTGCTTGGCGACGAAAGCTTCGTAAGCGCGATGAAAGTCATTCGTGGTCATGCAAATCGCCTGTGCTTCAGCTTCGGCGTCAATCGCTTCTTCCAGGCCCATGTTCCATTCCAGGTGCAGCATTCTTTTGGTCATGGCGTGGGCAAACGTGGGGCCCGCTGCCAATTCTGCTGCCAACTTTTTCGCTTCCGGCAGCAGCGCTTCCGAAGCGCAGAGCCGGTTGAGAAATCCCCAGCGCTCGGCTTCCTCGCCGCCCAGGTTGCGACCCGTATAGAGGAGTTCCGCGGCGCGGCCCTGGCCGATTACGCGCGGGAGCAATGCACAAGCGCCCATGTCCGAGCCCGCGAGTCCTACGCGTGTGAATAGGAACGCAATTGTGCAGCGGCTGGTTCCCAGACGGATGTCGGAGGCCAGCGCGAGCAGGGCGCCTGCGCCAGCACAAATTCCGTCAATCGCTGCAACAATCGGCTGCGGGCAGGCTCGCATCGCTTTTACCAAGTCACCGGTCATGCGCGTGAAATTCAACAGACCCTTCTGATCGAGTTTCGTGAGCGGGCCGATGATTTCGTGCACGTCTCCACCGGAACAGAAATTCCCGCCCGCGCCGCTGAGCACGATGGATTTGACGTCCGAAGCATCGACCAGGGCGCGAAACAGGTCGCGCAACTCAGCGTAGGATTCGAAAGTGAGCGGATTTTTTCGCTCGGGGCGATTGAGTGTGATGGCGGCGACGCGGTCCGCGACCTGGAATAAGAAGTGCCGAGCTTGATAGCCGGCGAGTTCCTTGCCCTGGGCCGCCGAACGTTGCGCCCGAGATGGAATGCGGCCCATCACTTTCTCCTGTGCAGCGAAGCCACTCTCTGTGCTCTGGAGTCTGCTGCGCCGAGACTGCTCAAATGCGTCTTGAGTTTATGGAGCAAATCGAACATCACCTGCTTTTCTTCGCAGCTAAGTCCGCGCAACAGTTCAACGATCCACTGTTCATGCTCGGCGGCCATTTCGCGGAAGCGCTTCAATCCAGTCTCGGTGAGTTTCACGGTGAGCGCGCGGCGGTCGCTCGGGTCGAGAGTTCGCACGACCAGACCCTCGCGTTCGAGCTGATCCGTAATCCCGGTGACGTTCCCGCCGGAAACCATCAGACGCTTCGAGACTTCCGACATTCGCAAACCGTCCGGATGGCGCTCGAGTTGCGCCATTAAATCGAAACGAGGCAGCGTGGTCTCGAAATCCTGGCGCAAGCCCCCGCGAACGTGATGTTCGATGCGCACGGTGCAAGACAAAAGTCGGAGCCAGAGCCGCAGCGCCTGATGATCGCCCTTCGTCGCGCGCGTCTCCAGATCCACCAACGTTCCGTTGAGGCCGTTTGCTTCCAGAGTCCTCGCCCGCATCGCTAGTGAGCTCGCCATATTCCCCTCACATCAGTTCGCCGCCGGCCACGGCGATCGTTTGTCCCGTGACGGCTTCACTGCCCGGTAGGCAAAGCCACGCCACGGCGTTGGCCACCTCCTGGGGCTGTATCAATCGTTTTTGTGGGTTGCGCGCCGCCAATTCGGCGCGCGCCTCCTCAGGCGTGCGCCCTGTCTTTCGGACAATATTGGCAAGGGATTCTCTCAGGAGATCGGTGTCGGTGAAACCGGGGCATACGGCATTCACCGTGACACTCTTGGTTGCAACCTCGAGCGCGAGAGCTCGCGTGAGGCCAACGACTGCGTGCTTCGACGCGCAATAGGCCGTGACATAGGCGTAGCCGGTCAAGCCCGCAGTGCTCGCCATATTGATGATTCTTCCCCAGCCGGCTGTGAGCATCCCGGGCAAAGCGGCCTGAATGCAGTGAAAAGCTCCATCCAGATTCACCGTCATCATCCGGCGCCAGAGATCCGCGTCCGTCTTCAAGAAAGGAGCCGAAGCGGCTTGACCGGCATTGTTCACGAGAATGGCGATGGGGCCGAAACGCACGCGCGCGCTTTCGAAGGCATGCGCGATCACCGCCGGGTCCCCGATATCCGCCTTTCGATAGGCCAGCTCGCCGGCTGCAGTGAAATCGAGCGCACCATCCGGCGGCGGCTCGGCACTGCGGCCCAGCACGGTGACGCGCGCACCGTGGTCCAGCAGTGCGCGCGTGACTGCGGCGCCGATTCCGCGCGCGCCACCGGTAACCACGGCGTGCTTGTCCCTCAAGAGCTCCCGCTTCCCGCTCGTAGCCGCGGCCGTCATACCTCTAACCTCAGCAGCGCCGCGCGCGCAAAATTTCGTTCGAGCTGTTCTTTGCCGTTCAAATAAGGGCTGGGCCACCAGACATCCGTGTAGCCTTGCTTGGCCGCCTCGTGCAGCGTCCACGACGGGTCGGCCAGATGAGGGCGAGCAATCGCGCAAAGATCGGCGCGGCCGGCAGCGATGATCGTGTTCACATGATCGCCCTCGAAAATATTGCCGACGGCGATGGTGGGGATGCCGACTTCATTGCGAATGCGATCGGAAAACGGGACCTGGTACATACGTCCATACACAGGCCGTTCGGCTTTGCTCACCTGGCCGGAGGAGCAATCAATCATGTCCGCCCTGGCACGCTGGAACATGCGAGCCACTTCGGCCGCGTCTTCCGGAGTGATGCCGCCGGGCACCCAATCGTGCGCGGAGATGCGCACGCTCATGGGCTTGTCCTCGGGCCACACGGCGCGCATGGCTTCAAAGACCTCCACAGGGTAGCGGCAGCGGTTCTCTAGCGAACCGCCATAATCGTCCGCGCGGTGATTGGTGAGCGGGGAGATAAAACTCGAGAGCAGATAGCCATGGGCGATGTGGAATTCGAGCCAGTCGAATCCTGCGGCGACGCCGCGACGGGTAGCCGAGACGAAGTCGGCCTTGATGCGATCCATGTCCTTGCGCGTCATTTCCCGTGGCGTTTGTGAGACTCCTTCGATGTAAGGCAGCGGGGAGGCAGAGAGCAGGGGCCAATTGCCGGATTCCAACGGTTGATCTATTCCTTCCCAGCCACGCCGCGTGGATCCCTTGCGCCCGGAATGCCCGAGTTGCAGCGCCATCTTGGCGTCGGTATGCGTGTGCACATAATCCACCACGCGTTTCCAGGCCTGCATCTGCTCTTCATTCCACATGCCGAGGCAGGCGGGCGTGATGCGCGCGTCAGGCGAGACGCAAGTCATCTCCGTGAAGACCATCGCGGCGCCACCCATGGCGCGCGCCCCGACGTGGCCTAGATGAAAATCATTGGGCAAGCCGTCGTCCGCCATATAGGTGGCCATCGGCGAGACGAGCACGCGGTTTTTCAGCGTCAGCCCGCGCACTGAAAACGGAGTGAACATCGGCGGAATGCCACAGCTCACACCGCTGCGCGCCGCAAACCAGCGTTCGACATTTTCCACGTAGCGGGCGTCGCGCAATTTCAGATTCTCGTGGCCAATCCGTTGACTGCCCGTCAGCAAGCTGTAAGTGAACTGCTCAGGATCGAGATGCACGTAGCGCTCCACCTGCTCGAACCACTCCATGCGATTGCGGGCCGCGCTCTGCAGCTTGAGCGCTTCGATTTCGCGCTCTTCTTGATAGCCCTCGAGCGCTTCGCGGACATCGCCCGTATGCCCGCAGAGCACGCGAGTGAGCGCCATGGCATCCTCCATGGCCAGCTTGGTGCCGGAACCGATGCTGAAGTGCGCGGTGTGCGCGGCATCGCCAATCAGCACGATGTTCTTGTGGAACCATTTCTCGCACAGGATGCGGTTGAATCTCAGCCACGCGGCCGAGCCCTTCAGATGCGTGGCATTGGAGATCAGCGCGTTGCCGTCCAACCGTTCCGCAAACAGTTTCTCCGAGAGCGCGATCGACTCCGCCTGGTCCATCTTGTCGATGCCGGCCTTGAGCCAATTTTTCTCCGGCGTCTCGATGATGAATGTGGACCAGTCGTTGTCGAAACGGTAGGCATGCAGATTGAACCAGCCCCATTCGGTCTGCTTGAAATCGAAGGTGAAGGCATCGAGCTTCATTTTGCAGCCGAGCCAGATGAAGCGATTCAGACGTGTTTGGATATTGGGCTTGAACACTTCTTCGTACTTGCGCCGAGTGACGGAAGAAGCGCCGTCGGATGCAATGACCAGGTCGTAGGTGGCGGCGTAGCGATCGGGATCGGTGACTTCGGTTTGGAACACCAGCCTGACGCCCAGTCCTCGGGCGCGCTGCTGAAGAATTTGCAGCAGTCTTATCCGCGCGATGCCGCAGAAGCCGTGGCCGCTCGAAGTTACTTTGCGGCCTTTGAAGAAGACATCTATATCATCCCAGTGGCGAAACGCCTGGGTGATGCCGGCGTGAGTCTCCTGGTCTGCGTCCTTGAAACCGTCCATGGTTTTGTCGGAAAACACCACGCCCCAGCCGAAGGTATCGTCGGGGCGGTTGCGTTCGATGACGGTGATGTCCCAGGTCGGGTTGGCCTTCTTTGCGAGGATCGCGAAATAAAGGCCCCCAGGTCCGCCGCCAAGGCAAACGATCTTCATCTCGCAACTCCGGCGGGGAAATGGGCGGCTCGGTTCAAGCGGCCACCTCTCGCAACGCCTCGGCCAATTTCTGGCCGGTGTCATCGGCCAGCGCCGCCTCGCGCAACTTCTTGAGCCGAGCCGCCGCTTCGTCCATGAGTCGCAATTTCGGGAGGACACTCATCACGGCATCGAAACACTCCTTGCCGCGCTGGTGTGTATCGCCGTAACCCTTCACCATTCGCGGGCATTCCGCAAATTCGACTGCCAGCGCGTAATTTTCCTGCGCCAGGGTTGGGATGTGGACCAACCAGGAGTTGATCCGCTGAATCTCCCTTTGGAAACGCAGAGATTTTCGGCGCCAGCGGCGCAAGCCTGCGATGGCGTAGAGCTCGAAGTAGCCGCCCAAAGAGGTGGTCTGTACGATTCTGCCCTTTTGCGTGAATCCCCGGATCAGACTTCTGGCCCATCCCGTCCTCAGCAGCCATTGGCCGAGCCCGGCAGGAAGCACGTCTGCAATTTCCTGCAAGCGCGGATGGAGGAATTCGTTGATTTGCAGGAGTTGTGTGCTGTCGACTCGCGCGTCTTTGTGAACACGTTCGAATCGTGTGCGGCGAATTTTCAGATCAGCGACGCGCGCGGCATCTTCATAGGACATCCATAGAGCCAGATACCGGCCGGTCTCGCTGAGCAGCCCGAAGTTGCCGGGGCCATACTGCGCGTCCACATCTCGGATTGGTTCAAGCAAGTCCAAGTATTCAGCGGCGTAGGCTTCGTCCTGATAATCCGTGAGGCGCTCGATGCCGGCGACGAGGATTGCGTGGCTGGCTGAGGGGAACTTATTTTCAATTCGCGCTGCAAGCGCAAGCAGGCGAGGGCCCACTTTAGGTCTTGCGGCTGGAAGCTTGCCGGTTTTAATCGAGCCCGGTTCCGTGGCCGCTTTGAAGCCGGCGCCAAACGCGGCCAGGCTGGCATCCACACCGACGCCGCCTCTTCCAATCGCTTCTTCGAATTGCGCGCGCCGGAAAGGCAAAGCGCCGGTCCCGGCGAGCGCCCCAAACAGCGAAGCGCTGATGACGCTGCGGAATTCTTCGGCCATGCGCGCGAAATCATTTTGCACAAATATCTTTGCGGCTGCGGCGCTGGCTTCGATGATTCTTGCATCGTCCACGCGGCCTTCGCCGATGGCCGTCTTCTCCGTCATGGAGTACACGCGATTGGTCGAAGCAATCAGCGTGGTACGATCCGGCGTCACCAGGCCGCGTTGGATCGCGCGCCCCGCTTCCATCAATTCGGAGGCCAGCACGATGTCCAGTTCTCCAGGGACGGGCATCATCGCGAGAACGGGCTCTTTTCCTGCCGCGCGCACCGCTGCTTCCGGAAATATCTCGATGTAATAGATCGTCGAACCCGTGCGCTGGGCAACACCCGGAACCGAGGTTGTCTGAGCGTAGTAGCCGGAGTGTTCCGCAAGGTCCACGATCCAATCTGCCAGCACGCCGCCTCCCTCTCCTCCCATCGCGAGAATGGCAATCGTGATGGCCCTGGGCGCCTGCGCGCTCAACGTACCGGGCGGTGAGGTCGGGCTTCTATCCATTCAATGTCTCGGCGCGGCCTCAGGCAGTGATGCCTCGGAGACGGCGATCAATGCGCCGCTGCAGGAAACCGATCACCGCGTGGCGCACACGCGCCTTCGCCGCGTCCCAGGCATTCGGATTCGAGATCACTTCGGCGCGGAAAAATGAAGGGCAAAGTACGGCTGCATGGGACACCTCACCGCACAAGCCGCATCCCGTGCAGCTGTCGAGCACCGTCGCGACAGGATCTTTGCGCAGGGGATCGGGATTTTCGGCCACCGTGAGCGATGGGCAGCCGGAAAGTCGGATGCAGGAGTGGTCGCCGGTGCAAGTGTCGGCATCCACTCCGAAGCGCTCGCGCACCACACGCTTGCCTTCTTTGGCCAGCTTCGCGAGCAGGGGCTTCACGCGGCGCTGCTTGTTCAATTCGCATTCGCTCTGCGCCACGATCACTTTCGGGCCTTTTTCCTTGGTGGTGAGCGCTTCTCTGAGGGTGTCACGCATTGCGGCCACATCGTAGGTGCGCGTGATGGTGCGCACCCACTTCACACCGACGCCGCGGACGGCATCTGCGATGGACAGATTCGTCCGGCGGATGGGATTCGCTGCCTGGGAGGAGAGAATGTCCTGGCCGCCGGTGGCAGCGGTATAGCTATTGTCAACAACGATGAGGACGCTATCGGTGCGATTGAAGACAGCGTTGCCCACGCCGCTGGTGAGGCCATTGTGCCAGAATCCGCCGTCGCCCATGATGCTGATGGTGCGTTTTTCGGTCTTGACCGTGTTGAATGCGGCCGCGCCGGCCCAGCCGAGGCCGTAGCCCATGGTGGTCGAGCCGATGTTGAATGGCGGCAGGATCGAAAACAGGTGGCAGCCGATGTCAGAGCTAACGTGATGAGGCCCAAGCTCGCGCTCCACCAATTTCATGGCGCTAAATATAGGGCGTTCCGGACAGCCGGTGCAGAAGGACGGCGGGCGGGGGTGGATTTCATGGTCGAGCGCTCGGACAGCGGCTGGCCTGAGCGCTGGGGGGCGAACCATCGTGGGTAGCCGCTCCGGATCGATCAGCTGTGGTGCCGAGAGCTCGAGAAATTTCAGGATGCCTTTCATCAGCGTGGCCGCGGTGTACTCGCCGGCCATTGGCAGCACGTCCTTGCCGTGTACTTTCGTTTGAATGTCGGCCCGGCGGAGGATGGCGTGCAGATTTTGCTCGATGAAATCCGGCTGGCCTTCTTCAATCACCAGAACGGCGCGCTTGCCAGCCGAGAATTTCTTGATTTCCGCGTCCACCAGAGGATAGGTGACGTTCAAAATGTAGAGCGGGATTTTGCTGTTGCCGAACGGGTCGGAGAGGCCCAGCAGTTCGAGGCAGCGGATCGTGGTGTTGTACATTCCGCCCTGAAGGATGATGCCGAAATCCTGTGAACCGTCGGCAAAAAGCTCGTTGAGAGCGTGCTCCTGGATAAATTTCTGGGCCGCGGGCCAACGCTTGTGAATTTTTTCCTGTTCGTGTACGAAGCTCGCGGGCGGAAGGACGATGCGGCTTACATCGCGTACCGGATTTTCCATCGCGTCCTGGAGCATGTATTTCGGACGCACGTTGTCTTTTGCGGTGAATCGGCCATGCACGTGGCAGGCTCGAATGCGCAATTCCAGCATCACCGGCGTGCGGCTCGCTTCCGACAGCGCAAATCCCTGCTCGACGGCGCGGACGATGGAGGGGAGATTAGGGCGCGGGTCGAGCAGCCACATCTGCGACTTCATGGCGAAAGCGTGCGAGCGTTCCTGCATGATGCTGGACCCTTCGCCGTAGTCCTCGCCGACGATAATTAAGGCACCGCCGGTGACCCCGCCGGAAGCAAGGTTCGCGAGTGCGTCCGAGGCCACGTTGGTGCCGACAGTGGATTTGAAGGTTACAGCGCCGCGAAGCGGATAGTTGACGGAAGCGGCGAGCGTGGCGGCAGCGGTGGCTTCTGAGGCGCTGTGCTCGAAGTGAACGCCGAGTTGTTCGAGGATGTCGTTTGCGTCATTCAGCACATCCATCAGGTGCGAGATGGGCGCGCCCTGATAGCCGGCAACGTAGGAAACACCGGACTGCAGCAGGGCCTTGGTGACGGCAAGGATTCCCTCGCCATGGAAAATCTCACCTTTCCCGAGGTAGAGCTTTTGGACTTCTCGCTTGAAGGTGCGTTCCGCCATGCCCGCCTCACTGGCCCGCTCGCCCTTCTCTTGGGACGCGCCCAGTCCTGCGCATCACGCATTTGGCGCAGGAACTTTATACCTGAATAATTTAGGTGTCAACCTTACAACGGGAGTGAATCACGAAGGAAAGTTGGCCGGTCCCGCCCGGCGCCGAAGGATTGCCTTCTACCGTGTCTTTCCAGAGCCATAAATTTCACCGGGACGATTTGTCAGCGGACCGAAAAGTTGAAATCCGAAAGGACGCCCAGCTCGTTAACCGGACAGGACCAATGCCAGCACGCGGCAGGGACTTCCCGAGCCGTTGACGATTTTGAGCGGGGGCGTGATTAGGATCGCGCCTTTTGGCGGAAGCTTTTCGAGGTTCATCAGGCTCGCGAGGCCGAATTTGTTGCTGCCGTGCATGATGGTGTGGCAGGGAAACGGCGGATCGAAGCGGAAAGCCTGGCCGGCATCGGTGCCCACTGCTTCCGAGCCCCAGCCGATTACGTTCCGCTCCTTGGCGAGAAAAGGAACCAACTCCGGATGTGGGCCCGGGGCGTGCGAGCCGTCTTCCTTGATATTCAAGAACGCGGAAGGGTCTTTGCGCTTGGACCAGCCCGTGCGCATCAGCACCCAGGAGCCGGCTTCGATGCGGCCATATTTTTTCTCCCAGGTTTCCATGTGTTGCACGGTCAGCAGAAAATCGGGATTCTCGGCCGCCTCGCGCGAGGCGTCGATGACGCAGGCGGGCGCGAGGAATTTTTCCGCGGGGATTGAGTTTGTCGCATTGTTGGGATAGTCCTTGCCGGTGATCCAGTGGACAGGCGCGTCGAAATGAGTGCCGGTATGTTCGCCGCAGGAGAAATTGTTCCAGTACCATGCGGGGCCGCGGCTATCGTACTTTGAAATTTCTTCCAGGCGGAAGGGCCATGTTTTCCCGAACTCCGGCGGCAGTTGGATTGTGGCCGTGCTCGCCTCCAACGACTGGCTGAGATCAATCACACGGATCGAGCCCGAAGCGAGCGCCTGGGCAAAACGAGCGAGAATATTATCTTCCATCAGACTTCCTCCGATCTCGAGGCCTAAGCAACATCTAAGAATCTCAAATCAATCGAGCAAGTCAGGGTGACGCGTGGTCACATGATAGCGGCCCGAATGAAACACCAGAGGCTCGCCTGCGTTCCAGCGATACTCCTCGACTTTGCCCAAGATGATGACGTGATCGCCGCCCTCGAATCGCTTGGCGACGCGGCAAATGAAATGCGCCGTGGCTCCCTTCAACAAGGGACTGCCGTCGGGAGCGCCCTCGGATTCGACGGCTGTAAATTTGTCCGCAAGAGTCGTGGCGAATTGCCGTGAATGAACGTGCTGCCTGGCCGACAGCACGTTGACTGCGAAACTGCTGGCGGCGCGGAATTGAGCGAAGTCGGTAGCCTGCCGCGAGAGGCACCAGAGCACAAGCGGCGGCTCGAGCGATACGGAAGTAAATGAATTCACAGTGAGCCCGATGGCGCGGCCGTCCTTCGCGCGCGCGGTGACAATGGTTACACCCGTCGCGAACTGGCCGAGCGCGTTGCGATAGTCCCGGCGATCGAAGCGCTTTGTTTCTGTTTTTGCTGACTGCTTCCGGCGCGCTTTGGACTTTTTAGCTTTCATAAAGCGGAGGCAACGTTATCATGTACGCCGTGAGCAGCAAATACTGAACGGGGAGATTCTGAGGAGGAGCGCGACGGCGCGTTCGCCCAATCGAGCGAGTCCCCACAGCAAAGAAAACCCGGGAGGCACTCACCCGAGACAGGCCGGAGGAATTCTCAGTGACTTCTCCGTCACGTGAACGCGACGGCTTCTCAAACCACGCATGAGCTAACTGCCTCTACGTTACGGTTTGAAGGGCTTATCCTAGCCCTCTGCAAAATTACTTGAGCCGATACAAAGTCTCGTGGTGCAGCCAATCCGCATTCGATACAGACATGCTCTCTGTCCGAAAGAAGTTTGCGAACTGTAGCACCGCAAATACAGGTTTGGCTCGTGCCGGATGGGTTGACCAGAATCAGATTACGACCGGCGCTTTCAGCCTTGTACGCAATCTTTAAGAAGAAGGAAGCCCACCCGACATCCTGTACTGACTTGGAAAGCATTCCGCCAGCGAGCCCTTTTACATTCAAGTCTTCGATGGCGATTGTTCCGAAATTCTGAATCAACCAAAATGACTTCTGGTGGTGAAACTGGTTTCGTAGCCGCCAGATTCGAGCGTGTATTTTCTGTAGCAACGCGACGGCTTTGCGCCGACGGTGTGATCCTTTCTTGCGTCTTGCAACCCTGCGTTGCGCTCGTCGGAGTTTTGCTTCGGCGTCTC